>Ga0180009_10000340_pt1 | contig 66637 bp, 68 predicted proteins | sample OS_PC_MetaG_FD_123537 | JGI IMG/M metagenome (GOLD analysis project Ga0180009, IMG submission 123537) | Groundwater microbial communities from the Aspo Hard Rock Laboratory (HRL) deep subsurface site, Sweden - OS_PC_MetaG | ecosystem: Environmental > Aquatic > Deep subsurface > Groundwater... | reverse complement strand
GAACGGATTACTTTTGCATTGGATTCATTGAAGCACAATGCAGAACGTATTAGCTCCTTTTTCAGACTGGAAGATACTAAATACGCTTCGAATGTAGCTTAATTAATCACGGGCTCTATAAATCTCAATGCTTGTTGGTTGCTGAACATAACAAGTTATTTTCTAGATCTCCATATCTTGTTCAGCTAGACTCGCTCATTAGGTCAATTTCTTTCTGAAAGCCTTGTCGTTTTATTTGGGATAACATATATTCCTGCCTTAAAACAACAATTACAGAAAGTCTCGCACGGTAAATTTGTGCCAACCCCCAAAATCATGAAAAATCAGCGTTTTTTGGGTTACATGAAAATTCTATCCATTTGATTTTAATTGATTTAAGTAATTGGTGCCTGCAATTTTCAAATGCTATCCGGGAGTTGATGTATTTCTTTGCTTTTAAAGGTATTAATGATCAGGACAAATTTACCCTGGAAAGTCTCGGCTCTCCATGAAGCCGACCTTAAAACCGATTATGCAGGTGTATTTTTACCGGATCAATCAGGAAAAAAATATAAAAATGCCGCTAAAGATTTCATTTGGCAGTGGTTTTCCCCTCAACAATCGTTAACATGGGTCACGGAAACGCAAGAACGTAAGCGCATCATATCCTGAGTCGGTGGCACAGAAAGCGATCAAACGCGCCGTAAATGATGCCAAATTGATCAAACGGGCAACCGTCCATACTTTGCGGCATTCCTTCGCCAACCAATTATGACATTCGCACTATTCAGGAATTACCGGGCACAGCGATGTCAGAACCACGATGATTTATACCCATACAGCCCTAATACACGCCATCCATGGCGTAATGCAAAATCTGCATTCACGCTATCATAGACGCTTGAGTCGCCGCCAATCCTACGCGGACGTATTCACCCAACACCTAAATTCCATAGCCCATTGGCTATGGTTAACCATCTTTAGATATTTTAGGCACTGGGCCTGTCAAGCGAGCACCCTAACCTAGGCTAAGCTACATAGTCCCGGGAAGTTATCTGTCGCGAAACCCTAATGAAAAAAACCAATTCGATACGACCATAGGCCACCAATAGGTACGATTTTTGCTTTTAATTTCAAAGCATTCCAAAATAGTGCGGCAAATGTGATATTGTTGTGCTTCACGGACGTATTCACCCAACGCCTAACTTCCATAGCTCATTGGCTATGATTAAGTATCTTGGATAATTTAGGCGCTGGGCTCATGGCGTCCTGCCGGGCGAGCGACCGCGCTCTCCGCCACGCCTCACTCTTTCATTTGCCGGGGCGACACCCAGACCTTCATGATCACTAGGTTAACTACTTTGAATAATTTAGTTACCAAGCCTGTCAACCGATCAACCGAACCTAGGCCAAGCCCCATAGCTCCGGGAGGTTATTTGTCGCGAAACCCTAATGAATAAAAAAACCGATTCGATATGATCACCACCCATCAATCAGGCATGTTTTTTGCTTGTTAGTTTCAGCAGCAGCATTCCAAAATAGTCCAGCAAATGTGCTATTGTTGTGCCGAATGAAGCCTAATTAATCGACCAAAAAAACATTGCCAATCAGATTCAATTGGAATACTGTTTTAGCTGAGGATACGTCGAAAAGTCACTCTGAAATACCTATCCATAATCCCACTACGCGATATCGTCATGGAAAATAGAAACAAGCAATTCAAATATCCAGGAACAAGGGTTGCCATGGATGGCAATACAGTAGCCATCATGTGCGAACGCGAATCCTCGGATGCCGCAGGCGCCTATCCCATCACACCCTCCACCCAAATGGGCGAATACTGGGCTGAAGAGGCGGCCAAAGGACATTTGAATATTTCCGACCGCCCTCTCATCTTTATTGAGCCGGAAGGAGAGCATGCCGCGGCTGCAGTAACGGCCGGATTGTCCATGACAGGCTTGAGGTCCACCAATTTTTCCTCTGGTCAGGGCATTGCCTACATGCATGAATCGCTTTATGCCGCTGTCGGAAAAAGGCTGACCTATGTTTTGAACATAGGCGCAAGAGCCATGACCAAAGCCACTCTCAATGTGCATGCCGGACACGATGATTACCATGCGATTGACGATACCGGTTTTTTTCAGCTTTTTGCCAAAAAAGCCCAGCATGTGGCCGACCTGAATATCATCTCCCACAGAATTGCCGAATTGGCCTTGAATCCGGGCGTAATCGCACAAGACGGCTTTTTAACCACCCATTTGATCGAGTCTCTTTTATTGCCGGAGCGGGAGTTGATCAAGGAGTATCTGGGTAGACCGGACGACATCATCGATACGCCTACTCCGGCTCAAAGAATCATTTATGGGGAGAAAAGAAGACGTATTCCTGAACTGTGGGATGTGGACAATCCTATGATGGCCGGTATCGTGCAAAATCAGGATGCTTATATGCAAAGTGTCGCCGCTCAGCGTCCTTTCTTTTTCGACCATATAAAAGAGCTGACCGACCAAGCTTTCGAGGAATATTATCAATTGACGGGGCGTCGTTACGCACGCGTCATGACCTATAAAGTCGAAGACGCCGATTACCTAATTCTAGGTCAGGGCAGCGTAGTCTCTAGTGCCGAAGCGGTGGCGGATTACTTAAGAAAAACTCGAGGCTTGAAAGTCGGCGTGGTGGATTTGGTGATGTTCCGGCCCTTCCCGGCGGATCTTTTGGGAAAAGTTTTAAAGGGCCGAAAAGGGGTCGCCATTTTGGAAAGGCTGGATCAGCCGTTGGCAGAAGATCCTCCTATCATGCGTGAAACCCGCGCGGTAATTACCAAATGTATCGAAAACGGCACGCACAAGAAAAATATTCCGTATCCGGACTTGCCTTCCTACTCGTTCAGCGAAATGCCGCCTTTATATTCGGGCTCTTTCGGCATGGGCAGCCGCGATCTTCAACCGGAAGGCATTATTGGCGCGATAGAAAACATGCTGCCTGATGGCAAACACAAAAAACGCTTTTATTTGTCGATCGACTTTATCCGGGAACATGCCTTCACGCCCAAACAAAGAGCCCATCAAGAAGCCATTCAAGAGGCTTATCCGAATGTGAAGGAATTGGCTGTTCGCGGTTCTGAAAACCCAAACCTGATGCCGCAGGGCGCCATTACGGTGAGGTTTCACTCGGTCGGCGGTTGGGGCGCTATCACGACAGGAAAAAACCTGGCAATGACGCTGTTCGATCTTTTGGGCTACGACATCAAAGCCAATCCTAAATACGGTTCGGAGAAAAAAGGACAACCGACCACTTACTATCTTGCCGCCGCGCCCGAACCGATCAATATCAATTGCGAATATTATTTCGTCGATGTGGTGCTATCGCCTGACCCGAATGTTTTCAAGCATACCAATGCCTTGGCGGGCCTCAAAAAAGGCGGAACTTTTATCATTCAAAGCGAGCGGAAAACCGCCGATGAAGTTTGGGCCGACATACCGGTACATTACCAAAAAATGATCATCGACAATGAGATTCGAGTCTTTTATGTCGATGGATTCAAAATCGCAAGAGAAGAAGCGACCGATCCGGAATTGCAGCTCAGGATGCAGGGCATTGCCTTTCAGGGCGGTTTTTTCGCGGCCTCCCCTTTGATGGAAAAATCCGGACTCAGCGATGTCGCGCTGTTGAAAGCGATAGAAGAACAACTGCAACATAAGTTCGGCAGCAAAGGTCAGCGGGTCGTCGATGACAACATGCGCGTCGTGAAGCGCGGATTCGATGAAGTCCACGAAATCAAAAACAAAGTCTTAGGCGCTCAAGCCGAGAAAACCAGCGGGCAATTGATTGCGCCGATTCCAAGCCTGCTGAAAACCAGCCCGCAGAGTGAATCCAAACTCAGCGATATTCACCGTTTTTGGGAACAGACCGGTAATTTCTATCTGACCGGCCAAGGCAATGACAACCTGACCGATCCCTTTATCGGTTTGAGCGTGATGCCGGCAACGACATCGCTGTTCAGGGATATGACCGGCATTCGCTTTGAGCATCCGGAATGGGTGGCCGATAATTGCACCGCGTGCGGCAACTGTTACACGGTTTGCCCAGACACGGCCATTCCCGGCTTGGTGAGCGAATTATCGGATGTGCTCGATACGGTTTTGAAACGGGTGAAACGGAAACACGACAAACTCGAATTTCTGCCTAAAACCGTCAAACAACTGGAACCCAAAATTCGTGCGCTTTTCAATGAGCCGCACGAGGGGGTCACCGTGAACAACATGGTCAATGAAGCCATCGATGCCGTTATCGAACAAGAATCGAAGGACTCATTACTCTCTACCGAACTGCAATGGTTCAGGGACGAACTCGGCGATTTCCAGTTTTCGCTGACTCGGCCCTACTATGACCTGCATGAAAAGAAAGCAGCTAATAGCGGAGGCTTATTTAGTATCACTGTCAACCCTACGACCTGTAAAGGCTGTATGGAATGCGTCAAGGTCTGCGATGACGACGCATTGAGGGTAGTCAAACAAACCGATGAATCGATTGCAAAATTGAGAGAGGAATGGGGCTTTTGGAGCGACCTTCCGAATACTCCGAAAAAATTTCATCGCGTTGACGACTTGGAAGAGAAAATAGGTCCTCTGGAAACCATCTTGTTGGATAAAGGAGCCTATCAAAGCTTTGCCAGTGGCGACGGGGCCTGTTTGGGTTGCTCCGAGAAGTCGGTCGTTCATCTATTCATGGCTACGGTGGAGTCCCTGATGATTCCACGGGTCGAAAAACATGTGGCTTATCTTCAGGAACTGATTGAAAAGCTGGAGAAACATGTTCAACTCAAATTGATGAATACAATGAACGTCACGGACACCGACATGATGTCCAAGATTGTCGCCGAAATGCAGGGAGGGGATCTGACCATGTCCGGGATTGCCCGTAGATTGGAGCATGAAAAAGGTTCTTCCCCGATCGACCAGGAATGGTTGACCGAAACGACGCAAACCATTGCCGGCCTGAAACATTTACATTGGAAATATACCAACGGAGCCACCGGAAAAGGCCGCTCGACGATGGGCATGACCAATGCGACGGGCTGTACCTCGGTATGGGGCAGTACTTATCCGTACAATCCCTATCCGTTCCCTTGGGCGAATCATTTGTTCCAAGACAGTACTTCCTTGGCTATGGGGATTTTTGAAGGTCATATGGCCAAAATGGCTGACGGATTCAAATTGATACGTAAAGCTGAATTGGAATTGAGTGAAAAATACAATCCCCGCGATCATAACGAATTCTTCAGCTATTTCAATTGGGAACAGTTTTCCGACCAAGAGTGGAAGTTGTGCCCGCCGGTCGTGGCTTTGGGCGGCGATGGCGCGATGTACGATATCGGTTTCCAAAATCTTTCGCGCATGATGGCCTCGGGCAAACCCATTAAAGTAGTGGTTGTCGATACCCAAGTCTATTCCAATACCGGCGGCCAAGCTTGTACTTCGGGTTTTGTCGGTCAAGTCTCCGACATGGCGCAATTCGGCAAAGTCGGGAAAGGCAAATCCGAATCCAGAAAAGAAATAGGCTTGATCGGCATGGCGCACAGAAATACCTATGTCATGCAAGCCACACTGGCCAACACCAGCCACATGATCGAAGGCTTCATCGACGGCTTGATGACGAAAAGACCGGCGCTGTTCAATCTGTACACCACTTGCCAACCCGAGCACGGCGTGGGTGACGACATGGGGGCGCATCAAGCCAAATTGGTTGTCGAGTCCAGAGCCTATCCAATCTTCCGCTACAACCCCGACAAAGGCGTGACGCCTCAAGAGGCATTCGACTTGGAGGGCAACCCCGCGATGGACAAGCTATGGCCGACCTATGAACTGAAATACCTCGAAGGCGGTAGACAAAAATCGATGGAAGTTGCGATGACTTTTGCCGATTTCGCCTTGACCGAAGCACGGTTTAGAAAACACTTCCGCAAGGCACCTCGGGATACTTGGAATGAAAATATGGTGGTTTTGGCCGACTTCCTAAAACTAGACGAATCCGAAAGAGAAGGGAAATTTCCGTTCATTTGGGCCGTGGATAGCAAACAACTACTCAGTCGGGTTTTGGTCTCGAAAACGATCGTACTGTCCTGCGAGGAAAGAAGGGATTTCTGGATCATGTTGAAAGCCATTGCCGGCATTAAAGACGACAAAACAACGCCGGTGGAAGATTTAGAAAGCAAAATCCGGACTGAAGTCGTCGGAAAGATTGCCAAGGGTTTGATGAAGCTAGCCGGTGATGAGGGATCAGGCATCATGGACTTGGCATTGGATAAAACCGAAACAGAAACCTCGACAGGCGCAGCCGAAGTCAAAGCGGATAGCATGGAGCCTTGGCTTGAAACGGAGAATTGCACAGCCTGTGACGAGTGCATCAACCTGAACCCCAATATCTTCGCTTACAACAACGATAAAAAGGCCTTTATCAAAGATGCCAATGCCGGGCCTTACAGCGATTTGGTCAAGGCGGCTGAAAAATGTACCGCCGGCGTGATCCATCCGAGACTGCCTGCCGATAGAAGCGCCGCCGATATCGAGAAATGGATCAAAAGAGGCGAAAAATTCAATTGATGCCGTGTTGAAATTTTTTTCAAATACTTTCAAGCATGGGGTACATCCCCCGGAACACAAGGAGGACACGAACAAACTGCCCGTCCGGCAGTTTCCGTTTCCTCCGTTGATTGTCCTTCCGATGCAGCAGCATATAGGCAAGCCGGCTCAAGTCATCGTACGCGAAGGCCAGGAGGTCGCACGGGGACAGCTGCTGGCCAAGGCCGACGGCTATCTGTCGGTTCCGATGCATGCTCCGGTTTCCGGGGTTGTCAGGAAAATCGCCAATGTGCCGGTCATCGGCGGTCAAAAGGCAAGCGGCATTTATCTTGAAACATTCCCTTTTTCCGGACAAGAAGTCGTGGAAGGCTTGCCTGTTCCCCTGTCGGCAAGCCCGGAAGCCATTTTACAAGGCATCCAAGATGCCGGTATTGTGGGCTTAGGCGGGGCCGCATTCCCGACCCACGTCAAGTTGAAAATTCCGGAAGGAAAATTCTGCGAGCACTTGATCATCAACGGGATTGAATGCGAGCCTTATCTGACTACCGATCATCGAGTCATGCTCGAACAGGCGGATGATATTTTCACCGGCATTCGATATCTTCTCAGAGTCACCGACGCCAAACAGGTCATTATCGGTATCGAAGCCAACAAAAAAGATGCCGCCGATCATTTAGCCGATCGGATTCCTGACGATTTGCCGGTAAAAGTCAAAGTCGTTCCCGTCAAATACCCTCAGGGCGCCGAGAAAATGCTGATTACGGCATTGCTCGGTAAAGAGGTTCCTTTAGGCGGTTTTCCAATCGATGTTCATGCCGTAGCGGTCAATGTCGCCACGACGGCCGAAATCGGAAGATTGTTGCCTCATGGCAGAGGGATTCAGGAAAGAGTGGTCACGATTACCGGACCCGGAATCAAGAAAAAAGGCAATTATCTGATTCCGGTCGGGACGCCGCTACGCTTTGTATTGGAACACGTCGGAGCCGCAGAAAACCTCAGCGAAATTTATATGGGCGGGCCGATGATGGGCATTTCGGCCTCCGACTTGGATATCTCGATTGTCAGAGGCACATCCGGCATCGTGGTGTTCGGCGATGAAAATGTCAAAAGAAGCGACAAAATCTATCCGTGTATCAAATGCGGGGCCTGTGTCGATGCCTGTCCGATTTCCCTGAATCCTTCGCGATTGGGCATCTTGGCAAAATCCGAAGCTTACGACACGATGGCCGAGGAGTACCATCTGATGGATTGTTTCGAATGCGGTTCTTGCTCCTATGTGTGCCCATCCAATATTCCTTTGGTGCAATATTTCAGAGTCGCCAAAGGAATCGTCAGAAAAAGAAAATCGGCGGTTGCCCATGTTTAGCAAAACCCTACGTATCAGCAGTTCGCCCCATATCAACAAAGGGGTCGGCGTCGATGTGATCATGCGCAACGTAATCTATGCGCTTCTGCCGGTTACGGTCTTTGCTATTTATGCCTTCGGCATCAATGCGCTTTTGGTGATTCTCACCTCCCTGATTGCTTGCGTATTGACCGAGCATCTATTGAACAAATTCTCCAACCGGCCGAGCACGATTGCCGACGGCTCGGCGGTGATTACCGGTTTGCTGTTGGGATTGACGTTACCGCCGATTTTTCCATTATGGATGACCTTCATCGGCGGCGTATTGGCGATTGCCTTGGGCAAATTCGTTTTTGGCGGTCTAGGCTACAATGCTTTTAACCCGGCTTTGGTCGGAAGAGCTATTCTACAAGCTGCCTTTCCAGTCGCGATCACGACTTGGCATCCGGCTTTTTTGGCGGACAGATTCACCCGCGTGTCCGAATCGGTGCTAACTTTTCCGTTTGCAAAACCTGTCGTCGACGGCATATCGGGCGCCACGCCGCTTTCTGCTTTTAAGTTCGATCAAGTTACCACGGAAAGTGCCGATTTGGCCATGGGACTTATCAGCGGATCGATCGGAGAAACATCTTCCGTGTTGATCGCATTGGGCGGGCTCTATTTAATTGCCCGCAAGATGATGAACTGGCGCATTCCTGTCGCCATTTTAGGTGCTGTTTATGTTTTGAGCGGCATTTTGTATTGGATTAATCCGGAAATCTATCCTTCTCCGGAATTTATGCTTTTCTCCGGCGGCTTGATGCTGGGGGCGGTATTCATGGCCACTGATATGGTGGGTTCCCCGATAACGCCATTGGGCGTCGTGATTTATGGCATCTTTATTGGGCTGCTGGTAGTCGTTATTCGGATTTGGGGCGGTCTGCCCGAGGGCGTGATGTATGCCATTTTATTGGGAAATTCGCTATCGCCTCACATCGACCGACTCATCCGTCCTAAAGTTTACGGGACCTGAAAGGTAAAAGCATGAATGCCAATCACCCTGTATCGAGTCAAACCAATCCTTCCGAAGAAAGCAAAAAGATGCTGATCGCGATGGTGAGTATAGGCATTTTTTGCGCCTTGCTGATCGTCCTGGTCTATGAAGGCACCAAGGAAAGAATCGATCGTTTACGAACCGAAGCGCTGGAAAAAGCGGTTTTCAAAGTCCTGCCGGGCATCAGCAATACACGGATGTTTTTATTGGGAGCGGACGGGAATTTCAAGCCTGTCGAAGCTCCGGATGGAAAAAGTCAGGTAGTCTATGCAGGTTACGACGACGCTGGTGAATTCATCGGCGTAGCCATCGAGGCCCGCGGCCAAGGCTATGCCGACGTCATTCGGATTTTGTACGGCTACGATCCCCATTCGCAAACCATCGTCGGTTTTTATGTGCTTGAGAGCAAGGAAACGCCGGGATTGGGAGATAAGATCGAAAAGGATGAAAACTTTCTGGCTAACTTCAAAGCGCTTTCGGCCAAACTCGATCCTGAATCGACTCGGATTCAAAATAAGGTGATACCGGTCAAGCAAGGGGGTAAATCCAATCCATGGGAAGTGGAAGGTATCACCGGCGCAACCATTTCTTCGAGAGCCATCGGCAATATCATCGGTGAAAGTTCGTCAGTCATGGCACCATTGATATACAATCAAATCGAAACGTTTAACGTCAATCCGGATTCAAAATGAGTACTCGGATAACCAATAATACCGACAAAAAGGCCGAGCCAAGCTCCACCGACGAGTTCATCAAGGGGCTTTGGCGTGAAAACCCTGTATTCGTGCAGGTGCTCGGCATGTGTCCGGTTTTGGCGGTGTCCAATACCGCCCAAAATGCGCTGGCGATGGGTTTGGCGACGGCTTTCGTACTGTTGATGTCCAATATACTGGTCGCTTCTTTAAGAAACTTTATTCCCAAGCAAGTCAGGATTGCCTCTTTTATTCTCATTATCGCCACGTTTGTCACGATCGTCGATTATGCCATTCAGGCCATCAGCGTCGATTTGCATAAAAACCTCGGGGCTTTTATTTCTCTGATTGTGGTCAATTGCCTCATTCTGAGCCGCGCAGAGGCCTTTGCTTCGAAAAATACCATAGGCAAATCGATCATGGACGCCTTGGGTATGGGAGTCGGCTTCGTATTAGCGCTTTTTTGTCTGGGTGCGGTCAGAGAATTACTTGGTAATGGAAGCTTGTTCGATGTCGCGATATTTCCGGAATCGTTTCAAGAGTGGATCATTATGATCCTGCCGGCAGGCGGCTTTTTTACGTTGGCGTTATGGCTGATTGTGTTTAATTATTTCAAAGTTAAAAAAGCGAAAGGATGAATACCGAATCCTATTGGAGCATATTTATCAATGCCAGCCTGGTCAACAACTTCGTTTTGGCCTACTTCCTCGGCATTTGCCCCTTTCTCGGCGTTTCGGGAAAAATGGAAACCGCCACTAAAATGGGAGGCGCGGTTACCTTCGTCATGCTCATCAGTTCAATTTGCGCCTATGGTATCCATGCATTATTGGTGGCTATCGATGCGCCCTTTCTACAATTGATTAGCTATATCGTCGTGATCGCCTCCACCGTGCAATTGGTGGAAATGTTCATCAAGAAGATGAGTCCTACTTTATTTAGAGCCTTGGGGATTTTTCTTCCGCTGATTACGACCAATTGCGCCATTTTAGGTTTGGCGCTCTTTCAAACAAACAAAGCCTACAGCCTCAGCCAGAGTCTCGTTTATGCCTTGGGCGCCGGGATTGGATTTACCTTGGCGTTGATATTGATGGCAGGAATCAGAGAACAATTGGAATTTGCGGAAGTCCCCGATGTAGTCAAAGGAACCGCGTTGACCTTATTGGTCGCAGGGATCTTGTCATTGATGTTTATGGGATTTTCGGGCTTAGGCTCATAAAACACGGGGGCCATTAATGACATTTATAATTGGAATCAGTGCCGTAGTATCGATGCTGCTGGTTTGGGTTTGGGTGCAGTCCCGATGGCGGGAAACATTTTCCGAGAACATTTCAGACTCGGACGTTTTAGCCGAAAGGCTAAGCTGCGGCAATTGCGGATGCACCCGGGTTTGCTCAAAAAGCAAACGAATTGATCACGAATCTTCAAAATGAGGCAATAAAGCCATGTCCTATTTATCAGAACTCGATACAAGTAAGCAATACAAAGCCAAGGTCAAAAAAACCGAAAGGCTGACCCCCGCTAATGTGGAAGAAATTCGAGAAATATTACTGGAGGTCGACAATCCCGAATTTGATTGTCAGGTAGATCAAAGCTTCGGCGTTCTGCTCGAACACAAGAGCGACTTCGGCAATTCCTATCATCATCGGCTTTACAGCGTGGCCGACATTCCGGAAAAAAGCAACGGCAAATTGCTGATAACGATGCTGGTCAAAAGATGTTCTTATGTGGACGAGTTCAGCGGCGAGCAATATCAGGGAGTGAGCTCCAACTTCCTGTGCGACCGTCGTGAGGGCGATGAAATCACGATTACCGGTCCTTTCGAATTGCCCTTTAAAGTGCCCGATGACAAACATGCCAACATTATCATGATTGGAATGGGTACCGGAATCGCTCCATTCAAGGCATTTATCAAGCACATTTACAGCCAGGAAAAAGAGTGGCACGGAAAAATCCGCTTATTTTATGGCGCGAAAAGCGGACTCGAACTCCTCTATCTCAACGACAAGGATGGAGACCTAACCCAGTATTACGACAAAGCGACATTCGAAGCCTTTCATGCGCTCAGTCCAAGGCCGCATTGGGAAGACCCGATATTACTGGATCACGCGATAGAGCAAAGGGCCGAAGAAATTCTCGAAATGCTCGGTTCGGCCAACACTTATATCTTTATCGCCGGCTATGAAAAGGTAAAAGAAAATCTCGACAAAGCCTTTATCAATATCATGGGTTCCAAAGAAAAATGGGAAAACCGGAAAGCCGAACTGATTGCCGGCAAAAAATGGGCCGAGGTGATTTATTGATCTCCGAACCGGATAGATAGAGATGACCATTCTGATTGCTTTGCTAGCACTGGGTGGATTGACGCTGGTATTGGCGCTGATGCTGATCATTGCCAACAAAAAGCTGTATGTCTACGAAGACCCAAGAATCGATGTGGTGGAGGGCATGCTGCCTCATGCCAACTGCGGTGCTTGCGGATACCCCGGCTGCAGGCCATTTGCGGAAGCCTTGGTCAAAGGCGAAATGCCGCCGGCCAAATGCAGCGTAAGCAGCGAAGAAGGACAAAAAGAGATAGCACAATTTTTGGGCGTGGATGCCGGCTCGGAAGAGAAAAAGGTTGCGCGCTTAGCTTGTGCCGGAGGTAACAATGTCGCGATCAATCGCGCTAGATATGAAGGAATATCAAGTTGCAGAGCGGAGGCCTTGGTTTCAGGGGGAGGCAAAGGGTGTTCTTGGGGCTGTTTAAGCCACGGAGATTGTGAAAAAGTCTGCGATTTCGATGCCATCACAATGAATGCCTTCGGTTTGCCGGTCGTCGATGAAGCAAAATGTACCGCCTGCGGAGACTGCGTCGAAGTTTGTCCGAAGGATCTTTTTTCGATACACCCCGTCAGTCATAGACTATGGGTAGCCTGTAAAAGCCTGGAAGCAGGCGATGGGATTTTAGAAGAATGCGAAGTCGGCTGCACGGCCTGCGGCAAATGCGCGATGGATGCCCCCAGCCTAATCACGATGACCAACAATTTACCCGTTGTCGATTATTCCAAAAAGCACCAAACCCAAGCCCCCATCCAACGATGTCCCACGGGCGCCATCGTTTGGCTGGAGGAAAATGGAGAAGTCGGCAAAGGAGCTGAAGCCAAAAAAATCATCCGCAAAGGGAAATTGAAAATGGGGGAAAGCTGAATTTTTTTGAGTTTGAAATAGTTTCGAGGCGCCCCCGTTTGATAATGTTTTTTTATCTTGCGTGAAAAGGCGAAAGGAGCCGGCCGAATCGCTTGTTCAATCCGCCTTGATCGTCGAGAAGCTAGAGATTCCTGAACTGGTTACCCAAGTAGGAGCTCTCATCGTTATACACAAATATCGATAACCTTGCTAAACAGAGGTCATCGTATACCTGGGAACGGTGTTGTTTGATAAATCTGCGGATATTGAACATCAGTGGCTTCGAAATCGCGATCTAGGGATCGCTCCCACAGAGCATCCGCCCCCCTTGTGGGAGCGACGCCTTCGTCGTCCCTCACCTAACGCTAGGTGAGGGAAAGCCGGGTTCGTTAAGCAACACGAGGTCTTATTCGCCAAGGTGGCAAGACGGTATCTACGACTCATGTATAACGGCGAGAGTAGGAGCTTGGGTAACCGCATTAGTTACGCGATGCGCACCAAACTGTTTTTTAAAGCACGTAGCCCGTATGCAGCATAGCGGAATACGGGAATGGCGTGGCTCCGAACTTCCCGGATTGCGCTGCGCTCCATCCGGGCTACACTCCTTAGACTCGTCGAAAACGGTAGATAATGATTTAGCAACGGGGAGCTACGCTTAGCTTGATGCTTATGGTTACCCCCCAGCCCAGCAATCTGTTGTCCAGAAAAGCTTTTTCCCCTCATTATCGCTCCAATTATTTCGAGGTTATGTTGTCTGCGGCCTCCCTACGAAGTTTTCTTTATTAATACATAATGCCTTAACTTACTTCTGAGCCGATTCTTATAACAAAGGTAGTAAATTATTAATTATTAATGCTTTTTCTGACTTGACAGCCAGGAAAAACTTAGCGACTATCCAAACGCTGACCCAGGGATACGGCTTCGTCATTGTTGTCAATAAAGAATTAATCCTTGGGCTAGACAAAAAATCATTGCATAAAATAACAATAATCAATTAATGAGGGGAGATTTGAATGGACATTTTTACAACACAACCCGGTCTGGAAATGCTGTTTCGATGGGGACATTTTTTGGCCGGAATAACCTGGATTGGGTTGCTTTACTATTTCAATTTCGTGCAAGGGGAATATTTTAAAGAGGCGGAAGCTTCGGCTAAGTCGGATGCCGTTCAAAAGTTGGTGCCGCGCGCATTATGGTGGTTTCGCTGGGGAGCCATGCTGACTTTTCTAACAGGACTCGGCATTATGGGAATCCGCGGCAGCGGGTGGTCGGTCGATATCTATATCGGTGCTATGCTCGGTACATTGATGTTCTTAAACGTTTGGTTAATCATTTGGCCGAATCAAAAAATAGTGACCGCATCCACCGAAAAAACCGCGAAAGGCGAAGCGGCCATACCTGAAGCAGCTGATGCAGCAGCGCAAGCAGGGCTGGCTTCTAGAACGAATGTATTGTTTTCAGTCCCGATGTTATTTTTCATGGGCGCCTCCGCTCATTATCCTCATTATGATTCCGGAACGCTCGGTATCCTTTTGATTTTCGCGGCGATTCTCGGTCTCCAATACAATGCGTCACGCAAGGCGCTTTCCCGATTCGGTTTTGCGCAGAAATTGCCGCCTGCCGGATACATGGGGCCGTTGGCAAGTGTAAAAGGCGTAATCCATTGCGGTTTAGGTTTGGCTTTGGTTTTTGTACTTATTTTAGAGTTAATCTAATTACTTCGCGCGGGGCGGGTTATTCAACCCGCTCCGAACGTTTTGATTTGCTTTAGCCACAATCGAAACGTTTAGGACGGTGTTACAAATTCCGTGCTGTAGGTTATAAGACCCATATGCATCAAGCTAAAAACGTCCAACCCTCATCTCGATCTTTACCAAACTCCATCCAGCTTCCAGAGACCGGCACAACATCAATCAACCTCGATTCGCTCATTCAATTTTTCCTTTATCGCCGGAAAGCTAGAGCTTCCTCTACAGATTACCCAGTCTGAAGCTTGAGTAACACCATTAGACGCGCGATGCGCACCAAACTACTGTTAAAGCACGTAGAGGAATACGGGAATGGAGGCGGAAAGTACACGATATGACCTAATTTCGATCCCCCCTGCCCCTGTTTATTCTAATCCGCATGCCGGGACCGTAGAGCAGGCTTGCGGATTAGATGATTCGTGCCGCCCAACCGCGACAAGATCGCTTGAATCTCATCGCGATTCAGTACCACAGGCAAACGCTTCGGCGCCTTGACTTGCTCTACGTTATCCAGCCAGGGCAACTCCATGGCAAGCACCTCACGGTGCAAAAACAACAGAACGACTTTCGCCTGATTTTGAGTAGAAGCCGCCACTTTGCCGTTGACCGCCAAATGCGTCAAAAACTGCTCCACCTCGCTAACACCCAAGTCACGCGGATGACGCTTGCCAAAATTCAAACTATAGCGTTTAATCCACTCCGCATAGGCCTGTTCGGTAAGAGCTTCAAGCGAATCTTAGCCTGTTGTAAAAACCAGCCCAAATCCGCAGTTATTTGCCGAATATTAAAATCCCCCCACGTTATCCCCAGCCTCAAATAGCCTGCTGAAAAAATCGTGATGGAGGGTTTTTTCCGAACGCAATTCATCAATAATCAAGCAAAGCATCACGGTCAGCGGTATAAAGAGCGGTGTCGTTGAGAGAAGGTATGACGCCACCAAGATTTGACGGTCAACGCTGACGCCATACCCCCAAAACCGTGCCGAAGCACGATCCACAGTGTGACATATCTGGGGAATAAATCCAGCCCTCATCGACCTTTTTGTCGATGTGCCGATCCGCCCGCCTTTATCATTGTCACCGTTGTCATACACAGGTCATCATCTGCTCGAGTTGTGATCGTGGTCAGCGCTATTGCACCCGCGGATGCGCCGCGTCCGCCCGTTTAGACTCCCGCAGGCGCGCCGGGAAAAAATATCAGTCCACCCGCTCAGAACGCTTCCATAATGCCAGCCGTCAACAACGATTTCGAGAACGACAGAAACAAAAAGTAACGTATCAGGGTTCAAACGATCCAACGTTGTCGGCATTAATCGGTGACCGGGACAGCAATAAGATTCAGACACATTGCTGGATTATTGAAACCTCGATTGAACATGACCATGAATATTTCGAAGGCTTTCTGAAGGTTTCTCTCCAAAAAATAATCATTGCACTTCGTAATGAGCGTCATTTGTTACGTGATATGAATCAAGCGATTTCCGATGAAACACAAAGGCGCAAAGGAGGTGATATTGATGCTGGCGATTTCAAGCAAATTTGTGAGGAAGCCATGTTTGAAATTTCTGAACAAAGTCCAGCGGATAATCTGTATCCAAACGGCTTCTCAGCTGACCAATTCGCTAGCGTAATTGAATCAGGGATGATTTGGGATGTTCTTCATTAGAAGTAATTTCCTTCGACAGACACTTTTAACAATCATCGGTGTTGGCCGAATTGGGAAAGGGAGGCTTTCCCTATAAATCTTATTGAAAGCTAAGAACTATATGACGATTCGAATGATGATTGACAAACTGCTACAACTTATATATGGTGACATTTTGTCACCAATAGAGAAATATTCTCATGGCCATCGCAAACAATGAACGCATTACTGCCAGAGTCAGCGAACAAATCAAAGATACGCTGATTGCTGCTGCCGACTTAACTGGTGCGACCCTCAATCAGTTCTTGGTACAGGCGGCGCTTGAGAAAGCGGAACGGGTCATTGAAAAAGATAAATTGATTCATCTTAGTCAACAAGATGCTGAATTTTTCTTTGATGTGTTAGACAATCCGCCTGAACCGAATAACAAACTAATCAATGCGGTCAAAAATTATAAGGCCCGCATTAAGTGAGTTCGATTTTAACGATCGAGACACTGAGTAAGACACATCATCGCAATGCGTTTGATTGCGGCGACGAATTGCTCAACCACTTTTTACAAAAGATTGCTCGGCAACATAACGATAAGGGGTTGTCGAAAACGTTTGTTTTGGTTGATCGACAACAGCCCGAAGAAATTATCGCTTTTATGACCCTCGTGGTTTGTGAGGTACTGGCCGACCAGATACCGCATCAATGGGCAAAAAAATACCCGGATAAGATACCGGCCGCCAAGCTTGCAAGATTAGCCGTTGCCAAAGATCAGCAAAGAAAAGGATATGGCCAGTTACTGCTGATCGATGCGTTACAGAAAACGCTCGATGCCTCGCAGGTTATGGGGATAGCAGGGCTTTTTGTCGACGCAAAACATAAACAAGCACAGGCCTATTACCAGCAATTTGGTTTTTTGGCTTTACCGGAACAACTCGATAATTTGTTTATGCCGATATCGACCATCATAAAAAGTTTGAGTCGATAATATATCGTGCTTTCCTGCTTCTTTGAGCAGGATTATTTTACGTCGTTTTGCATCAATGCATAAGTGTTGTCTTTGAATTGCAATGATTCAAAGATTCTGTGTTCTGTTGCTTATGTTAATAACACTTAACATAAGTTGGGTCAGGGGGGAGGCTTGACTCTATCAAAAGCATTGGAGAAACATTTTGATTTCTGCTGGTACAGTTAAACTAGAATGAGTCAGCGACGATGAAATGTCAGGTAGATTTTATGATAGAACAACAAATCATGCAGGAGCTGCAAGGCATTCCTGAATATAAACTCGCCGAAATTTATGATTAGATTCATTACTTCAGATTGGGACTCGACAAGGAACGAGCTGGAAAACGCAAGCCTGGATTGTTGAGTGGGAAATTAGGCGACGCTTTTTTTTGAGCCATTACCGGATAAAGAGCTGAGCGCGTGGAAATAAATGCTGATCGATTCCCATGCGCTGTTGTATCGGAAGTAAATAAATTAGGGGCTGTTGCCGTTTTGTAACTTACCCTTGAATTTCAATAATTCCGCCTCATAGCTTGTTTATTTTGAGCCAAAAACAAGCAAACTATGCCGCGACAAATGTTTACGGATGAACACTGGGAAAAATTGAAGATGATTATGTTGAAAATGGGGATATATGACAAACCCTTTCTTCGGCAAACAACCGAAGGGATTTTTTATCGTTTGCGCGTAGGTTGTCCCTGGCGAGATATGCCCAGTGCCTTTGGTAACTGGAATGCTGTTTATAAACGCTTCAATGAATGGTCTCGTAAAGAAAAACTGATGGGTATTTTAACGAACTGATAGTTGAGCCTGACTTGGAATGGGCATTTATTGATGGAAGTATTGTGAAAGCTCATCAGCATAGTAGCGGTGAGGCCTATGGGCAAGAATCGGCGATTGGTAAATCTGTTGCGGGTAATACGACCAAAATTCATATGGCTGTCGATGCCTGTGGTCTTCCCATCCACTTTACAGTAACAGGTGGCGAAGTTCATGATTGTAAAGAAGTGCCAACCTTAGTCGCTGAACTACCTAAAGCTGACTATATCGTTGCTGACAAAGGCTATGACAGTGAACCACTACGTGTTCAGATTCAAGGCAAAGGAGCTGTTCCTGTCATTCCAAGAAAAAAGAATTCAAACGTAGGGAATGATGATATGGATTGGTGTCTCTACAAATATCGTCACCTAGTTGAAAATGTGTTTGCAAGACTGAAACATTTCAGAGCTATTGCTACACGATATGACAAGCTAAAACGAAATCTTGAAGCTTCTGTGGCTTTAGCTTGCGCTTTTTTATGGTTACCTATGTGAAACGGCAACAGCCCCTAATAGCGGAAGAAAAATAATGATTAATCGAGCAGCAGTGATTCTTGTCTACAAGAAACCAGCCTTAGACTGGGTCAATGAGTCTGATCCATCAGGAAAAAATCCGGAGATGACAATCGAGTCGATCAATGAAGACAATACCGTCTATTTGATTCGGCCGGAAGAGGCCGATACACCCGATGCATTAAATCAATGGATCAAACTGAACTATAAAATCCTATTCGAGAATGAGCTTGAAAGTTGGTATATGGATGATAGATTGTGGCCCCAAAAGCGCACTTTAAAAATGTTCCGTGAGTGGTTTAAGGTCGAATGGCATTCAGTCATCGAGGATACGGTAGGGGACCCCATTGGAGACGATGAAAGTTAGATGATGGGTGGTCAGTTCAACCGGGAAATCAAATGGCATACTCAATAGAACGGAAGTTCGTCATCGCCGTAGCTTCCAGTGCATTGTTCGATCTTAGCGACTCTGATAATGTTTTTCGCGAAAAAGGGCCAAAGGCCTATAAAACATATCAAGAAGAACATCTTGATGTCATTTTGGAAAAAGGAGCGGCGTTTCCTTTCATCCGAAGATTTCTGAGTATCAATGATAAATTACAACAGCAACAACCTGTTGAAATTGTGCTTTTATCTCGCAATTCAGCTGAACCGGGCGTCGGGTTTTTAGATCAATCCGACATTATGGTTTGAATATTACCCGAGCGGCATTCATAGAAGGGAAATCGCCTTATGCCTATATCCCTGCATTCAACGTATCGCTATTTTTGTCAGCAAACGAAGAAGACGTCGTGACGGCAATCGATTATGGCTATCCAGCGGGCACGGTTTTGCCTACGAAAGTTGTCGATGATCTAGGCGACGGAGAGCTTCGCATTGCCTTCGATTTTGATGGGGTCATCGCGGATGACGAGTCAGAGACGGACTATCAGGACGGCAAACTTGAGGATTTTTATCAACACGAAACCGATAATCAACATATTCCCCATAAATGTAAAAACCAGCCCAAATCCCTCTAAAGCACTTGATTTAACTGGGTTTCTGCGATTTTTTACGTATTTTCTTCAGGTCTTTTAGACTTGCCAATCGGCTGACGATGACGCCGATAAGCGCTGCCAATCGACACCGGCAATCAGCCATTGCCACTGTGCCTGATTAACGGCAAATGCGGTTTCGGAGGCCTTGGGCCAGGTAAACGAGCCTCGATGCAGACGCCGCTGACACAGCCAGACGCCATTGCCGTCCCACAACAACAATTTCAAACGATTGCCGGCGCGATTGCGAAAAATAAACGCTGCCCCGGTGCATGGCGCATGACCTAAGCGCTGTTGGACAATCGCCGACAAGCCATCAATTCCCCGCCTAATGTCGACCGGCTCGACCGCCAGCCAGATTTGCGCCGGACTCTCAATCAAGCCAGACATTGCAGCAACTCCCCGAGCCAATCGGCACCAGCGAGTAAAGGTTTTGTAATTTAAACCGACCTGACGACAATACGCTGATTTCGTCAGTTCGCTGGCTTGCCAGGCTTCGATGTGATGTTTCTGTCTCTCCGATAATGCCATGCGCTCTCCTCGTGGAAAAATCCTGAGGATAACAGTGGCTGCGAGTGATTTTTAGATGGTGGCGCTGGACGCTTACAACAAAAGCATACACGCGGACTGCCAAAAGCGGCGTGGCTTTCGCTAACGACAGCCACGCCACTTTTGGCATCCGGTGATGCTAAGCGTTAAGTGCCTTTGGGCAAATTGGAGTTCAAATGAAATTTGGAAATACAACGCCAATATTAAGAAGCTTCGATGAAATAAAAGCTAAAGAATTCTATCTGGATTTTTTAGAATTCAATTTAGATTGGGAGCATAGATTTGAGGAAGATCTACCACTTTATATGCAGATTTCAAAAGGTGACTGCGTTCTTCATATATCTGAGCATCATGGAGACTGCAGCCCTGGTGCGGCTCTTCGAATTCAGGTAAGTAATCTAGAGCAGTATCATGAGCTTTTACTTGGTAAAAACTATAAATACGCTAGGCCTGGCGTACAAGAAAAGCCGTGGGGCAGCAAAGATATGTCGATTGCTGACCCATTTGGTAATCGGCTTACATTTACAAGTTCAGTCAGCACTTAACAAGCGCTTACAGAGTAACGCGGTTCTGCCGCGCACCTGAAGCAAACGTTATGCAGTCAATCTGAATCGCTATGCATACAAGAGTAGTCAAGTTACATTTTATCGCAGAAGCACCACACTTCCGACCGGATAACGTTTGCTTATCGACCTACAAAGCACTCGGCTGTAAAGAATCGCTACGCCAATATTCAGACAAGTCTTTATCAACGAATCGTGCTATGGAAAACTCCTCAATGTCTATCGAATCGACCGGCATGCGTTTTTCAACGACTAATTCAGCGATGATCTCGCCGAAAATCGGCGCATATTTCAAAGCTTGGCCGGCGCCCAAGCAGTGATAGAGATTACTTACTTGCGTGTCAGCCCCCAGAATGAATTTTAGATCGGGCGTAATATCGAAAAATGAATGATAGCCTCCGGCATAAACGGGTTTTCCGATTCTTGGAAAACGGCTGATGATTTTGCCGAGATAGTTGTCGAGTTGCTGATGATTAACATTAAAACTCAACGCGTCGTAAATGACATTGGCACCATCGGGATTCATCGCTGCTCGGCTGAATGAACGGGCAATGTCTTTAGCATTGCGCCGTCTCGGTTGGTGCATATGCAGAATACTGCCGCGCCAGCGTCTAAAATAGGCTTGATTGACATAGTCGGCGATAATCGGCATTGATTCCGGAATATCGCTGACACTCACCAGAAAATTAGCCGCGTACACGGGCTCCAATGCCACGGGAATGTGCAAACCGATGCCGGCAAACAATTCCGAACTCCAACCGCCCGCCGCATTGACCACATGCTTCGCCAGGATTTTTCCCTGGCTGGTGTGTAAGGCGGAAATATCATGTCGAGTATCTTGCTCAAAATCGAAGACCTCGCAATGCTCTAAAATGTCGATGTTATTTTTTTGAGCGGCGGTCTGCATTGCATTCAGGATTTGCGGGGAATCTAACTGCAGGACGTCAGGCTCGTAATAGTAAATCTCCTCGGGGACGGTTTTAACCGCATTTCGAGTGAGTTCGGTCACATCTTGATGAGAAATCATCGTAAAGTCGATGCTTTCTTTTTGCATTGTTTGCTCTAAGTCCATCCAATTTTTTGAGGCCTTTCCGGAATGACTCTCGGCGATCCAAATAGCCCCTGACTGTTCAAAAAGGATATCGACACCCCAAATCGGTTGCAGGTTTTTCCAATACTGCGTGGCTATTTTGGCCATCCTTGCCGCCATTGGCGACGCATTGGCCGAGCGGACAATCGCGCTATGGCGGGAACTCAAACCCGCCCCCAATACTTTTTTCTCTACGATAGCCACCTTTTCTGCTTTGCTGCCGAGCTTGCGCCTTATCGAAAAAGCACAGGCAGCGCCCAGACAACCGCCGCCGATCACAACCGTATGGTACTTTTTACTCATGACCGCCTTCTCCTTTTCCAAAAAGTGAACCAATGAACCAGCAAATGCAAGGCTGAGGCGAATTCCAAACGACTAAGTCCTGACTGCCGATATTCCACCGTCGACACGCATAATTTGACCGGTAATCCAACCGGCTTTGTCGGACAATAAAAACAACGCCATCTGAGCGATGTCCTCGGCTTCACCGATGCGATTCAGCGCATGGCGCGCGGCGGCAGCCTGTTTTTTACTATCTTCGCGTATCAAACGTTCGGCTAACGGGGTGTTGGTCAATGACGGGGCGATCGCATTGACGCGTATCTTCGGAGCCCATTCCGCAGCCAAGGAGCGGGTCAAACCTTCCACCGCACCTTTAGCGGCTGCGACTGTGGCATGGTATGTAAAACCGGTATTCACCGCTACGGTGCTAAAAAGCACGACCGAGGCCGTCTCCGCCGCCTGAAGATTACGCTGATAATGCTGCAAGCAGCGCACCGCACCCAGCAGATTGAGTTCCAAATCCTGCCGAAACTGATCGAGCTTGATCGTTGCGAAGGGTTTTAAGTTGATACTGCCGGGACAATAAACCAAGCCGGCCAAGGGCTCGTCCAAAGCCGGTAAGGGATCGGTTAAGACATCGCAGTTAAAATGTTCCGACAAACCCGGTTCTGCGTCTGAACGACTGATGGAATAAGTTTGGAATTGCCCCTGAGCCAAGTGGGTAAGAGCTGCGCCGATACCACTACTAGCACCTATGATCAAAATTTTACGCATGATCCGTCCTCAATGGTCAATCAACCTAAAAAATCAATTGGAGTACGAAAGGTTTAACGATAAGGTTACCGTGCAAATAATGTTAGTCAATCGCGAGTATTGACAATTTAGCGAAGTGCAACATTGTCGTAGACGAATTACCCCCTAACCTGCTTTCGGCGAACGGCGGTATTACAGCAAGCGATCTAATCCATGGCAAGGTATCATTCTACTCAGCTAGCTCAGAAAATGCCGTTGGCCTTTAAAAAATGTTCGGCCTGCAGAACGAGGTTTCGTTTGGTTTCGTCATCAAGGCGATCTAAATTACGGAAAGCCATCACCATCCGGGAATTGTTTTTGAGTTTCTGTTCGTTGACGATTAAAAAATACCAATACAAGAATGTGAAAGGACAGGCATCGGCGCCCAGTTTCAATTTCGCTTGGTAGCGGCATCCGGAACAATAATCGGACATCCGATCAATATAAGCGCCTGATGCTGCATAGGGTTTCGACGCGAAAATACCGCCGTCCGCATACAGAGCCATGCCGTGCGTGTTAGGCAATTCGACCCACTCGAAAGCATCGACATAAACGCTCAAATACCATTCTTCGACATAGACCGGCGAGATACCGGCCAACAACGCGAAATTGCCGGTAATCATCAATCGTTGAATATGATGGGCATAGGCGAAACGTAGGGTTGACGTTATGCATTCGCGCAAACAACGCATATCGGTATCGCCGGTCCAATAAAATGCCGGCAACTTTCGCTCCGCTCCTAAAAAATTTCTTCCCGCATAATCGGGCATCTTGAGCCAATAAATACCCCTCACGAATTCTCGCCAACCCAGAATCTGCCTGATAAAGCCCTCGATTGTCGATAACGGTGCCTGCATCTTTTGGTATGCGTTTAAGGCCGCCAAACATACTTCCTCGGGCTCTAACAGTCCGATGTTGAGGTAAGGGGAAAGCAACGAATGAAACAAAAAATCCCCTCCTTGCCTCATCGCATCCTGATAATCGCCAAAATTGGGCAGACAGTCATTGATGAAATGATCAAGTGCCGCCAGCGCTTGGCTTCTGGTCACAGCCCAACTGAACGAGTCGAGGTCTCCGATATGATTAGGATATCGCCGTTCTACCATGGACGTGACTTGTTTCGTGATCGAATCCTGACTGAATCCTTTTCGCAAAGGCGGTTCAGTATATTTGGGCAACGCTTTGCGATTGTCCTTGTCATAATTCCAACTCCCGCCCTCCGGAAGCTTGCGGTTCATCAACCAACCGGTTTTGCGGCGCATCATGCGATAGAAAAATTCCATTCGGAATTCTTTACGGCCTTTCGCCCAATCGGTAAACTCGCTATGCGAACACAGAAAACGCATGTCTTCGCGAACCTCGACCGGCAGCTTGAGCAATTCCGGCCAATGCCGCATCATCTCGCTTACACGCCATTCACCAGCTTCGGTCACGACTATACGATCGACTCGATGCTTAAGAAGCGCTCGTTGGAGCTCGCCCGTAAACGAGCCGGTATTGCCTTCATCATCAAGCTTGATGTAATCGACCTGGATTCCCTCGGCACGTAACGATTTGGCAAAGTGTCGCATCGCCGATAAGATCAATACGATTTTTTTCTTGTGATGCTTGACATAGGTCGCCTCGTCTTGGACTTCCATCATCAGCACGACATCGAAGGTGCGATCGATATCGCTCAGCGCGCTGATGGTTCGGCTAAGCTGGTCGCCTAATATAAGTCTGAGTGTTTTCATCGAATTTAATTATTACTCTTCGTCAATCAATAATCAGACCCCATAACGCTAACTCAATTCACTACCGAAACTAGCAATGCGATAGTCATATTAGAATCATTGAATGAAAAATCGATAGGCCTTAACAGATGCCTTATCGTCCTTCGAACAAAGCCCGCAAACGGTTCAATTGCTCTTCGCTCCAGCCTTTAGGTTCGGTCAAGGCTAGCCATGCATCGATGTAATGTTTAGCGGCAAAAACATGACCGAACCCCGGCGGCGTAGACCCGACCGCCATGTCGGCGGCTAATTGCAGCATCGTTACAACCGGATACCATCTTAGATGCGGCGAGACGTCCGGCCCTCTGGGAGCTTGCATCCATTCCGGCTCTCGAAAGAACGCATGGCTATCGAAAAACGTTATCGGATCGCTGGCATATTGCAGATAAGCGATTCTAAAAGTCCCCCATGTCGTATTATCGTCATTCAACCCCGTATATTGATTCATGAATCTAATCACGGCGCCATCACGAAAACGGGGAAGCCATACCGGAGAGTCGGGTTCCCTTTCTTGCGTCACTTTGCGCCAGGTTTCGCTACGGAATGGCGGGCCGCTCCATAGCGCTCCGTTGAATGGGTCTTGAATGATGTCGTACACATCGAAAGAACGATCGGAATTCAGCGCGCCCAAGCTCAGCCCGTGTAAATACAATTTCGGTCGATGATCGCGAGGCAAGTTCGTCCAATAGACATAAACTTTTTCGAACAGCGCTCTAGCCATTTCCAGACCGTACTCCCCTTCGGTTATCAAGGACAAGGCGCTGGGTAAATACGAATATTGCGCGGTGACCGTCGCGATGTCGCCTCGATGTAAATATTCGACGGTATCCAGTGCCGCCGGGTCTATCCAACCGGTACCCGTGGGCGTCACCAATAACAACACCGAACGGTCGAAGGCCTTGACGCGTTTTAGCTCTTGCAAAGCCAATTCGGCTCTTTCTTCAGGCGTATCCGCCGCATTCAGCCCGACATAGATGCGCACTGGCTCAAGCACCGGCTCAACGAAAAAATCGTTCAACGCCTTCTCTGTAGGGCCTGACGACATAAATATACGACCTTGCCTACCTAAGTCCGACCAAGCGATCAAGGAGGCTTCGCTACCGGTCTTCATTGGATCGTCGGGACGCTCCAAATCATCTTGAATCAAGGCATCCAATTGTTGATAAGAATTATTCGTCGCACGTAAGAACAAAGAAACCACTACACCATCGATAACCGACCAAAACAATATCCCCGCAGCCAATATGCTTATCGCATGCGCGACATGATCGGATATGTATCGCGCCAGCCTTAGAGACAAAAATTGAAACGTACGCCGAAACAATCGAGCAAACTGTATTAATACGCCAAAAACGAGTAAAGTCATCAAGGCAATGCCATAAGAGGGCATCGCACCTTCCGGCTCCATACCCATCATAGACCGCAAATCGTCTTGCCATTGCGAGGCCTGCCAAAGAAAGGCGATTGCAACGATCGAACAGACACCCGACGCGACGACCTTAACAATCCTGATCGCTTCGCGGCCAGGCAACGGCAATTGGACATAATCCCAAAACCATCGACCGAAAACGCCAAGCACGTATCCCGCCGTAAAAGACAAACCGGAAATCACACCTTGAAACGAAAAAGGACGGGGCACTAGACTTGGTGTAAGCGAAAATGCGAAAAAAAGCGTCGCCAGCAATAAGCCCGGTATTGAAAAGCCGAAGCTCAACTTCGTAATCAATTCGTCAATTTTGCGCATAGTAAAATCTTGAGCCGAAAAAATTTATCATGTCGAATAAATACGTCATCATCGTGGTTCGATTATAAGGCACGCACCTCAGCCTTCAATTCAATCTTGACTCCAACTTTCGGAGCGCGCTCTTACTCCTATTTGCGAGCGAAAAAACGTCTAATAATCTGAACGCTACAGTTGCCCATCGGCTTTTAATCCACTCTGAACAACAAATACCCTATTAATTATCTTATAATCATAACCTTACACTCATAACTTAATAAAAGTTTTGCAAAAAACCTATTTGACACAGCCTATTATCCTGAAAAGAGCAGCAGGCATGTTTTGCAGACCGTCCGTGCTGAGCCAAGTCGAAGCATGAGCGGTCTACAACACTTTCACCGGCCCCTCAAACTACCCTTCACCTTTGGACAGGCTCAGGGCGAACGGTAGTTTGAGGCTCTCAAATGCTCTTTTTAGGATTATGAACATCATTCTCTAACCGACATGGCAAGAAGAAGACGCAAGAAAAAGCACTTTTTACTCTTTACATTCGTCACTTTTTTTAGAATCGGTAAAAAATATCCGCGTTTAAGTGTACTGACCTTACTCCCCCTGGTTGGCGGATACAGCTATGAAGTGCTGTTAGCTAGGCCGGACATGGCTTACCAAGGCGTCCCGCAAACTCAAGTCTGGTATCAGCCACTGACTTGGTCGAGGGTATTTCGCAATGATGGATTCATGGTCGGATACTCGGACATTCGTGGCAATCCGCTTTGGGTTATCTACCAAGTAACCAGTATCAAAGATAATGCCCGGATCCATAAACGGCCGCAAACATTCAGCACCGATTGGCGCAGCCTGACGCGTATCAGCCATCAAGACTATACCCGTAGCGGTTTCGACCGAGGCCACATGGCACCTAACTATGCCATAAGCCGGCTCTATGGCAAACAAGCGCAGTTGGATACGTTTTTAATGACCAACATTACCCCTCAAAGATCGAATCTAAATCAAAAAGTATGGCAGCGATTGGAAGCCGTTGAAGTCGACTACTTTCCCATATTGCATCGACACGTATGGGTAATAACCGGCCCCGTATTTTCGAATCCTTTGAATCGATTGAAGAGCAGCTGGAAAGTGGAAGTACCGGAGGCTTTTTATAAAATTTATGCTGCGGAAACCGGATCCGGAATCAAAATGTTGGCCTTCCTGATCCCGCAAACGGTGCGAGGCAATGAGCCTTTGACCGACTTTATCGTCTCCGTGGACACTATCGAAAAATTAACCGGCTTGGACTTTTTTCATGAGTTGGACGACCCATTGGAGGATAAATTAGAGGCAGACATCAATCCTAAACCCTGGAAATTAAATTCGGTCGCTCGCTTACCGTCACGCTATTAAGGATTTGGTCATAAATATAACCATCGTAGATCAAAATTAGGCGCCGAAGTAGACGAAAGCCTTATACAAATGCACAGCAAGTTATTGAATTAACCTCTTATTCTTTATGATCTTCATAGTGAAATGCTTTTTCTAAGATTAAAGTTTGCTATCTCAACGATCAAAAAAGCGCTATAGTCAGAATCACCCACTCTGACTTCAGGAGATACTCATGACAAACACAGAAATCGATAACGACGCCGTGATCAAAGTGCTGAATAACATTCTGGAAGCGGAACTGGCGGGCGTGGTTCGTTATACGCATTATGCCTTGATGGTTGTCGGCTACAACCGAATCCCCATCGTTTCTTGGATGCGCGGTCAAGCGAATGAATCGTTACTCCATGCCAACGAAGCCGGCGAAATGATTACTCACTTGGGCGGACACCCCTCTTTGGGAATCGGTCCGTTACTGGAAACGCACCGTCACGATATCGGAGCCATTCTCCGGGAATCGTTGGATCATGAAGCATCGGCATTGGCCGAATACCATCGTTTATTGGAATTGGTCAACGGCCGTAGCGTTCTACTCGAAGAATATGCGCGCCGAATGATCGCCCAGGAAGAGATCCATTTGGGTGAAGTGCGAAAAATGCTCAATAAACCAGCCGAATAGTCATCGCTTACTGTTAGCGTATTTGCATAGTAAGTATGGCACCCGGAAGTTTGCCCGGGCGGATTGAAAGCGACGCATTGGGTTCCATTGAAGTCCCCGCCGATAAATACTGGGGCGCGCAAACGCAGCGTTCGTTGCAGTATTTCGCGATTGGCGACGAACGCCTGTCCCGCCCGCTCATCCGTGCGCTCGGGATCGTCAAACGTTGTGCAGCCTTAAGCAATATCGCCCAAAACAGACTCGATCAAAAGCTCGGGCGCGCGATAGTCGATGCGGCACAGGAGGTCATCGACGGCGCATTGGATGAACACTTTCCGCTCGTGATCTGGCAAACTGGCTCCGGCACGCAGTCCAATATGAATGCCAACGAAGTGATCGCCAATCGGGTCAACGAACGCCTGGGCGGCGCGCTCGGTTCGAAATCGCCGGCGCACCCCAACGATCACTGCAACCTCAGCCAGTCTTCAAACGATGTCTTTCCCAGCGCGATGCATATCGCCGCGGTCGAGCAAATCCATTTCCTGCTGATCCCATCATTGCAAGGCTTACAGCAAACGCTGTATGAGAAATCCGAAGAATGGGCCGATATTATCAAGATTGGACGCACGCATCTACAGGATGCGACACCGCTGTCGTTGGGCCAAGAGTTTTCCGGTTATGCGGCACAGGTACAACTCAGCATCGAACGGCTACAGGACAGTCTCAAACGCCTGTATCCTCTCGCGCAAGGCGGGACCGCAGTCGGGACGGGCTTGAACTCGAACACAGGTTTTGCCGAACTATTCGCCGTTGAAGTTGCCAAGTTCACCGGGTATCCTTTCACATCGGCAGCCAACAAGTTCGAAGCGATAGCCGCGCACGACGCACTGGTAGAACTATCCGGCGTATTGAATTGCAGCGCGGTCAGCCTCAATAAAATTGCTAACGATATTCGCCTACTGAGTTCCGGTCCGCGCTCCGGACTCGGTGAACTGATTTTGCCGGCTAACGAGCCAGGCTCGTCGATCATGCCGGGCAAAATCAATCCGACCCAGTGCGAGGCATTGACGATGGCTTGCGCCCAGGTCATCGGCAATCACACCACAGTAACCCTGGCCGGCGCGCAAGGCCAGCTGGAACTCAATACCTTCAAGCCGGTGATCATATATAACGTGCTGCAATCAATACGCCTTCTCGGCGATGCCACGCATAGTTTTACCGAACATTGCGTGGCGGGCATCGAACCGAATACCGAACGGATAGCAGAATTGATGGAACAATCGCTGATGCTGGTCACCGCGCTGGTTCCTCTGATCGGCTACGATAAGGCTGCCCAAATTGCCAAAACGGCTTTGCAAAACGACACGACGCTTCGCAAAGAGGCCATTGCCGGCGGCCTGGTGAGTGCCGAACAATTCGACGCCATCGTCCGGCCGGAACGGATGATCAAGCCAAAATAAGCCATCCGGTCTAATAACGATAACAAGCGAGGAGAAAAACCATGCACGTAAGCCATGAACAAGCAGAAAAAGCCATTGCTTCAGCCGTCGCTGAGGCCAACAAAATCGGCACGCAAATGTGTATCGCCGTGGTCGATTCCGGCGCCGATTTGAAAGCGTTCACACGAATGAACGGCGCCTGGGTCGGCAGCATCGACATTGCCATCAAGAAAGCCAAGACCGCCTGCTTCTTCGGCATGAATACCGGTCAAATCGGCCAGCTATCGCAACCAGGCGGACCGCTTTTCGGAATCGAACACTCCAACGATGGCTTGATCACCTTTCCAGGCGGCGTCCCGATTGTCGATGAAGACGGTGTTTTGATCGGCGCGATCGGCGTCAGTGGCAGTTCGGTGGAGAACGATCATCAGGTCGCCAAAGCCGGCGTCGATGTGATCGGCCTCGCCGATTTACCGTCGCATCCCTGGCGGACCTGAAACTAACGTTCATGAAACCTGTGCATCACCACGAAACATGAACGGTAATCTCTTGTGGGAGCGACGCCTTCGTCGCGATGAGTGCGCCGCTCCCACCCTGTCCTTCACTTTACATCGATTGTAAAAAAGTATCGGCAGATAATTCCATGCCTAACGAACCAAAACTCTTCGATGACACGCCGCAATGGGTTTGCCTCGAATGCGGTTACAACATGATCGGCGAGATACCCGATATATGTCCGTTTTGCGGTGCCCGGCATGACCGGTTTTTGACGTGGGACGAGGCCGAGAAAACTTATCGAGTGATCGCACGCCCGGTCAACGATTATGTTAGCCAATTGCTTTCGGTGCCGAAATTGGGCCTGGAACATGCCGCTTATCGAATCGAAACAGAGCAAGGCGCGGCTTTGATCGATTCGCCTTCGGCTTTCAATCGGGACTTGACGCCGATGCAAGCCATCTTGTTCACCCATCATCATTTCATGGGCGCGTCGAATCAATACCGAAAACTCTGGAATGCCCAAGTACGCTTGCACGAATTGGACGCGCGGCATCCGTTGTCGGCCTCGTTCGATGTTGACTTGCGCTTTACCAGCGACTATATCGTCTATGGCATCGAAGCCTTCCACATTGGCGGGCACACGCCCGGATTTACCCTCTACATTTACCGGGACGTGCTGTTCGTCTGCGACTATGTGTTTTTGACCGAGTCGGGAATGCGTTTCAATCCGTTCGGGCCAGAGCGGGAAACCCGGACACGAGCCCAGCGCATTCATGAAGTCGTCAAAGCCAGACATTTAGAAACCGTCTGCGGCTATAACTATGTCGCAAACTTCTCAGACTGGCTGGCGCGATTCGAGTCTTTGATATCGAAACGGACCGAATGAGGCCGGCAATGCCTGAGAATTACGAACCAAGCAAAGAAATCGGCCATCAACCGACGAAACTGGTCGTCTATTACGACGGCGCTTGTCCGAAATGCATCCGCGACCGCCGCAATTATGAAAAGCTAGCAGGGCGCCATGCAAACAACGTTTATTGGTTCGATATCACCGGACAAGAAAAACGTTTACAGCAATTGGGCATCGACCCGGAAAAAGCTTTAATGGAATTACATGTCAGCGATGCAAACGGTCGGGTCGTTTCGGAACTCGATGCCTACATTCTATTGATGAAGAAGGTTCCGCTGTTGAAGCCTGTGGCCTGGCTGATTAGCTTGCCGCTGATTCGACTATTTCTTGCCAATCTGTATCATCGGCAAGTCAATCGCCGATTGCAAAAAAGAGGGCTGCTTTAGCTTCGATGCCGAAAAATGCTTGCATCCGCGCTTTTCGGCCTTTTTACCTTTTGCATGGCGAACGCCGACACTGTCAATTCGATGTTGACGGAATCGGTTTTCAGATATTTTCCCAGCCAAACACCAATCGATTACAATCAGCCCGACTCATTTCCGACAATCCCAGGTCTCTATGAACGATGCATTGGTCAGCAGCGAATGCTTACAACAGAATCCGGATGTTTCCGATCGAATCATCCTGGATGCCACCTACTTTTTGCCCCGTCAGCAACGCAATGCCCCAAAGGAATTCGATGCAGCGCATATCCCAGGCGCGCAATTTTCGACATCGATAACATCGCCGATTCGACCTGTCCCCTGCCCCATACGCTGCCCGATGCCGTTCAGTTTGCCGAACAAGCGGGGCAATTGGGAATCGGCAATGATACGTGGGTGATCGTTTACGACAACAATCATTTTTTTGCGTCCGCCCGGGCCTGGTGGATGTTTCGGGTGTTCGGACATGATAAGGTCAGTGTCTTGGACGGCGGCTTGACCCGATGGCAACAGCTTCGGTTTCCGGTCTCGTCCGACTTCAGCCGTCCGTCGCCAAAACGCTTCGAAGCGGTATTTCGTCCCGAACTGTTTGCGGATTTAGATCAAATGAAGCTTATCCAACAACGAGGCAGCAAACAAATTCTGGATGCCCGCTCCGAGGACAGTTTCAACGGTCGGCGGCCGCTACACGATGCAGGTCTTCTGCCGGGTCATATTCCGGGCAGCCTCACTATTCCTTATAGAAGGTTATTTGCACCGGATGACTTCACGCTATTGCCGGACGAGCGGTTGCGGCGGATCTTTTTCGACGCCGGAGTGGATTTAACCAAGCCCATCGTCACCAGTTGCGGCTCGGGTGTTTCGGCGGCACTGCTACTGTTGGCGTTGTATCGGATCGGTCTGACGGATATCCCGATGTTCGACGGTTCATGGGCGCAATGGGGCAGGCAAGCGGATTTGCCGCGGCAAACCTTATCTTAACGGCAGTGCCGGGCGTCCTTATTCGAGTTCATTTTGACGGACATATAACGCATCGAAAATGGCTTCCAACTGTGGATGAATACCGCGTAAACCGCCGATCACATCGTTGGCCCAGTCGAAATACTCCCGTTTACGTTCGCGCGACCACCCCGCGGGCGGCGCCGTCAGAATATCGCGCAGATTACAGATCTTATCGGCCAACTTCACCAATTTGGCTGCTTCGGACAGCTCCGGCGCATGGTCGATCTGAAGTTGTTTACGCACCATTTTGTTCAGCGCTTTATCGTCCGTGACCTCCAAGACTACCGAGGCGACCTGTGGACCGAACACGGCTTCGAGTTCGGCTGCGGTGGTTTGTGTGTCCTCGATCGTGTCGTGCAGGACTGCCGCGCATAAAACGACGATCCGTTCGACGCCGCCCTCGTGACACAGCACATTGGCCAATTCAATCGGATGATTGATATAAGGCGAGGCCCCCGCATCCTTGCGCCGTTGATGTCGGTGCTTGTCGGCGGCAAAGGCCACGGCCTTGATGAATTCCGCCAAGGGCTTGTCTTGTGTTTTCATAATCACTCCTGATCGCGATTTCGCTTGTGTCGAGCCTAAGAATAGCGGACTCCCGAACCCTTTCGAATGACATTGGGTTGTCGGGCTCTAAAAACTACGCCGATGTTGTCGACAATCAAAATGTCGATAGGATGGCCTTCTACGCAGTCACCCATGTGATAACCATAATATAACGGTCATGAAGGCCTGGCCATCGCCACGGTAAATGAAAGTTCTTGGTGGTGGAGGGTGCGGTCACTCGCCCGACAGGACGCCGTGAATACGTCCATGTAGGCTCGACGGCGGCTGTCCCTGCCGCCGACGCCTGTCGGTCGAGCAACCGCCCCCTCTTCGGAGCCGGCATTTTCTCTGCCGAGCTTCGTTTATCGAAAAAATTAGATAAAGAGTCCAAATCTACGAACTTTCACAGTAATTATCCGGAACGTGCTCTCTGAGGATCATGACCCATTCATTGTGTTAGCCGATTTCAATGGTTTCCATGTCGGTTTTGAACTGGGATTAAAGCGGTTTGGGCCGAAACTAATCATTCTTATGTTTCGAGCAGCAAATCTTGTAAACTGATGGAAAAACGAGCGAAGTTTGTCGGCAATCGCGTCAAGGATTTACAGAATTTTAGCGATTACGTTTTATCGGCTGAGGCAGAGAAATAACTGCTCTTTTTGGTGGATTATCCCGATATGGATGTAACTCAAATTATGATACAAGCTTTTGCCCCACTCTTGGACCTCGCGACCACGAAACCCACCGGTTCAATAACAGGTTGAAAAGATTGATCTTAAAAGACAGTTAATTCGAAAAAAGCCAAAATTTGCTTGAGGGATTAGATTGGCTTATTGACGACGACAGGCTAATGAGTGACCCCTTTCGCTGCTTTATAATGGAGCTTTCCGCTAAGAAGACGTTCACAAAACTGTAAAGCTAAATCATATAAACAGAAAATATGTTGCTTCGACCTAATTAGCCCTGGCTTAGAACCGCATTCAAATCTTGCTTTGTGTCAGTGAATAGTAAGGTACTTTTGTTAAAGTGCTCGAGCTGGAATTGGAATAAGAACCAAGAAACTGGCATTCCTTGTATATCAAGCAGGTATTGGAAGACTTGCGGGTCGACAGAGATGGTTTATCCACTCAACAAGCCCAGGAACCTCTTAATACCAGTAGTCCGAATCGTTTGCCATCGCCAAAAACGCGGGGGCCTTTACTTCGTTTTCTGCTAGGAGAAAAGCATGAGTCAAAGAAATCGCTTGCAGTGGAGGGTTGCGCTCTTAAGTGGCGCTTTGTTTGTCGCTCTAGGCGTTTGGCTCTTTGGCGAGGTTTGGCGCTATGCCGGCGAATATGATAAGAATCCGTCTCATCGCAACTTGAAGAACCAATTGATGCGTCGAAAGTCAGACTCGATGCAAGATGTCCTCGATGCGATCGTTCGGGGCAGACTCAACCGTGTCAATGCCGCAGCCGTGGACATGGAAAGGTACGCCGCCACAATTGATGGCTATCTGTCCACAGACGTCTACGAGAAGCATGGCAAGTCCTTCAATGAAGCCATACACGACCTGAAACGAGCAACTGCACAAAGCGATGCAGAACTGACCAAGGAGGCAGCGCTTAGGCTCGAGCGATCCTGCTTGGAATGCCACATGCTGATCAACGCGCACAAGGGCCAACAGGTGCAGGGCAACGAATGAGTGAAGGCCAAAAATATAGGAAATTTAAAGGCATTTTCGAACCTATCCTGGCGAAAACGCCACTCCAAGCGCCTTCGTGGCAAGATTTTTTGATCGTTTCCTGGGCTTCTGAGGATGTAGAGTCCACTCTTGTGCTTGTGAACCAATAGGGTCAGACTCGATTGAAGAATTTCAATGCAATAAAATCAAGAACTAATGCCTTATAAAATGTAAAAACTCCTGACGTTGCCTATTTTCGAAATTGTAAACAATGACGGATTGGACGTCTGCTTTTGAGAAAAATTTCTAATTTTCATTGAATTTCCAACGGTCTGTTTTGGCCGTGACCTGTCTGCCACTGGCTCCGTCAAGCTGTTGTTTTCTGAACAGGTTCGGAAAACGATTTTTAACACTCCATTACGTTTTAACTAATCCTAAATAGCGGCCAAGGCTTCTTTTTCGCTCACGACGGGAAGTCGCTCACGCGGTACTGGAATAGCAGAATTCCAATCGGTTTCATTAATTAATCGAAATTTAGTGATGGCTTGCTCAATCGCTGCACGGTCGATTACGTCTACATCAAGAATGATGAATAGCCCTATACCGTAGGCATAGCTACGATCAACCCGGAAAGACTCATAAATTGTTGGTGGCGTTTCACGGACTATCTCGGATTCCAGTTTTTCCAACTGCTCGTAAAAAGTCAGTCCCCTGAATTTCCAATATCGGGGTCAAATATCGGGGTCAGACCTTGTATTTGACATTTAGATCTTTTTGTTCTTGAACGAGAAGGGCATGTGGTCTTCGGGGTCTTGCATCGATCATTGATACTCATGCGTATAGATGCACATTGTTTAAGTTTGGTTAGCGATGACTAATCGCTACAATGCCTTTTTTCTGTTGGCGAATAATTTGATGTGAGCTAAGCTCTAGCGTATGGCGCAATGAAACAGGCGGAAAAGGAAGCATGGATGTCACAAATGTAAGACTTAACTCCGTTTTGCAGACTGGAGAGCGCGATTCGAGTCTGTAATGCCTGACGAATAAAATGAGGTGGCAACGCCTGAGAATTACAAACCAAGCAAAGAAATCGCCTCTCACCCGACGAAACTAGTCGTCTATTACGACGGCGCCTGTCCGAAATGCATCCGCGACCGGCGCCAATATGAAAAACTGGCGGGACGTCATGGAAAAGACGTTTATTGGTTCGATATCACCGGCCAAGAAAGCCGCCTACACGAAGTGGGCATTGACCCACAAAAAGCCTTAATGGAGTAGCATGTCAGCGACGCGAAAGGCCGTGTCGTTTCGGAACTCGATGCCTACATGCTATTGATGAACAAAGTCCCGTTGTTGAAGCCTCCGGCTTGGTTGATCAGCTTGTCGCTGATTCGGCCATTTTTGGCCAATCCGTATCATCGGCAAATCAATCGCCGATTGCAAAAAAGGGGCCTGCTTTAGCTTCGATGGATCGATCACCCCCCTTCTAAACCGCCGCCGCAACAGTTTTTCCAAACCCACCGTCGTGTATACTATGAAACCGGCCGTGATGATCAATCCCCACTCCTGCCAACCGATCGGGGCGACGCCGAACAAGGCATGCATCGGCGGCCAGTACGTGAATACCAGCTGCAGCAGTGTCATCATGACCACGCCGATGCCGCTGCCGTAAGTCACAAGCGTCGACGAAAATGCCATATTGCTGCAATCGGCCAACACGGTTTCAACTGGCAGGCTAGCGAGACGCTTTTCGACCGGCATCGATTCTCCGGTAAACGCCGACTCGTCGATTTACAATTCGCGAATTTTAAGCAAACGTAAATCGGCGGGAACCTTGTCGCCGGATTGCAAAATGACGATGTCTCCCGGTACCAATTCAGAACCGGAAAGAGTCCGTCTAAGCCCGCCGCGCAGCACGGTACAATTGATGTCGAAAGCCTGAGCCAAGGCATTGATCGCTTTCAGCGCGTTGGTTTCTTGGATGAATCCGATTATCGCATTGACCAGCACGACGCCGAAAATCACGCTACTGTCGACCCATTCCTCCAAGAAGGCCGTCAAGGCTCCGGCGCAGAGCAGAATATAGATCAAGGGCTGATGAAACTGCGACAGAAACAGCCTCAGCGGACCTTTGCCGCAGCGCTTGGTCAGCTGATTCGGCCCGTATTCAGCCTGACGCCATAGCGCCTAGTCTTCGCTCAAACCTTGGCCGGCGTCGGCATGCAATGCTTGCAGGATTGTTGAGGTTTCGAGGCTGTGCCAAACCTGAATGGGAGCTTTCTTCATCTTGGGGTTTCGAATCAAATAACTTCCCGATTGATCATCGCTCCTTCGCTCTACGCTCGCCGTTATTTACAAGTTTCTTGTTAGCTGGGCTGAGCGCTCGCGAAGCCCGGCATTTATGACATTACTTGAGCTCGCAAGGCTTCCATCGACCTCGTCAACACAAATGGGGTTAGCCATGAGGTTGAGCTAAGATGGCCTCGATGCAGTTTATTGTCAGCTAAACGCGTCCGGCTCCGAAATCGCGATCTAGGGATCGCTCCCACAGAGAACGCCCCACACCTAAAGCTAGGTGAAGGGAAGCCACTGATGCTCGACAGCCATGGTTTTCATCGAAGCCCCCGATGTGCAATGTTTCTGGTTCCCACAGTCCTCCGTGGGAACCCATAAATACTGTGAAAGTCATGGCAGGAGGGACGTTTCGTGCGACCACGTTCAGCGTTTGCCGCCGAGCAGCGACCCCATGATGCCGCGCACGATCTGGCGGCCGAGCTGCGAGCCGATGGTTCTCGCGGTGCTCTTGATCAGCGCCTCGCCGACGCTTTGCCGATTCGAAGCGCCGGACCGTCTCGTTGTCGACGCCTTGAGATCGCGTGCTGCTTTCGCCTGAAATGCCTGCTGCTCGGCTTTGTGCTTCAACATTTCGTAGGCCGATTCGCGGTCGACCATTTGATCGTAACGTCCTTTGAACGGCGAGCGACCGATCAGTTCGCTACGTTGTTCATCGCTAAGCGTTCCGATTTTCGACTCGGGCGGCCGGATCAACGTACGCTCGACCGGGGTTGGGCTGCCGTCCTTGTTCAGCACCGAAACCAGTGCTTCGCCGGTCTTCAGCTCTTGCAACACAGTTTCGGTATCGAAGCCAGAATTGGCCCTGAACGTTTGCGCGACGTTTTTTAGCACCTTACGATCGGCCGGCGTGAATGCGCGTAGCGCATGCTGGATTTTCAGCCCCATCTGGCCAAGAATCGGCGCAGGAATATCCAAGGGACTTTGACTAATGAAATAGACGCCGACGCCCTTCGAACGGATCAGCCTGACGATTTGTTCGATCTTGTCGAGCAAGACTTTCGGCGCCTGATTGAACAGTAAATGCGCTTCGTCAAAAAATAGCACCAGCTTCGGTCTATCGCTATCGCCCACTTCGGGTAAGGTTTCGTAAAGTTCCGACAACATCCATAGCAGAAAGGTCGCATACAGCCGCGGTGATTTCGTCGTCAATTCGGTCGCATCGAGAATGCTGATCACGCCATTGCCAGAAAAATCGGTCCGGCAAAAATCATCAAGCTCGATCGCAGGCTCGGCAAAGAAATGTTCTGCGCCTTGTTCCTCGAGCACCAACAGACGCCGCTGTATCGCACCGATGCTTGCCGATGTGATGTTGCCGTATTGCCTGGACAGTGCCGCTGAATTTTCACCCATCCAATTCAACATCGCGCGCAAATCTTTAAGGTCCAGCAATAACAACCCTTCGTCGTCGGCGATTTTAAAGCCACTATAAATTACACCGGTTTGCGTGTCGTTCAATTCCAACAGATTGCTGAGCAACAAAGGACCAAGATCGGACATCGTCGTACGCACCGGATGCCCGTTTCGGCCGAACAAATCCCAAAAGACCGAGGGATTTCCCCGGAATTGGAAGTCGGCGATACCGATTCCCGTCACGCGTTCGGTAATTTTTTCGTGTGCCTGCCCTGCCGTCGCGATTCCCGACAAGTCTCCTTTGATATCGGCCAAAAATACCGGTACACCTAATCTCGAAAAACCTTCCGCCAAAACTTGCAAAGTCACGGTCTTACCGGTCCCGGTCGCACCGGAAATGACGCCGTGACGATTCGCCATCGCGGCATCCATCAACAGTTGGCCGTTGGCCGTTCCACCGATCAATACTGTTTTCATTGTAAACTCCTTAACCGACTCAAGTTGCGGACATGCTACCACACGCGCTGAACCACCCATAAGCGGGCAATGGCAACAACGTCAAATGACTCATTGGCCGAGATAGCGACGAATATCCACCTCATCGATCTGCTCAGTGCGTAGGTAACGTTTTGCGTACTCCATATAGGCGCCGCTACGCAGAAAAAGCTCGAAAACATCACGGTCCACATGCCTCTCTTCCACCATTTTATGCAAGATGTCGAGCGCGACGCTGATCGGCTTTGCATCTTTATAAGGTCGGTCGGCAGCGGTCAATGCTTCGAAAATATCGGCCAACACCATTATACGCTCCGGAATTGAAAGATCTTTGGCGGTCAGCCGGCGCGGATAACCGCGCCCATCTAGCGTTTCATGATGCGTGGAAGCATAGCGCGGCACCTGGAGCAAATCTTCAGGTAACGGCAATTTATCGAGCATTTTGATCGTGCTGATCATGTGCTCGTTAATCTTAAAGCGATCTTCTTCGGTTAAGGTTCCTCGTGTCACCGTAAGATTGTGCAATTCGCCCAGATTGTAAAGATGTTCCGGTATCGCCATTTTGATGCCCAAGCGCTCATCATGAATGTTGTTTCGCAAGCGCTTGATGATGTGCCAAGACTTATCCGCCAATAGGGGTTCTTCGACCGGCAGCGGTGTTTGCTCCTCGGGATAGCGTGCAAGTTCGATCGGAGATAAACCTAATCGGTCGTCGAAATGCCGCCGCCAAGTGATGCGAGCCAATTGATTCAGCCTATCGATATCGGCCTCGCTCATGCTTTCCCCTCCCAAATTACATTCGGCTACGAAGGCAAATGCCTCTTGGAGTTGTTGCTGGCGCCCCTGTACTTCGAGACGGTGTCGTTCCTCGTCATTCGGCTCGGTCAAACACTGCTTGCAATAGTCTATTTCGGCATCGCGCCACAACACCTCGAAGCGCATGCGGATTTCGTGAATGCGGTTATAAATCGTCTCGAGCTTGGTGCTTTTATCGATGATGTGCTCGGGCGTCGTAATCTTGCCGCAGTCGTGCAGCCAAGCTCCGATACGGAATTCGCGCCAGGCATCTTCGTTACCGAAACCGAATGTATCGAATGGCGGTCGACGACTCTCTTCAGCTTTTTGCGCCAACAGAATGGCCAACTCCGGAACCCTCGCACAGTGCTTCGCCGTATAGGCCGACTTGTCATCGATGGCTTGGGCGATCAACTGGATGAACGACTCCATCAACTCTTCCCGTTCTTTGGCATGCTGCTGTATCGAGTGAGCCATGGTCATCATCGAACCCGATAGCTCATCGATTTCGATAATATGGCTGTCCATCGGGTCGAGTTCGCCGTATCGACGCCGTTGAATCTTTTCGTTTTCCAGAGCGAGATGCTTGATCGGCCTAACAATCAACGAAGCCAGCCAAAAAGCAAGCGGCAACAATAATAATAAACAGCCACCGGTAATCAATATCACGGTATTGACCTGAGCAACGGCAGGAGCCAGCACGGTGGATGCCGGCGTGATCACGGCAAAAAAATCGGCCGCCCGATGGTTTTCGCCAATGGCCTGCACATAGACGAAGTGCAGCTCGCCATCGAACTCCATTTTATGCAGCCTGTTGAGTTCGGAAGATTTTGAAGTCAAGCTGATAAGCGCTTGGTATGGAACCATAACATCCCGATTAGTGCCCCTTTCCGCATCGATAAGCCAGCGCGACTTTAACCAACCTAGCTGTTGTTCGGTTAAATTATCCAGAGCCAAGTTAATCAGCTCGATAATTTCTTTCCGTTGCGGTCGCACTACAAAGTGCAAACTATTGGGAATTTTAGATTCTTCCCAGTCCAGCTCCTCATAGATGGCGACATCATCGAAGAAAAACTGCCGCGCCGTGTAATGCAGAATAGCGGCAGTATCGAGGCCGGCATCGACCTCACCTCGCCGCACCGCATCGAACAACCCTCGTACGCCATCGACTTCGATAATGTCGACGTCCGGAAACATTTGCTTGAAAGGAGCGATGATGGACCAACCGGCCGGTATTGAAACCCGTTTTCCCTGCAATTGCCGGATTGATGTAACCGGCGTTTGATCCTTGCGCATCAGAATACCATCCGGTGGCTCGGCAAAGGCCTTGCTCAATATACCTAAGGCGGCGTTTTGTTCGGTACCGACCACCGGCTGTAAAATATCGATCTGACCGGCACGATACATCGCGACCAGCTGAGGCCAGCTATAACCGTTGACATAGTCGAACTGCAAGCCGGTCATTTGCTCGATTATCGATAATAGGTCGATAGCATAGCCGAATGGTTCGCCGGCGATGACAAAATCGAACGGCGGCCAATCGAGCTCGTTCGATACCGTCAATATGGGATTTTTCTCTATCAACTGTCGTTGTTGGTCGCTAAGTACAAGGGGCTCGACTTTCGGCATCGCGGTCGGCGGCATTCGGTTTTCACTAGAGGCAATGATTTCGCCATTGTTCTGATAGAGATAAATGCGGCTATCTTTGCTCAACATTTGTTCATTGAGCTTATCGGACAAAGTAGACAACGCAACATCGATCGCCAGAACCGCATCCCGACCGGCGACCGGCATCGAATAAGTCTGGCCGGGCGCTTGAAGATGCTGGAATTGATAGGGCGCGGTTTTATGGACCCGGCCCAATTTGGCTTGAATATACCAAGGGCGCTTGTTGGCTAAATAGTCGCTCCGCTCTGTTCGGCTGGTTCGGAGATTAAATTGTTCGTCATAATAGTGAAATGCCCGAATCCGCTGATCGCCTTTACCCAAGACCGTGATAACGACCCACCTGTCCTGCGGCAATGCCTGTAATTGCATGCGTACGGCTTCGCTCGTATTCAGGTTGATCAGTTCGTAAAAATCGCCATCGCCAAACCCGATATAAGCGGCATAGAACAAAGGATTCTCATCGAGTACTTCAGCAAAGATGTCGCGGGTTCGCTCCGTCACTCGATCTTCGCTCAAAATATCGGGATTACCGGCCAGTATGCGCGTGGCATCAGCCGCGCGTCGATCCATGGCTGTCAAATATTCACTGGTACTCGCAGCGGATTGGCGATAGGTAATCAGAGTCGATTCGACCGCCAATGAACTCGTAAAATAAAATTGCAAACTAATGGCGACAATCACGGCCAGCGATGTCATCAATAAAAACAGGCTGACAACAGTGATTTTGATGGAAAACTTAAATTGCTTGTTTTTCTGCGATATTGTCATTGTTCCCTTCGTGAACCGTTGGTATTGCTTTCATCAAAAACGCCGTCATCACATATCGACAAAGGTATCAGCACGGAGTAAAACTGCCTAGGAACGCCAGTTCGTATCGGAAGAATCATGAAAAATATGCCGGTCGCCGAAATTCTTTTTTACATCTGCGTTATTGAATCGGATAACCCAACGGCAGCAAATACAACGGGCGTTGATCTTTGGGCAGTTTAAGGGCTTCCGCTACACGCTTATCGTTGAACGCACCAATCGGCACGCCGGCCAGCCCTTGAGCAGTTGCTTGCAGCAATAGATTCTGTGCTGCATGCCCGACTTCGATCGGGACATAAAGATTCGCGCGCTCTCGATATTTGATGGCGGTTCTTTCGAAAACTGCTGTAAAGACAAAAACGGCCGGCGCCGAGCCGACTGCATCTTGGTCTAGCGAGGCTTTTTGCAGCTCAAGGCGACGATCGCTTTCAACGGTGCGTTTGAGTTCGTGATTCCGAGGGTCATAACGATAAATTCCGGCCGGCAGCACGACATAAGTTTCTAGCGGATACAACGCACCGGCCGAAGGCGCCGCACGCAGGCTGCCCTTTGTATCGGTAATACCTTGCGCCGCCCAAAGCAATTGCCCGATCTGCTCTATCGATAACGTTTTTGCCGCAAACGCCCGTATTGAGCGTCGTGCGGCGATGCTTTGTTTCAGCGACATCGATCCGGCAACTTTCGCTTGCGGCAGATGTATCGTTTCGTCAAAAGCCATCGCTTGAGAAAGAAGTACCATCGGGATCAATCCTATTGAGTTCACGGCTTACACCTCAGTAGTCGTATAGATCCAATTTAGTGTAGCATTTCGGCACGTTTTCAATGCGGATTTAAATCATGCAACCGGTACAAGACATATTGAACCGTATAAGATGGGACGAACATTGGAAGGGGGACGAATTCAAGATCGGTTATTACGATCGGATCGAAGACAGGCTGATCGTCGTCGCATTCAACGAAATCCGTTTTCCGAAGGGAGATCATTTTACCTTCGAAGTAATCGACCGGGACGGAGAATTGCATTCAGTGCCGTATCACCGAGTCAAGGCGATCTTCCGCAACGGCGATTTGATTTGGCATCGCGAACATTAGAATTCTATATCGGGTCAGCGATAGAATCACCCGATTTTTTTACGGGATATGTCGGGTTAAGGCTATTGCCTAACCCGACCTACGACTAACTCTCGTCGCATTTTTCGCCCGGCATTGCTTTATCCATGTCACAGTGATCGAAATCGCATTCGGCTTCGAGCCACATTGCGTTGATGATGCCGAACGCGCAGGCAAAGCTGACGCCCAATATCCAACTGAAATACCACATAGTTAATTCCTCGATTCGGTTTTTAAAGCGCGCACCGTCTATTTGTCACATCCGATGCGCGCCACATTTAAGGGAATGGTCAATAATGACTCCCCAGTACAATCTACTCGATAGGGGTTTATGATCGCCTGCTCTGGCTTAAATCGCACATTACGGCCCCCCACGACAGAGGCGCCTTTCATCTTTCATCTTTCATCTTGCACCTTTAACCTTCATTCAATACCAACCATGCTTATCTTCGCTAATCATTTTCTCGGTCACCGGTCCCCACATCACTTTGTAAGCCCAGCGCGTGTACATCAGCACAATAGGCAGAAATACGATCGTAATCCAAAATGTGATTTTCAGCGTCAAATGGCTTGCGATGGCGTCCCAAATGGTCAAACTGCTTCCGGGGTCCGTGCTGGATATCAACAAAAAAGGAAACATGCCGAATCCGACTGTGAATAAAACACCAATCAAGCCTAAACAACTGGAGATAAAGGCCGCTCTGCAGGTATGTTCACGGGCAAGAAGATAAGCGGTCCACAAACCGGCATAGGCCATGATAGGTGCGAACAGCATCCACGGATGCAGGAAAAAATGCGCAAGCCAGCCGCCGCTTTGTTTTTCAACCGTTTTTGCCAACGGATTGGATGCGGCATTGAATAAGGCGTCATTTGGCAAGCGATAGACCTCCATGCTCAACAATACCCAAATCGCGAGCAAGGTCAACGCGCCTAAAATAATGACGCCGAACTTCGATATAAAGGCCCGGGCGCGGAAATAAAGCTCACCCTCGGTACGCCATTGCAGATAAATTGCGCCATGCAGCATCAACAACAATACCGCCAGCACGCCGCACAATAAAGAGAACGGATTGAGCAAGTCGAAAAAACTGCCATCGTAAAAAGAGCGCAGTTCATGATTCAAATGAAACGGCACACCGCGTATCAGATTGCCGACCAACACACCGAGCAATAGGGTCGGTACCGCGCTGCCGGTAAACAACACCCAATCCCAGGTCGAACGCCATTTGGGCGATTCCAGCTTGCCGCGATAATCGAATGCCGGCGGCCTCAGAAACAGCGTGAACAACACCAAAATCATTGCCAGATAAAGCCCCGAAAACAGCGTCGCGTAGACCAGCGGCCACACTGCAAACATCGCACCACCCAACGTGACCAGCCACACCTGATTACCTTCCCAGGTCGGCCCGATCGTGTTCAGCATCACGCGGCGCTGCATGTCGTCGCGCCCGAAAAACGGTAATAAAATGCCGACACCTAGATCAAACCCACCGCTTAAAATAAAACCGCAAATCAGCACCCCCATGAACAGCCACCAAATGACTCTTAACGTTTCATAATCGAACATAACTATCTCCTCAGTGCGCGGTTGCCGGCGTTTCGGCCGATTCGAAATGATATTTACCGGTATGCAGGCTGCTGGGTCCTAAGCGAATGAATTTAAACATCAAAAACAACTCGACGACCAGCAATGCGGTATAGAACACCGCGAATCCTATCAGGCTTAAATATACGTCGCTTGGGCTGATTTCGGAAGCGCTCAGGAAGGTCGGCAACACGCCGCTGATCGTCCACGGTTGCCGGCCGTTTTCGGCGACGAACCAACCCATTTCCGAAGCTATCCACGGCAGCGGGATACTCCAGGTCGCCATGCGCAACAACCAAATCTGCTGTCCGGCGCGTCTCGTCGCGCAGTAATAAAACGATGCAGCAAAGATAAACAGCATCAAAAAGCCGCTTGCAACCATTACGCGGAATGCCCAAAACAACGGAGCGACTCTCGGCAAACTGTCTTTCGCGGCCTGCTGAATCATCGCCTCGTCGGCCTGACTGACATCGTCGATATAACGTTTCAGCAATAAGGCATGACCGAGATTGTTTTTATGCTCTTCGAACAATGCACGCGTTTCCGGGGTTTGATCGCCGCCACGCATTTTTTCCAATTCGCGGTAGGCGATCATGCCGTTGCGAATCTTGTCGATGTTTTCGGTGCGCAACTCAGTCAAGCCTTTGACTTCTTCATCGACCGAACGCGTGGCAATCAAGCCGAGCACATAAGGAATTTTGACGGCGAAGTGTGTTTCTTCAGCTTCTTGATCCGGAAAACCAATCACGGTAAAGCCCGCGGGCGCTTCGTGCGTTTCCCATTCCGCCTCGACTGCAGCCAATTTGACCTTTTGCGTCTCGCCGGCGCTGTAGCCGCTTTCATCGCCGAGCACGATCACCGACAGAACCGATGCCAGGCCGAATGACGTCGCAACCGCGAAAGAACGGCGTGCAAAACCTAAATCGCGCCGCTTACGCATATACCAAGCGCTGATACCAAGCACAAACATAGAGCCGGTCACGTAACCGGCCGCGACGGTATGCACGAATTTGACCTGTGCGACTGGGTTGAAGAACACGTCGGAGAAACTGGTCAATTCCATGCGTAAGGTTTCGTAATTGAATTCGGCGCCGACCGGGTATTGCATCCAGCCGTTCGCAATCAAGATCCACAGCGCCGACAAGTTGGTACCGAACGCCATCAGCCAAGTCACGGTCAAATGCTGAACTTTGGTCAGGCGGTTCCAGCCGAAGAAGAACAGGCCGACCAACGTCGATTCGAGGAAAAACGCCATCAGGCCCTCACTCGCGAGGATCGCGCCGAAGATGTCGCCGACATAGTGCGAGTAATAGGCCCAGTTGGTGCCGAACTGGAATTCTAGCGTCAGTCCGGTCGTCACGCCCATCGCGAAATTGATGCCGAACAACTTGCCCCAGAATTTGGCCATGTCCTTATAAACTTCCTTATGCGTCATCACATAGACTGATTCCATGATCGCGATGATGAAACTCAAGCCCAACGTGAGCGGCACGAATAAAAAATGATACATGGCCGTCAACCCGAACTGCAGACGCGACAGATTTACAACCTCTTCACCGGTAAACATGGCTTATTTCTCCCCTTCGGAACTAGAAAAATCGGACGATGGCCGCTCGCCGTAAAGACGAGCCGCCAAATCGGAGCGGTCTTGCGGGCGGGGTTCGGTACGGAAAAATGCAAACCACAAGCCCCACAGCAACAAAAACTTGACGGCAAGCACGCTTGCCAATTGACGTGTCAACGAGATTTTCATGCTCACCTCCTAAGTACCGACTTTCGACCAGGGCCACCTGCGTCCCTTGATCAAAGCCCGCCAATACAACTGTGGCAGCACGAAGCGTTTCAACAAATACAGCAGTAGGCTTTCCTTGCTTTGATCGAACGGAAAAGTTTCTTGAGGCTGTAATTCATAATCGAACTCGGCCAGTATCGCTTTACCGTAGCCGGTTACTAACGGGCAGGCGGTGTAGCCGTCATAAGTCGCCGTCGGCGCTTGTCCTCTGACGGCGGCCAGCAAGTTCGCGGCCAGCACCGGCGATTTCGAGCGAATCGCCGCGGCGGTTTTCGAAGTCGGCAGACCCGCGCAATCGCCGATCGCGAATACATTATCGAAACGCTTGTGCCGCAACGTGGCCTTATCGACGTCGACCCAGCCCTCGGCGTTCGAGAGCTCGCTGTTCTTAATTACATCGGGAGCGCTCATCGGCGGCACGACATGCAACAAATCGTAATCGACCCTTTTTTCCTCTCCGCTTTCGCTATTTTCGAACAGCGCCTGGCAATTGTCGGCATCGATCGATTTCAGACGCCAATTAAAATGCGCTTCGATGCCTCGCGGTTCGACGCATTGCCGCATCAATGCATCGGCGTATTTCTTGACGCTGAAGATCGTCGGCGTCGCGCAAAAATAGCTGACTTGGGTTGTGTCTCGAACATCGGCCTTACGGAAATATTCTTCGGCCAGATACAGTATTTTTTGCGGCGCGCCGGCACATTTGATCGGCGGCGGCGGAAACGTGAAAACAGCATGGCCGCCCTTGAAATTACGGATCAATTCCCAAGTCTGCTCGGAGCCTGAAAAATCGTAGATACTGCAGACGCCCTGTTGCCCCAAGCGCTCGGGCAACCCCGGGATTTTATGCCAATCGATCTGAAGTCCTAGCGCGACGACCAGGAAATCATAAGAGAGCGTCTGCCCGTCTTCGGTTTGTAATTGATTAAGTTCCGGTTGAACTCCCGTCACCGAGGTCTTCAGCCATTTGACCCCGCCAGGAATCATATCCGCCATCGGCCGAATCGATAATTCGTGATCGACGATGCCGGCTCCTGCTAAGGTCCAGAAAGGTTGATAAACGTGCCGCAAAGACGGTTCGATCAATGCGACCTCGAGGCCATGCGCCGCCAGCCGCGCCGCGATCGACAATCCGCCAGGGCCGCCGCCGGCGACGACAATACGGTGATGTTGCGTTGTTGTGCTCATAAGCCCTCATCTGCTGTAAAAATCGCAAGATGTCCGCGTCGTTCCCGACAAGACATGACTGCAGCGAGCAAAATAGCGCAAGCCTTTGAAAAGCCTGCATGATTAGCCGACGGACCGTTCATCATCCCGATTTCTCGGTCCTGTTTGATTCGGATTATAGGTCCGTATATTAGAGATGTCTAATATATTTTGAATCTTAATCAACCCCTTCTCAAAAAACACTTCACTTTAGCATTATGACAAGCGTATAAATTTATTCAGCAACTTAATTTGAATACTATCTTGACGTAATGTCCATAATCTTGCGACATTGTTCACAAAATAATCCTCAGCCGGGAGACTTATCGTGACCGATAACGCTCAAATTCCCCATTGGGAACATTTCGAACACAAGGCCGATATTGGTATTCGAGGTATTGCGCCGACACTCGCCGAAGCTTTCGAGCAAGCCGCGCTGGCGATGACATCGGTCATCTGCGATCCCGACTTAATTCTAGAACATCAATCGGTCGAAGTATCTTGTCAAGCCGACGATATCGAATTTTTATTTCTGGATTGGATCAATGAATTGATTTATCTGATGGCTGTCAAAGGCTTATTGTTCAAACGGTTTCAGGTCGTGATAAACGACAACTCGCTGATCGCGACCGCTTCCGGCGAACCGGCAGACCCCGTCAAACACCAACCCGCCGTCGAAATCAAAGGCGCGACCTTGACCGAACTTGCCGTGCGTCAAACCGAAGACGGGCTTTGGCTTGCGCAATGCGTGGTGGATGTATGAATTCGGCAATGTGCCTACACATTCTACATAAATGGTAAAGCCGATGGACGTCAAACAATTCATTCAACGCGATGAAACCTGCTGGGAGATTCCCGCTAAGGGCGTGATGCGCGTTCCGGCGCTGATCTACGCCGATGCATCGCTGATTCAGACGATGGACCAAAAAGTCCATGAACAAATCTGTAACGTTGCGAAGCTGCCCGGCATCGTCGAGGCGGCCTATGCGATGCCCGACGCGCATTGGGGCTACGGCTTCCCGATCGGCGGCGTCGCCGCGTTCGATGCGGATCAAGGCGGCGTGGTTTCTGCCGGTGGTGTCGGCTTCGATATTTCTTGCGGCGTACGCACGCTGCATACCGGTCTGACGATGAACGACTTGCAAGGCGTCAAAAAAGACCTAGCCGACGCACTCTACCGCACCGTGCCGGCCGGGGTCGGCAGCCGCGGCCGCATTCATTTGAATCACGACGAAATGCGCGCGATGCTGTCCGGCGGCGCGCAATGGGCCGTCAAACAAGGTTTCGGCGAAGCGCGCGATCTCGAATTCATCGAGGAACGCGGCTGCGTCGACGGTGCCGAACCGAGCGATGTATCTCCGCGAGCCCGCGAACGGCAAAAAGACGAAATGGGCACGCTCGGCTCCGGCAATCATTATCTCGAAGTGCAGCGCGTCGCGGAGATTTACGATGCCGCTATCGCTAAAACCTACCTGCTCGAGATCGATGCGATCGTGATCAGCATTCATTGCGGTTCCCGTGGACTGGGTCATCAAATCGGCACCGAGTTTCTGAAGGACATGGCGCTCGCGACCTCTCAATACCATATTAACCTTCCCGACCGCGAACTAGCTTGCGCGCCGCTAAATTCACCGCTCGGCAAACGCTATCTCGGCGCGATGCGCGCCGGCATCAATTGCGCACTCGCGAACCGGCAAATCATCACGCATTTGACGCGCCAAGCGATGAACGAAATTTTTCCGGACATTTCAATCGACCTGCTCTACGATGTCTCGCATAATACCTGCAAAGAAGAACGCCATATCGTCGGAGGTGTGGCACAGACAGTCTTCGTCCATCGCAAAGGCGCGACACGAGCCTTCGGACCCGGCCATGCCGACTTGCCGGACGCATACCGGGCTGTCGGACAACCGGTCTTGATAGGCGGCTCGATGGGCACTAGTTCTTACATTTTGTGCGGCACGAAACAGGCCGAGCAGCGCTCGTTCAGTTCGGCCTGTCACGGTGCGGGACGCGCGATGAGCCGCCGCCAAGCCACGAAACAGTGGCAGGGTAGAACGTTGGTCGATCAATTGGCCGAACAAGGCATCATCATTCGAAGCCCCTCCCTACGCGGAGTTGCCGAAGAAGCGCCGGCCGCTTACAAAGACGTTAGTGCGGTCGTCGATGCCGCCGACAAAGCAGATCTTGCCAATAAAGTCGCGCGTTTGGAACCGGTCATTTGCATCAAGGGCTAACGTGACCGAGCTTTATATCGGCACCAGCGGTTGGAGTTACCGGCATTGGCGCGACTGTTTCTATCAAAAGACAACACAAAAAGCTTGGCTCAGGTTTTATGCCGAACGATTAAATGCCGTCGAAATCAACGGCACCTTTTATCGGCTGCAAAAAGCGTCGACATTCGAAAAATAGCATGCCGAAACACCGGATTCGTTCAGGTTCGCATTGAAAGCAAACCGTTATCTGACGCATAATAAAAAACTCAAAGATCCCAAGGATTCTGTCTTGATCGAGAAACAGCATGCCTTGCCGCTGGCCGATAAACTGTCGGCCATACTTTGGCAATTGCCTCAGTCGTTAAAAAAGGACCTCGACCGATTGAAAGGTTTCATCGAGGCATTGAAACAATGGCCGGAAGTCGATCATGTCATCGAATTCAGACACGAATCCTGGTTCGACGACGAGACCGCTGAGATTTTATCCGCTTCCGGCGTCGCTTCTTGCCTCTCCGATTCGGCTTCCTGGCCGCTATGGAAACATGCGGCCGGCAATCACGTTTACATCCGTTTACACGGCCACCCCGAAACCTATGTCTCCAGCTATAGTCATGGCGAATTGGCGCAATGGGCGAAAACGATTGCCGAACACTTACAACAAGGCCGAACCGTGCACGTTTATTTCAACAATGATGCCAAGTGCGCCGCACCATTCAATGCGTTGACTCTGCATGCTCTATTGCAGCATCGGCCCTGGATTTATACCTTTCGCACTTAAAATTTCGGCGATGCTTAAGGAGGCACCGGGGTGATCGACAAAGGCTTTGCCAGCACGGATGCTGGCATAGAGCCTACATGGACGTATTCACCCAGCACCTAAATTCCATAGCCCATTGGCTATGGTTAATTGTCTTAGATAATTTAGGTGCTGGGTTCACGGCGTCCTTTGACGGTCACCCCGGCGCCGAATTTTGATCTACGGGGTATAACTCAATTCAATAACTCCGCGCTCTATTTTTTCAACCGAAAACCGTACGCTCGGTTATCATATTCCGCCATAGTTGTTGATGTTGGTTTTGCATGAAAACGAGGTTTTTTATTTTTTTTGTGTTGCTGTGGTTGGGACTTAACAGTATTTCGCTATTGCTTCAAGTCTATAATGCTCAAGATACCGCCAAAAAAATCGCTTTCTCGCAAGGCAAGCTGTTTTTTCAACACATCGTCACGATGCGGCATTGGAATGCGCAACATGGTGGCGTCTACGTAACGGTTACCGAAGAAACCCCATCCAATCCTTACCTGGATATTCCCGAACGCGATATCGTTACTCTCGACGGGCGTCAGCTAACGCTGATCAACCCAGCTTATATGACGCGTCAATTGGCTGAACTGGAACACGATAAATCCGGCATTCAATTCCATATAACCAGCCTTCATCCGAAACGCCCGGACAATAAGGCGGACGACTGGGAAACGAATGCGCTATTGGCATTTGAAGAAGGCGAATCCGTTGTTATGGATATCGCAACCTTGCATGACGAGCCGTTTTACCGCTACATGGAACCGCTGAAAATTACCGATTCTTGTTTGCGCTGTCATCGGAATTATCAAATCGGCGACATCCGGGGCGGCATCAGCGTCAGCATTCCCAAAGCCAAGATTATCCCTTATGTCGAAAACCAATTAAGCCATATCTATCTGCTACATGCCGTAATCGCTTCACTCGGCGTTATGCTGTTGATCGTTTTTCACTACACCGAGCGACGCACCAGAAAACAGCTGATTCGAGCAAAATCCAAATTACACCTGGCTTATATCGATTCGTTGACCGGTTTGCCGAACCGACGCTATTACGACCAGTATGTGCAAAAAGAATGGCAACGTGCATTGCGTCATCAATATCCCTTATCGATAATCATGCTCGATATCGATTATTTCAAGAATTATAACGATGCCGAAGGGCATCCTGCAGGCGACCAATGCCTGATCGAATTAGCCAAAGTCCTTAAACTGTTTTCCAAGCGCTCGGACGATTTCGTTTGCCGTTACGGCGGTGAAGAGTTTTGTGTGGTTACGGTTTGTAATGCAGAGCAAAGCCTATCGTTGGCCGAGAAGCTGAGAGTCGCCGTCGAAAAAAGACGATTAAGACACCCGAATTCGCCCGTGTCTCATTATGTGACATTGAGCCTGGGAGTTGCCACGGTCATTCCAAAAGATACGCTAAGCTCAGCCCGTTTGCTCGATTTTGCCGACAAGGCGTTATATCTAGCTAAACAAAACGGCAGAAATCGAGTTGAACAATTCGATCAGAAACAGATCGACGATGCACAAAAGGCAACGACTGGCGGGATCTAGGCTCTAATGCAGGAAAAAATAATTAGCCTTACATGGCGCTTAAACTGGTATCTCGACGTAAGTATTCTCACCCCGTTAGCAACTTACCGCAATTCATGCGTAAAACTGTTCCTCACCTTTGAAAAAGAGGGATTGAGGGAGAATTATTTAAAAAATCTCCACTAACCCCTCTTTTGCAAAGAGGGGACTGAATATTTACATCTCGACGGGTATAAAACTTTGGCTAGAGCAACTGGCTGATTAAGCTAAATTTTTTAATAGTAATACTGCTTCGGCGCTCTACCCTTTTTCTCGATGACTTTCGGTTCCGTATATTTTCCTTCCTCCTTGACAAGCGCTTCGACCTGACACTGAAACCGCCACTCATCGCCGAAATCGTAATGAAAAACAAAGGTCATACCTTCGTGTATCGGCATTTCTCCTAGTGTCATATCATCGGCCCAATAATCGCCGTCATCGGCAAAAGAATGTGCGACTCTCTCTATTAACCCTATATCGTTCTTGTAAACAAATTCATACAAGTGATCATCATCGAAATTGAACGCATCCAGAATGCTTGAAGCCAAGTCGTCGAGAAACGTATCGTGAGGAACAGCCAGTTTTCGCACCGCGTCACGCACCTTGACTGCGATCACCGAATAGCCTTCCGTCAAGACCTCTCGTTCTTTTATCAATAAACGGTTTTGCCAATCCGGAACCAGCGGTTTCAAATCCTTAGCGCAAAAATCGTACAATTCATCCGATAAATAATTTCCAGTTTCATTCATGAAGCGAGAGACAGCATCGCCAAGATAAGTGAGCATTACTTTGCCAAACGAAGAGAAAACAACTTGCATGTCTGCCGTATCGACACTCTTATTCGATTTTTTCGGCACGGCCTCAATAAAACCGAACAAAGCCAACAGTGCGATATTATGGGGTCCATAATAACGACATTCAGTCACAATCGAGGAGTTGCCTCCTTGACTAGCTGTCCGATAAATATAAACGGCATTCAAAAAACTCGAACCATAGATTCCTGATCGTTCGCCGAGTACTTCTTCCTCACCGCGTGAAACCCAAAAAAACAACAATGAAAAATAGCGTTCCTTGGTATTAAGACTCCGCCAAGAAGTCAATATGTCCTGATCGAGCACGATTAGGGTTTTACTCTTTTGTGCGACCAAGCGTCCCAAACCGGACGTGCGCAACAATAAATACAATCCATGGATGACGGGAAACGTCTTTTGTTGAGGCCGCTTCAATTCGGTTTCGACAGGCCGCGTCATCCGTTCATTGAGTTCAAACAAGTATTTCATGCCGATATGGTGAGTCGTCTTGGTCGCATCGATACCGTCGTCACCAATGAAATCCAACAGCGCCTGAAAATCCTTCAGCAGGGTGCCGGGCAGGGTATCGCTGAACGGCTGATTTTTTATGACTTCAGCATCTTCGGGCGATAAAAATCGGTTTTTGTTGTTCATGTCAATTCTCTGGTAAACATTGCTATCAAATTACTCCCTTTATACTCAAAAAATAATTAACTGTATGAAGAGTATGGGCTGAGGCTAGCGAGGATGTCGGCAGCAGGGAACGCTGCCGTCAAGCCCCCATGGACAGGTTCACGGCGGTCGTCGATAGACACATCCCATACCATTTATTCTTAGACGTTTTTCAATCAAAAGGGAGTAGCGAGCAGCCTGGATGAAACGTAGTGGATTTCGGAATAACTCGAGCCGCTTTCTCCCCGGATTCCGCGAGCTCCATCCGGGCTACTCGCTGTCCGAATGAGCGCTTTTGAAGAATCAGCTTGGGAAAAGACGCTTGTCGGGTTCGAAATCGAGGCGGCGCGCTCGTTTAACGACACCTGCGAAAGCCGGGTGTTTGGGATTGACGATAAAATTCCATTCACGGGGTAAGATGACGCTCGGCACCGCCAAGGCCAATTCGGAGCCTTCGAACAACCAGGCGTCGCCGATTGCGGCGGTTTCCGGCGGCGCCGGTTCGTCGCGCCAACAGGCCGGCAATTTTTCGGCGTCGAGATAGACGACATCTTGTTTCGGTAAGTGCAGTTCGAACAATGCGTAATGCGTCAAAAATTGCTGTTTGTCGAGATGAACCAGTATTTCCAATATCGCGAGCGATTCGGAGCCTGCCAGATAGACGCAGGACTTGCCGCGACTGTTCCAGCGTCCGCCGTAACGTTTGGCGCCCTCGCCGTCGAAAGCGCTGTCGATCCATTTTTGTTTGACGATTCGATAGGCTTTAATGCCGCTCAAATCACCACTCCATGTTCGAGTCGGCCGATCAAATGCAAAACCGCCTCGGTTTCGGCGGTCGTGGCCAACATGTCGATCGGCCGCCGCCCGCCCAAACCGAGCGCAGGTTTATTAAGCCACTCGCGCGCCGCATCCAGATCGCCTTCGAATAAATCGACGGTCGCCTTGAGCAGTTCGGCCAATCTATAAAGACGGTCACTCTCTTGCTGGTTGAAACGCCCGGCCTTTGCGCGCCGTTGCAGCGTCGCGGGTGCAATCAGCGCGTATTTAGCGAGTTCTTTTTTTTCGAGACCGGTAAGATCGGCGAGTTTGCCGTACACGCTAAACGACAGGCCTTTATGCAAGGCATCATGAAGCTTAGCGCCCCGCGCCGGCATCCCGATCCTGCGCCAAAAATCGAATTCGTCTTGAATTTCCGGATTGTATGCCTTCAGAATAGCCGTCATCGCGACTCCTCACCATCAATTGATTATCTCGGAATATATCAACCTGTCTTCCAACCGTCAAACAAGTCCTATTCAAATCGACCCTATTCTTCAATGAATCGGCTCTAATATCACATGGCCGCCGATGTCTACTAACAATCCGCTATCGAACCGTCCCGGCTCCTTAGAGAATAAATTGGCCGTACCGCAAGCCACGCCCAGTTTCAACGCGGCCTCCGCATCCAACCCGCGCCACGCCGCGACCGCCAAACCGGCTACCAGAGCATCGCCGCAGCCGACGCGACTGACGATTTGTTCCGGTGCTGTATTCAAATAAGCCGATATCGTCATGTTCTCGTAGGCGGCAATGCAGCCGTGCTCGCCTCGCGAGACATAAACCCGTTGAATGCCTTGACCGACCAGTTCCCTCGCAGCCTCGGCGATACTGCGTTCGTCCGGCAAGGGCTTGCCGAGCAAGGCTTCGAGCTCTTGTTGATTCGGTTTGATCACATCAGGCTTGGCTTCGATGCCGCGACTCAAGCCGGGGCCGCTGGCATCCAAAAAGGTCGTCACCCCACGTTCGCGGCAGACTTCGATGAGATGTCGATAGAAATCGTCCGGCGCGCCAGGCGGCAAACTGCCGGAAATAATCACGATAGCGCCGGGCACGGCATGAGACTCGACGTTTTCGCACAAGCGGCGGCAATCGTCATGCGTCACGCGAAACCCTGCGGTTCGAATATGGGTTTCCCGGCCGCTCGCCGAATCATGCAAGGTAATGTTGGTGCGCGTCTTGCCGGAAACCTTGGTCAAATCGGTGTTAAACCGTTCGGTTTGCAAGGCATGAAATGCATCGATCGAGCGCGCTCCCGCAAAGCCCAAACACAAAACGGCATGCCCCAGAGACTCGATGGCCTTTGCGACATTGATGCCTTTGCCGCTGGCGAATTCCTCGGCACGTTCGGCCGACAGCGTTTCGCCCGGCACAAAACTTTCGACCTCGAGCAATAAATCGATCGCCGTATTGACGGTCACGGTAATGATTTTCGCCATATCCGGCTACTCAAACCCGCTTGAAAATCAATGAAGTATTGATGCCGCCGAAGGCGAAGTTATTACTCATCAAATAGTCGCATTCGAGCCTACGCACAGACCCTTGAATATAATCGAGTTCCGCACATCTGGGATCGACAGCATCCAGATTTGCGGTCGGATGAAACCAGCCTTCATTCATCATTCGCACCGCTACCCAGGCTTCGATCGAGCCGCAAGCGCCGAGCGTGTGGCCGGTATAACTTTTCATCGAGCTGATCGGAATCTTGTTGCCCAATACGGCCGCCGTGGCATGACTCTCAGCGATGTCGCCCAACTCGGTCGCGGTGCCGTGCGCGCTGACATAGCCGATTGCCGCAGGATTCAGACCCGAATCTTGCAGTGCCAATTGCATAGCGACCTGCATGCTGGCGCTGTCCGGTTGCGTGACATGAAGACCGTCGCAATTGGTGCCGAAGCCGACGATCTCGGCATGGATCGTCGCCCCCCGGCTCAAAGCATGCTCGCGCTCTTCCAGAATGAAGGTGCCGCCGCCTTCGCCGATGACCAGGCCGTCGCGATCTCGGTCGAACGGGCGGGGCGACTTATTCGGTTCGTCGTTGCGCAGACTGGTCGCGAACAAGGTATCGAATACCGCCGCTTGCGAGGCAGACAATTCGTCGCTGCCACCGGCGATCATCACGGTCTGCTGGCCATGTTTGATCGCTTCGTAGGCATAACCGATGCCCTGGCTGCTCGATGTACAGGCACTCGAAGTTGGAATGATGCGGCCGTTGACGCCGAAATGCAGACTAATATTAACAGGACAAGTATGTCCCATCATGCGGATATAGGATGTCGCGTTCAAGCCGCCCTTGTCGAAATTCAGCAACATCTTGGTAAAGTCGATCAAGCCGTCGAAACTACCGGACGAACTGCCGTAAGAAACGCCGGTGCGACCGCTTTTCAAAACCGGGTCATCCAATAATCCGGCATCCTGCAAAGCCAGTTCGGTGGCATAGGTCGCCAGCATCGCGACCCGGCCCATGCCCCGCACTTGTTTGCGCGAATAATGCGCGGGCCGCACGAAATCGACCGGGCCGCCGAGCCGGGTGTTCAAGCCGTTGTATTTATCCCAGTCGTCCATCCGTCGAATGCCGGTCTTTTGCGCTTTCAGATTATCGGCTACCGTCGTCCAATCGTTGCCGATCGGCGTGATCGCGGCCATGCCCGTTACCACGACGCGTTTCATCAGCATAGCCCTCCGTTGACCGAAATCACCTGCCGAGTGATATACGCAGCTTCCTCGGACAATAAAAAACCGACCATGGCCGCGACTTCATCGGCCGAGCCGACCCGGCGCATCGGGATCATTTTTTTGATTTCCTCGAGCGGCAACTCGTCGAGCATTTCGGTATCGATCAAGCCCGGCGCGACGCAATTAACCGTGATATTGCGTTTGGCAAGTTCCAATGCCAACGCCTTGGTCGCGCCGATGATGCCGGCCTTCGCGGCACTGTAATTGACCTGACCGCGATTGCCGATCAGCCCCGAAACGGACGATAATGTCACGATGCGGCCTGGCTTGCGCCGCCGGATCATCGGCATGATCAGCGGGTTCAAGACATTATAAAAACCGTCCAGATTGGTATGTATGACGCTGTCCCATTCCTCGCCGGTCAAGGCCGGAAAAGCGTTGTCAGCGTTCACGCCGGCATTGCAGACCACGCCGTAATAAGCGCCGTGTTCGTCGATATCTTGCTCGATCGCCGCACTGCATTGCTTGCGGTCCGCCAGATCGAATTACAAAATACGCGCCGTGCGGCCGATTCCCTCGATTTCCTGAGCGACTTGCTCGGCCTCGCTTCGGCGGCTGCGGCAATGCACGACCACATCGTAGCCCTTACGCGCCAGATACAACGCGATTGCCTTGCCGATGCCCCGGCTTGAGCCCGTCACTAAAACTGTTTCATTCATGCTGTTTCTTTAGTAAGTGTCCAAAATTTATTTCCCGATTTGGCTAGTATCAGGTAACGCTGGAAGAAGTGTGCGCGGCATGGACGCCGCGCCCAAGCCTATAGGGATATATTCACGGCGTCTTCTGGAAGCGTTACCTGATACTAGTCGATAAAACCGGGTAATTATTTTGAAACAATTACTTAGTTTGTGATGACCCGATTGATTGCCGTATCGGGTTGATAAACACTCAGTTTAGCCGAAATTTCCACGCCGTCGCCGTCCACGCGGCAATCGAAAACGCCCAAGCCTTGATCCTGTATGAGGCGCTTGACCGTCACGGTCAGCACTGCCCCGGCAGCAAGCCGGCTCACATTGCAATGATAACGCCGCGTACCTAATAAAAAGCCGGGATTGAGCGGTTTGCCCGCCAAGCGGCACATCAAGCCGCCATGCGCAGCAACCGTTTGCGCCATGTATTCGATACCCAACCAAGCCGGAACGCCAGTATCATTGCCGAACAGACCGTCGCCTCGCACGGTTACTTGCGCGGTCATCGACTCGTCATCGTAGGTTAGCACACAATCCAACAACATCATCTTGCCGGCATGCGGCAATAATTGTTCTATCGAATACGCGATCATACGCGCGACGCGACGATCGAAATGTTATTACCGCCGAAGGCGAAGGAATTGCTCTGGCAATGTTCGATGCGCTTGCCCAGCCGTTGACCGGTCTTGACCAGATTCAATGCCGGCAAGGCCTCATCGAATTCGTCGTCATTGCTATTCGGCGGCAACGAACCCCCTTCATCATCGCTATTCAGCAGCAGCCAACACAGACCCAGCTCGAGTGCGCCGGCCGCGCCCAAGGCGTGTCCAGTCATGCCTTTGGTCGAGCTAGCCGCGACCGAACGGCCGAAAACTTCAGCAACCGCCGCGCTTTCCATTGCATCGTTCAACGGCGTGGCCGTTCCATGTAGATTAATATAATCTATTTGCTTAGGCCTCATCCCAGCCTCGTTCAATGCCGTTTGCATTGCTTTGACCACGGCCCCGCCGCCGGGGTCGGGCGCGGAAAAATGATAGGCGTCGCTGCTGGCACCGATTCCTGCGAGCCTGACGGGACCTTCATCCCGGCTCAAGACGAACAAGGCTGCGGCTTCCGATAAATTGATGCCGTCCCGGTGCTTGCCGAAAGGCTTGCACAAGCCCGCCGATACCGATTCCAAGGCCGCGAAACCGTTCACGGTGAAGCGGCACAGACTATCCGCGCCGCCGACGATGACGGCATCGCAAATATCCAACTCGATCAATCTTCGAGCCGAAGCGAAAGCCCGGCCGCTGGAAGAGCAGGCCGTCGATACCGAATAGGCTGGTCCTTTCAAATCGAGTCGATGCGCCAAAAAATCAGCTCCGCCAGCCAATTGCTGTTGCTTGTAATGAAATCCGGGCGGTTTTTCGAGACCGCCGGCAACTGCGGCAATCGCCAGCTCGGTATTTCTGACACCGGAAGTACTGGTGCCGATCACCACGCCGATGCGATCCGCGCGGTATTTCCGTTTGATGCGGTCGACGCCCACCTGAATTTGGCTCAAGGCCGCGAGTAACAAGCGATTGTTTTTGCAATCGTAAACGCTGTATCGTTTTTCGATTTCGGGCAGTTCGGCACGAATCTCACCGACATAAAACGGCTTACCCGGCGAGTATTCATCGGTCTTGATCAAGCCGGAACGGTCTCCCGTCAGCAGTCTCGACAACATTTCGGAACCATTGCTACCGGCCGCCGATAGGATACCGAGATCATTGAGATATAAGGTCATTTTCTCAAGGCTCGCGGCACAATTCGACCAGGGTCTTCAACCGGGGGCCTGAGTTTTTGACATACGGATTGTTTTCATCCCAAACATAGCCGGCCAGAATCGAACAAATCATTGCTTTGATATTGGGCTGTTGTTGTTGATAAAGCACCACATCCTGCAAGCCGCCGTCATACCATGAGCTGACGAAGGTGCGGAAGGTATCGACGCCTTTTTGCAAGGGTTCGGCAAATTCCTGCTGCCAATCGACCGCGATGCCGCCGAGCTGCCGGTCCAATACCTCGGCGGCGAGACTCGCCGATTTCATTGCGATCGTGACGCCCGAGGAAAAAACCGGATCGAGAAACTCGCCGGCATTGCCCAATAGCGCGTAGCCTTTGCCGTAAAGGCTTTTGACGTTGGCGCTGTAACCGCCGATGCTGTTGACCGGCGTATCGAACACGGCATTATGCAGCAGCGCCGACAAGCCCGGTTCGGCGTCGACGAATTGCTTCAGCACCGCTTGCGGCTCGCGCTGCGGAACTTTGAGAATCTTCGCTTCGCCGACCACGCCGAGACTGCAATGTCCGTTGCTGAACGGAATCAGCCAATACCAGACATCGGTTAATTCGGGATGCACGATGATGCGAATTTTGTTGCGATCGTAGCGCGGATCGTCGATCCTGTCTTCGATATGCGTGAACACCGCTTGCCGCACCGGAAACCCGGACGGCTTTTCCAAATCCAACAAACGCGGCAACACCCGTCCGAAACCGCTGGCATCGAGCACGAAGTCGGCGGCCATGCGGTAGCTGTCTCCGCTGTCCCTATCCTTGACCGTCAACAACGGTTGCTCGCCGCTAAAGTCGGCCTCGACGACTTCCTGACGCCAGCGTATGTCCACGCCCATACGTTGCGCCTCCGCAGCTAGCAACGCATCGAAGCGGTCGCGTTGCACTTGATAGGTCGAATCGAAACCGGATGTGAATTTGTCGGCGAACCAGAATTCGCAGTGCTTGTCTTGAAATAAAAAAGCCGCGCCGTCCTTCAATTGAAAACCGGCATTGCGCACGGCATCGAGCATGCCGGCCTGTTCGATGAATTCCATGCATTGCGGCAGCAGGCTTTCGCCGATGCTGAAGCGCGGGAAAGCCTCCCGCTCCAAGATCACGGTCCGGTATCCTTTGTTATTGAGCAATGCCGCGGCAATACTGCCCGCAGGGCCCGCTCCGATAATAACGATATTGCCTTTTTCAGCTCTCATGCGGACCCGCCTGTATTGCCATTGTTAACCTATTAAGTTGCTATTAAAGAATGTAGCCCGTATGCAGCATAGCGTAATACGGGAATAGCGTGGCGCCGAGATTCCCGGATGGAGCGCAGCGCAATCCGGGAAACGCTGCTTGGTCAATGTGGCCTCGATGCCATTTATTGTAGCTTGACATTTTCGGCCTCGAAATCGCGATCTGGGGATCGCTCCCACGGTGCATCAATCACCCGCCGTGGGAGTGACGCCTTCGTCGTCCCTCACCTAACGCTAGGTGAGGGAAAGCCACCGACGCTCAACTTCCACAGTTTATTTCGAAGTCCTAAGTCCTGAATTCAATGAATTTGCCTCTACACGAAACTCGAAGCGAATCAGGAAGTTAATTTTAGCCACACCCCTGGCTTGATGCGTATGGTTAAATAACCCGCCCCGCGCGATGTTCAGTACCTAATCCCAAAGGGTATCGCCCTTTTCCGTGACTATGCCTGCCCTAATCGGCTATCATTTAAACGACAAATTATACCTTACCTGAGTCATGAAAAAGAAACTGCGCGACTTTATCTTTCAAGAGCTCGTTTTCGTCGCCGAGCCGAATCAATTCGGCGACGACGACGATTTGCTCGAAGCGGGCCTGGACAGCATGGGCATCATGCGCTTGATTATGTACATCGAAAACGAATTCGGTGTGACCCTACCCGATACCGAAATCGAACCGGACAATGTGCAATCCTTTAATGCATTGGAATGTTGGATATTAAGGCATAAAAACTCATGAGCGTCGATAAGTCCGCTATTTTGGAAAGGCTGAATCCGGCCGACAGTTTCACGTTGGCGATGGATGAAGAAATCCGCCGCGACGGCTTAGCCGGCAGTTTGGCGTGTTACGGACTGGAACTCGCCAATACTCCGGACATCGACGCATTGCGACAACGGATCGACGAATTTGGCCGACGTTTTCCAGTAGCCCGTGCCAGCCTGAGGCAAATCGGCAAGCGTTTCTATTGGTGCAAACGCTCCGATCCGCCCGAACTGTTTTTTCAGCATCACTGCCCGATCGGCGCAAATGAAGCGGAATTCCGGCGCGCTACTGTCGACCGAATCATGAACGAGAAACAGCCTCGAGAGAGCGCCGCGCCGCTCGAGTTTCATCTCTTGGCCGGTCCATCCGAAAACGTTTTTGTGATGCGCTGGCTGCATCCTTTTTGCGATGCGCGCGGGGCGGATCTGATCATCAAATATCTGTGTACCGCCGACGCAGACCAACGCCAACGCTTCGGCCACCCCGAAACCGGTCCGCTGGTATTCGAACAGCTGCGAAAATACCGCTGGTGGCAAAAAATTTCGCTCCTGCTGAAAGGCAAACGCTATATCGATAGGCTGGATAGACTCAGCAGCGTTCAGCCGCTGCGCCACGAACAGTCGCCGCAACGCCTCGAATTCGCGGTTCGCAGGCTCAGCGAGGAACAAACCGAACGGATCGTCAAACTGGCCAGGCAACAGGTCGGCTTGACAGGTACCAGTCTTTATTACATCGGCTGTTTGATGCGCGCCCTCGACAAATGGCGCCCCGACAGTCCGGGCGAGGCTTATTGTGTGCCTTATGCTTTCAATTTGCGCAAACAGCGCGCCTTATCGCCGGTAACCGGCAATCATCTCAGCGCACTATTCGCACAGGCGCCTCGAGAAATCGTCAAGGACCGACAAAAACTGTTCGAACATTTGAAACAACAAAACGCCCAGGTGATTCGTCAACAAGAAGACTATGCCTTTCTGCCGCTGATGTGGGCCGGCAGCTGGCTGTCGCTGGCCGAATACGGCAAAGTCTTGCGCCTTTCGTACGGCTCCGGTCAAGAGCGCAGTTCGTTTTGGTTTTCCGATATCGGCCGTCTGGATCTTCCGGCGGACAGTTTTCCCGGCGCCGAAATTACCGACGTGTTTCATGCTTGCCAAGTCACGTCGCCGCCGTCACTGGCTTTTCTGAACTGCATTTTCCGCAATCGTTTGACCTTAAGCTATAACTATGTCGAACCGATAGCCGATGCCGAAACTATCGATGCATTGCATCGGCTGATGCTGGCGGAACTGCTAGGAGAGACGGATTGAATCGTTTTAGGAATATGCACAAAATAACTGCTACAAGTAGTAGGCTTTGCGGCGGTTCGGTGACTCGCTTGACAGGACGCCGTGAATACGTCCATGTAGGCTTGACGGCGGCTTTCCCTGCCGCCGACACCTGTCAATCGAGCCACCGAACCCCCTTCCAAAGTTGTCGTCGTTATTTCATGCTCGTTCCTTAATTCTCGATCATGCCCTTACTGACATCATTCGACCTACAATGCCGAAACGCACCGGATCGCCCGGCGTTGATTGAAGGCGAACGTCGATTGAGTTACCGCGAAGTCATGCTTAACTCTGAGCGCCTTGCCGCTCATTTAGCCTCGAGGATCGAGCCCGGCGCTCGCATCGCGCTGGCCTTGGACCGAGGTATCGATGCGGTCATAGCGATTCTGTCCGTCCTGCGTTGCGGCGCATGCTACATCCCGCTGGACATCAAAAATCCGGCTCGACGCTTGCGCTTCATCGTCGACGACGCTGTCGTCCACTGCATCATCGGCCGTGGAAACCCTCCCGAGTGGCTCGACACGCCGGCGCTTTGGCTCGATATCGACCGACTGCCCGAGTCTGCCCAATCGTACTATCCTCCCGCAGCCACCGACCCCGAAGCCTTGGCGGCAATTCTGTACACTTCGGGTTCGACCGGCACGCCGAAAGGCGTCGCGCTGAGTCATCGCGCATTGCATAATTTCGCCGATTGGGCGGCGCGCACTTTCAAGCTCAACGCCGACGACCGTATTGCATCGTTGGCGCCGTTTCATTTCGACTTATCCGTGTTCGATCTATTCAGCAGTCTGAGCGCCGGCGCTAGCATTAATTTCGTGCCGGCCGGCTTAACCTTATCGCCCAGCCGACTGACGGCCTGGCTGCGTGAACAGCGCATCACCGTGTTTTACACGGTACCGTCTTTGCTCGGCTTCATCGTGCTAAAGGGCGGATTAACCGAACAGCCGTTACCGGATTTAACTACGCTATTGTTCGCCGGCGAAGTTTTTCCGACGCCTCAATTGAAAAAACTCTGCGAACTGCTGCCCGATACCGATTTTTACAATCTCTACGGCCCGACCGAAACCAATGTCTGTTGTTATTGGCCGGTCGATCGGGCTCGTCTCGACGTCGATCAAGCGATACCGATCGGCCATCCCGCTTGCGCTTCGGAATTGAAGATTGACGCGGAAACCTCCGAATTGTGGGTTAAAAGCGTGAACAATCTGTCCGGTTATTGGCGTCAAGGCCGGCTGACCGAAGCCCTGGAAGACGGCGGCTATTACCGGACCGGCGACAAAGTCTCGTTAAACGAGCGAGGCGAATACTGCTATCACGGCCGCCTCGACCGCATGCTGAAATGTTCCGGTTACCGAGTGGAGCCTGCCGAAATCGAAGCACTGATTCTGCAATGCCCGGAAGTCGCCAATTGCGCCGTAGTCGGCATCGACGACAGCGCCAGCGGCCAACGCCCGGCCGCCGCGCTGGTGCTGCATCCCGGCGGCCAATTGAACGGTATTGTCAAAACAGTCAAGCAAGCGCTGCCGGCCTACATGCAGCCGTGCCGGTTCAGCGTGATGGATGCCTTGCCTCTACTCGACAACGGCAAGACCGATTATCAAACCTTACAACGCCAACTGGAGCGACACTGAATGGATATCGATAATCTACCCCCCGCCGGCGGAAGCCAAGCCGCACGGGCGCGTTTTCGTCATTGCGCCGGTTTCGGTCTATTGAAACACGCCGTGCCGCAAAGCCACGGCGGTCACGGCAATCAGTTTACCGATCTCGTGCAAGCCCATGAACAACTCGGCAAAGCCTGCCAGGACCCCGGCTTATTGTTATCGATCAACGCTCATCTGTGGGGCGCCGTTTTCCCGATGCTGAACTACGGAAATGCCGAACAGCAGGCGGCTTATCTAAAGCACCTGCTCGACGGCAACCGTATCGGAGGCCATGCGATTACCGAACCCCAGGCCGGCTCCGACCTCACCGCGTTGTCGATGACTGCGGAGCAGACCGATGCCGGATTCATATTGAACGGACATAAACGCTTCATCACCAATACGCCGATCGCAGACTTACTGGTCGTTTATGCGAGGTCCGGCACTCGATTGTCCGCCTTCATCGTGCACACCGACGACCCCGGCGCCGCCTTTCTCGACTCGCCGCAAGTCTCCGGCTGCAAAAACGCCACGATGGGCGATGTTCGCCTTGACGATTGCCGGATTCCTCTCGACCGGCAACTAGGTAAGATCGGCGCCGGCAACATGATGATTCAGCAGGCGCTGGAGCTGGAGCGGGCCTTTATTTTCGCCGGCATCGGCGGCGTGATGGAGCGGCAATTGGAAAGCGTGATTCGGTTCAGCCGCGAACGCAGAGTCAACGGCATGCATTTAGGCAAGAATCAGGCGATCGCTCATAAGATTGCCGATATAAAAACCCGGCTGGATACGATTCGGCTTTGGGTCAACGAATGCGCGCGCCTGAAAGATCGAAAGCAACGCATCACGCTGGCCAGCGCGCAGACCAAATTATTCGCCGCCGAAGCCTTTCTGCAATCGAGCCTGGACGCGGCGCATATTTACGGTGCTAGCGGCTTGCTCGAAGGTAGTCAGCAACTCGAACGAATACAAGACGCCCTCACCAGCCGGCTATTCTCGGGCTCATCCGAAATCCAGAAAAACATCATCGCGGCTTTATTGGGTACGGGCGACGGTTATCAATAAATCTGTCATTCCGCATATTCTCCGAGGAGCATAGAGGTGCAATACTTCGCACGACCACATTTTCGGCTTTAAATCGCATTCTTTTGTCCGGTAGCAGCGTGTCGCAAAAACTAAAATATGCTGTTACCCAAGCTCCTGCTCTCATCGTTATACATAAATTGTAGGGTACGCTGCGCGTACCATGGTAACCCCGCAATGTTCATGTGCCAACCGAACCGCCAGGGCACGGTTTTGGTACGCGCAGCGTACCCTACGCGGATCGCCTAGCGCTAGGTGAGTGATAGCCGAGTGTGTCAAGTGACAATAAATGGTGTTGAGGTCTCATTGGCTAAGCTTGCAAAAGGGTAATTTTTTTCTGGTTCCCACGGTCCTCCGTGGGACCCCATACCTTGTCAGCCGAGGCAAGATCGGTATGCATTCCCACGCTGGAGCGGTGGGAACGAGGAAAACGGTAATTTTTGACTTATGTATAACGATGAGAGCTCCAGCTTGGGTAACCTGTTC
>Ga0180009_10000339_pt1 | contig 66888 bp, 65 predicted proteins | sample OS_PC_MetaG_FD_123537 | JGI IMG/M metagenome (GOLD analysis project Ga0180009, IMG submission 123537) | Groundwater microbial communities from the Aspo Hard Rock Laboratory (HRL) deep subsurface site, Sweden - OS_PC_MetaG | ecosystem: Environmental > Aquatic > Deep subsurface > Groundwater... | reverse complement strand
ACCTGGAAGCCGGACGGATTCCGGGAGCAGATTCGGCTGGCCAGGCAACTGACCGGCCGTCCCTTCGAGGCGAATATCGTCGTCTCCTCACCGCTGTCCGAAATGCAGATCGAGGTGGTCATCGAGGAAAACCTGCCCGCGGTGACCACCTCGGCCGGCGGGGCGGGGAGATATACCTCCCGCCTGAAAGAGGCCGGGGTGTTCGTGATTCACGTGGTGCCCACGGTCGGGTTCGCCATCCAGGCCCGGTCCGCCGGCGTGGACGCCATTGTCGCCGAAGGTTCGGAATCGGGCGGTTTCACCAGCCTGGAAGAAATCTCGACCTTCGCCCTCGTGCCCCAGGTGGTGGACGCGGTGGACTGCCCGGTCCTGGCCGCGGGCGGCATCGGCGACGGCCGGGGCCTGGCCGCCGCAATGGCCCTGGGCGCGGTCGGCGTCCAGATCGGCACCCGGTTTCTGGCCACCATCGAAGCTGAAATCCCGGATGACTATAAAAAGGCCCTGCTCATGGCCAGGGACACGGACACCATCCTGCACGGATCGAAAAAGGCGGCCGCCGGGTTGATGAAGGACGAACTGAGAGAACGCGTTTCCGAGGCCATGAAGGCTGAAGCGCCTGAGGAATCGGAGAATCCGGGCGACTGGGACACCCATCTGAAAAAGCAGCCGGAAACCATGGCTTGGGCCGCCGGCCAGGTCGCCGGCCTCATTCGGGAAATTGCTCCGGTCCGTGAAGTGATCGAGGGCATGGTCCGACAGGCCGGACATATATTTGAGTCGCAGAGCCGCTCCTTTGGCGGCTGATTGAAAGCCGGGGATCTGGTTTTTACTTTAATTTTAGTGGAGCACGGCGAGAACGAAAGGAGTCTGTTTACAAATGGCTGAAAGAAAACCTTTTCATGAAGGCCTGTTCAAGGAAGGGCCGGACGGTGGAGCCCTGCTCGGCAGCAAATGCACGTCCTGCGGGCATGTCTTTTATCCTCCGACCGGCCGGTGTCTGGAATGCGGACACGAGGAACTGACCGAGATCGAACTGAGCCGTCGGGGCGCCTTATATACCTACACCATCGGGTACATGCCCACGTCCCATTTCATGCCGCCCTATGCCCTGGGCGAAATCGACCTCCCCGAAGGCGTCCGGGTGTTTGCCCCCCTGGAGATGACGGAAGCAAAGCCGTTTGAAGTGGGCCAGGATGTGGAACTGGTCATCGGCAAGCTTTGGGAGGAAGGGGGCAAAGATATCATCGGTTACAAATTCAAAATCGTGTGAGCCAGAATGGCGATGCGGCCGAAAAGACCATTACCAATTTCATATATTCTTAAGGAGTGAAGCCATGAGAGAAGTTGTCGTCTTGGGAGTCGGGCAGAGCGTGTTCGGTAAACTCCCGGACAGAAGCGCGGTATCGCTGGGTGTTGAAGCCGCCTCGAAAGCGATCAAGGACGCGGGAATCAAACCCTCCGACATCCAGGTCGCGTACACGTCCCGTATGCTCAACGCCGGGACCGACAGCCAGAAGATATTGAAAGATGTCGGTGTGGTCGGCATTGAAATGTTCAACGTGGAAAACGCCTGCGCCGGCGGGTCAACGGCGGTCCACGGTGTTTGGAAGGACATCTCCTACGGGCTGTACGACGTGGGCATTGCCATCGGCGTCGAATCCTTTGACAGAACAGGCCCTGGAACCACGTTGCTTGCCGCCAAGGAGGACCTCGAGGCGGAGCTGGGAATGACCATGCCGGCCAAGTTCGCCTTGCTGGCCAGAAGGCAGATGGCCGAGTGCGGCGCCACGATAGAGGACTTCGCCCACGTCTCCGTCAAGAACCACCATCACGGCTGCCTGAATCCCATGGCCCAGTATCAAAAGGAATTCACCATCGAAGAGGTCGTGAGCTCGAAGATGATCTGCGACCCGATCACCCTGCTGCAGTGCTGCCCCCAGACTGACGGGGCCGCGGCCGTGGTGCTCTGTTCAATCGAGGTGGCCCGCAAGCATACGATCAATCCGGTCAAGATCATCGGCGCGGCATTGCAGTCCGGAGATCACAAGCACAAGCAAAAAGACATCTGGCTTTCCCCTTTTGGGGCGAAGACCGCGAACATGGCCTATGAGATGGCCGGTGTCGGTCCGGATGACATCGACCTGGTCGAAATGCATGACGCCTTTGCCTGCGAAGAGATCGTGCGCTATGAAGATCTGGGCCTGTGCAAGCGCGGGGAAGGCGTGAAACTGCTGCGTTCGGGCGCCACGGAACTGGGCGGCCGCATTCCGGTCAATCCCAGCGGCGGGCTGCTTTCCCTGGGGCATCCCTTGAGCGCGTCGGGCGTGCGAGTGGTCGCCGAAGTGGCTCTGCACCTTCAGGGCCGGGCCGGAAAGCGGCAGGTCGAGGGCGCCAAAGTCGGGCTGGCCCACATGCTGGGCGGCGCGGTGACCGGGTTGGAAGGCGGGGCCTGCGGCATCCACATCCTGGCGCGATAGCGCGGGTAAATCAGGATGAATAATGGCTGTCGAAGCCCGGTTTATTTACCGACCATCACCGAAAAAAACAGGGCTTGATCTCAGACCGGCCCCAAATCCTATATGGCCCGAGTTATAAGGAAAAATCCACTGTTTGGTTGGCGGGCTATTCTCGCGGCAAGCCGCGAGGATAGCCCGCCCCTGCATGTTCGGCGTCGCAGTACAAGCCAACTTCAAAATCCGGGATAAATGGGAATCGCGGCCGGTGCTGGTGTCAAGGCACAGACCTTGGACATTCGTCTCTGGCTGGCCCCCTGGCGAGGTGCGGTTCCAGTTCCAAGCCTCGTCATTTCCTCTGGAATGGGTTACCGGTGGGTTTCCAAAGCCGAATAGCGCGACAAAGCGGTCATGGCCCCTCCAACCTCCGGCTGGACACATCAATAAGGGTTGACAGGGGCCGGCCGGGCACGCTAGATGACGGGACGTACCGGTCCCTGTCGGAACGGCCCGAATACCAACTATTGGAACCCGAATCATGCATCGAGCATTCTGCGAAATCACGGACCCCGATGAAATGGCCCGCATCCTGGAATCGACCCAGGTGGGCCGCCTGGCGACCATCGACGGGCAGGGGTATCCGTACATCACCCCGGTCAATTTCGTCTACTACCGGAGCGCGGTCTATTTTCACGGCGCCCCCCGGGGCGAAAAGCTGGACAACCTGGCCCGCGATTCCCGGGTCTGTTTCGAGGCCGACGTGCCCCTGGCCTATGTCTCCGTGGACTTCAATGAAGCGGGCAACCCCTGCCACACCCACCAGTTGTACCATTCGGTCGTCATTCGCGGCCGGGCCGGGGTTCTGCCCGACGGCGATCTGAAAACCATCGTCCTCAACGCCTTGGTGGCCAAACACGAGGGTCATGCCGGTTTTCGGCCGATCACCCCGGACTCGCCGGAATACAAGGCCTGTCTCGTGGTCGAGGTCAAGCCGGAACGGATGACCGGCAAGACCGACCTGGCCCAGAACAAGCCCCGGGACGGACGCCGGCGGGAAATCGCCGAACATCTGGCGGCCCGGGGCCTGCCCGGCGACCTCGAGGCGGTCCGGGAAATGGGCTTCGAGATCGAAGGCGATTCCGCCTCGGGCCGGCGCCTCAAACCGGAATGACATGAGCGAAATCACCCTCATCCTGGGCGGAGCCAAGAGCGGCAAGACCTCCCTGGCCCTGGCCCGCTGCAACGCCTTTCCGCCGCCTCGCATCTACCTGGCCACCGCCGAAGCCCGGGACCCGGAAATGGCCGTCCGTATCGCCCGGCACCAGGCCGAGCGCGGTCCGGAATGGCGGACCATCGAGGAACCCCTGGACCCGGTCACCGCCCTGGACCGGCTCCGGTCGGAGCGTGTCGGCGTGGTGCTTCTGGACTGCCTGACCCTGTGGCTGAGCAATCTCATGGCCGGACAAGGACTCGACGCCGACGCGGCCGTGGCCCGGGTCGAGGGTCTGGCCGATACCGTATCCACGGTTTCCTACCCGGTAGTCATCGTCAGCAACGAGGTCGGTCAGGGCATCGTCCCGGACAACAAACTCGCCCGTGACTTCCGTGACGCCTCGGGCATGTCCCACCAGGTCCTGGCCCGACGGGCGACCCATGTTCTGATGGCCGCGGCCGGCCTGGAACTCAGGCTGAAATAACCCATGATCGCCCTGCTTCGTCGCTTCCTGATCGCCTTGCAGTTCATGACCGTTTTCCGCGTCCAGGATAACCTGGCCGAAACCGAAGCCGACCTGGCCGCATCCATCGGCTTCTACCCGCTGGTCGGCCTTTTCCTTGGAGGCCTGCTGGCGGGCGGGTCCATCCTTTTTTCCATGCTGTTCCCGCCACCCGTCACGGGGCTGCTTCTGGTCCTGGCCCTGGCCGTATTCACCCACGGCCTTCACCTGGACGGCCTGGCCGATACGGCCGACGCCATGTTTTCCCATCGGGACCGCTCGGGCAAGCTGATCATCATGAAGGACAGCGCCGTGGGCGTTTTCGGCGCGGCGGCCCTGGTCTTTGTCCTGGGCCTTAAAATCCTGCTGCTGACCGAACTGGCCTGGCCCGGCGCGCGATTCGTCCTGCTTCTTTTCCCGGTCTGGGGACGGTGGGCGGTCTCGCTGACCGCCTGCCTGTCCTCCTACGCCCGCCAGGAGGGCGGCCTGGGCCGCCCCTTTGTCGATCTGGCCGGCGCGTCCGAACTGTATCCGGCCGGACTGGTCACCCTGGTCCTTTCCGCCCTGGGTGGCCTGCCCGCCCTGGCGGCCATGCTGACCGTGACCCTGGCCTCCCTGGCCGGGGTCTGGCTGTGGCGCCGGCTCCTGGGCGGGGTCACCGGAGACATCCTGGGCGCCTCGGCCGAGGTCGGCGAATGTCTGGGACTGCTCACCGCCCTGGCCTTTTTTTAACCGCACGGTATAATCTCACTTACCGGTTTTCACGGTAAAGGAGTCGGGTTCCCGCCTTGTTCCCGGACCAGAGGTAACGGATCGCGAAGACCGGGAAAAGCCTTGCCCCGGAAGGGGGCCTGTGCTAACTTTCCCAAGCGGGGTTGACCGGGGGTGCGAATGGACGCCAGACATTTGAAAAATCGGCCGGATGACATCACGGACAACATGCTGACTGAGATCGACCGGGTCATCGGGCGGTACCGGGGCCAGCCGGGCAGTCTGATTCCCGTGCTTCAGCAGACCCAGGGGATATGCGGCTATCTTCCTAACTACGTGCAGGAATACGTCGCTTCGGGGCTGGGGGTGCCGGGCAGTCTGGTTTTCGGCGTGGTCACCTTTTACTCCTTTTTCAAGACCGTACCCAGCGGCCGTCATTCCATTCGCGTCTGCCTGGGCACGGCTTGCTTCGTGCGCGGGGCCGGCGAGGCCTTGAACCGCGTCAAACGCGAACTCGGCATCCAAGTCGGCGACACCACGGCCGACCGGCGCTTCTCCCTGGAAGCGGTCCGATGTCTGGGGGCCTGCGGCCTGGCGCCGGTCGCGGTCATCGATGACGATACCTACCGCCGGATGACTTCGGACAAGATCATGGCCGCCGTGGAACAATACCCATGACGGTTCCCGGTTCCCGATGCATGAACCTCGATGACGTGCGCCGGCTTTTGGGGGCCCGATGCCTGGGATGTTCGGACCTTTTGGACCGGCCGGTCGAGGAGATCGCGGCCACGGACCTGATGAGCGAAGTCCTGGCTTATTCCCTGCCCGGCACGCTGCTGTTGACCGAACTGTGCAATGTCCAGGTCATCAACACGGCCGAAGTGGCCGGTCTGACCGGTGTGGTTTTTGTCGGCGGTTCGCATCCGGCGGCCGAGGTGATCGACCGGGCCAACTCCCTGGCCATTCCCACGCTGGCCGCGCCCCTGGCCATGTCCGCGGCCCGGGAAATTCTGGACCGGGCCGGCCTGCCGGTCCATGAGCATCTGGCCCTGGGCCCGGGGACGTTCGAACGTCCCGAAAGCCGATAAGATGCCTGTTTTCGGGCCGTTCAGGTCGATCCGGCAGGCGGACCCCCGGTATGGCAGGGGCGTTTGGAATTTATTGGAGGCAGGCCCCGGTTTTACGACTTGACCCTCCGGGGCGAATATAATATAGAGTTTGCTGAATTATACTAATAAAAAGCCCCGTCGGCCGGGGGGTGAACGGCAGGACACGGGCGGAAAAAGGAATCGACCACAATGATCACGGCGGGCATAGTAGTTGGCGGTCTGGGAGTTGTAGCCGCCTTGGCTCTCGGAGCAGCGGCCAAGTTTTTCTACGTGGAAGTCGATCCCCTGGTCATGAAAATCGAAGAGACCCTGCCGGGGGCCAACTGCGGCGGCTGCGGCCATCCGGGCTGTTCGGCCGCGGCGGAAGCCATCGCCGAGGGCCGGATGCCCGCGAACGGCTGCGTGGGCGGCGGCCCTAACGTGGCCATTGCCCTGGCCGCCATTCTGGGTGTCGAGATCAAGGAGACCGAACCGGAGGTGGCCCAGGTCGGCTGCCGCTACCCGGTCCGTCGGGCCGACGTCAAGTACGTCTATGACGGGGTCACCGACTGCCGCGCCGCCCACCTGCTTTCCGGGGGGCCCAAGGAGTGCACCGTGGGCTGCCTGGGCCTGGGCTCCTGCGTCAAGGCCTGCCCCTTCGACGCCCTGAGTATGGGCGCCGACGGTCTGCCCCTGGTCGACGAGTCCAAATGCACCGGCTGCGGGACCTGCGTGCGGACCTGCCCGGTGGGTATCATGACCCTGACCTCGGTCACCAACCGCATCCAGAAAGAATTCACCACGGCCGACTGCACGGCCCCCTGTCAGCGCCGCTGCCCGGCGGGAATCAATATTCCGGAACAGATTCGCCAGACGGCCGTAGGCAACTATGCCCAGGCCCTGGCCGTCATCAAGGAACGCAATCCGTTGCCGCTGATCTGCGGGCGCATCTGCCCCCATCCCTGCGAAACGGACTGCCGCAGGAACCTGGTGGACGAACCGGTGGCCATCAATCCCCTCAAACGCTTCGTGGCCGACTACGAACGCCTGCGGGGCGAGCGGAGCCAGCCTTACAAGGCCCCGGCCACCGGACGTAAGGTCGCCGTCATCGGCGGCGGGGTCGAAGGCCTGTCCGCCTCGTACTTCCTGGCCCGCCTGGGCCACCAGCCGACGCTTTTCGAGGGCCGGGACAAGCTGGGCGGACTGCTCAGGACGGCCATCCCCGAAAACCGTCTGCCCCGGGACATTTTGGACTGGGAGATCGACGGGATCATCGAGATGGGGGTCGAGGCCAAGACCGGGGTCGCCTTCGGCCGGGACATTCGCCTGAGCGAACTCTTCGACCAGGACTTCGAGGCGGTCCTCATGGCCGTGGGAGGCTGGGACGCCCTGCTGACCGGAGGTCAGAATCCGCCCGCCGAACCCGCCTTTCCCGGCCTGTATCTCCTGCTGCCCCTGAATCTCGCCTGGGCCGGCGGGGCGGAAGTGAATATCGGCCGCCATGCGGCCGTCGTGGCCGGAGGCCGCGAGGCCTTGACCACCGCGCGGCGCTGCCTGAAAAAGGGCGCCGAAAAGGTAACCATCATCTTCTCCGGGCCCCTGCACAAGATCGGGCTGAGCGAGACGGAACTCGACCAGGCACGGCGCGAAAACATCGATATCCGCACGTCGGCCCAGGTCCGCCGCCTGACCGGCGTGGGCGACCGTTTGACCGGACTGGCTTACACCATGGGTTTGTCCACCCGGCTCAACGGAATCGCCTTGAGCGACACCGAAGGGCCGGAACATGAACTGGCCGTCGATACGGTCATAGCCGCCACCGGACGTCTGCCCGAGATGATCGTTCACCCCCGTCCCTCGGACCCGTCCGAGGAGGCGGGTGAAGACCTGAAACCGGCCGGCGCCGAAACACCCTGGCTGACCACGCTGCCCTACACCCGCACCGGAGGCCGGCCCCACAACTTGTTCGGCTTCACCGAACCGGTCAGCGACTACTGGGCCGCCGTCGAGGCCATCGGGGCCGGACGCCGGGCCGCGGCCTCCATCCACAAGTTTGTTTTGAGCGGACAGCCGTCCTGGACCGGAGGATATCATGACGTCAACCAGGCCCTGCTGGACGTCAACCGGCTGGACAACCTCTTTCCCGTCGGAATCCGGGAGCGGATGCCCGAGGCCGGCCCGATCGAGCGGCTGGACCCCAACCGGGAAATCGAACAGGGCCTGAGTCAGAACGCGGCCCGGGCCGAGGCATCCCGATGTCTCAACTGTGGTCTGATCTGCTACTACCGGACCCAGTATCGCTAGGCTTTGCCGGTCCGCCGGCTATAAAAAGGGCTGACCAAGATGAAAAACAAGATTATTGAAAAAGTAAAAGCGCTCTTCAAGGAAGGACGGATCACGGGCTTCCTGGCCCTGCGCCGGGACGGCGGACATGTGGGGCCCCATTTGTTCACCGGCCCCGAGGACCTGGAGGCTTTGTCCCTCGGCGACGCGGACGCCCCGGGAGACGCCCGCTACTCCCTGGTCCAGACCCTGGCAAACCTGCTCGAGGGCAATCCGCGGGACGTCCTGGCCATCCTGGTTCGCGGCTGCGACGAACGGGCCCTGGAACGGCTCATGGACGACAGCCGCCGCAACCCCCTGCGGTCCGACCGGGTGGTCCTGGTCGGGTTTTCCTGCCCGCCGGAACTGGCCGCCTTCTGCGAGTGCCGCAAGCCCTGGCCGGATGCCCTGACTGCGGGTGAGCGAACCCCCGGCGCCCCGCCTGCTCCCCTCTCCGAGGCGGACCCGCTGGAACTGATCGATGAATGGTTCGAAACCAGCAACCGTTGTATCAAGTGCTTCGGCTGCCGGAACATCTGCCCGGTCTGCAACTGCAAGGAATGCACGGTCGAACGGGAAGTGCTGGTCCCCCAGCGGGAACTGCCCCCGGCCCGCAGCTTTCTGGTCACCCGGGCCGTCCACATGGTCGATCGCTGTGTGTACTGCGGGCTCTGCGAACTGGCCTGTCCGGCCGACATCCCGCTCAAACAGCTCTATCGCCTCGTCGCCCGGGCCATGGGGCGCGAGGACGGCCTGCCGGGGGCCATTAACGCCGCCGGCCTCCAGGCCTCGTAGTTTTTCAGGAGGTATCTCCATGGAATATAAGGCGACTCTGACAAACTGCCCTTATTGCGGCTGCGGTTGCGGCTTCTACCTGGAATCCGTCGACGGCCGCCTGGTGGGCACCACCCCTTCCAAAACCAGCCCGGTCAACCAGGGCAAGCTCTGCGTCAAGGGCTGGAACGCCCACGAGTTCGTCCAGCATCCCAAGCGCCTGACCCGGCCCCTCGTCCGCAAGGACGGGGAACTGGTCGAAACATCCTGGGACGAAGCCCTGGACATGGTGGTTTCGCGCCTGAAAGAGATCAAACAGGCCGACGGACCCGGGGCCATCGGTTTTCTGGCTTCGGCCAAGATCACCAACGAAGAGAACTACCTCCTCCAGAAGTTCGCCCGAGCCGCGGTGGGGACCAACAGTGTCGACCACTGCGCCCGTCTCTGACACAGCTCCACCGTGGCCGGTCTGGCCGCAGCGTTCGGTTCCGGAGCCATGACCAACTCCGTCTCGGAGCTGGCCGACGCCGATGTAATATTCGTCATCGGCTCGAACACCACCACTTCCCATCCCCTCGTGGCCACCCAACTGTTCCGGGCCAAGGCCAAAGGGGCCAAAATCATCGTCGCCGATCCTCGCCGCATCCAGCTGGTCCACCAGGCCGACATCTACGTCAGCCAGCGGTTGGGCACGGACGTGGCCCTGATCAACGGCATGATGCACGTCATCCTTGAACAGGGCTGGCACAACCAGGCCTTCATCGAGGAACGCACCGAAGGCTTCGAGGCCTTCCGCCAGGTCGTCGAACAGTACACCCCCGAACGCACGGCTGAAATCACCGGCGTCCCGGCCGATGATCTCCGGACCATGGCCGAGTGGTACGCCAAGGCCAAGGCCGGATCGATCGTTTACTGCATGGGCATCACCCAGCACACCTCGGGCGTGGACAACGTCAAATCCCTGGCCAACCTGGCCATGCTGACCGGTCACATCGGCCGGGAGTCCACCGGCGTCAACCCGTTGCGCGGCCAGAACAACGTTCAGGGCGCCTGCGACATGGGCGGTCTGCCCAACGTCTATCCCGGCTACCAGCCCGTGACCAATGACGACATGGTCTCCAAGTTTTCCCAGGCCTGGGAAACGCAGCTCACCGGCGGTCTGGGCCGGACCATACCGGACATGCTCCACGGCCTGACGGACGGTTCGGTCAAGGCCCTCTACATCGTGGGTGAAAACCCCGTCATGAGCGACCCGGACATGCACCACGTGGTCGAGGCCTTCAAAAAAGCGGAACTGCTCGTGGTCCAGGACATCTTTCTGACCGAGACCGCCGAAATGGCGGACGTTGTCCTGCCCGGGACCACCTACGCGGAAAAAGACGGGACCTTCACCAACACCGAACGGCGGGTTCAACGCATCCGGACCGCGGTTCCCCCCGTGGGCGACTCGCGGCCGGACTGGCGGATCATCATGGACCTGTCCAACCGGTACGGTTTTCCCATGGCCTACGAATCCCCGGCCGACATCATGGAGGAGATCGCCAAGGTAACGCCCCAGTACGCGGGCATCAGCTACGACCGGCTGGAAGGAGAGGGGCTGTGCTGGCCCTGTCCGTCCAAGGAGCACCCCGGCACCCGGTTCCTGCACAAGGATCGCTTCGCCAAGGGGCTGGGCACCTTCCATGCCATTGAATACCGCGATCCCGACGAGGTCGTGGACGGGGAATATCCTTTGTGGATGACCACCGGGCGCGCCCACGTACACTACCATACCGGGTCCATGACCCGACGCTCCCCGACCCTTCATGCCCAGATGCCCGAAGGTTACGCGGAACTTCACCCCCGGGAGGCCCTGAACCTGGGCCTCGACCAGGGAGCCACGGTCCGTCTCTCCACACGCCGAGGCTCGATCACGGCCAAGGCCATGATCACCGACCGGGTCCAGGAAGGCATGATATTCGTTCCCTTTCACTTCATCGAGTCCTGCGCCAATATCCTGACCAACCCGGCCCACGATCCGATCGTCAAGATACCGGAGTACAAGGTCTGCGCGGTTAAGGTCGAAAAGGTCGCCTGACGGTTCGCCCCCGGCCGGACCCGGGGGCGCCGTTTCAAATCCGGCATATCGGGGCGGCTCCGGCCGCCCGCGGGGTGACATGTTCGGTCGTCGGCCAACGGGCCGGACGACCGTGATTTTACCCGTTCGCGCCGCGCTCCATGCGGCAGGGCATGATCGCACTCATGAGCCTGTTTCGCCAGGAGTTCGCCATCAAGGGCATGGACTTCATCCACGCCGGTGAAGCATCCATCCGGGTGAAGAACATCCTCAAGGAGATCGGCGCGCACCAGGACCTGATCCGCCGCGTGGCCATCGCCGCGTACGAAGCGGAAATCAACACGGTCATTTACGGCCAGGGCGGGGTCATGATCCTGGAACTCGACGAGGACGGGGTCCTGATCCGGGTCGAGGACAAAGGGCCCGGCATACCGGACCTGAAACTGGCCATGCAGGAAGGCTGGTCCACGGCCACACCCGAAATCCAGGCCATGGGCTTCGGCGCAGGCATGGGGCTGCCCAACATCAAGAAAAACAGCGACAAGTTCGTCATCGACTCCGAAATCGGCCAAGGCACCCGGTTGAAAATCTTCTTCAACTCGGGCTGGAAGGGGCGAAAGACGTGAGCGGACCCGAACCGCGGCCGGATACCGAGCTGTCCGTTTCGATCCGCGAACGCCGCTGCTCCGGCTGCGTGGTCTGCATGCATGCCTGTCCGTCCAAGGCCATCCGGCTGCGCCGGGGCAAGGCCGTCATTCTCCCGGAACTCTGCGTGGACTGCGGCGAGTGTATGCGGGCCTGCCCCAATCGGGCCATCGTACCCCGCGTTTCGACCTACCAGGACACGGCCCGTTTCAAGGTCACCGCCCTGCTGCCCTCACCGGTCATATACACCCAGTTCGGCGAGGACGTCCCGCCCAACGACATCCTGCTGGCCCTGGGAAAGCTGGGCTTCGACTACGTCTTCGACCTGGCCCGCTACTGCGAATGGGGCAACCTGGCCATGGCCGAGTGGCTGGCCCGCAACCCCCGGGTCCGCACGGCCTTTTCGTCCATCTGCCCGGTCTTCATGAACCTCATCGCCCGGCGATTTCCCGACCTGATCCAGAACGTCGTGCCCCTGGTGCCTCCCCGCGAATTCGGGGCCAAACACATCCGGCGGCTCCTGCAAAGGAAACTCGGCCTGGCCGACGAAGACATCGGCGTGTTCTACGTCACCCCTTGCTCGGCCAAGATCGTGGCCATCAACCGGCCTTCGACCCTGGAAAAATCATACCTTTCCGGCGCCCTGGGCCTGCACGACATGTTCGGCGACATTCTTCGGGCCCTGAAAAACCTGACCGAGGAAGACCGCGAAACCCTGCTCTTCAACTCCGGCGGATTCGGCATCAACTGGGAGATGGCCGGCGGCGAGATCGGCGGCCTGAGCCCCGCCGACCGGGTTCTGGCTGTAAACGGCATGCACGAAACCCTCGAGGTCCTCGACCAGATCGAGTCCGGCCGCCTGTCCGCCGTGCGCTACTTCGAGTGCCGCACCTGTCCCCACGGCTGCCTGGGCGGCCCGCTGACCGTGGAAAACCCATACATGGCCCGGGCCACCCTGAGAAAGCTGATGCGCATGTTCGGGACCCTGCCCCGGGTCCAGCCCAAGGACATCGCCTCCCTGATCGACTCCCCGTTTTTCGGCATCGAAAAGGAGATGGTCCCCGACACCCCGCGCCTGGACGACGATCCCCTGGAGGCCATCAAGAAACTGAAACGGATGGACGAACTGACCAACCGGCTGCCGGGCAAGCGATGCGGCATCTGCGGGGCCCCGGACTGCCGGACCCTGGCCGAGGACGTGGTTCTGGGCAAGGCCTCCCTCTCCGCCTGCCCCTTCCTGTCCGGCCGGGACCCCGAGGAAAGGAAAACACCATGACCCTGGCCGAACTGGCCGACCGGCTCGAACTCCGGGTCCTGGCCGGCGTCCGCAACCTGGATCGGGACGTAAGCGGCGGCTATACGTCCGACCTCCTGTCCGACGTCATGGCCAACAGCGAGGGCGGTCAGATATGGATCACCCTGCAAGGCCATCTCAACGTCGTGGCCGTGGCGGTCCTGCGGGAACTGGCCGGCGTGGTGATCGTCGGCGGGCGTGTCCCGCCGGAGGACATGCTGGCCCGGGCCGAAGACGAAGGGCTGCCGGTCCTTTCCAGCGAGCGCCCGGCCTTCGAGTTGAGCGGCCTGATCTTCCATTTACTGTCTGACTGAGGCCGGGCGTGCTGCACCGCTTGAGGGCCGACCTGCACCTTCACACCTGCCTGTCGCCCTGCGGCGACCTGGACATGTCGCCTCGCGGCGTGGTCCGGGCGGCCCTGAACCGCGGTCTGGACCTGATCGCCATCTGCGACCACAACTCGGCCGAAAACACGGCCGCCACGGTCCGGGCCGCCCGCCGAACCGGCCGGCGCATCCGGGTCCTCTCCGGAATGGAAATCTGCACCAGCGAGGAGGTCCACCTGCTGGCCCTGTTCGAGACGCCGGACCGGGCCCTGGAGATGCAGGCCCTGGTCTACTCCCGGCTGCCTGCCCGGACCAACCGGCCCGAAGTCTTCGGGGATCAGATCGTGGCCAACGAGGACGATGAAGTCGAAGGCTTCAACGACCGCCTGCTGATCGCGGCCGCTGACCTGGACCTGGCCTCGGCGGTGCGCGCCGTTCACGAACTGGGCGGCCTGGCCATCGCCTCCCACGTCGACCGGGAGGCATACGGACTGATCCGCCAGCTCGGCTTCATTCCCGCCAGCCTGGACCTGGACGCCGTCGAGATTTCGAAACAAAGCGACCCGGAGGTCCTGCTGGCCCGGCATCCCGGTCTGGCCGCATACCCCCGGGTCCGCAACTCCGACGCCCACTATATTTCGGACGTGGGCTCGGCCTGGACCGAGTTTCTCGTTCAAAACCCCAGCCTGGCCGAACTGGCCCTGGCCTTCCGCGAGCGGCAGGGCCGCCGTTTGCTCCGGGTCGGTTGACGTGGACCAGATTTCCCTCCATATTCTAGACATCGCTGAAAACGCGGTGACCGTCGGCGCGCGCCTGATCCAGATCATTCTGGAAAAAGACGAGGCGGCGGACCGCCTTCGAATATCGATTCTGGACGACGGCCCGGGTCTGAGCCCCGAACAGGCCCGGCAGGCGGCCGACCCGTTCTATACCACCCGCACCACGCGCCGGGTCGGCTTGGGGCTCCCCCTGGCCCGGCAGACGGCCGAGCAGAGCGGCGGTTCCTTTCACATCGCCTCCCGGCCCGGCCGGGGAACGAATATCGACCTGGAATTCGGTCTGTCCCATCTCGATCGGCCGCCCCTGGGAGACATGGGCGCCACGCTCATGACCCTGATCGTCGGCCGGCCGGAGATGGACTTCCTATACCGGCAAAAGACCCCCGCGGGCGAATTCATCATCGACACGCGGGAAATCCGCGCCGCCCTGGGGGACGTCCCTCTGTCCGACCCGGAGGTGATCCGGGTGCTGAGGGACGGAATCCGGGAGGGAATGGCCGAACTGGGGATCGTTTGAAGTCGGGTTCGCAACGAGGCGTCGCAATGCATGGCGAAACGCGAAGTTGGACCGATTTTGGGCCGCGGGCGTATCAGACGATACGTCGAGGTCAATAATCGGGAAACGAGCGTTGCAGCACGCATTTCGGCGACACGGTACAAAACAAACGCAAAATCCGGGTTAACCCGGATTTCTCACCGTGTTCCGTAGCGAGGTCGAGAAATCATTAGCGAAACGCGCAGTTGGAGGAGATTTTGGCCGCGGGCATATCAGGGCGATATGTTGAGGACCAAAATCTTCGAAACGAGCGTTGCAACAAGGATTTCAAGGCCGCAGCAGGAAGCTGGTGAGAAATCCGGGTTTAAGGGGGAGGCGGCAGTCATGGCCAAACTGAAGCTGGAAGACCTGAAACGGATCAAGGAGCGGGTCCACAAGGACAATAGCCTGCGTGAAGGGGGTTCGACGGCAAAAATCACCGTTCATATGGGTACCTGCGGCATCGCCTCCGGGGCCCGTCAGGTCATGGAGGCGGTCCTGGACGAGGTCAGCCTGGCCGATCGGCGCGACGTCATCGTCACCACCTCGGGCTGCATCGGGCTTTGCAGCGAAGAACCCCTGGTCACGGTCGAAATCCTGGGACAGGACCCCATCCGCTACCATTTCGTGGATCGGAAAAAGATGCGGCAGATATTCCGCCGGCACGTCCTGATCGGCGAGGTCCAACACCAGTTCGCCCTGGGCAAGGGCACCGAACACGAGACCACGCCATGAAGACCTTCCGCTCCCACATCCTGGTCTGTGGCGGAACCGGCTGTCATGCCGGCGGCGGCCCCCTGGTCGAAAAGGCGCTGATCAAGGAAATCCAGCGACGAGGCCTGGCCGATGAAATCAAGGTCGTCGAAACCGGATGCAACGGATACTGCGCAGCCGGTCCGGTGGCCGTGGTCTATCCCGAAGGCATCTTCTACCAACGGCTGACCCCCCAGGACGTCCCCGAACTGGTTGAGGAGCACCTGCTCAAAGGCCGCCCCATCGAGCGCCTTTTCTACCGCGAGCCGGCCGAGAAGGAGGGCATCCCCGAGATGCGGGACATCCCCTTCTTCGCGCACCAGAAGCTCATCGTCCTGCGCAACAAGGGCCTGATCGACGCGGAACAGATCGACGAATACATCGCCCGGGACGGATATCAGGCCGCGGCCAGGGCCCTGCTGGACATGACCCCCGGGGACATTATCGAACAGATCAAGATATCGGGCCTGCGTGGACGGGGCGGGGGGGGCTTTCCCACCGGCACCAAGTGGTCCTTCTGCGCGGCAGCCTCCGGCGATATCAAATACGTACTCTACAACGCTGACGAAGGCGACCCCGGGGCCTTTATGGACCGCTCCGTACTCGAGTCCGACCCCCATGCGGTACTCGAGGGCATGCTCATCGCGGCCAGGGCCATCGGCGCCGGCCAGGGCTATATCTACTGCCGGGCCGAATATCCTCTGGCGGTCCGCCGCCTGAACATTGCCATCGAACAGGCCCGCGAATACGGTCTCCTGGGCCGGGACATCCTGGACTCGGGCTTCGATTTCGAGGTCGAGGTCTACCAGGGGGCCGGCGCTTTCGTCTGCGGCGAGGAGACGGCCCTGATGGCCTCGATCGAAGGGCGGCGGGGAATGCCTCGGACCCGGCCGCCCTTCCCGGCCGTATCCGGCCTGTGGGGGCGGCCCACGGTTCTCAACAACGTCGAAACCTATGCCAACGTTCCCCAGATCATCGGGAATGGCGGGGCCTGGTACGCCTCGATCGGAACGGAAACCAGCAAGGGCACCAAGGTCTTCGCCCTGACCGGCGCGGTTCAAAACATCGGCCTGGTCGAGGTGCCCATGGGCACGACCCTTAGAACGATCATCCACGACATCGGCGGCGGCATTCCCGACAAGAAACGCTTCAAGGCCGTCCAGCTCGGCGGGCCGTCCGGAGGCTGCATCCCGGAACAGTACCTGGACCTGCCCTGCGACTACGAGGCCATCGTCCAGGCCGGGGCCATCATGGGTTCGGGCGGCATGATCGTCATGGACGAGGACACCTGCATGGTCGACATGGCCCGCTTTTTCATGGACTTCGTCCAGGACGAGTCCTGCGGCAAGTGCACGCCCTGTCGGGAGGGCACCCGCCGGATGCTGGAAATCCTCGAACGCATCTGCCAGGGACGGGGCGAGCCGGAGGACATGGAACTGCTCGAGGAGCTCAGCACCATCATCAAGGATTCGGCCCTGTGCGGGCTGGGACAGACCGGACCCAATCCGGTCCTGTCGACCTTCCGCTACTTCCGGGACGAGTATGAGGCCCACATCTTCGAAAAACGCTGTCCGGCCAAGCGATGCGTCGATCTGGTCCGTTTCGTCGTCGACCCGGACCGGTGCAAAATGTGCGGTCTCTGTTTCAAGGCCTGTCCGGTTCACGCCATCACCTGGGAAAAGAAGCAGCCGGCCTGGATAGACCGGGACAAGTGCGTCAAGTGTCTGACCTGCATCACCCAGTGCAAGTTCGACGCCATCGATTAGCCCCTGAAAAAACCCTGCAAGTTCCGGGTAAATCTGCTATAAGGGGCGCCCTATCCCGGATTTCTCACCGGGTTCCGTAGCGAGGTCGAGAAATCATCAGCGAAACGCGAAGTGGGAGGAGATTTTGGCCGCGGGCATATCAGGGCGATATGTCGAGGACCAAAATCTTCGAAACGAGCGTTGCAGCCCGGATTTCCCGGCCGCGGCAGGAAGCTGGCGAGAAATCCGGGCTAGGCCCTCAGGCCATGAATCCGGTCCGTCCGTGAAAGGAACCGACATGAGCGACGACAACCAGAAACCACCTGATTCCTGGTGCCGGGACGTCATGTCCGGCCCGACCATCGAGCCCATCGAGCTTCGGGAGAACGACACGGTCCGGGACTTCTTCGACCGGGTCTTCGCCCGATCGGGCTTCAACGGCCGACGCCTGGCCGAAGCCGGCCGATTGTATCTTCGCATGATCGAAAGCGGAGCCACCATCTGCCTGACCCTGGCCGGGGCCATGACCCCCATCGGCATGAGCGGCGTGATCGTCGAACTCATGGAAAAGGGCTTTGTGGACTTCATCATCTCCACCGGGGCCAACCTCTACCACGACCTCCATCGGCCTTACGGCTTTCCCGTGGTTCAGGGCGACGCGGAGATGGACGACGAGGAGCTGCACGCCTGCGGCGTGGCCCGCATATACGACACCCTGATCGACGAGGAGGAGACCCTGATCGCCACGGACCAGGTCGTCCAGGAGGCGGTCCTCCAGATGCGCCCGGACCGGCCCATTTCCACGGCCGACCTGCATCACTACCTCGGCGCCCGGGTCCTGGAACGGGCCGGGTCGCCCCGGGGTTCCCTCCTGGCCTCGGCGGCCGAACTCGGCGTCCCGGTCTACACCTCGTCGCCGGGTGACTCTTCAGTGGGCATGAACGTAGCCATGTCCGTCATCTACGGCCGGCCCCTGGTTATCGATCCCAGCCTGGACGTTCTGGAGACCACGGCCCTGGTCTGGCGGGCTCGGGAAAACGGGGCCGTGGAAGTGGGCGGCGGATCGCCGAAAAACTTCTACATGCAGACCCAGCCCATGCTCTGGCAGTTCCTGGAAAGCAACCGGGGCGGCCACGACTACTTCATCCAACTGACCACGGACTCTCCCCACTGGGGCGGCCTGTCCGGGGCCACGCCCAGCGAGGCCAAGTCCTGGGGCAAAATCCAGCCGGGCCGGGAAAAAAACAGCGTGGTCGTCTACTCCTGCGCCTCGATCACCTTCCCGCTCCTGGCCCAGTACGTCCTGGCCGCGGCCAAACCCCGTCCCCTCAAACGTTTGTTCGACGGCAAGGACCAGGCCCTGGCCGACCTGAAGGAAGCGGCCCTCGAACGCCCGGACATTCGCCGCCGACTGGATACATCAGGCTCCTGATCGCCGCTCCTTCCAGTAGCGCACCGAAACGGAAAACCGCCAGGTCATGACTGGCGGTTCTGGTTCGGGGCCCATTTCGTCCTATTGGCCCCGCGGGTCGGAAAAAAACAGGGCACTACTCGTCCCCTTCCTCCTCCGGGGCCTTCAACTCGTCGGGTATGATCAGAATCTCGTTGATCAGCTCCTTGAAGTTGACGACCTTGTAATCCAGTTCATAGACCGCGCCCAGGTCCTTGATCTGGTCGTAGCAGTTGTGGCAGGGCGTGACCACGATCTTGGCCCCGGTCTTGCGTATCTGCTCGGCCTTGACCTTGCCGGCGGTGATGCGCCGGTGTCGAAAGGGCGGTCCCATGGGAATGGCCCCGCCGCCCCCGCTGCAGCAGAAGTTGTAATTGCCCGACGGGGTCATGGGACGGAAGTCCGCGCATATCGTTTCCATCAGATATCGGGCCTCTTCCGCGCAGCCGCCGTTGCGGGAAACGTTGCAGGGGTCCTGATAAGTCGCCGGCTCCTTGATGCCCTGTTCGATGATCTTGATCCGGCCGGTGCGAAGGTAATCGGCGAACAGTTCGACCGAATGGATCACCTCGAAGGGATGATCCTCGCCCAGCCAGACGGGAGACTCGTATTTCACGTTTCTGAAGGCGTGACCGCATTCCGTAATCACCACCTTCTTGACCCCCAGTTCAATGGCCGCCTGCTTGGTCAGGTTGCCCACGTGCGTGGCCGCCTTGATGTCCCCGGCGAACATGGCCAGGTTGGTCGAGTCCCATCCCGGCTTGGAAGGCACCGTCCAGTCCGCCCCGGCCACGTGGAATATCCGGGCCGCCTGCTGGATGTCCATGGGGTAGAACTTCGGCTCCCGGGCGTTGACCGTGTACATGAACTCGGCGCCCTTTTTGTCCACGGGTATGGTCGCCCCGGGCAGTTCCTCCTGAAGCTCCTCCTCCATCCACTGGACCGTGTCCAGCCAGTCCTCGTCGGACACGGACATCTGGTTGCCAAACTCCCAATACGAATCGATCGAGGTCTGAAGGGCGTCAGGGACCATGCCTTGGCCGACGCACAGCGTACGCATGAAACCGATCATCGAGGCCATGTCGATACCGAAGGGACAGTACAGGGAACAGCGCCGGCACATGGTGCAGTCCCCGTAAGCCACTTCGTACATATTTTTCATGAACGCCTCGTCCACCTCGCCCTTGCGCTTGACCAGTTCCAGCAGCGGCCTGACCTTGAAGGCCGGGACCTGTTTGGGGTCCCGATCATGAGCCAGGTAGAAGTGGCAGGTGTCCGCGCACAGCCCGCACCGGGAGCAGATTTTGAGATACATCTTCAGCCTGGCGTTCAGCTTTTCGTCGAGGGCCTTTTTGATGACCGAGGTATCGATGATTCCCATATCAGTCTCCTTGGGTCGGTTCATCCGGCCGTCAGGCCGAATATCCCCGGCGGCCCCACTCTATGCTGATGACCATGCGAGACGGGAAAAAGAGGAGGAAATGCGATAGCTTGGTAAACGGAATGAGGATGAGCATCAACTCACCACTCAGGATATGAAGCAGTCGGATGTGGATGGCATCCAGAAAGGCGCTGCCCGCGAAATTCACGGATAGCCAGCCGGTCAGGAAAGGCAGGATCGTGACCACGATGACGAGAAAGTCCGAAAAGGTGGAAATGATCCGCACGTGAGGAAGCACGAGGCGCCGGATGAAAAAAACAACGCCTATGACAATGACGACCAAGGTCATGTAATAGGCCCAGGTATCCGGCATCGACCACCAACTCCAGCCGAAGCGGGTTTCCTCCTCCCAATACATAACGTGTTCTATTATGAAAATCGGAACGAATATTAAGCAGAAATGAAATGCATAACCCAGCAGGGAAAAGACGGGCGATTTGGCTACGGTCTGGTTGAAAGGAAACAGGTAGCGCAGCCATGTCAAAATCACGTATTTCAGGTTGAAGAAATGAAAGATCGGTTTGTCCCGCTTGCCAGCCACGGCAAAAAAGAGGGCCAATCGACCTAAACTACCGACAATAAAGACGATCCATGCGATCCAGAGCAATGGACCTTCTACAAAATCACCGAATGCGCTCATAGACGCTCCTGGTTGAACGACCCCGACGGTCGAGCGGTATGTCTGCCCTCTCGCCTGTATCTACTCCGATATTGGAAAATAGGTCCTGCCCGGACACCACCAAAAATTACCATATAGACGTAAAAGGTGTCAATAGCGACCTCATTCCATGACGGCCTCGGATTCTATCCGGACCGCGGGTCATTCCCTTTGCCGGCCTCGCTCCGGGATGGACTCCGGCCCGGACCTCTGCCCGGCGACAATCGGGGCGCAAGGTTTTTATTTGACGATGGCCTTGATTTTTCTTAGTATTGGGTCTAGTACCTTTTACAAATTAGATGGCCGCACAAGGCCCCAGAGGAGGTCGAGGATGAAAATTAAGCACTGGATGACTACGGACCCTATCACCGTCACGCCGGACACGCTGATCGTGGACGCGAAAAAGATCATGAAGGACCACCGGATCAGACGCCTGCCGGTCGTTGAAAAAGGCAAGCTGGCCGGAATCGTCACCTACCGGAACATCATCGAAGCCTCGCCTTCGGCCGCGACCTCCCTGAGCATACACGAGTTGAACTACCTCATCCTCAAGCTCACGGTCAAGGACGTCATGAAGAAGAAGGTGGTCACCGTGAGCCCCGAAGATTCCGTCATCGACGTCATCCTCGAGGGCCATAAAAAGGGTGTCGGGGCCTTCCCGGTCGTGGAAAACGATAAGCTGATCGGCATCGTTACCGAGACCGAAATCGTCAACTCCATGGTTCAGCTTTTCGGAACGCGGGCCGAATCCGAGATTATCGGCCTTGAAAACGTGGGCCCGGAAGACGCCGTGGGCGTGTTCCGACGCATCGCCGAAATCGTGGAAAACCACAATCTTCCGCTCTTGGGCATGTTCGCTCTTCCCAAACGGCAGACTGCGGGCAACCGCGTTTATATCCGGGTCAAGACCAAGAACACCAAGCCTCTGATCGACGATCTGGTGGCTGCGGGATTTGAAATCGGCGACTGACCCCATTTTACCGGTCGGCCCGTCTCCGGACGGGCCGACCCGGACCGGACTCTTTCCATGGGCCGTGGCGGCAACCTGCTCGACGAGGGCGGCCGGCATGAACCGTTGCCCCGTTCGCCAACTCCGAACCTGCGACCATTGCGGTCCGTTATTCAAGTTTGGTATACGCCATGACGAAACCCAAGGACATTGAGAGCCTGATTTCCAGGGCTCGCGAACTGTGCCATGACATGAACCAGCCCCTGACGGTCATCATGGCCCGGAGCGAGCTCCTGATGATGAAGTCGCCGCCCGACGGAGCGGACTATGGCTCCGGAAAACAAATATTCGACCAGGCCGAAAAACTGAACGGCCTGATCAACGATCTCCGCAATCTGCTCAAAAGCTTCCCGAGCCCATGATCGCTCCGGGCCGTTCCGATCGGCCCGGGTCCCGCGCCGCCGCGCCGGTATCCGGCTTACCCGAATATCGTCGTCCCCTCTTCCCCGGCCCCTTGCCTCCGGGTGGTCAGGCCGATACCGGGCCGGATCATGTCTGAAGACATTCGGACGAGCCTTGCGCCGGATTGCGGAGCCGAGACCCGGTTCCTGGACCCGTCTGCTTCCTATCTGGTCTTGGCGGACCGGATATGGGCCGAGCCGGGCCGCGTCCTGGCTCCGGGCTGGCTGCTGGTCCGGGGCGGACGGGTGGCAGACTCGGGTTCGGGACCGTTTCCCCAAACCGACCGGGTCTCATGCCTGGACCTGAGGGGATTTGACCTGACCCCGGGCCTGATCGACGTCCATGTACACCTGGACCTGGACCCGGGCTCCGGCGCCGGACTCGAGGCCCGGATCGAGGGGGCCGCGATCTCGGGCCTGGCCGCGGTCCGGGACGGCGGCTCGGCCGGCGGCCGGATTCTGGCGTCCCGGGAGCGGGTCGAGAGACGCTTGCGGCTGCGAGCCGCCGGTCCGGCCCTGTTCGCCCCCGGCCGCTACGGCCGGTTCATCGGCCGGCCGGTGGCGAACCGGGACGAAATGGCCTCGACCGTCGAAGAACTGGCCGGGGCCGGGGCCGACCTCGTCAAGGTCCTCGCCTCCGGTCCCGTCGCCCTGGATGCCTTCGGCCGGGTCGGGCCGCCTCAGTTCAGCCGCTCCGACCTGGTTTTTCTGGCCGCTCTGGCCCGTGAGCGCGGCCTTCCCCTCATGGCCCACGCCAATGGTCCCGAGGCGGTGACCCACTGCATCGCGGCCGGGGTCGACTCGATCGAGCATGGCTACTTCATGGGCGACGAAGCCCTGCGCCGGCTGGCCGCTTCCGATACGGTCTGGGTCCCGACCATCGAACCCATGGCCGCCCTGGGACGCATCGAGGCGGAACGGCCCCCCCGGGCCCACCTGATCGAACGGACGGTGCGCCACCAGGTCGAACAACTGGCCCGGGCCCGGCAACTCGGCGTTCGACTGGCCACCGGCACGGACGCCGGCGCCCCGGGCGTCGAATTCGGCCCGGGCCTGCGGAGTGAACTCGCCTGGTGGTTCCAGGCCGGACTCGACCATCAGGAGGTCCTGGCCGCGGCCACGTTTCAGGCCGCCGAACTCCTGGGGCTGGCCGATGACCTGGGCCGTCTGACCCAAGGGGCCATGGCCTTCCTGATCGGGTACGACCGGGCCCGTCCCCTGGACCGGGCCCTGACCCGACCGCCCGATCTGGTCATCCGGCCGGGCGCCCCGGGACCGGTCCGCCGCGTTCCATAAACCGGAAAATCCCGGATATTTTTTTTCCAATGGGGGAATGCCGATGCGTGATGTCCGTTACGAAGTCGTCCGGGACGACGAAATCGAAGAGGAAGTCCTCTTTCAACTGAGCTGGGGCTATGACCCGGCGCCCTTGAAAAAGTCGCTGGACCAGGTCGGCCAGATATCCCCGCTCGTGCTTCTGACTCGCCCGCCCGGTTACCGCCTGGTATGCGGCTATCGCCGCCGTCGGGCTCTGAAGGAGTTGGGGGTCCGGGAATATCACGCCCTGATCCTCGCCCCCGAGGTCACGGAACAAGAGGCCCTCATGCTGGCCCTGGAGGACAATCTGGGACACCGCATGTTCAACGACACGGAAAAGGCCATGGCCCTCCGGTCCCTGGCCCGCTTTCTCGACCCGGGAGACCTGGCCACGATTTACCTGCCCCGCCTGGGCCTGCCCCCCACACCCGAATTCCTCGATCGCTACCTCAAGCTGGTCGAACTCGGACCGGAAGGCCTGGACGCTTTGGCCAGCGGCGTCCTGGACCCGGAAACCGCCGAGACCCTGCTCGAACTCTCTCCGGATGACCGGGCCGCCGCCTCGTCGCTGCTGGACGCACTCCGGCCGGGTCTGAACAAAAGACGCCAGATATTGACCTGGCTGACCGAGATCGCCCGGCGGGATGAGCGGACCCTGGCCGGGATATTGTCCGAACCCGGTTTCAGGGCCATCCTGGATGACGAGTCCCTGAATCGGCCTCTGAGAACCGCCCGGGTCCGGACCCTGCTCTACGCCCGTCGCTACCCCGTGGTCTCCCGCCTGGAGTCGGAGCGCGCCGCCCGGATGAGGGCCCTCCGGCTCCCGCCCTCGATCAGACTCAAGCCGCCTTTGAACTTCGAGGGCCTGGACTTTTCGCTGGAAATCTCCTTTGTCGACCTCGAGGGCCTGCGACAGGCCGGCCGGACCGTTCAGGACCTGCTGGCCAGCCCCGATCTGGCCGCCTTGATCGAGCTGGGCTGATGTCTCGGTTCCGACTCCCTCGTTCCCTGATCGCCGAAACCGGGCTGCTCGAAACCCCCTTGGGCAGGCGGCTTTCCGAGCGGCTGACCGTGGCCGAGCCTCGCCCAAGCATCCAGCCGGCCGATTATCCCGGCTTCGGGCCGGACGACCTGCTCCTGACCCGGCATCGCGGCGAGTTCGTCAAGCCCTGTCCGGGAACCCGGGGCTACATCTGCTGCGGCCTCCAGATCATTCACTTCGGCCTGGGCTGCACCCTGGACTGCACCTACTGCATTCTGCAGGGCTACCTGGACACCCGGGCTCTGGTCCTGTTCGGCAACCTGGAAGCGAAACTGGATCGGGTAGGCGACATGCTGGATCAGACCGACTCGCCCCACCGTTACTGCACCGGCGAGTTCACCGACAGCCTGCTTCTCGAGGGCCTGACCGGACTGGGCGCCCGGTTAGTCCGCCTGTTCGCCGGCTTCCCCGGAAAACTCCTGGAACTCAAGACCAAGACCGATCACATCGAAAGCCTTTGCGGCCTGGACCACGGCGGACGGACCGTGGTCTCCTTTTCCGTCAACGCGCCGGCCGTGGCCGCCCGGGAGGAGTCCGGGGCGGCCACGCTGGCCCGCCGCCTGGCGGCCGCCTCCCGCCTGGCCGAATCGGGTTATCGCCTCGGCTTCCACTTCGATCCCTTGATTCGTCATCCGGGCTGGGAACCCGGTTATCGGGAAACCGTGGCCCGCATATTCGAGGCAGTTCCCGCGGAACGGATCGCCTGGATCAGCCTGGGCGCCTTTCGCTACCTGCCCCGACTCAAGGCCGTCGTGGCCCGCCGGCATCCCCGGACCCGGATCATGGACGGTGAATTCGTCCTGGCCGGCGACGGCAAGATGCGCTACGTGCGCCCTTTGCGCGTCGAAATGTACCGGGTTCTGGTAAAAGCCATCCGAAAAGCCTCGCCGGACGCCTGCGTCTATCTCTGTATGGAAAACGGGCGGGTCTGGCGTGAGGTCTTCGGTTTCGATCCCGCTCCGGATGGCCTGATCCGCATGCTCGACCAGCGGGTTTGAAGCCAAGGCCCCCCCTGGAAGGCCGCCCCCCAACTCAAACTCGGCGGCTCAAATTTTTGTGGCCCTGAAAAAGGGCCTGTGATAAACTCAACCAAGATAGCCGAGCCGGGGGTACCCGGCCCAGGAGGACTTTAATGAAAGAAAAAGTCGAAGCAGCCTTGAACAAAATCAGACCCCAACTCCAGGCCGACGGCGGCGGGGTGGAACTCGTTGACGTGGCCGATGACGGCGTGGTGCGCCTCAAGCTGACCGGCGCCTGTCACGGCTGCCCCATGAGCCAGATGACTTTGAAGATGGGCATCGAAAAGGTGCTCAAGCAGGAAGTCCCGGAAGTCGAACGGGTCGAATCCGTCAACTGACGTCCTGGCCCACATCGCTTGCCGGCGGCCCTCCGTGGGCCGGCGGACCCTGAGGTCACCCGGCATGACCAACCATTCTACGCGATTATCGAAGCCAGCGGGGCCGATCCGCGCTTTTTGCCTGGCGGCCGTCGTCTGTATGGCGGCCGCTTTGCTCGTCTCCGCCTGCGGCACGTCCATGAGCATGCCCTGGACCACCGTTTATGGTTCGGCCCGTGACCAGCGCTCCATCGGCGAACAGGTCGACGACCAGAAAATCAGCGCCCGCATCAAATACGACATCATCAACGACAGTCTCACCGAGGGCCTGGATATTTCCGTCTATACCTATCTCGGCCAGGTCTTCCTGATCGGCGAGATCGTGCGGCCCGAACAGGAAGCCCGGGCCCGGACCGTGGACGGAGTCGAATCGGTCACCGCCTTCCTCCCCCTCAAGGCCGACGGCGGCACCGAAGCCTACCTGGCCGATGCCCGGATCACCACCGAAGTCAAAGCTAAACTGATCGCCGACCGGTCCATCTCCTCCACCCAGATCGAGGTCAAGACCATTCAAAGCCAGGTCGTACTCCTGGGCCTGGTCGCCCGGCCCGAGGAACGGGACCTGGCCGTCCAATACGCTCAGGCAGTTCAGGGCGTTCGAGAGGTCCGCTCCTTCATCATCGTTTCCGCCCGGTAACCGCCCTCCAGCCTGACCCTGTTTTTTACGAGTCGTTAAATCGGCTGACAGGCCGGGGACCCACCGAGAGGCGCCCCGCGATATTCACAATATAACATATTGAATTATAATAAAAATATATCACAGGCCCTTCTTGCGCCTTTGGCATTTCTCTTGCTCTTTCCTTGGTCAGGCGCTTGCCGGACTTGAAGAGTCCTTGGAAGTCCAAAGGGGGAGACCGGAAGCCGTCCGAAGAAAGGAGACCCTGTGGCCATTATCGCCATTTCCAGGCAGGTCGGGAGTTGGGGTGACGAAATCGCCGCCCTGACGGCCAAGCAGCTCGATTATGAACTGGTCGGACGCGACGAGATTCACGCTCTGGCCGAAACCTGCGATGCCGAGTTCAAGGATGCCTGCGCGCTGTACGAATCGGAAATTCCCCGCGGTTTCTGGGAGCGCCATTTTTTCAAGAATCCATCATACACCAGTCTGTTCGAGGCCTTGACCTGCGAACTGGCCGCCAGGGGCAATGTAGTGATCCTGGGTCGAGGGGCCCAAATCGTCCTGGGGGAACTGTCGGGGGTCCTGAAGGTTCGGATCGTGGCTCCGACCAAGGCCCGGGTCCAACGGATCATGGAGCGGGAACGCCTGACCCCGGCCGAGGCCCAAGGCTTCGTCCACCGCTATGACCACCAGCGCCGGGCGCTCATCCAGTCCATTTACAGCCAGGACCTTTCCAATTGGGCGCTTTACGACATGGTTCTCAACACGGCGGCCCTCAAACCGGAAGCGGCCGCCGGCATCATTCTTCGCGCGGTGGAAACCATGGACCCGGCCCCGGATGAAGAGGCCTTGAAGGAAGGCCTCCGGCGAACGGCCTTGGCCAAACGGGTGGAAAGCGCGATCCGGAAAAAGGTCGACGGCCTGTCCTATCAGAACATCGAAGTCGAGAGTCCCTCGCCCGGCCGGGTCGTCCTCAACGGCCTGGTCCAGGACAAGGCCGACGCGGACCTGGCCCGGCGAATCGCGGAAGGTTTCAAGGAACTGACCGAAGTGGACGACCGCATCCGGACCATGGGCAGCAGCTTCTTTAAAATCTGAAGCCCGGCGCTCCCGGGAAGCCCGCCTCGCGAACCGGGCGGACCGCAACGACGGCCGCCCGGTTCGGTTTCAGGTCCTCGACGGACGAAAGCCCCTTAACGCTTTTCGATGAAATGAATCTCGCAACAAGGATCGCCCGCGGTCATAAGCTGGACGTGTTTGATTTCGATGTCGGGGTTGACGATCTGCGCGGCCTCCTTTTCGAAACAGCCCATGGCCTTGCAGAAGCTGGCCGGGATGTCCAGGTCGGGGAACCACAGGCAGGGGGGAAACAGCTTGTAGGCGACCACGCCGGGCTCGGGCCGGGACAACTCGGCCTTGTATCCGATGACGTCTCCGGTAGCCAGTTTGAAGTAGCTGGCCAGGGCCCAGGCGTCCGTCCCCTCGATGCCGAAGCCCTTCATGGCCGGAACCACGAAGCGTCTGGCATTGCCCCGCATGAAGGCTTCGAGGACTTCGGCGGTCTTGCCCTCCCCCAGTTCGGCGTGCATGGTCTTGACCAGGTGTTCGAAATAACGCCAGCCCGTATTGCCGGCGGCCTTGACCCTCCTGATTTCCGGCCATTTCCCGGCGGGCAGTTCAGGTTGCTTTTCCATCGGTATTGCCTCCTTTTACAAGCGGTTGGGCCCCGGCCTCATCGGCTTCGGGGCGTTTTCATTTGTGGTACGGATGCCCGCTGTTCAAGCGCAGCGCCCGGTAGACCTGCTCCAAAAGGACCAGGCGGCTCATCTCGTGGGTCAGGGTCAGACGCGACAGGCAGAGACGCAGGTCCGCTCGGCGGGCGGCCCCCTCATCCAGCCCCAGAGGTCCGCCCAACCCGAAGGCCGCCTGTTTCGTCCCGTCCTCCATCCGGCCCCGCAACCAGTCCGCCAACTCCAGGGAAGTCATCTCCCGGCCCTCGGGGTCCAGATGGACGAAGGCCTCCCCGGGAGCGAGCCGGCCCAGCAGCCGGGCCGTGTCCTGGGCCCGAACCTCGGCGGCCCGGTCATCCCGGGCCTTGGCGCCCCGAACGATCACTTCCTCGGCGGGCAGATAGGCCCGGAGACGGCCCAGATAATCCTTGACCCCTTCGGCCAGATAGGACGACCGGGTCCGCCCGACGAACAAAAACCTAAGCTTCACCCGTGATCGCTCCGTTCAGGGCCGCCCGAGCGGCCTCCAGGCCGTCCGGATTGCCCACGTCGAACCCCCGGCCCTCCAGAGGCGCGGCCCATAGCCTGGACTCGCGAATCAACGCCTGGACCAGGTCGGTGTCGTCCAGTTCCCCCTGAAAATTGGGGACCAGTCCGTCAATCCGCTCCGGCCAGCCCGGCAGATAAATCACTCCGATAAATCCCTTGTAAAAAAGTCCGTTCCCTCGAGGCCGAAGACGGCCCGCGCCTTTGGGGGACAGGGAAAGCACACGGAGCGGAACGACCGGCGCATGCGGTTCCAACTCGATGAGGCCTACGTTGCCGAACAAACGGGCCGCCGCCGCATCCAGTTCGATCACGCCGATAACCTCGCTCCGAACAAGACGATACACGGCAATCATCCGGCCCAGGGCCGGCGGCCCGCCCAGGAGCAGGTTGTCGGGCATGACCACGGCCAGAGGATCGTCTCCACCGAACCGGACGCCCAGACGCATGGCCTCGGCCACGCCCAACGGCCGGTGCTGGTACAGGAATTCCAGACGCCCGGATGCGGGGCCCCTGGCCGCCCACAGGCCTTCAACCGCCCGGCGCACCGCTTCCTTGCCGTGGCTGATCACCACGGCCACCTCGGAAACGCCGGAGTCCAAAACCATGGACAGGCAATGCTCGATCATCGTCCGGGGCCCAAGGCGGATCAGTTCCTTGGAGCCGCCTCCGCTCAGGCCCGCCAGACGCGTGCCCCGGCCCGCCGCTGGAATCAGGGCCTTGACGTTTCCTGCTGTCGAGTCCATTTGGGTAAACCCCGGCACTCGGACCGGGACTCAGCCAAACCGACTCCCCCGGGCAAACCGTCCGGCGAGGCTCAGCCGCCCTCCCGGGGCTTCAAGTCCAGGGCCTTGGCGATCTCAAGGGCCGTCGCCTCGACAAAAGCCCGAAAATCATCCCCATCGAGGGGCCGGCCCGGCTCGGGTAATCGACCCAGACCCTCGGGCCTGACGTACCGCGGCCGGTTCTGAAGCTCGGCCTTGGGCGTGATCTCGAACTCCGGCCCGAAGCCTCCGTCAAAATACATGCCCTGGAAATCGGCGAACTTGAGGGCATGGGCCGTCGAGTCCAGCACCGCCGGCTCTCCAGACTTGAGTAGACCCGATTCGAGCGCCCGGCGCAGGCCGGCCAGGCTCTCCCCGCCCTGGGTGCAGGCCACATGGCCGTTCCGGTTGGCCAGAAGCATCGAATCCATGATGTCCTGTTCCTCGACCTGGACCGTGAAAAAACGCGGCCCGTCCGCCTCCCGTTCATAGGCATCGACCAGCCGGAGCACCCGGGGCATGGAAACCGGGTTCCCGATCATGGCCGCCTGGGCCACGCTCGGCCGCACGGTCACAGGCTGGTACCGCCTCCGGTCCGCCGGTTGGGCATAGTAGCGAAAGACGGGATCGGCATGGGAAGACTGGACCCCGAAAACCCGGGGCAGGCCGTCGATCACGCCGAAGCGCTGGAGTTTGAGCAGCCCGGAAAGCACCGCGGTCACATTGCCCGCGTTGCCGATGGGCACGAACAGCGACAGGTCCTCGATCTCGTAATCGAACTGCTGGGCGATCTCGAAGGAGTAAGACTCCTGTCCCAGAACGCGCCAGGCATTCTTCGAATTGAGCAGAGCCACGTCGTAATGGTCGGCCAGATACTCGACCACCTTCATGCAGTCGTCAAAGACACCGGGCAATTCGAAGACCCGGGCCCCGCTGCCCAACGGCTGGCTCAACTGCTGCGGCGTGACCTTGCCGTGTGGCAGAAGCACCGCCGATTTGACCACACCCGTCAGATAAGAGCCGTACAATGCAGCCGCGGCCGACGTGTCACCCGTCGAAGCGCACACCGACAGAATCTCCGGCAGACCCTTCTTCCGGACCAGATACCGCAAAAACGAGAGGGCCGCGGCCATGCCCCGGTCCTTGAAAGAGGCGCTGGGATTGAGACCGTCGTTCTTGAAAAAAAAGTCCGTACCCGCCAGACCCGACAAATACCCGTTGGCCGCCACGATCGGGGTGTGCCCCTCCCCCAGGTAGATCACGTCCTCGAGGGGAATGGCCGGGGCCAAAAACTCGTGGAACCGGAAAACCCCCCGCAACGCCGGCAGATTGAGCATCCCGCGATAGTCGAATATCCGGCGCCACCCGGGCCCGGAAACCTCGGCCAGACGGCCCGCCGCCTTGTCCTCGATCAAAAAAACCCCGCCGCAGGACGGGCAGGTGTACAACAGGGAATCCGCCTCGTACTCCCGCTCGCAGCCCAGGCAGTGGTACACCAGGACCCCGGACGGGGCCGGAATCAGATTCGCTTTGACGTCATTGGGAAAATCGCTTGCTTTCATGAAGCCATTAAGCCCGGGCCGCCCGGGTTTGTCAAGTATCGGCCTCGCCATTCCCCCCCCCCGCTCCCCCGCCGGAAGGCCAGGAGTCTGCGAGGCGTCCGCAAGGCATGAGGCGGCGAAATCGCGGGCAAGAGCCTAGCCGGGATTTCTCCCCCGCTTCCTGCTACGGCCGGGAAATCCTTGCTGCAACGCTCGTTTCGAAGATTCTGGTCCTCAACATATCGCCCTGATATGCCCGCGGCCAAAATCTCCTCCAACTTCGCGTTTCGCTAATGATTTCTATACCTCGCCAGGGAACCCGGTGAGAAATCCGGGCTAAAAAGGGTCGGCCCCCTTACGATATTTAATATATGTTCAATAAAATTAAATTAATCATAATTAAATTATATATATAATAATTATATCTCTTATATGCTCTATAAAGCTACAATTTTTATATTTATCCAAATTATTGCTTGCTTCACCTTATCTTATATGATAGTGTGGGTTAAATAGGTCTAGACAGGGGCGTACCCATGCAGGGTGACAAAGCGGTTGAGCCTTTCAGGTATCACCTTCTACCTGGATATATCTTCGCCTCTCCGGAGCCGGCCTTGGTGTCGACCGTCGTAGGGGCCTGCGTGGCGGTCTGCCTGTGGGACCGGCGTTTAAAAATCGGAGCCATGAACCATTTTCTGCATCCCAAGCTTGCGCGTCGGAACGAGCCGACACCCCGGTACGGTAATGTCTCTCTCCCGGCCATGATCCGGTTGATGGTCAGACAGGGCTGCCGCCGGGAGGACATGGAGGCTCAGATTTTCGGAGGCGGTCGGCGTTCGATGCATGACGTGTCGGACGTCGGCAAACGCAATGTGAAGATGGCCCGCAAGATATTGAAAAAGAACGGCATTCAGATCGTGTCCGAGGATGTGGGAGGAATCAAGGGTCGGCGGGTGCTTTTCCACACGTTCACCAGTGAGGCTATTGTCATGAAGACGGACAAGATTCGGCGGGGGGACTGGGCGCCCTATCGTTACCGTCTGCCTCAGACTTGAAAAACCCCTTGCTCCTAAGCATAAAATCTGTTTAAATAATCGAATGTGAACCCTGAGGGGGAGGCTGCACATGGCTTATGACAAGAACATGAAAGTGTTGGTCGTGGATGACTTTTCCACGATGCGCCGAATCGTCAAGAATATCCTTCGTCAGTTGGGTTTCAACAACATCCTGGAAGCTGACGACGGCAGTACCGCGGTCGGGGTTTTGGAACGGGAAAAGGTGGACCTGATCATTTCGGACTGGAACATGCCCACGATGACGGGGATCGAGTTGTTGCGCCATGTCAGGCAGTCCGACGAACTCAAGGACACGCCTTTTCTGATGGTGACGGCCGAGGCCCAGCAGGAGAACATTATCGAGGCGGTCAAGGCCAAGGTCAGCAATTATATCGTCAAACCGTTCACGGCCGATACGCTCAACGAAAAGATCGAAAAGATATTTAGTTAGAGTCCGGGCCGGAAGCGGGCGTCTCGACATGGGTTGCGGCCCGCTTTGATTGGCCGTCGAAACACGGGCCCCGGGGTCCGTGTTTTAAATTTTTCACCATGATCCAAAATCAGCGCGGCGGAGGAATTGACATGCCGGTGGCCAAAAAAATTGCGAGTTTTATCGGTCGGTCGAGTTTCATCCGGGAGATGTTCGAGGCGGGCGCCCGTTTGAAGGCCGAGTTCGGCGCGGAAAACGTTTATGACTTTTCCTTGGGCAATCCGGACCTCGAGCCGCCGGCCGATTTCAAAACGGTCCTCAGGGAGCTGATCGACGATCCGACGCGCGGCCGTCACGGGTACATGCCCAATTCCGGATGGCCCGACGTCCGGGCCGCCGTGGCCGACTATGCCACCACCGAGTATGGCCCGAAGTTTTCGGCCGACGACATCATCATGACCGTCGGCGCCGGCGGGGCCCTGAACGTGGCCCTGAAGACGATCCTGGATCCGGGGGACGAGGTCATCGTGCCGCGTCCCTACTTCGTGGAATACGATTTCTACCTGGACAACCACAACGGGGTCATCAAGCGGGCCGACACCAACCCGGACTTCACCCTGGACCTGGACGCCATCGCCGCCCAGGCCACGGCCAAGACCCGGGGCGTGCTGATCAACTCGCCCAACAATCCCACGGGCGTGGTCTATTCCGAGGACGACCTGCGGGGGCTCTCCGGGTTGTTGGCCGACCTGAGCCGCAAGAACGGCCGCCCGGTCTACCTGATTTCCGACGAACCCTACCGCAAGATCGTTTACGACGGCGTGCAGGTGCCCAGCGTCTTCATGCATTATCCGTACGTGCTTTGCGGCACCTCCTACTCCAAGGACCTGTCTCTGGCTGGTGAGCGGATCGGCTACCTGGCCGTCCACCCGGAAATCCCGGACAAGGCCCTCGTTCTGGGCGGCCTGGTCCTCAACAACCGGATTCTGGGCTACGTCAATGCGCCGGGACTGATGCAGCGGGCCGTGGCCCGCCTGCAGGGCCGATGCGTGGACGTGGGCATTTACAAGAAGCGCCGGGATCGGTTCGTCCAGGGCCTGCGCGAGGCCGGATATGAACTGACCGTGCCTCAAGGGGCCTTCTACCTGTTCCCGCGTTCGCCCATCGAGGACGACGTGGCCTTTGTCCGGCTGCTTCAAAAAGAAAATATCCTGGCCGTTCCCGGGTCGGGTTTCGCCGGTCCGGGCTACTTCCGCCTGATCTACTGCGTGGACGAAGCGGTCATCGAAAAGTCCCTGCCCGGCTTCAAACGCGCGATGGAGGCGGCCAAGGCTTAAAGGAGGGCGTCGTGTATTCCAGGATGCTGAGGCTCCGTTTTCCCAAGTCCGTTGTGGACAAGCCCATCGTTTGCAACTTGGTCAAGGACTTCGACTTGACCTTCAATATCCATCAGGCCAGGGTCTTTCCGCGCCAGGAAGGCACGCTGGTCATGGAGCTGTCCGGTCACCGGAAAAACTTCCAGAACGGCATGCGCTATCTCAAACAGAGCGGAGTCAAGGTCGAAACCATGGGGCAGGACGTCCGGCGCAACGAAGCGGTCTGTTACCGTTGCGGGCTCTGCACCTCCATCTGCCCGACCGGGGCCTTGTCCATCAAACGGCCCGAGATGGACGTGCTTTTCGATCCGGCCAAATGTACGGCCTGCGAACTCTGCGTTTCCGTCTGCCCGCCCCGGGCCATGGAAGTCAGTTTCAACCACCAGGCGGCGCTCTAGTCTCCGTTCCCCGGCAGCCTGTCGGGCCGGGGCCGGCCGCTTACCGGCAGACCATGACCGATCCGCCTTTTCGAACCGGCCTCGAGGACCTGCCGCCCGGCGCTCTTGTTGCCGTGGCCTTCTCCGGCGGCATCGATTCGGCCGTCTCGGCCCGGCGGATCATCGAGCGGGGCCTGCGGGTCCTGGCCTGCCATCTCCTTCTCGGCCCCGACCACACGACCCTGGACCAGGCCCGGGAGACCGCCCGCGTTCTAGGACTGGAACTGCACGCATTTGACATGGCCTCGGGCTTCGAGGCCACGGTTGTCCGGCCCTTCATTGATGCCTATACCCGAGGCGAAACCCCCTCCCCCTGCGTCGCCTGCAACCCTTCGATCAAATTCGGCCTGCTCTGGGAACGGGTCCGGGATATGGGGGCCCTGAGAATCGCCACGGGCCATTACGCGGCCCTGGGCCCGGGGCCCTGCCTGGTTCGCCCCCGGGACCGCTTCAAGGACCAGACCTATTTTCTCAGCCGCCTCTCGCCGGACATGCTGGCCCGGGCCGCCTTTCCCCTGGCCGGCCTGACCAAGGACGAAGTCCGGGAGGCCGCTAACGGCCTGGGACTGCCCGGTCGACCGGAAAGCCAGGACATCTGTTTTCTGGGCGGAGGGGACTATCGCCGATTTATCGAGTCCCGCCTGGACCCGACCGCCTTCCCTCATGGGGACATCGTGGATGCACGAGGCCGGGTCCTGGGGCGTCACCGTGGTCTGATCCACTACACCGTGGGACAGCGGCGCGGCCTGGGACTGCCCGGACCGGAACCGTTCTACGTCCTGTCCCTCGACTCGAAACAAAACCGGGTCGTGATCGGTCCGAAAAGCGAAACCCATGCCCCCCGGCTGCTGGCCCGATCCCTGGTCTGGGGCCTGGAACCGCCGGGGCCGATCTTCGAGGCCCGGGTCCAAATCCGTTCCCGCCACCGGCCCGCCCCGGCCCGGGTCCGCCTCCTGCCCGACGACCGGGCCGAGGTCATCTTCCACGAAAGCCAGTCATCCATCACTCCGGGTCAGGCGGCCGTCTTTTATTCCGACCGGCGGCTGCTGGGCGCCGGCTGGATCGTCCGGCGGGATCGCTGATCCGTTCTCCCATATCCGAATTTCACCCCCTGTCTCCTTTTGGCCTGAAAAAGCCCCAAAAAACCCCTTGCAAACCGTAAAGGCGCCGATTAATCTTAGACCTCAGGGAGCTATTTTTCAGCCTTCCACACCAGACCTTAGCACGGCCATGAGTGAACCATCCGGCCGATGGCGGAGGTAACCATTTTGAAATACAGGATCATGCCAGGAGTCATCCTGGTGGCCGTCGTTGTCTGCCTCTTTATTGGCGCCGCCTGCGGGGAGTCCTCGGAGGAAAAAGCGGCCCGGGAAATCTACACCCGAGCCCTGGACCTGGGCCAAAAGGGGCAGGTCCTGGCTGCCTTGGGGGAGTGGGACAAGCTGGCCGAATACCCCAAAACCGAAGCCTACCGCCAGGCCGGGGAGGCCTTGAAAAAGGAAGGCTATACCATCGGCTCGGCCCTGAAGTCCTGGACGCTCAAGGAGATATTCGCCACCAAAAACGATCTGATCGGACAGGGGCGGGACTGGCACCCTGACGGAGACATTACGATCTCCCTTCGCAAACAGGACGCCTGGGGCTCGCCGTTGTGGGTCACCTACTCCACCGGTGAAAAATTCTCCTTTGCCGTCACCTCGCCCGGGCCCGATAAGACCTTGAAAACAGAAGACGACCTGATCGTCTACAATCAGGGCCCCGCCAAAGGACGACGTTTTCGTGCCGAAACGAGCCCGGAATCCGGGTCCGGGGGCCCGGCCCAACCGTCTCCTCCGAAACCGGAGCGCGTTCAATCCCTCGACTCGATCCCGTCATCCGGGACGACCCAGCCCGCTCCGTCCAAGGCCGCCCGGCCCAGTGAACGGGTCATGGAACTGGACAAACTACTTAACAAGAAATAGGGGCACATCAAACCATGGATATAGCAACGATTATCGGGGTAATCAGCGGGACGGGGCTGGTTCTGGCCTCCATTCTGCTGAAGGCCAGCATCGTTAATTTCATCGATGTTTCCAGTATCTTCATCGTCTTCGGCGGCACCTTCGCCGCCACGCTCAACGCCTTTCCCCTGGCCAGCGTCATCAATGCCATCAAGACCTCGTTCAAGATCTTTTTCGGGCACCGGATCGATTTCGTGGCCACCCTGCGGGACATGCTCAAAGTCGCCGTCCTGGCCCGCAAGGAAGGCATGTTGGCCCTGGAAAAGTATAAAACGGACGACATGTTCCTGAAAAAAGGCCTGGGCCTGGTGGCCGACGGGACCAAGGGCCAGGTCCTGCGGGAGATCATGGAACTGGAACGGGACATCACCATCGAGCGCCATGAGGAAAGCCAGCTCATTCTGGAAAAGATGGGCGAACTGGCTCCGGCCTGGGGCATGATCGGCACCCTGATCGGTCTGGTGATCATGCTGCTCAGCCTTTCCGACCCGTCGAGCATCGGGCCGGCCATGGCCGTGGCCCTGCTGACCACCTTCTACGGCGCCTTGTGGGCCAACTTTATCCTGCTGCCCGCCGCCAGCAAGCTGGAACAGCGCAGCAAGCGGGAGGCCCTCAACACCAATCTCATCATCGAAACCCTGTTGTCCATCGCCGACACCGAAAATCCCCGCGTGCTCCAGGAACGTCTGCTCGGCTTTCTGCCGCCCAAGGAACGTCAATCCGCCCTGCCGGGCGGCAAGAAAAAGGGCGCCCAGTAAACCATGGCCAAGAAAAAAAAAGGCGGCGCCCCGCCCTGGATGGCGACTTTTGCCGACATGTCCACCCTCTTGCTGACCTTTTTCGTCATCATGCTTTCAATGGCCAACATCGACATCCAGAAGTTCCGCGAAATGCTCGGCTCGGTCAAGGAAGCCTTCGGCGTGCAGATTGAACAGCATGGCGAATACCAGGCCACCATCGACAAGACGGCCAAGCCCACCGAAAAAGCGCCGGTCCCTGGAGAAAAAAAGCCGATCAAGGAGGTCACGCCCCAGCAGTACCAAAGCCCCTACGTGGCCAAGGCGGCCAAGGAAATGGAGGGGCTTTCCGAAACGGCCAAACGGGCCAAGGCCATGACTGAAATAAAAAACGCCATCGCCGACACCAAGATGGGCGAACTGGCCGACGTCCAAAGCGGTCCTCGCGGCATCCGCATCCGGATCAAGGGCGCCCTGCTGTTCGATCCGGGCCAGGCCGAATTGAAACCCGAGGCCAAGCCCTTTTTCGACAGCCTGGTCGAAGTCCTGGGCAAGTTCGGATACAGCCTGCTCGTGGAAGGCCACACCGACTCGAGTCCCATATCCACCGCCCAGTTCCCTTCCAACTGGGAACTATCGAGCTATCGGGCCTCGGCCGTGCTCCGCTATCTCATCAGCCGAGGCGTAGACCCGCTTCGCCTGACCAGCATCGGACTGGCGGACAACTATCCCCTGGCCGACAATAGCTCCGAAGAGGGCCGGGCCAAAAATCGCCGCGTCGAGTTCGTCCTGACCAAGCAGTCCATCCGGCCCGACATCAAGTAGCCCGCTCCGCCGGCCGCGGTCCGCTACTTTTTATACACGGCCACCTGGACGCGCTTGAAAAGGTGTTCGTAGCTGGTCAGGGACTCGGCGTGGCCGGTAAACAGATGCCCCCCGTCACTCAGATAGCGATGAAAGCGGCTCAGCAGGGCCTGTTTTGTCGGCAGGTCGAAGTAGATCATCACGTTCCGGCAGACGATCAGGTCGAACTTTCCCGAAAACGGGTAGTCGGAATCAAGGAGGTTCAGCCGCCTGAAAGTCACCAGTTTTTTCACTTCATCCTTGATCTGATAAACGGTGTTCTGGCGGTCGCCGGTTCGTTCGAAATAGTTCTGAACCATCACCGTGGGCACCTTGACCACCTGCTGCTTGGTGTACACCCCGTCGATGCCTTTGCGGAGCATCCGGGTCGATATGTCGGTGGCCAGGATTTTCAAGTCCCAGGACCGGTCGTTGCCCAGGTATTCGAGTATGGTCATGGCCAGGGAATACGGCTCCTCGCCACTGGAACAGGCGGCGCTCCAGATGCGGACCCGGTTCTGCCGCTGGCCTCTTTTCCTCGCCGTCAATTCCGGCAGCAGCGTCTTGGAAATGAAGTTGAAATGCGCCGGTTCCCGGAAGAAAAAGGTCAGGTTCGTACTGACCTGGTCCAACAGCTCCACCAAATGGTCGCCTGACTGGTCCGCCTTCAGAAGGGACACGATTTCTTCCGGCCCCTTGTACCCTTTCTTTCGGGCCAGGGTGGCCAGACGAGCATCCAGGAGTTCCCGTTTATTGTCCAGAACGATCCCGGATTCCCGGTAGACCAGATCGACCAGTTCTTTAAACAGCTTTTCGGATAATCGGGCCAAGTTTTTCCTCTGTATCGCGATAATCGGTCCGGTCCCCGGCCAGCGCCCCCTCTTCGGTTCGGCCGGTTTCCCGTCCAACATGTAAATATAGACCGATCATTCCGAATACGACAACTTTTTTTGCCTGACCCGTCCCGGGCCGACGGTATGGAAACGTGGCGACCCAACGCCCGCCGGCCGTATCCGGTCCCGATATCGACATGGGCTCACGGATTGTGGTATATCAAAATGAATACGTGGAAGCCCGATTATTATCCAAGGAGAAAGCGAATGACCGGAACGGGACGCCTGGAAGGCAAAGTGGCGGTTATCACCGGCGCGGCCAGCGGCATTGGACAGGCCGCGTCGATCATGTTCGCCCGGGAAGGAGCCCGGGTCGTTCTGGCCGACGTGGTCGAGGACGAAATGCGTCGGATCGTGGACGAGATCGAGTCGAAGGGGGGAACGGCGGTCATGAAACGGACCGACGTTTCCGACGAGGACCAGGTCCGGGCCCTGATCGAACTGGCCCTGAAGAACTTTTCACGACTCGACATCCTGTGCAACAACGCCGGGGTCACCGGCGGCTTGAACGAGATCGAGAACGAAGACGCCGACAACTGGCGTCGGGTCCTGGACGTCAACCTCATGGGCGCGGTGTACGGCGTCAAACACGTATCCGGACCCATGAAGTCGATCGGAGCCGGTTCGATCGTCAACACCGCCTCCGTGGCCGGCATCCGGGCCGGCGCCGGGTCCAACGCCTACAGCGCCAGCAAGGCGGCCCTGATCAACTTCACTCGGACCGCCGCCTGCGATCTGGGCGCCTTCAATGTCCGGGTCAACGCCGTCTGCCCCGGCCTGATCGAAACGGGTATGACCAAACCGGTCTTCGACTACGCCCGGGAGACCGGGAAGATCGGCAAGGTCGGCAATCGTTGCGAACTCAGGCGTTACGGGCGGCCCCATGAAATCGCGGGGGCCATGCTCTTTCTGGCCAGCGACGAGGCCAGCTTCATCACCGGCCAGGCCCTGGCCGTGGACGGCGGCAACACCTGCTCGCTCAACCTGCCGGGCATGAAATTCTAAAGGAGAAAACCATGACGACCGAATACCAGTACATCAAGTGGGAACGCGAAGGAAATATCGGCATCCTGAAGTTCAACCGGCCCGAAACCATGAACGCCCTGGGACCCGAAATTAACGGGGACATGGCCGATTTCCTGCCCCGTCTGGCCCAGGACGAGGACCTGCGGGTCATGATTCTGACCGGCGAAGGCCGGGCCTTTTGCGCGGGCGGTAACCTGGACGTCTTCATGGGACGTTCCAAAATGCACCGGGAGATGGGCGGGGCCATGCCCTTGTACAACAACGACATGGTCCGCCACTTCCTGAAACTGCCCTTCCCGATCATCGCCGCCGTAAATGGACCGGCCATCGGCGGCGGGATCACCCTGTCCCTGGCCGCCGACCTGCGCATCGCCTCCGAACAGGCCAGCTTCGGCGCGGTCTTCACCCGGGTCGGACTGTCCCCGGAGTACGGCAGTTCCTTCCTGCTCTCCAGGACCGTGGGCCTGACCCGGGCCTCGGAAATGGTCCTGACCGCCCGGATCGTTGACGCGGCTGAAGCGTTGTCCATCGGGCTGGTCAGCCATGTCGTCCCGGGCGACCAGCTCATGGACCTGGCCCGGAAACTGGCCGGCCAGATCGCTTCCCTCTCCCCCGTCGCCGTCCGCATGGCCAAGCGCACCCTGCGCAACGGAATGAGCTGCACCCTGGATCAGGCCATCGACTACGAGGAACTGGCCGAAACCCACTGCTTCAGCAGCCTGGACCACGAAGAGGCGGTCAAGGCGTTCGTGGAAAAACGCAAGCCGAATTTCGTGGGCCGTTAGGTTCGGGCTTCGAGGTCGCCGTCCCCGGACCGGCGTCCGGGAGGGAGGTGAAGGACATGGCGGAACCGGGCGTGTTACTGGAACGCCGGGGCGGGGTGGCCGTGGTCACCCTGAACCGGCCCGAGCGATGGAACGCCTTTAATGAAACCATGTGGGCCGGCCTGGAACGGACGGTTTCCGAACTGGAACCGGACCCGGGCCGGGTCGTCGTGGTCGTCGGCGCAGGGGACCAGGCCTTCTGCGCCGGCATGGACGTCAATCCCGACAATCCCCAGGTGACCGCCTTGGCCCGGGCCATCGAGACGGGCGATTGCGAATCCGTGACCGCCCTGCTCGAACGGATCCGCCGTGCGTTTGACCGCCTGGTCGGGCTGCCCGTACCCGTTATCGCCGCCGTCAACGGCGCGGCCTACGGCGGCGGCGCCGAACTGGCCGCCCGTTGCGATCTGCGGATCATGGACCCGAAGGCGATCCTTCGCTTTTCCGAAGTCCGCCTGGGCCTCATGCCCGACGTGGGCGGCGGCGTGGCCCTGACCCGCCTGATCGGGCCCGGAAGGGCGGCCGACCTGATCCTGACCGCCCGTCCCGTCCAGGCCGACGAGGCTTTCGCCCTGGGACTGGCCAGCCGCGTCACCGCGCCGGGACGGGCCCTGGACGAGGCCCTCGCCCTGGCCCGTCTCATCGAGGAAAACAGGCCCCTGGCCGTTCGATCGGCCCTGGAAGTGATCCGGCGCACCCCGGACCTGCCCCGCGACCAGGCTCTGGAACTGGAAACCCGGCTGGCGGCCGCGCTGATCGCCTCGGGCGAATGCGTACACGGCATCGCCGCCTTCCTCGAACGTCGCCTCCCCGTGTTTCCGGACCCCGACCCACCCGAAGCAAAAGGAGCGTGATCCATGCCTCAAAAACCCATGCCTCCCGAAGGCATGAGCAAGGAAGCCGTGCTGGCGGCCCTGGAATCGCTTAGAACCCAAGACGCAGACTGGCGACAGGGCCGCATGTTCGGCCTGATCTACAACGCCGGCGACGACGTCGAGGACATGGCCCGCTCGGCCTACTCGGCCTTCCTCTTCCAAAACGCCCTCAGTCCCTTCGCCTTTCCCAGCCTGCTCCGCATGGAGACCGAGTTCGTCTCCATGCTGACCACCCTCTGCGGCGGAGACGATGAAACCGTGGGGGCCATGACCTCCGGCGGAACGGAAAGCATCTTCATGGCCCTCAAGGCCGCCCGCGACTGGGCCCGGGCTCACCGGCCCGAAGTCTCGGCCCCCGAAATGGTCGTGCCGATCACCATCCACCCGGCCTGGAACAAGGCCGCCCACTACCTGGGCCTGAAAATCCTGCAGACCCCGGTCCGGGATGACTGCCGGGCCGACATGGACGCGCTTCGGGCGGCCGTGACCGATAACACCATCATCCTGGGCGGATCGGCCGTATCCTACCCCCATGGCGTCGTGGACCCCATCGACGACCTGGGCCGACTGGCCTTGGAGAAAAACTGCTGGCTCCACGTGGACGCCTGCCTGGGCGGATTCATCCTGCCCTTCCTGAAAAAACTGGGACATGACATCCCCCCGTACGATTTCCAAGTGCCCGGGGTCAAGTCCATGTCCGTGGATGTCCACAAATACGGCTATATATCCAAGGGCGGCTCGACCGCGCTCTACCGGAACGCCGAACTTCGGGAATACCAGTTTTTCGTCTACACGGACTGGCCCGGCGGTATTTACGCCACGCCCAGCATGTCAGGAGCCCGGCCCGGCGGCACCATCGCCTCGGCCTGGGCCATGATGCACTATCTCGGCCAGGCCGGCTTCATGGAACGCGCGGACCGGGCCGTTACCGCCGCCAAACGCCTCCAGGAAGGCATCAACGCCCTGCCCGACCTGTTCGTCCTGGGCAGCCCCCCGGCCACGGTCTTCTCCTTCGGCAGCCGGACCATCAACATCTTCGAACTGGGGGCTAAAATGAAGGAACGGGGCTGGCACATGGACGCCCAGCACATGCCGGCCAGCCTGCACATGACCGTTTCTCCGGTCCACGAGACCATCGTCGACGACCTCCTGGCCGACCTGAAGGAAGCGGTTCGAGAAACCGAAGCGGTCCGGCCGGGGGAGGAGTCCGAAGACGCCGCCCTGTACGGCATGATGGGCACCATGCCAGACCGCAAGGCGGCCAAGGAGTTCGCCCTGAAATACCTTGGCGAACTCTACCGTTTGAAATCCTGAAATCCGAAACCGAGCCGGTTTCGGCCGAGCCATGGTCATTCAATGAACGAACAGGGGACATATGGGATTCCAGGCCCCCACGCGGTCCGTCGCCGAGTCCTGGTATTTAATGGTGGCCGGGGCGGATGCCGGAGTCCTCACTTGAGACCGTCCCCAAACACGGAGGGATTCGCCGGGCCGCATTCTCCGCTTGCGCCCGGCCGGTGATTTTACTATCCTGAATCCCAGAGCCGTCCGAACCCGAAAACTCGAACCGTAACACCTTCGAGGAGGTGGCAGATTGTCCGTCGTATTACTGGAAAAACATGAAGGCATCGCGACCGTAACCCTGAACCGTCCCGAACGATTGAACGCGCTGTCCAGCGACCTGAGGACCGCCATGGCCCAGGCCTTCCTGGACATCCGGGAGGACCCCGACGTCGGCGTGGTCATCGTCACCGGCGCCGGACGGGCCTTTTGCTCCGGTATGGACCTCAAGGAGGCCGCTGAAAAAGGCCTCCAATCCGGGGGCACCTCCCGCCTGTCCGAGGTCCTGCCCGTGAGCCGGATAATGGCCGAATGCGACCGCCCCATCATCGCCGCCGTCAACGGCGTCGCCGCCACGGGGGGGTTCGAACTGGCCCTGGCCTGCGACATCCGGATCGCTTCCACCCTGGCCCGCTTCGCCGACACCCACGCCCGGGTCGGCGTGCTGCCCGGATGGGGGCTGAGCCAGAAGCTCTCCCGCCTCATCGGCCTGGGCCGGGCCATGGAGATATCCCTGACCGGAAACTACATCGACGCCGAAACCGCTCAAGCATGGGGCCTGGTCAACCGGGTCGTGCCGCCCGAAGACCTCATGCCCGCCTGCCGCGCCCTGGCCCGCGACATCCTTTCCAGCGTCCCCCAGGCCATCCGGGACTACAAACGCCTGATTCTGGAGGGCTTCCAGGAGACCCTCAAGCAGGGCATGGAAATGGAAGACCGCGTCTTCATCGATTACGCCGCCCGCTCCTCCCGCGAGGAACTGGCCCTGCGCCGGGAGCAGGTCTTCAACCGGGGGCGGGAACAGAAAAACCGGTAAACCCGGCCCCGGCCAGGACGTTCAGGAGATCGAAACATGTCCGCTCCGGTATTGCTGATCGAAAAAGACCAGGGCATCACCACCCTGACCCTGAATCGACCGGAGCGTCTCAACGCCTTGTCCCGGGAACTCATCGCGGCCCTGGCCCGGGCCTTCGAGGAACTGGCCGGCGACCCGGATACCGGCGTGGTCATTTTGACCGGGGCCGGGCGGGCCTTCTGCACCGGACTCGACCTCAAGGAGATCGCCGAAAAGGGCTTCGGCGAGAAAACGGACGACCCGGAAAAGGCCCAACGGGCCGTGGTCTCCAACATCGAAGCCTTCCCCAAGCCCGTCATAGGCGCCATCAACGGCCCCTGCGTCACCGGCGGCTTTGAAATCATTCTGGCCCTGGACGTCCTGTTCGCCTCGACCGAAGCCGTCTTCGCCGACACCCATGTCCGGGTCGGCCTGGTCCCCGGCTGGGGCATCAGCCAGCGCCTGCCCCGGCTCATCGGCATCCACCGGGCCAAGGAACTGTCCCTGACCGGAAACTACATCGACGCCAAAACCGCCGAAGCCTGGGGGCTGCTCAACCGGGTCCTTCCCCCTCGGGACCTCATGCCCGCCTGCCGGGCTCTGGCCCGCGACATGCTCTCCGCCGCCCCCGGCGCGGTCCAAGCCTACAAGCAGGTCCTGGACACCGGCTTCGGCATGCCCCTGGCCGACGCCCTGCGCTACGAAATGCAGGCCGCCGGCGAACACGTCCGGCACATGACCGGCGGCATCGTGGGCCAACGCCGCCCCGGCGTCCAGGCCCGCGGCCGCGCGCAGAAGAAAAAGCACGAAGCCTGAACGAAACGCTTCTCAAGAACTCATTCGGCCTGGGTACGCAAAAGGAGGGCTGAAAAGCCCTCCTTTTGCATTTATCCGTTGGACTGAAGCGGATCAGCCGGCTTCGGGGACCTGGACGATCCATAGGGCGAAGCCGATGTTTTTCCTTTCCCACTCGTGCCGCCCGGCCCACTGGTCGATAAACGCCAGGGCCGCCGGATTGCCCTGCTTTTCCTCCCGGAGCCGCTTAATGCCTTTCTCCTGGCCTTCGATATAGGCCGCCCAGCCCTCGGCCCCGTCGTCCAGCGTCTCGACCACCCGGCCCACCCGGCCCATCAGGGCCGTTATCTCCTCACGGGAGGGCCAGGGCATGTTCGGGTCCTGCTCGCCGTCCGGTTTCTGGTACGGAACGCCGATGACCAGGCTGCCTCCGGGTTTGACCAGTGGAACCGAATGGTCCAGACCGGCCTCCAAACCCTCCCAGATCATGGGCAGGGCCCCGAGAATCAGTACCGCGTCCCACTGCCGGTTGGACCTGGCCGTGAAATCGGCCGCGTCACCGGTTATGAAATTGCAGAACTCGTGGATGCCGGAGTACTCGGCCCGCGACCAGGCCTCCCGGATGAAATCCGGAATGATGTCCACGCCGGTCAGCTTGACCTTGTAGGTATAGACCAGGGGCAGCGAAACGCCGCCCTTGCCGCAGGCCAGATCGAGCATGGTCTTGCCGGGCCGAAGGTCCAGCAGCTTCCCCAGCCGGCCGACCGTTTCCGGGACAATGGGATTGAGAATGGTCTGGTCCAGCATGATCTCGACCAGAAGGGAAATCTGTTCGGCGGTAAAACCCAGACGCCGCGTAATAAAATCGTAAGCTTCCTGTTGGCTCATCGAGGACACCTCGGATTCCGATATTTGGTCGTACGGGTATCATCTTCGGCCCCGTATTGTCAAGCTTCGGGCCGAACCGTCCAGCATCCGCCTGACCGGGACCGGGTGAAGCCCCGGAAAACCGGAACCCGGTCCGCGATGGGTGATTGAAGGCAGGGGCGTCTGGAGGCCGGAAACCGCGACAAGGGGTATCTCGGGCGAATCGGTCAGGCGGGTTCGTCATCCGTGAAACGGCGGTAGTAACGGTTGACCACGGCGATGTAGTTGCGGGTCTCGTCCGGCAGGCCGCCTCGGGAACGGTCCAGGTTGCCCGGCCCCCAGTTGTACGCGGCCAGGGCCCGGTCCAGGTCCCCGGAGTACCGGTCGAGCATGTCCCGGAGGTACCGGGTCCCGCCCGAGACGTTCTCGACCGGGTTGAAGGGGTCGCCGACCCCCAGGTCCTTGGCCGTGCCGGGCATGAGCTGCATGAGGCCCATGGCCCCGGCCTTGGACACGGCGCTCGGATCGAAGTTGGATTCGGCCTTGACCACGGCCCGGACCAGGTTGGGGTCCAGGCCGTGCTCTCGGGCCGTCTGGTCGATCAGATCGTCAAAGTTCCGACTCTCCGTCGGGACCTCTGACGGTGTCCGGGGGGCTTTTTCCGACGGCCGAGGCCTCGCCCCGGCTTCGGTACGTTCGTTCTGACCCTGTAACTGCATCAGAACCTGGAGCCATTCGGTCAGATTCTCGCTCAGCCCCGAGGCGCCCCCGCTCGGGGTTCCGCCGCCAAGGCCTCGAATCAGCATCGTGTTCAGGTCCATGAGTTCCATGCGGGCCATGGTCCGGATCGCTTCCAACTGGCGCTTGGCCTGCGGGGATGAAGGCCGAACCGATTCGATGGATGAAAGCGCCTCGGCCATGGTCCGGCCGAAGGCCCGATTCTCCGATCCCGGCCGGTCCGCGACGGTTCTGGCTTCGGCGGACCCGGGCGGGAGGATCGGGCTGGGTTTGACGGGTCTGGTGGTCATAGGGTCTTCCCCGGTCCATTCCTCGAATTTTCCGGAAAAAAGAAGCAAAATCCCTGCCAACCCGCCCGGCGGGATTTCAGTCGGCCAGGCGGCCGGATTCGCCCCTGGCCGCCTCGAACCGGGCCCGCTGCTCTCGAAGATAGGTCTTGTCGTCCAGGGGCCCGGCCAGCCGCAGGGCCTGCTCGATGGCCGACAGGGCCTCGTGCGGCCGGCCGTTGACGAACAGGGCCTCGGCCAGGGTGTCCATGATATAGGCCGTCTTTTTCCCGGCCGCGGCCCGCCGGGCCAGTTCGAGGCCCCGCGCCTTGTCCTCGCCCGTGGCGTCTTTTCTCGTCACCAGGACCCAGGCCAGGTTGTTCAGGACTTCCGGGTCGGCCGGAGCCAGCTTCGCGGCCCGTTCGTACGAAGCGGCGGCCCGGTCGATGCGGCCGGCCTGATAGTACAAGTCCCCCAGGTACAGATGGGCGCGCACCTTGCCGGGATGGCGCCTCGTCTCCGCCTCGAGGGCATTGACCGCGAAACGAATCCGGGTTTCAGTCCCTTCCGAAACCTTGTGGACCTGGTACCAGCCCGCCCCGGCCAGGACCAGGCCCAGGCAGTAGGCGACGATCATGACCCGCACCTTTTTTTCATGCCGCCCGATCAGAGAGGGGTCGCTCCCGGCCCGCTCGAGAATGTCCACCCGCTGGGCCACGGAATAATGATGCCAGCTGGGCGAGGCCCGGCTTTGCCCGGAATAAAAAGCGATCTTTTCCAGGGAACCGACCAGGCCTCCCGCGTTTCCGGTCAGGCGATAGGAGAACAGATCGGCCTGCCTCTCGAAATTGCGCATGAAGGCCCCGAAAACGAAACGGAAATAGACGATCATCACCACCACGATCGGCGCGGTCAGCAGCAGCGACAGAGCGGTCGTGGGCCGTCCCTGGGCCGAAAGCAGAAGGTCCATGGCCCCGTCCGAGATCATGAACAGGTAGAAATTGAAATGGACCAGGGGGAAGGTCAGGACCAGGTAGCCCAGGAAGAAGAACAGGTAGAACGGCAGGTGATGGTGGCGGACGTGGCCCAGTTCGTGGCCCAGCACGGCGGTCAGTTCGTCTTCGTCCAGGACGGCCAGCAAGGACCGCGTGACCAGAATGAAGCGCCAGGATCGGATCAGGCCCATGACCCCGGCGGTCATGGCCTCGCCCTCGTATAGCGGCCAGAGCATGATTTCCCGGTAGGTGAAGCCGTGCTCCCGGCAGAAGGCTTCGATGGCCGTCCGCTTGGGCCCGGCCGGCAGCGGCGTCAGGCCCCACAGGGGCCGGATCAGGGCCGGAAAAAAGACGGCGACCACGCCGAGAAAAGCCAGGAAGAATAAGAACTGACCGGTCGGGGAGTCCAGGTGCGCCTTGAACCCGGAATCGGGCAGCAGCGCGGTCAAATCGGCCGCCACGGACAAAAGGAGCCAGGGGAGCAGGATGGGCAGGTTGAAGCGAAGCTGGCTCCAGACGAAGCGTATCCGCGTCAGGCGGCTCCGGTAGATGACGGCGTATGCGCGGTATGCTTCGGCCCACAGCAGGCAGAGGTGCAGAGCGAAAACGGCCAGCCCCGCCAGTCCGTTGAGCGCGGTCGAACTGCCGATGCCCGGCAGGGCTTCGATCCAGTCCTTGAGTCCGAAAAAATAGACTTCCAGGGTGAACAGGACGAAGGCCAGGATGGACAGGTGGGTCAGGAGCCGGAAGTAGCGTTCCCCCTCCCCGCTGCCTCCTGCATCCAGAACGAAACGGAGCCGGCCGAACAGCCGCCGGGCCGCGATCCAGAGCAGAACGACCGCCGCCAGGGTCGGGCCCAGACTGGACCACCAGGATGCGATAGGTCCTTCCGGCGGCTGGTACGCGGACCAGACCAGGAGGACCAGCAGAAAAAAAATCAGGTTGTTGTACACGAGGTCCCGGCCTGTTTTCCTTACCGTCCATATCCGCCCCGGCCTCGGGCCGGGAGGGGCTTTCCGGAAAGCCTATTGCGAAAGGGATTCGAACGCAAGGTCAAAGGCGGAAAAATATAATCATTGAACAGCGACATATCGGATTCCGGCCGCCCTCGCGGTCTCTGGCCGAAGGACGACTCCGGCGCCGGGTCCCTTGCTATATATGGAAAAGGCGGCAGCCGGAGTCCTGAGGCCAAAGGCCGCGACAGGGCGGTCCTATCCCGGATTTCTCACCGGGTTCCGTAGCGAGGTCGAGAAATCATTAGCGAATCGCGAAGTTGGAGGAGATTTTGGCCGCGGGCATATAAGGGCGATATGTCGAGGACCAAAATCTTCGAAACGAGCGTTGCAGCAGGGATTTCCCGGCCGCGGCAGGAAGCGGGTGACAAAATCCGGGATCGGTTGCCGCCAACCACTGAATCGTTTCAAGCCGCGACCGGAGCCCCTTGTGCTTCCTCCCCTGAAAGCGGATAATGACCGGATGACGTCGCCCCTGGCATTGATCATCAACCCCTGGATTTACGACTTCGCCGCCTTCGATCTGTGGGCCAGGCCGCTGGGGGCCCTCTATCTGGCCGCCTGGCTGCGGACCGCGGGCTGGGAAGTCCGCCTGGTGGACTGCCTGGACCGGCTCCACCCGGACTCGATGGCCCCGGCCGCGAAAAAGCGCTGGACGCCCGGCACGGGGCAGTGGCGCAGGGAAGTCCTGCCCACCCCTTCACCGCTGGCCGGACTGCCTCGCCGCTATGCCCGGTACGGCCTGCCCATACCGGCCTTCAACCGGCTGGTCCAGGCCCCGCCCGCTCCGGACGTCGTCCTGGTCACTTCGTCCATGACCTACTGGTACCCCGGCGTCCGGCGCGCCGTGACCCAAGTTCGCCAAGCCTGGCCCGAAGTCCCCGTCGTCCTGGGCGGCGCGTACGCCACCCTCTGTCCCGATCATGCCCGCCGCGTCTCGGGCGCGGACGTGGTCGTGCAAGGCCCGGGAGAATCCGCCCTGCCCCGCGTCCTGGCCGAACTGACCGGCATCGATCCGGGGCCGCCTCCGGCCTGGACATCGCTCCGGCCCGCCCTGGACCTGTACCCGCGCCTCGAATTCGCCCCGCTGCTGACCTCGAGGGGCTGTCCCTATCACTGTCCATACTGCGCTTCGAACCGGCTCTACCCGGGCTTCACCCCCCGGGACCCTGACGACGTACTAGACGAGATCGAGGACCGCGCGGTCCGCCTGGGCCTGAGCCATTTCACCTTTTTCGACGACGCCCTGCTTGTCGATGCCCATCGCCGCCTGGTCCCCATCCTGGAAACCGTGATCAGGCGCTTTCCCGGCCTGAGCTTTCACGCGCCCAACGGTCTTCACCTCGGCCTGATCGACCGGGACATGGCCGAACTGATGCGCGCGGCCGGCTTCAAAACCCTCCGGCTCGGACTGGAAACCCTGGACATGGAACGTCAGGCGGCCATGGGCGGCAAGGTCGGCCCCGGCCAGTTCGAAACCGCCCTGGCCCATCTCAAGGCGGCCGGCTTCGATCCGGCCCGCATCGGGGTCTACATCCTCTGCGGCCTGCCCGGTCAGGACTGGGGGGAACCCCTGGCAGCGGCCCGGGCGGTCAGGGCCCTCGGGGCCCGGCCCTTCCTGGCCGAGTACGCCCCCCTGCCCGGAACGCCCCTTTGGCAGGAGACCCTGCGCCACTCGGAATTCGACCTCGCCGCCGAACCCCTCTACCACAACAATTCCTTCTTCGCCTGCCGGGGCAAGAATTTTTCCTGGGAAAAGGTCCGGGAGATCAAGCGGGCCGCGCTGGCGTAGTTCCGGGCGGAACGTCAACCGGCCCCAAATGGTCGTGACGGCTGAATTCGTGAAGTTCAGTACGGCTTGGAATGCTCGCGGTCGGCGAATTCCTTGGCGATCTGAATGAATTCCGCCTCGATGCGCAGAAAGGCGTCCAGGATGTCGGGATCGAAATGCACGCCCCGGCCTTCGATGATGATCCCCATGGCTTCCTCGTGGGAAAAGGCAGGCTTGTAAACACGCTTGCTGATCAGGGCGTCGTACACGTCGGCCAGGGCCATCAACCGGCCCGAAACCGGAATGTCATACCCGGCCAGCCCTCGGGGATACCCGGAACCATCCCATTTTTCATGGTGGGTGAAGGCGATCTCCTGGGCCAGCATCAGGAAACTGTTGGTCCCGAGTCTGTCGATGGCCGTCTGCAGGGCGTCCCGGCCGTAGTTCGTGTGTTTTTTCATCTCCTCGAACTCTTCGGGCGTATGGCGGCCGGGCTTGAGCAGGATGGAGTCCCGGACCCCGACCTTGCCCAGATCGTGCAAGGGGGCCGACTTGAAGAGCAGGTCGATGGTTGCCGGGTCCAGGACCTCCTGAAAACCGGGCTGATCCTTGAGGGCCTCGGCCAGGGCCCGGACATAGCGCTGGGTCCGGAGAATATGGGCCCCGGTCTCGTTGTCCCGCGTCTCGGCCAGGGAGGCCAGGGAGACGATGGTCACGTCCCGGGTCAACTGAAGCTCCTCGGTCCGCGCCCTCAGGCCTTCGATCATCTGGTTGGTGTACGCGGCCATGAAACCGAACTCGTCGTTCCGGCTGACCGGCACGTGACTGTCGAGGTTTCCTTGGGATACGTCCATCAGGGCGGCGTTTTCGTGGCCCAGGAACATTTTCAGATTCCGGGCGTACGAATAGATCAGGTTGAATATCTCGGCCAGAAAAATCGTGGTGACAAAGGCGATTTCGACCATGACCGACCGCTTGGCACTGGCCCCGCGGCTGACGTGTTCGAGCACCCAGTCCAGGTCCTTGGACACGATCAGGATAATCACACCGGCCACGGCCACGGCGCAGAAGGACGCCACCAGGGCGAACTTGAAGGTCATGGGGAAATAACGGTCCCGGAGCATGATCTCCTGGCGGGTTCTTTCGATTTCCTTGCCGATGCGGCGTTCCGCCTCCAGGGCCAGGTCCACCGCGCCGAAAAAACCCAGGCTCAGACTTCCCAGCAGTATCTTGAGCCCGCTGGAAACCGGAAACCGGTAGATCAAACTATTGAAAACCATCAGACCCAGCCCCAGGACCAGGAAGACCACCAGGTCGAAGGTCAGCTGTCGGACCACCCGGTGCTGAACGGGGCCCCGGACCAGGAGGCGGTCCAGCAACGCCGCCCTGACCGCATAAGCCGCGGCGAAAAAGAAAATGAGTTGGACGGCCCAGTGGCCGATGCCCAGCCCTTCGACATAAGGGCAGACCCGGCCGCCGTAGATGCTCAGAATGCCCCAGGAAAAAACGAAATGCAGAATCGTTCGCATAAATCCCCGCGCGCCCCGCCTCTCGGGAAGCGGGTTTTCAGGACACGATCTTGGTGCCGAAATACTTGTTCAATCGCGGTCCGAGCGACTTCTTGAAATGCCGTTCCGGCATGAAGACCTTGAAACGAGTCATCAGACCCACCGGATCGTAGGCGAAATGCTTGCGCACGAAATCCCGACCGATCTTGATCCCGTCGTCCGATCGGGAAAAGCCCTTGAAAAAGACTTCGCCCCAACTGTTCTGATATATCAGGCCGGTTTCGACCAGACCATCGGCCCGGTCGGTCTCATCCAGGTTGATCACCAGAAACATCCGGACCAGCTTGGGCTTGGACAGCAGATCGTCCTCCTTGATCTCGGATAGCTTGAGGTTGGGGAAGAACTCCTTGATCTGCCGGAGCAGATTCTGAAGGTCCGGCACCGTGCAATGGGTGGCCAGGCGTCCCGCGCCGGCATTGAGGTTGATCGAAGTGCTCTCGTCATAAAGCTTGTTGGTAACCAGCCAGGTCAGCAGTTCGGTCAGATAGGGGGAACTGGCCAGCATTTTCTCCCAGCCCTGACCGGCTTCCACCGCGTCCCGGGACAGGAAACCCCGGTAGGCGTCCCAGACCTTGCTGCGGGGGCTGTCCAGCCGAGGCTGAATGGTCAGACTGGACAGGGCGGGCGGGTCTTCAATCACGCTTTTTATCGAGGAAATCTTGTTCGTTCTTTCCGAAAAAAAGATGTACAGCTTGCGGCCCAGGACGGTCAGGTCCCGCTGGCTGATCTTCAAGTCCGACTCCTGTTTCTGGCTGGCCAGTTCCTTGGTGACCCGCTTGTAGGTCTTGAGGACGAAACGGTTGATTTCATCGCTGAACCGCTGGGCTTCCCGGGAGGACCAATGGTGATAATCGTTCAGCTTTTCGACCATCTTGTGGTTCCAGCCCCAGTTCCGGATCAGATTGACCATGACCTGTTTTTTTCTGGGCAGATCGGCTCGACGATGGTCGGCCAGCGACAGTTGGGCGCCCGCCTTGAGGTACAAGGAACGGCGCAACAGGTCCAAGTCGTCCAGACGGTTGTTTTCAACCAGGTAATCGCTGGCCCGCTGGAACATGATCACGTACGGGTCGAGATAATTCGCGTCGTTTTCATTGGCCAGAAGCCGGCTTTTCAGGTCGTCGGCCAGCAGTCCTTTGCTGCCGTGGTTGATCATGTACTCCTCGAGCAGGGCCATCTTGAGTACCGATTTGAACGGGCTGCCGATGGTCTTGTTGATCTGCCAGATGGCCGCGCCGTAAAACTCGCCCAAGGATATGTTGTACACGTTGCCCATGTCCACCAGACGGCTCGCGTCGATGCGCTTGGACTTGGCTGCCAAGGCAGACAGGCTGCTGTATTCCTGGTCGCTGACCCCCGGCGGCATGGCCCACCAGAGCGGCACCTGGCCGCAGACCAGGGTCAGGGAACGGTAGAACTCCTCCTTGAGAATCTTGCCCTGGGCCGTGCCCGAACTCTCGCCGCCGGCCGAACCAAAGTCGTTCCGGCGGACCTTGACCAGGTCCAGGGGAAAGCAGTGGACTTCCGCGCCGCCAAAAGTGTCGGCCCACTGGTCGATGGCCCGAAGCTTCTCTTCGAAATAAAGGCGGGACTCACGGCTGAACGTGTCGCCTTCAATGCAAATCCAGTAGTCGAAGTCCGATTTGCTGTTCTGGGCGATGGACCCCAGGGAACCGATCAGGGAGATGGACTTGACCGGCAGGCTGGGATCGAGAACGGGTCGGGATTTCATGGCCGGCAGGGAGCGGCCGGGAAAGGCTTCCGCGAAACCCTGGGCTATCAGAGGGGTGATCTCGAAGCCGTACACCCCGCAAGGACTGATTTTACAGGCGTCTCGGGCGGGCAGGAGATCGTCCGCCTGAATGTGGATCAGAAGCGGGATCAGGTCGTAAACAAGCTTTTTGCGATGCGGGAGCTGGTCGTACAGGAAGTCCCGCTTGTTGGCGTTGTACTGTTCGAAAACACGCAACGGATGGGCCAGCCGCGCCTCGTCAAAAGACGGCTCTTCCTCCCGGTCCGGCACAAGCTCGACCGTCTGGTCGGGTATCTCGGCCAAAGGACGGGGCGCGGACTTTTTACGGCTGAAAAATTTTTTAAACATGCTGGTCTATGTTTGGATTTCCCCAAGGCGGTCCGCCGGGGACATGTTTGCGTCATTATGGATGATTGTCACGGCCGAAGGAACCGGTCCTTCCGTCGGGAGGCCGCACTCCGTCTCCTCGCCTGATTCATGCGGGCCGCCCCGTTGCCGATCCGGGCCCCGGGCCAAGGGTAAGCCCGAAATTCGAACCCGGCGGGTCATACCCGTATTCCAACCGCTGAAACGGTTGTCCATCTGCCCCCCCTCAGAATGGATGCAGCCCCGGTCCGTCACCCCGTCCGACATACCCCCGCCAGACAGGGGGCCGCTGGATTCGTTGAACGGCGAAACCGCCTTGCCCACGACTTGATATGGGGCGATTGAAACATCTCCGGGCGTCGAGATCAGGCCTGTATGAAACCTAAACATTTTTACTATAGTCCAGGCCCCGGGCTTTTTCAACAATCAAAATCGAAACCGGGACCCATATGGCTCACTGGTTTATTTATCTATTAATATCAATTATATATAACGAATGCTTGCCAGCGATCGCCCGGTCGGTTTAACATAGGCCCGGAAAGGTGGAAACATGGACGCCCGAGGGAAACACGCCGACCGGCAGTGGTTGGAAATATCGGTATATCACCCGCCCGAGGTGGCCGAGGCCGTGGCCGCCTACCTGTTCGAATGCGGGGCTTCGGCCCTGTCCCTGGAGGAAGATTCCCAAGACCCCGCCCAGTGGGTATCCACGGCCGGATTCAAGGCCCATCCCGGCCAGGACCACCCCGCGACGGACCTGCCCGCCTTTCTCGTGACTCTGGCGGATATCTTCGACCTGCCCGAGCCGCCTCGCTGGCTCCGGCGTCAGGTCCCCCAGGGAGACTGGGCGGAAAAGTGGAAGGAGGGGCTTTCACCCATTGAAATCGGCCCCAGCCTGGTCGTCAAACCCACCTGGTGCGAATACACGCCCCGGCCCGGACAGAAAATCATCGAACTGGACCCGGGTCTGGCCTTTGGGACCGGACGCCACGCCACCACCTATATGTGCCTCGAAGCCCTGGAACGTTTCTGCCGTCCGTCCGACCGGACAGGCCTGCGGATTCTGGACCTGGGCACCGGCAGCGGGATTCTGGCCCTGGCCGCCGCCGCCCTGGGCCAGACCCATATAATCGCCGTGGACGTCGACCCCGAAGCCATCCGGGTCGCCGCCGAAAACGTGGCCCTGGCCGGGGCCGGGAGTTCGATCACCCTCGCCTGCTCCGGCTCGGAGGCCCTGACGGGACACTTCGACCTGATCCTGGCCAACCTGACCGCGGCGGACCTGAAACAGGTCAGCCCCGATCTGGCCCGCCTCTCCGCTCCCGGAGCGACGCTGATCCTTTCCGGGATTCTCGACGACCAGGCCGAGGACCTGGCCCGGCACTATGCCGGCTCCGGTTTCGAGATACTGGAACGTTTGAGCGGTGACGAATGGAGGACTTTCATCCTGAAACGGGGCCTTCCTGAATGAGACGCTTCTGGATTCAGCCCGGCGAGGCCGATTCGGGACGCGTCCGCTTCCAGCCCGCCGAGGCCCGTCACGCTCGTGACGTGCTCCGCTTGAAATCAGGCGATCCGGTCCTTCTGATCGACGGGACCGGAACCGAATATTCGGCCCGTATCTCCTCGATCGACCGCTCCGGTGTCGAAGCGGAAATCATCGAGACACGATCCGGTCTGCCGGAGCCCACAGTCGATCTGACCCTGGCCCTGGCCCTGCTCAGACCCGATAATATGGACCTGGTCGTCCAAAAAAGCGTCGAACTGGGCCTAAAAACCCTCATTCCCATGCAAACCGGCCGGACGGCCGCTCATCTCGCCTCCGGATCGGCCCTCCGCCGTCTGGAACGATGGCGCCGTATCGCGGCCCAGGCCCTCAAACAGTGCCGGCGAAGCGTTCCCGTCCAGATTGAGGCCGTTCATGATTTTGACCAAGCCCTCAAAGCCGCCTCCCGGGCCGACACGCGGCTCATGTTTCATCCGCCCCCCGGCCTCCCGGACCGCCGCGCCTGGTCGGAACTTCTGGGCGCCGCCCCCCCCCGCCCCTCGGTCTTCATCATGATCGGACCCGAAGGGGGATTTACGGACGAGGAGACGGATCGGGCTCTGGAAAAAGGATTCCATCTCGTCGGCCTCGGGCCGCGTATCCTGCGCTCGGAAACGGCCGCCCTGGCGGCCGTCACGATTTTGGGATTCGAATTAGGCGATTTATTTTAGTTTTTCTTGATTTTTCCACCATTAAGCGCTATCATCACTCGTGAAATACACGCCAAATACCGGATCGGACATCAGCCGGGGGAGGACCTTATGAGGTGCCCGAAGTGCGGTTTCAACAGCTTTGATCATAATGACAACTGCCCCAAATGCGGTCGAGACATGAATCCGACCCGTCAGCTCCTCGCTCTGACTCCTGTCACCCCGGAGCCCAAACCGTTTCTGGCCTCCCTCCTGGGAAGCCTGGCCCAGGATACGGAAGAGCAGTTCATCTTCGAGGAAGAAACCGAGCATCTGACATCCTTTGACGATGACGGTATGGTCTCGTCCGGGGATGAAGAAGTCGACTTCTCCGATGAAGCCATCTCCCTCGAATCCGAAGAGTCCATTTCTCTGGCCCCTTCGGAAGAAGAGCGTATTTCCCTGGAAGCCCCCGAGGAAGAAGAGAGTATCTCGCTGGCATCTGCCGATGAATTACAGGGGATCGCCTTCTCCATGGATGAAACCGCCGGGCCGGCCCCGGAACCTGAAGAAATGTCTTTGGAACTAGGCGATCTGACCGTTGAGGAAGAACCGGCGGCTCTGGAATCTGTAGAAGCCCAACCCGGCGACGAAGAGGATTTCGACCTCGAACTCGAAGGATTCGAGACGGAAGAACCGGCCATCGAGGTCCAGGCCCGGGACGACCAAGCGGCCCCCATTGAATTCGAGCCCGCCGAAGACGATCTCGAACTATCCCTCGACGAAGTATCCGAGGAGTCCATCGGCTTCGAACAGGCCGGGGAAACCATGATCATCGAACCCGAGGCCATGGAAGCAGCCCGAGCGGCGATGCAGGCCCGAACCGCACAAGCCCAACCCGCCGCCGAACCCGAACCCGTCGATCTGGCGCCAACGGAAGATGACGATCTGGGCATGGAAGGACTGGACCTGGATTTTTCCGAGGATGCCGAGGCCGAGGGTGAAGAGGACCTGATCGCTATGGATGACTCCTTCTCCGAGTTGTCCCTGGACGAAGACGAGGTGGTTGGCGGCGAAGAAATGGTCGAGGTTGCCCTGGGCGGGGCCGAAACGGGAGCCGGCGGGGAATTGGGTTTTGAAGAGACCGTGGCGCTGCAACCGGACGACGACCTGGTTATCGGGGAAGTTGAACCCGTGGCCGTGAAAGAGTTATCCGTGGCGGAGTCGGAGCTGGATGAAGACCTGATTTTGGACCTGGAGCCCGAAACCGATGAACCCCTCATGGCAACCGAGTCCGAAAATCTGGATATGGGATTGGAAACCGGGCTGGAATTCGACGACGATATGGAACTGACCCTGGAAGAAGAGCCCGGGCTCGACGGACTGGCCGAAGCCGAGGCTCCGGAAGTGGAGGTCGAAACCCTGTCCATCGATCCGGGAGTCGATCTGGATTCGACCATCGTCTCTGCTGAGGAGTCGCTCGCACTCGAGGTCGAACCACTGGATATGGCGGACTCGGACGAGGGTGAAGAACTGGATTTCAGTTCTCTGGACCTCGAGTTGGAGGAAACCGAAGCGTTGTCCGATGCAGCCGGGGACCAGGAGGGCCGGGAAGGCGATCCGGACCTCGACGGTCTGGACCTCGACCTGGCGGACCTTTCCCTGGACGAGGAGGCGTGATCCCTCCCGACCGGCGGTCCCTTCCGGCAAGACCGGGTTCCGACCGGTTTTTTTTAGACCGCCTGCACGTGAAGAGAGGCACATTGAGGTGTCCTTTCCTATCCGGCCCTGGATCGAAACGAGAATTCCATTCATAGCCTATTAAAATCAATTTAATTTTAGATTTGCAGCCATCCGATACCGGGCGTTCGGACCGGAATCCGTCGGGAACATGGTCCGTTACGGAGGGTGAATTTTATCCAATCAGTTACGTTGACACCCTGATACGGGTGAGTTACAATTTTCCGTGATATTATTTTCACAATTTCGCGGAGGAAGCAGCGACCTTGGTCTATCCACACCGGGCCTTGATCATCGATGACGAATCAGTCATTCGGGAAAGCTGCAGCCGCCTGCTTTCCAAGGAAGGTCTCGAAGTCACCGTAGCCGAAGGCGGCGATACGGCCCTCCGGCTGTTGGACAAATGGGCCTACGACCTCATCCTCCTGGACCTGGTCATCCCCGGTTATGAAGGACTCGAACTCCTTCGCCACATCCGGGCCCAGGACCAGGAGGCCATCGTTCTGGTCATATCCGGTTACGGGACGGTCCAGTCCGCCGTGGAAGCCATGAAACTTGGGGCTTACGACTTTCTGGCCAAACCCTTCACGCCGGCCGATCTGAGGAAAATGGTCCGTCAGGCCATGGAAAAGAGGCGGCTGGCGCTGGAAAACCTGTATCTGCGCCAGGAACTGGAACACCGGCGCCATCGGACCCAGATCGTCAGCCGCAGCCGGGCCATGTCCCAGGTCATCGAGATCGTCGAACGGGTCGCCCCCACGGACACGACGGTCCTGTTGACCGGTGAAAGCGGCACGGGGAAAAGCCTGATCGCCCGCCGCATCCACGAGCTGTCCGCCCGTTCGGATCGCCCCTTTGTCAACGTGGATTGCGGGACCCTGGTCGAGACCCTGTTCGAAAGCGAACTGTTCGGCCATGTCAAGGGAGCCTTCACCGGCGCCGACACCAGCAAGATCGGCAAGTTCGAACTCTCCCACAACGGAACCATCTTTTTCGATGAAATCAGCAATATCAGCCTAGACGTCCAGGCCAAACTCCTCAAGGCGGTCGATGACCGGGTCATTTCCAAGGTCGGCAGCCACCGGACCATCAACGTCAACGTTCGAATCCTGGCCGCCACCAACCAAAACCTCCAGCAGGCCATTTCCGATGGACACTTCCGGGAGGACCTCTATTATCGCCTCAACGTGGTCTCCATCCACATCCCCCCCCTCCGGGAACGCCGGGAAGACGTCCCGACCCTGATCGACTTTTTCATGAAGCTGTATAACGGCCTGCGCAATATGAAGGTCGAAAGCATCTCGCCGCGGGCCATGCAGATTCTCCTGGAGTACGACTGGCCGGGCAATGTTCGCGAACTGGCCAACATGGTCGAGCGGCTGGTGGTTCTGGGCCGGGAGGGAATCATTCAGCACGACGACCTGGCCTTCGTGGGTTGGCAAAAGACGGAAAATCTCGTCTCCGGTCACGCCGCGGGGCTTTCCCTACAGGAAGCGGAACGCGAACACATCTTGAAAGTGCTGAACATGTACGAGGGCCGGCGCGGCGAGACGGCCGAGGCCTTGGGGATCGACCGCAAGACCCTACGCGAAAAGATCAAACGGTATGGCCTGGAATAAAAACGAGGCGGCACGTCCGGCATGACCCAAGACCTGGATGCGGCCCTGTCCGCCTTGACCAACGGGATTTATCTCCTGACGACCGGTTCGCTCGAACGTCCCGGGGGCATGGTGGTTTCCTGGGTGACTCAGGTGGGAGGCGACCCGCCCCTGGTCGCCGTGGCCGTGAGGACCAACCGCTTCCTCCACGACCTGGTTCCCGAATACGGCGTCTTCGGGCTGAACGTTCTGTCGGCGGACTTTCTCGAACGGATGACCGAGTTTAAACAGGCCCTTCCCGGCAGGCAGTTCGACCACCTGCCCCTGTTCACGGCGGCCACCGGCGCGCCTTTGCTCGAAAACGCCCTGGCCTGCCTGGACTGCCGTCTGGCTGAAACCATCAGACCCGGCGATCACAGCCTGTTTGTCGGACGGGTCGAGGCGGCCCGCGTCCCCCGATACGGCCCGCCTTTGACGACGCAGGATTACGGGCGGGCCTATCTGGGTCGCAAATAACCGGATTTCCCCTCTGACGGATCGAGGCATCTGCAAAAGATTCAGTTTGGTGCGAAGCAGAGGAGGACGAATGATCGTAACCGCTTCAATATAAATATATATTTATAGGGCTACGATTTGAGTCCGACAAAGAGAGCGGGCCAAAGAGGACTTTTTCAGAGGCATCGAATCAGAAGTAGTAACTCACCCAGACATACGCGGCGTTCGACGGCCCGCTCAACAGCCTGGTTCCCGGTATCTCCCAGCCGCCGTATTCCGTGCCCGGAGAACCGTAGTGGACATTGGCGCCGAAGGTGACCTGGACGTTCTGGGACACGTCCCAGACCGCGCGGGGCTGGAACGTGCCCGAGGGATCGGACAGATTGTTGATCAGGGTCAGGTAGATTGAAAAGAGGGGATGCAGTTCCACCTTGACGTGGCCGCTCAGGTAGTATCGCCCCAGGGAGTACAATTCCCCCCTGGACAGACGCTCGGCCAGGTCCAGGTCGGTCAAGGACTCCTGATATCGGTTCGTCCCCAGACCGTTGTAAAAAAACTCGATGAAACCGTAATAGTTTTTTTCGGCCCAGACCCAGGAATAGTCCATGTTGGCCACCAGGGACAGATACCCGTCCTTGCCCCGGTCCTCCTCCAAAAAGGTCCAGGTGGCGTCCAGTCGCCAGGCCGCGTTGCCCCAATAGCCCGTACTGCCGAATCCGACCACCGAATCCTGGTAATGATGGCCGGCCATTAGGTCGAACTCGGTATCGCCGCTGGCGAAATGCACCTTGCCCGCGCAAGACGATTGGTTCCATTCCACGTCCCGGGTCGTCCGGTCCCGCCTTGGCACATACAGAAACTGCGCATCCCCCGTGGTCGCCACCGGGAACTGCACGGACACCATGTCATCACCCACCTTGTAGTCCCGAACAAAATCCGCGGGCGAAAACGGATTGAACAGGTCCATGGGATTGAACAGCAGGCCGTTGCCCCAGGTCGCGGCCTGACGCCCCAGACGAATCGTGCCCCAGGACGGCTGAACGGTCAGGACCAGCCGGTCCAGCCGGTGGTACAGCAGCCGGTCGCCGGTTTCGTCCATGACTCGGGTCAGATCGAAAAAGCGATGATCATCGTCCGGCCGACCGGCGCCGGCCGCCATGACTTCGGCCAGGGCCGGGAATCGCCCGGCCAGTTCGCTCTGTTTGCGGCGGGTGTCCCCGACCGAGTACACCGCCTCGTAGTGGGTTTCCAGAGACCCCCAGCGGCCGAAAAACAGCTTGTTTTTCAGCCGGAAGTCGGTGGTGACATCGTAATAAGGTCCCAGACCCACCGTATCCCAGTAAGTGTCCCGGCCTGGCCAGGATGCCTGGGCCTGAAGTTTGACGTGCCCGCCCCACTCGGGCTGAAAGTCCGACCAGAAGGTCGTCTTGCCCGTCTGGCCGCCTCCACTCCGGCCTTCGCCCCCCGCCCCGGCCCGGTCCGATCCGGCCGCCGGCGTCACCGCCAGCAGAAAAAGAAAAAAAATGAAGCCGAAACACCTGAAAAGCATCTGGAACACGGGCGCGAAACCGCTTTCCCGGACGGAGTCAGTCCGGTTTGACCACATCGTCGGCCACCTGGCCGTCACGAATATGGATCAGACGTCGGGCGTAATCCATGACCATTTCGTCATGAGTGGAAAAAATAAAGGTCACACGCTTCTTTTCGTTCATCTCCTTCATCATCTCCAACAGACCCTGGCCGGTTTTCGAGTCCAGATTGGCCGTGGGCTCGTCCGCCAGAATAATGGCCGGATTCGAAACCACGGCCCGGGCCACGGCCACCCGCTGCTGCTGGCCTCCGGACAGCTCAGCCGGACGGCGGTCGTACTTGCCATCGAGCCCGACGTCGTCCAATACGGCCCGGGCCCGGTCCCGCCGCTCGGCCACCGGCACCCCCTGGAGCAGCATGACGAACTCCACGTTTTCAATGGCGGACAGCACGGGGATTAGGTTGTAAGCCTGGAAAACGAATCCGATCTTGCGTAAACGCATCTCCGCCAGATCGGACTGACTCATTTTCGAGAAATCCTGGCCGTCCACGACCACGGTCCCCGACGTAGCCAGGTCCAGGCCTCCGATGAGGTTGAGCATGGTCGTCTTGCCGGAACCGGAAGGCCCTGCCAGAGCCGCAAACCCTCCCTGGTCAATGGACAGACTGACCCCTTTGAGGGCCTCGACCTCCAGGTTGCCCTGCTTGTAAATCTTTTTCACGTCCGTGGTTTCGACGATGGCCATTTGCATCTCCTTATCCGCAGCTCATCAAACACACGATCAGGTCTGGGCCATGGCCTCGATGGGCGTAAAACGGGCCGCCTTGGCCGCCGGATAGAGGCTGACCAGAAGCCCCAGGAAAAAGACGACCAGATTGGCCACCATGACTTCCCGGACCGTAATCCGAGGGTAAATTATCCGGGACATCCCGGCGAACTCCGCGCCCTGGGACATGAAAGAGAGATCGATCCCCGTGGCCGACAGGGCCCAGACACAGAGAAAGGCCCCGATGTTGCCCAGGAGCATGCCCAGGAGCAGGACGAAAAAGGATTCGGTCAGGACCTCCCGGATGATCCAGACCGGCCGCATGCCCAGCGCCTTGAGCAGCCCGAACTCGCGCATCCGCTCGAAGACCGCCATCAGCGTGGTATTGACGATCCCGAACCCCATGGCAATGAATACAACCAGGTACCAAATATAAATGAACCCATCGAAGACCTTGAGATAGGCCCGGAGAATCGGCAGGAGTTCCTCCCAGGTCTCGACGCGGTAGATGTCCCGGGGCAGTTCCGCGGACAGGGCCCCGGCCAGTTCCCGCTCTCCCTGGTGTTCGGGCAGGGCGATGGAAAACTCGGAAAGGCCCGGTCCGAGTTGGAGCATGGTCCGGGCCAGGTCCAGGGGCACAAATACGTATTGTTTTTCCGTGGCTTCGAGTTCGGCGCGGTAGACGCCGACGATGCGAAAGGCCCGGGAGGCGATCTGTTTGGTCGTATCCTGGGACATGAGGACCAGTTTATGACCGATCCGGGTCTCGAATTTGTCCAGGAGGGCTTGGCCGACCACGATCCCGTTCCTGACCTTGGGATCGAAAAGCCGCCCGTTGGTCACGGCATGGTCGATAAAGGAGACTCCGGCCTCCTTCTCGGGATCGATACCGACCAGGGTCACCCCGGTCGAGTGCCTGGCATTGCTGGCGATGGCCGTGACCCGGACCCGGCCGGCCCATCGGGCGCCCGGGGGAAGGTGCTTTTTCAAGGCCGCCTCCACCTCACCGGGCTTGGTGATGCTGTTTTCAACGACCGGGTCGCTGCGGTAGTCCTTGTGATGAATCTGCAGGTCCCCGGTGAGCGTGGCGATACCGTTGTCGATCATCTGAGAAACCAGGCCCTGCATCATGGCGCCCAGAAAAATCATGGCCCAGACGCCGATAACGACCGCAATCGTGATGACGGCCGTCCGCCGCGGGTTCCGCCATATGTTTCTCCATCCGAGTTGGAAATACATATCCAGCCTCTTTCCTCAATCGTCGTTGCCCGGTTTATTCAAGAAGAATAAGGATAGTCCGGATATATTCCAGACCAGGCAGACCGCTTGGCCACAAGCCCGGAATCTCTCGGGTAACTGCATATAAAGTTTCATTTGATCAATTCAATCATTTTCTTCACGCATAAAACGAGTTAGACGTGGGTCATGGCTTCAACCGGCCGGAGCCCTCGAACCTTGAGAGCCGGCCACAGGGCGGCCAGAAAGGTGATGATCAAAACGACGGCCGGCCCGGCCAGGGCGGAGAGCACCGAGAGCCGTGGATGCAGACGGCCGGAAATACCAAACTGTTCGAGGATTTCCGAAGAACCGGCCAGGTCGAGCCCGTGGCTCTGGTAGTACAAGGTCAACAGACACCCCAGCACGATGCCGATGACAATGCCCACGCCGGTCATACTCATGGACTCGATCAGCAGCAGCTTGGTCAGTCTGCCCGGCGTCGTACCGATGGCCATGAGAACGCCGAACTCCCGGGTCCGCTCGAAAATCGCCATCAAAAATGTGTTCATAATACTGAAGGCCACGACCAGAATCAAAATCAGGTAAAAAATAGCCCCGGAAACCAGGTCCATCTGGATGGCCTGCAGAAGCCCGGGCATGATCTCCGACCAGTCCAGGGCCACCAGCGGCGGCTTTTGGTCTATTCCGGAGATACCGACCTTGACTTTACCCTTGATGGCCTGCACGTCAGCCAGGTTGCGGCCCAGAGCCACCACCTCGTGTGCGGCACCACGCATGAAGTACACGTCCTGAAAGTCCGCCAGGGGGATGGCGATGGAAGAGCGGTCGAAATCGTCCATTCCGGAGCTGAAAATCCCTTTGACCGTGACTACCGAGGCAGCGATGGAACCGTCCCGTCCCTGACCCAGAACGGTCAGTTCGTCGCCCAGCCCCACCCGGAGGTTTTCAGCCAGCAGCCTTCCCACCAGGGCCTGATTTCGATCCTGTTCGGACAGATAAGCCCCTTTGCGGACCAGACTCTTCAAGGTCGACACCCTGGCCTCCCGCTCAGGATCGATTCCGTTGACCAGGATGCCATAGGTTCGATTCTGCGAAGAAACCAGGGAAAAACCGTTGGCTCTCGGACTCCAGGCCTCGACCTCCGGAATCCGTTCCAGAATTCGACCGACGGCTTGGGGGTTTTCTACCACCAGCCGCATGTCCCGCTTTTCCTGGTACCCCTCGGCCTGGACCTGAAGGTGACCGGTGTGAATCTTGACCGAAGCGTTTATCATGGCGTCATAGGAACCGAACTGCAGCGAAAGCATGAAAACCAGCAGCAGGCTGGCAAAGGCGATCGCCGAAATGGTCAGTACGGTTCGCCTGGGATTCCGCCCGATGTTACGCCAGGCCATTTTGACGTCGATGGACAAGGTCGGCCTTCCTTATCTCCTGGGATTTTTCAGATTGGACAGCGTAAAAAGGCTGTCCGGCAATTCGTTGACGAATTCGACCTTTTGGTACTCCAGCATGGTGAACTCATCCTGGGCATCGGCCTTTTTCATCCGACTGACCTTGGGAAAAAGCCGGCCGCCCATCATTTCGATCTTCTCGGTGGTCATGGCCTTGACCAAGGCCAGGTCCTCGTCGTAAAACTCCTGGGCCAAAATGATGAAGTCCTCGCGAATCTTGAGCTTCTGCATGCCCCAGACCACGGGCGCCGCCGGTTTGGGCATGGATTTGATCACGTAGACCGTCTTATTCTCATGATTTTCATTCGATTCGATGCTGTGGTCGTAATCGTTCATGATGCTGTCGCTTTTGGCCAGGTCGTTATTGGAAAAGTCCGATCCCTGCCAGGACTGGGACATCATGGAGGGGGGGAGCTTGATGACCCGGTTGACCTTGGGATTATAGGTCCACATTTCGCGGTCCTTCTTCAAGGTTCCGTTGCCCGCGTCCTTGGGCGGCTCTGCAATGATAAAAATGCTGTCCTTTTCGCCCTTGGTCCAGGCCTCGATGGTCATTTTGCGTTCCCAGTCCGGACGGTGGATGGTCATGTCCACCGTCGAGACGGAGGCTTGGCCCCGATAATAGTTGACCGCTTTTTTGACCAGTCCGGGGGCGTCCAAATCATCGGCCCGGGCCATGCCGGTAAGCAGGAGGAGCGCGGCCAGGATCAGGAGGGGAAAGAAAATCCTTCGGTCTTTCATCGATATCTCCTTGTAAAAGATGATAAAAAAACGGGACGAACCGGCCGAGGCAATCGTTTCCCGGGATGATTCAGGCAGATATGGCAAGGGGGTTCGGCCGGCAACGCCATGCCGTCACTCTCTTTCCTTGATTGGGATTTTCAGCCAGAGAAAATTGATGGCCTCACTTTAGCGGAGGCCGGTAGGGTAGTCAACCCCTGGATGGCTCTGGTAAGGGCTGGTGGTTAAATTTTTAATGAAGGCCGGGGGGGCTGGAGCAAGGGTTTGGATTGCGGAATGTCCGAGGAAGACGAAGTCGCTGGGGATAAAAAAAGCCCCCGATCCTTTCGGATCGGGGGCTTGAAAATAATTCCGGCGGCGTCCTACTCTCCCACATAGCGACTATGCAGTACCATCGGCGCTGAGGGGCTTAACTTCCGTGTTCGGGATGGGAACGGGTGTATCCCCCTCGCCATAGCCACCGAAAACTGGTGAGCTCGAAAAAATGAATATGGGCATTAGGCAACTGAACCGTCTGGCATTATGTGATAAAATTATGGCCAAGCCTCACGGACTATTAGTATCAGTCGGCTGAATACATTACTGCACTTACACCGCTGACCTATCAACCTCGTCATCTTCGAGGGTCCTTCAGTCCGCGGGTTTCCCCGCGGAGGGAGATCTTATCTTGAGGGAGGCTTCCCGCTTAGATGCTTTCAGCGGTTATCCCTTCCGAACGTAGCTACCCAGCTATGCCGCTGGCGCGACAACTGGTACACTAGTGGTTCGTCCACCCCGGTCCTCTCGTACTAGGGGCAGGGCCTCTCAAATCTCCTACGCCCACGGCAGATAGGGACCAAACTGTCTCACGACGTTTTAAACCCAGCTCACGTACCGCTTTAATTGGCGAACAGCCAAACCCTTGGGACCTGCTTCAGCCCCAGGATGCGATGAGCCGACATCGAGGTGCCAAACCTCCCCGTCGATGTGAACTCTTGGGGGAGATAAGCCTGTTATCCCCGGCGTACCTTTTATCCGTT
>Ga0180009_10000338_pt1 | contig 67062 bp, 54 predicted proteins | sample OS_PC_MetaG_FD_123537 | JGI IMG/M metagenome (GOLD analysis project Ga0180009, IMG submission 123537) | Groundwater microbial communities from the Aspo Hard Rock Laboratory (HRL) deep subsurface site, Sweden - OS_PC_MetaG | ecosystem: Environmental > Aquatic > Deep subsurface > Groundwater... | reverse complement strand
CAACTTAACCGTCGCGGGCGCGGGCAACATTCTCTTTTCCACCTCTGGAACCATTACCCAAACAGGCGCCGGACAAATCACATTGAACGGCAACATTGACGCGACCAATGGGTTAGATGTCACCACCGCCAACTTAACTGTCGGCGGAACCAACTTTGTTATCAACCAATCCACAGGCGCGATCACCATCCAATCAGACACAAATCTTTACAGAAGCGCGGCCAATGTCCTCAAAACAGATGACGACTTCATTATCGGATTAAACGCGACCACGACCGGCTCCCACTATATCGGCGGCGACCTCGGCATTCTCGGCAACGCTTCCACAACCGGCTCAATCAATGTAGACCAAAATCTAACCGTGGACGGAACCGGCAGTTTCGCCAGCGCGAAATTGACGATTGATGGAGATGGCAATCTGACCACAACGGGCTACGCCTCCACGACCGCGGGGCTATTCACTCTGGGAGAAATCAGAACAGCTGGCAATCTGACCGCTGATGGAAATCTTTTAATCAACGCCAACGCAACAACTACGGGTTCATTAAATGTAGATGGAGATTTAACCGTGGACGGGCAATGCGTGACGGGGGATACGCTCTTGCCGATAGTGAATTCGGGGGCAGCCCCCGTTGCGAGGGCTGTCCCCAAATACACCCGCATAGATGAAGTCCAGCCGGGCGACTATGTCTTATCCCTTAATGAAAAAACAGGCGAATTAACGCCTGCCAAGATTAAGCAGTTGATGGATATGGGGGTCAAAACGACATTTCGTTTAACCACGGAATCGGGTAAACAGATTGAAACGACGGGCAACCACCCATACTTAGTTAGATTTGGAATTATAGAAGAAAGCGACACCGAACATAGTCAAAATGACAATGCCGGCGATAATGTAGAGAATAATATTATTCATAATTTATTTTCTATGTTCCATGGCCCAAATGAAAATAATGGTAGCCATGATACAAGTAATAATATAAGCGACAATAAGATAATTCATAATTATTCGGACTTTAATAAAATAACGCTCAATGTGAACAACCCCAAAGTGGATACAGAACCGATGGTGAATACGGGCATATTAACAATTCCGGAGGAACCTGGAATGAAAAACCCAACCACAGTTGAGGCGAACAATATCTTTGCTAAATCAACAAAAAAACTGGAAATCGCTTCAAATTGGGATTTATTTAATCGCATATACTTTAATAATACTAAACCTCAAATTTCTGTCAATAGTCAAAAGTGGACAAAAGTTATCTATCTTCAACCGGGTATGGAAATCGCGGCGGCTGGCGAGGGTAATTTAGCGATTTGGGAAAAAATTGTTTCCATTGAGCCAACGGGCAGAAAACAGGTCTATGACATAGAGGTAGAAGGAACTCACAACTTCGTCGCCAACGGCATTATCGCCCACAACACTATCTTCAACGGAGCAATCACCCAAACAGGCAATCTTAATATTACTGGCTACGCCTCTACGACAGCAGGATTCTTTACGCAGGGGAATGGGCATATTGGCGGAACATTCTCCGCCGACGGGGTTACTACCCTTAAGAGTGGCCTAACTGTTGCGGGAACAGGGGATATTCTCTTCTCCACTTCTGGCAAGATCGCAATTGGAAGTGATATAATCGCCAGCGGAAGTTACTCAAAGGGATTTGGCAGAGATCTTACTTTAAGCGGACAAGACGCTATAGCATTAGGGTATGGAGTTACTAATGCCGGAAATTTTTCTTTTGGTATAGGAAAATACATTAGTATTAGTAGCGACGCGGATTCGACTTTTGCGTTAGGTTCTGGAGTAAGTGGTGCCGTTCCATTAGTTCACAATAAAGACAATTCTTTTGCCATTGGATTTAATAGTAATATCCCAACATTCTATGTGGGCCCGTCCAGCGGCGTAGGAACATCGGGCAATGTCGGCATCGGGACAACCACGCCAGATTCAGCTCTGGCTGTAGTCGGCCGCATTCACGCCTCCTCAACGACCGAACAATTGCGGCTCTCTTATGATGTCTCAACATCCAAATACGCCTCATTCACCATAGACACAAACGGCGACTTAAACATAGACCTCGCCGCAAACAACAGCACGACAACCATCTCCGACAATCTCTCTGTTCTCGGTTATCTCAACATAGAAGGAAACGCGACGACAACTGGAAGCCAATACATTAAGAAGGACTTAACCGTGGACGGGCAATGCGTGACGGGGGATACGCTCTTGCCGATAGTGAATTCGGGGGCAGCCCCCGTTGCGAGGGCTGCCCCCAAATACACCCGTATAGACGAAGTCCAGCCGGGCGACTATGTCTTATCCCTTAATGAAAAAACAGGCGAATTAACGCCTGCCAAAATTAAGCAGTTGATGGATATGGGGGTTAAGACCATTTACGAGATTGAAACAGAAGACAGCAGGATAATTAGAACGACGGGGAATCATCCATATCTTGCGCTGAACAAATCAATATCCCTCTTGCCTGTGTCTGACGCTTCCGATGACGATGATATGGTTAATGATACGGAAAATAATTCGGTAATTGCCGGAACGCAGTCGGAAAGTGGGCGCGCTGTATTTCCCTCGGAGTTTCAAAACGCTTCTGTCCTGCAAAGGATGATTGAGGCGGCAAATAGTCAAGATGTCGTTGAAAATTCGGCGTTGGATATTGCGGGGCATTCCTTTGATTTCTTTGGCGGCTTTGCGGGTGAAATTATAGCGGAACATAATTATATTTTCAATGATTTTCTTAATGCTTCGCCGTCAACTAAGCTTTCTTTTTTGGCTTCTTTGAAATCTTTGTTTAATTTTTCTGCCACTTTAGGTCTTGAATATGAGACCAAATCCAAAATATCTTCCAATAGTTCTTTGGACAACATTTTTGGCGGAGCCAAAACGCCCCGCAAATTATTATTATCAATGATAGTAAATGAAGATGATAATTTAGACATACAAGAGAATAATAACAGCGACGCGGATACTCTGTCAAGTTCGCGATGGACGCGCGTCGCTGAATTAAGCGAAGGCGACACAATCGCCGTCGCGAATTTGGCGGAACTCGGGAGCTCATCGGATGTTGAGGAGAGTTTCGGCTCCGTCAAATTCGTCAAAATTGCGAGAATTAGCATCCTTCCTCCTGAACAGGTCTATGACATAGAAGTAGAAGGAACGCACAACTTTGTCGCCAACGGAATTATTGCCCACAACACCGCCTTCAACGGAGCCATCACCCAAACAGGCAACCTAACCACAACGGGTTATTTATCCGTAGGCGTAGATGACGGGTATTTCAACTTCACCGCAGGCGACTTAAACGCTTCGGGGGAATTACGGGTAGGCGAGGGTGCGACATTTGCGGGAAATGTCGGCATAGGCACGACTTCTCCTGCATACAAGCTGGATGTTTATGGCAATGCGAGGGTGGACGGCGACTTAACCACAAAAAGATTATTCACTTCTCCTAATACCACGCAAGTATTAACAGCTTCTACAACTGCGATAGTTTCAACAAATTCCTTGCTTAATATCTCATCTGACGCTGATTATGTAATGATAGGCACCCCGACTATCGCTTCATCTACGCAAGGGCAAATTTTATATATTCAAAACACAGGTTCTTTCACAATAGAACTTCAAGACAATTCAGTATTGTCAGGTTCGTCAATATTCCACGGAGGGACAAACGGAGTATTAGCCCCTGACCAAATAATGACTTTAGTATTTATGGAAGATGTGGGCGGTTGGATGATACAGTCGCACCCGAATAGTCCTGTTAATGTAAGTTCAGCCTCTTCTCTGATTTTAGTTAGAAATACAAGTGGTTCTACTATATCAGCAGGCACTCCAGTTTATATTACAGGATATAATGTCGGACAAGGCAGGATAACGATAGATTTAGCTGACGCTGATGACAGCGCGAAATATCCTGCAATTGGACTTACCACAGGCAGTATATCAAATAATACAAATGGAACAGTAATATCATCCGGCGTTTTATCAGGAATAAATACTTCGGCTTATGCCGTAAATGACGCTTTATTTTTAAGTACTACTCCGGGAACATTAACAAGCACACGCCCGACAGGAGCAAGCGACTGTATTCAAGCCGTGGCAAGAGTTTCAAGGGCAAGCGCGACAGGCGTAGTTCAAGTTATCGGTGCTGGACGATGTAATGATATTCCAAATACTTTTGCTACGACTGTTGATTACGCGCAATTTAATAATGCGACTTCAACATTATTTTCAGCGACGACTTCTTGGCTTGGGAATTTACTCTCCACGGGGAATACTCTCTCGGCGACGAATGATAGTGGACTTCATCTTTACGATAATGCAAGTAATGGAATAACTGTTTTGGACGGCGGCAACGTCGGGATAGGCACAACTTCACCTTTAACCAAACTAAGCGTTCAAGGCACAGCAGGACAACCAGTTATGAACATCGCCAGTTCCACAGGGGCGTCGTTGCTTTATGTGAGTGAAAGCGGCAACGTCGGGATTGGGACGACGGCGCCGAGCTACAAATTCCATGTAATCGGAAATGAATATGTCGCCGGCTACGCAAGCACGACGGCGGGACTCTTCACCCAATCCAATATCCACGCGGGGGGAACATTCTCGGCCGACGGCGTCTCTACTTTCAACAACAACTTAACCGTCGCGGGCGCATCTGATTTTCAAGGGAACATCGCCGATTCATTAGGAGATTTAACCATAGATGATAATCTTTTAGTTAGCGGAAACGCGACAACAACGGGACATTTTGCCGCCTTTGGCGGCAATTCTGACGAGTGGAATTCCGCATTCGGTTGGGGGGATCACGCTTCGGGTGGATATTATGTTACGGCAAATGATAGTTATGTATTAAATACTACTGATACAATGTCTGGGGGGCTTTCAATGAACTCTGCCACGACAACAGATACTTTTTATATCTCATCTTTAGCAACAGCCGCTGGTTCATTTTTAGCTGTTGACGCTACTGGATTAGTTATAGCAACAACCACTCCAAGCGGAGGTATGGTCTATCCAGCAGCTGGAATAGCATTAAGCACGGGCTCGGCTTGGGACACCTCAATCACAAATAATTCAGGAAACTGGAATACCGCTTATGGCTGGGGCAACCACTCAATAGCGGGATATTTTCCTCTTACAACTTGGTATGCGACCACAACCCACGCTTTAATAAGTTCGCTTCCAAGTTTAGTTACGGTAGGCACTTTAACCGCTGGAAACGCTGACGCTATTATTACATTAGGCACTTCCGTTGATATTTCATCAGAAACCAATTTAACAGTCGGAGCAACAGGCATTGAGTTGGCTTTAGACGATATTGCCCTAACTACTGGATACATAATCCCTTTATCAGCAAGCACGACTAATTGGAATACTTTTTACGACACTCCCTCTAATCGGATAACCGCAGGGACTAATTTAGCTTGGACTGGCAATACATTAGACGCGACTGACACAAACACGACCTATTTAGGCGGAACTAATTTAACTTTAGTTGGAACGACTTTTAATGTAGATGACGCATTTCTTGTTAATACTGCCGCAGACACGACCGCCTTTGGATTGACAATGGGTTCGGCAACTACCACTGATACTTTAAGTATAGGAGGTAAGGCAGTATTTAGCGGCAACGTCGGCATCGGGACGACGGGGCCGAGTTTTCCATTGTCATTAGGTACAGCAGTGGGAAATAAGATTGCATTATATGACAATGCCGCGGGAACTGGTTACGGGTTTGGTATTCAAAATAATCTGTTGCAAATTTTTTCCGTAAACAGTGCGAGTAGAGTAGGAATTGGCTATGGAAATAGTGGTGCATTTACTGAGACGTTATCAGTTGTCGGCGGCAACGTCGGCATAGGAACAACAACGCCACTATCTAAACTATCTATTCAAGGCACAGCTGGTAGTTCAGATATATTTACTATTGCCTCATCCACCGGCGCAAATCTATTGACGGTTACTTCAGGGGGGAATTTAGTTACAACAGGATATGCTTCTTCTACTACGGGTCTATTTACTCAAGGAGCAGGTCACTTTGGAAGTAATTTAACGGTTGATGGCAATGCAACTACTACTGGAGCTATGTATATTGGTGGGGATTTCACAGTTGGAGCAACGCCCTCCTTCGTTGTCACTTCGGCGGGTAATATCGGCATCGGGACAGTGAGTCCGGGGACAACCTTAGATGTTGTCAAAGCCAATCAGAATTTGGCGGATGGACTTAATGGAGATGCACAGGTTCACATTGCGGCAATGACCAGCGATTCTTTTGCCATAGACAAAGGCGGTGCAATCGGTATGGGAGGTTTTTACAACAGTGCGGGGAGCAAACAGATTTTTGGAGCAATTGCGGGCAGAAAAGAATCTGCGACTGACGGTTCTGCTACTGGTTATTTATCTTTCCACACAAATGATAGTTCCAGTATTAAGGAACGAATGCGTATAAACGCCTCGGGCAACGTCGGCATCGGGACGACGAGTCCAAATGAATTGTTATCTTTGAATATCCCCGAGGGAACCAATAAAGGAATCTCTTTTATGGAACGTGGCCTTTCCACATACGGTGCTAAAATACTTTTTGATGAAGCAAATTATGTGCTTAAAATCGTCGGTTATGATGCTGGGTCGGAAATTCTTGGAATTGCAGTCAAAAGAAATAGCGGCAACGTCGGCATCGGGGACACGACGCCAGATTATCGGCTGACAGTTGACCATAATAGCGACGGCGTTAATGTGGCTTATGTCAACGCGACCAACGCTTGGACTTCCGGTTCGGCTGACTACGCTGAATACTATTATTCCATTGATACCGATTTGAAATCAGGCGAGGCGGTTTGCGTTGATATTGAACGGGAAAACGCGGTCAAGCGGTGCGAACGGGCGGCTGATGGAAATATCATGGGTATTGTTTCAACTAATCCGGCATTTTTGGGGAACGCTCCTTCTGATGAAAGGCGGGAAGACAATCCGCATTACGCTATTATTGGAATGCTTGGGCAGGTGCCAGCGAAGGTCTCTGCGGAAGGCGGACCTATTCGCCCGGGGGATTCGCTTACTTCGGCTTCGGTTCCAGGGTATATTATGCGGGCAGGGGCGGGGGACCCGACGGTTGGGGTAGCGCTTGAGGGACTTAAAGAAGGCGAAGGGGTGATTAATGTTTTGATTTCGCGGCGGAATAAGTCGCTCACAGTGGAAGAGGTGGAAGATAAAGTGACGGAGCGGGTCGCGGCGATGGAGATTGAAGATGAAGTTAATATCTTGATTGCTGGAGCGATTGATAATTTGAACTTAGAGGATGATATTAACGAAATTGTTTCTCCGCAGTTGCTTTTGATTGACGCTAAATTAACGCTCGCGATGGATGAAATTTCCGATTTGGCGTTGGATATTAGAGATGTTATTCCAGAGCAGTTTGAGGAGATTGACGCGCGGATGGAGGGAATGGAGCAGTTGACGGACGGATTAACACTGAAGTTGGAGGAGGCGGGGTTGATTAGGTTGGTGGAGGCATGGGACGGGAGCAGCCCCCGCGACGGGGGACTGCCCCCTCTGCCCCCTGTGGGGTTGGTTTTGGATACGATGGGGCGGTTTGGGATTGCTACTTCGTCGCCGACGAATATCTTGACGATTGGGCGGGGCGCGGGGAGCGCGATTGCTGACGGATGGGATGTCTATTTGCCGCGCGCGGATGAAATGGAAGTTACATATTTAGAGGAGGCGGATTACGCTGAGATTTTAGGGCTGATTGCGGGGATGGAAATGGGGAGGTATGGGGGAGGGGAAGTTGCGGACGGGAGCAGCCCCCGCGACGGGGGACTGCCCCCTATTGGGATGATTTCTGATGGGGAGTCGGTTAGTTTGTATGATTATACTTCGTTTGCTTTAGCGGGGGTTAAAGCGTTGAATAATAGATTAGAGGAATTGGAGGCGTTGTTGACAGTGGAGCGGGATGAAAATGGGGATTTGGTTGAAGTGGATTCGCTGGAGGAATTAAGGATGGATTTGGCGGAATTGGGATTGGTTTTGGACGAGGAAGGAGTTTTAGTTGTTGATAAAATTAAGGCGAAAAATATTGAAACAGAGCAATTGAAGGTTGGAGGAGGAGTTGAAGAGCAGGCAGGGATTACATTGTATGATAGAGTGACGGGACTACCGTATTGTTTCTTTGTTGCGAGTGGGGCGGCGCAAACAGTCGCCGGGGAATGCGGGGCGGTTGCGGAGGAGCCGGTGGTTGATGAAGAGGGAGCAGCCCCCGCGGACGAGGGACTGCCCCCGGTGGTTGAACCGGTGGTTGAGGAACCTGTGGTTGATGAAGAGGGAGCAGCCCCCGCGGACGAGGGACTGCCCCCGGTGGTTGATGAAGAGGGGGCTGCCCCCGTTGCGGGGGCAGCCCCCGAAGAAGTCCCTGAAGCGGACGAGCCGGAGCCGGTGGTGGAGGTGTCCTCTCCTGAGCCGGTGACTGAGGAACCTGTTGCCGAGGAACCGGTGGTTGAAGAGCTAGAAACGCCTTCTGCGGATGCGGTGGGATACTAAGGAATGTCCTTGGGTCAGACAGAACAACTAAAAATAAACTTGACTTATAAAATAATCGGACTAAAATAGAAGTATGATTAAAAGAAACCTTTTTTTAGAGTTAAAAGACCATTTAAACAAAAAAGAAATCAGTTTGATTATCGGACCAAGACAAGCCGGAAAAACAACCTTGATGTCTCTTTTAGCTGTTCATTTAAATAAAATAGGGGAAGCTACGGTTAGTTTGAATTTTGACATAGAAAGAGACAGGGAATTTTTGAGCTCGCAAGAAAAATTACTTAAGAAAATTGAATTGGAAATTGGTAAAAAGAAGGGTTATGTTTTTTTGGATGAAATACAAAGAAAAGAAGACGCTGGTCTTTTTCTTAAGGGTTTGTATGATATGAACTTGCCGTATAAATTTATCGTTTCTGGCTCGGGCAGTGTTGAACTTAAAGAAAAAATTCATGAATCGCTGGTTGGTAGAAAAAGAATGTTTGAACTTGGCACAGTGTCTTTTGATGAGTTTGTAAATTTTAGAACCGATTATAAATACGAAAATAAATTAAACGATTTTTTTGAAATAGAAAAATCACAAGCCCGTTTGCTCTTTGAAGAATTTTTAAATTATGGTGGTTATCCAAAAGTTGTTTTAGAGGAAACAAAAGAAGAAAAGATAAAAACAATAGACGAAATTTATAGAAGCTATGTTGAAAAAGATATTTCCTATCTTTTAGGCGTACAAAAAACAGATGATTTTACTCGTCTGTTAAGATTAATAGCTGGTCAAATAGGGAATTTAGTGAACATCTCCGAACTTTCGGCCACTTTAGGAATTTCAATTCCGACTGTCAAAAATTACCTTTGGTACTTGGAAAAGACATTTATTTTAGAAAAAGTTACTCCTTATTTTAAAAACGCTCGCAAGGAAATAACAAAAGCGCCCGTGTATTATTTTTATGATATCGGCTTGCGGAATTACGCGGCTGGAGATTTTGGGCGGATTAGTTTGGAAGATAATATTGGATTTGTATTTGAAAATTATGTTTTTAGCGTTCTTAAAGAAAAAACAAGGCATTCGTCATCGTCTATTCATTTTTGGCGCTCTAAAGACGGCGCGGAAGTAGATTTTATTATTAACTCTGGTAGAACCGTTATTCCCGTGGAGGCAAAAAAACAAAATTTACGACAGTCGGAAATTACCCGCTCGCTTCGTAGTTTTATAACTAAATATAGCCCAGAAGAAGCTTGGGTGGTGAATTTAACTTTAAGTGATGAAATAATAGTTAGAAACACAGCAATGCGTTTTGTCCCATACTACGGGCTTCGGCTGGAGTTGTTTCTTTTATGATAATTTACAAGGAAGATGAAGAGTATCCTGAACTTTTAAAACAAACTAAGGGCGCGCCTAAGCAATTGTATTATAAAGGCGATTTTGACTTGAGTATTTTTGAAAATTGTTTGGCGGTTATTGGGAGCAGGAGATTGACTTCTTATGGCGAGCGGATAATGGAGCAGATAGTTGGCGAAATCGCGATGGCTGGAATTACGATTGTTTCTGGATTTATGTATGGAGGCGATGCGGCGGCTCATGAAGCGGCGATTAAAGCGGGCGGGCGAACGATTGCGGTGATGCCATGCGGGATTGATTTAATTCATCCGGCTCATCAAAAAAAAACTTTATAAGAGTATTTTGGAGAGCGGGGGGCTAATAATTTCTGAATATGAAGGGGAGATGAAGCCGGCGCTTTGGACTTATCCTCAAAGAAACAGAATTGTGGCTGGTTTATCAAAGGCGCTTTTGGTGATTGAGGCGGGAGAAAAGAGCGGTTGTTTGATTACTGCTAATTGCGCGAAGAAGTTTGGCCGAAAGGTTTTTGCCACGCCAGGGCCGATAACGGGTTCGTTGTCAAAGGGGACTAATTTATTAATTAAGAATGGGGCGGAAATGGTTTTGAGCGCGGAGGATGTTTTAAGGGGGATGGGGGCAGCCCCCGAAGACGAGGGACTGTCCCCAAGAGAGGGGATGGGGGCTGCCCCCGTTGCGGGGGCAGCCCCCGAAGCCAGGATTTTAAGAAAATTAGAGCAGGAGCCGATGGGGATAGATGAATTATCGCGCGGTTTGGAAATGTCGGTTTCGGAATTAAGTGTTAAGTTATCGTTGATGGAAATTAGGGGGCTAATTAAATTAAGAGGAGGGAAGTATAATACTAAATAGCTAAGACGGGGACAGTCCCCAAGAGAGGGGATGGGGGCTGCCCCCGTTGCGGGGGCAGCCCCCTAATTTAAATTTATGTTATCAAAAATTCCGTCGGTTTTGTATTCTGGTTTGGAGGCCTTGCCTGTGGATGTGGAAGTTAATATCGCCAGCCGAGGTTTGCCTGGGTTTGAGATTGTCGGCTTGCCCGGAAAAGCGGTGGACGAAAGCAGGGAGAGAGTCAAGGCGGCTATTGTTAATTCCGGCATGGACTTCCCGATGAAAAAAATCACCGTTAATTTGGCGCCGGCGGATATTCCCAAAGATGGTTCTTTTTATGATTTGCCAATCGCGATTGGAATTTTATCCGCTGTGATGGGTTTTCCCATTCCGGAAAAAACGCTCTTTTTCGGCGAACTTTCTTTTGACGGGACTTTGCGGCACACCAGAGGCGCTTTTCTTTTGGCTTTATTCGCCAAAGAACATGGTTTTAAAAATATTTTTTTGCCCAAGGATTCGGTTAACGAGGCGTCTGTTTTTCCGTCAATTAATGTTTATCCGGTGGAACGACTTTCTCAATTATTGTCTTGCTTATTGAATAAGCAAGAAATTCAAAAAGTAAAATACATAAAGTCGGTTAATCCTGATTTAACATCTAGCGAATTTGATATGAGAGAGGTGTTGGGGCAAGAACAAGCGAAAAGGGCGATGGAAATAGCCGCGGCGGGCGGGCATAATGTTATCATGACAGGCAGTCCGGGTTCTGGCAAAACGATGCTGGCGCGCGCGCTGACTGGAATTTTGCCTCCTTTGAGCGAGCCGGAAGCGATAGAAACAACTAAGATTTATTCAGCCAGCGGCAATATTCCGCCGGGCGCTTCAATTGTCAGGACTCGTCCTTTTAGGTCTCCTCATCATTCCACTTCTTTGGTTGGTTTGGTTGGCGGGGGTTCTAATCCGCGGCCGGGCGAAATTAGTTTGGCCCATCGGGGCGTGCTTTTTTTAGACGAGTTTAACGAGTTCCCGCGCGCGGTTTTGGAATCGCTTCGCCAGCCCATGGAAGATGGTTGGGTGGTTATTTCTCGGGCTAAAGCAATGGTCAAATATCCAGCCAGATTTATTTTGGTCGCTTCGGCTAATCCTTGTCCTTGCGGTTATTTAGACCACCCTAAAAAAGAGTGCGCTTGTTCGCCGCAGGAAATTAAAAGATATGGCAAGAAAATTTCAGGTCCTATTTTAGATAGAATAGATCTTCATATCAAGGCGCCAATTGTTGATATTAATAAATTATCTCAAAGTGAAAGGGCTAACAAATTTTTGGAAAGTTCAGCGTCCATCAGGGAACGGGTTTGTCGCGCCAGGGAAATTCAGCAAAAACGATTTAGGCGGGGAACTATTTATAATAACGCCGAAATGAATAATAAAGATATTAAAAGATATTGTTCTTTATCTCAAGAAGCGGAAAGAATACTTGGGCAAGCGGCGATCGCTTTTCAACTTTCGGCTCGTTCTTATTTTAAGATGCTCAAGGTCGCTCGAACAATCGCTGATTTAGAGGGAGCGGAGAAAATAGATGTTTCGCATACGGCTGAAGCGTTGCAGTATCGTAACTAAGATGGGGGCAGCCCCCGAAGACGGGGGACTGTCCCCGGGGATGGGAGAAAGGGGGCAGCCCTCGTTGCGGGGGCTGCCCCCGGTGTGTAATATGAACAAAGATATAATTTGGAAAATAGGGGAGGACGCGGCTAAAAATTATTTGGAGAGTAAAAATTATAAGATTATAGAGAAGAATTATAGGACTAAATACGCTGAAATTGATTTGGTCGCCAGAAAAGATAATATTTTAATATTTGTGGAAGTGAGAACCAAAAGGAGTCGCGCTTTTGTCGCGCCGGAGGAATCAATTAATTATAAAAAGTTAAAAAAATTATATTGGAACGCGAATGCTTATGTCGCGTTTAAAAAATGGAAAGGCGCGTATAGAATAGACGCGATTTGCATTGTTCTTAATCCGGATAATACTGTTGCCGAGTTGGAACATTTTGAGGGGGTGTGATAACTAAGACGGGGACAGTCCCCCAGAGGGGACTGTCCCCTCGTGGCGAAATGGGGGCAGCCCCCGAGGACGGGGGGCTGCCCCCGAGAAAGGGAAAGGGGGCAGCCCTCGCGGCGGGGGCTGCTCCCATCGGAAAAACCTGATGGGGATAATTCGGGCTTTTATTTTTTCAATTTTTTGGTATAATAAAAAAAGAGAATCCGGGGACAGTCCCCAAGAGGGGACTGTCCCCAGTCGTCTAATAAAGTCCTTGAAGGATTTGTTGGTGGTGATTGAAAAAGCCAGCGGCAATTCGAGAGGCAAAAAAAAAGATGAGGAAGATATACAACTTCGCGATTAAGTATTCGGTTTACGCGCTGGTTCTTTTGCTGCCTTTATTTTGGCTGCCTTGGACAGCGGAAGTGTTTGAGTTTAATAAGCAATATTTGCTTTTTGTTTTGGCCTCTTTGGCCTTGTTCGCTTGGCTCGCGAAAACAATTATTGTTCGAAAGAAAGTTGTCTTTCGTCGGACGCCTTTAGATATTTGGGTTTTGGTTTTTATGCTCATGGTTATTTTGAGCGCTGTTTTTTCAATTAATAGTGTTTCTTCGTGGCTGGGCGGGTATGGGAAGTTTTCGGATTCGGCGATTGGTTTATTGGCGATGTGTTTGCTTTATTTTGTCGTGGTGAATAATGTGATGGTTTCTAAGACGGGGGCAGCCCCCGAAGACGGGGGACTGCCCCCTGATATAAACGCAGTCGCGACAACAAAGAAAAGAATGTTGATTTGTTCGCCTGGGGTTTGTTTGAGGACGGTAATTAATTTAGTTTTGGTCTCGGGCTGGGTGGCTGTTTTGGCGGCTTATCTTTCTGTTTTTAATCTTTGGAGCAAAATTCCGGGTCTGCCTGAGATTATGAATTTGCGTTCTTTTAACCCAGTGAGCGGCTCGTTTGAGGGGTTAAGCATATTTTTGGCGGCGATTGTCGGACTGATCACAGGCGTCTTTTTACAGGGCAAAAAAAGAGGCGTTTTAGCAAAGGTCTTAAGTTACGGATTATTGGCGGCGTCGGTTATTCTTTTGGTTGTCATTAACTTTTGGGCGGCTTGGGTTTCTTTAGCGGCGGCGATGGCTCTTTTGTTAATTATCGCTTTTTGGACGCGAATTTTTCGCAAGAGAGTCAACGCGTTGATGTTGCCGATCGCTTTGCTAATTATCGCCGGAATTTTTATTGTTAATTTGCCGGGCCGGGTGGAGTTATTGAGCGATTTTAACAATATTAACCAGGATATACCCAAGGAACTGATTTTGGACGGGGCAATGACAAATACGATTACATGGCAGACGCTCAAAGAATACCCAATTCTGGGTTCGGGAGAAGGAACTTTTTTAGCTAATTTCGCCAAGTTTAAGCCGGCTGAATTTAACAACAGTCAGTTTTGGAACATTAGGTTTGACAGGGCGTCAAATTATTTTATGGAAACGACGGGGGCGCTTGGCATTTTGGGAATTTTAAGTTATTTAACGGTTGTCTTTATGTTCTTGCTGATTATGGTTTTGTCTTTGTGGCGGCTTAAGAAAAGTAAGGATGTCGCCGCCGCCGAACTGATTATTCTGCCTTTTCTTCTTTTCTGGTTAATTTTATTTATTTCTCAATTTGTCTATTCGCAAAATACGGTTTTGCTTTTCTATTTCTGGCTCTTTACGGCATTAGGTATCGTCAGTTGGCAAGGTCTTCAAGAGAAACCTTGCAAGAAAATATCTTTTTCTTTCAAAAAACTGCCAGAAGTGGGATTGGTCATTAATGTTGTTTTGTTGATTTTGATCTTTGTGATGGCGGGCCTCTTTTATTTAGGGGGCAGATTTTATTTAGCGGAAGCAAAATTAATTCAGACGGCGACTGACAGGCAAGATTTAATTCGCCGCGCCGAAGAAATAGTTAATTTGAACAGATACAGGGCGAGTTATCGGCAGAATTTGTCGCAGATTTATTTGGTTTCCGCTTGGGAAGAGGCGCGAAAGGCGGAGGCGGAGAGAAATATTGAATTGTTACAAACACTTGCCGCCGGTTCTATTCAGCAAGCGAGAGTGGCGACCGATTTGAGTCCCAATTCCGTGAGCGCTTGGGAAAATTTGGGAGCGGTTTATCGGGACGCGCGTGGCTTGGTTGGCGGAACTTTGCCTTTCGCTATGGAGGCGTTCGCGAAAGCGTTGGAGTTAGAGCCGAGCAATCCTGTTTTTTATCGGGAACTTTGTCGGTTGAATTTAATTACGGAAGACGAGACGGTTGAAAAAGAGAATTGGGACGAAACAGTCGCTTATTGTCAAAAGGCGGTTGATTTGAAAGCTAATTATTTAGACGCGCATATTCAATTGGCGTTGGCTTATGAGCAGAAGGGCGAGCTTGAAAGAGCGCTTGAGCAGACGCAATCGGTTTTAACGAAATTAAAAGGGGTGAGTTTCCAGAGGGGTTCGGAATTGGCGGGCGCGGCGACTGAAATTTATTTCCAGATGGGCCGTCTCTATTTCAACCTCAACAGAGTGAGCGAGGCCATTCCTATGTTTGAGCAGGCGGTGATTATTACGCCGCAATACGCTAATGGGCGATACGCTTTAGCGTTGTCCTATCAAGTTGCGGGACGAAACGCGGACGCGTTGATTCAATTTAAGATCGTAGACCAGTTGGTCCCGGGGAATGAGAATATTATGAAGATAATACAGGAATTGGAGGCGCCGGTAGTCGAATAAACTAAGATGGGGGCAGCCCCCGAAGACGGGGGACTGTCCCCGAGAGAGGGAAAGGGGGCAGCCCTCGTTGCGGGGGCTGCTCCCGTCGGGTCCCCGGTGAAGGGCTTGACTTATTTTTTTGGTTATGTATACTTGGAGGGTAGTTTAGGTTTATTTAATTTAGCCGCCTACTTTTTATGTCTTTTTGGCGGGATTGTCGGGAATAATTTTGAATATTTTTTTAAACGACCTTTCTGAAGCGTGAAGGAAGGGTTTTGTTTTGCGTAAGATTTTTTATTTTATGTCTAAAAAAGTCCATTCTCAATGTTGGGACGGTCAAAGTGTTGGCTGTCTCCCTAAGCGATTTAGCGCGGCTTCCGCTTCCCAGCGGAATGAGTATGAATTGCCCAACCTCGTAGAGATACAAAAAAATTCGTATCGGTGGTTTTGGGAAAAAGGCCTGCGCGAACTTTTAGATGAGTTTTCCCCGATTAAGGATTGGGGAGGCAAAGAACTTGAACTTTCTTTTGGCGACTATCGTCTGGATGAGCCGAAATATGACGAAAGAGAAGCCAGAACTCGCAATGTTTCTTACGAGGCGTCTTTGTATTGTCGAGTCAAGTTGATTAACAGAAAAACAAAAGAAGTCAAAGAGCAAGAAATTTTCTTTGGCGATTTTCCCGTGATGACTGACCGCGGGACATTTATCGTGAACGCCGTGGAGAGGGTCGTGATTTCGCAACTAATTAGATCTTCTGGGGCGTTTTTTGTTTCTCAATTTTTAAGAGGCCAGCAAAGATTTGGAGCAAAAGTTATTCCAAGCCGCGGCGCTTGGTTGGAATTTGAAACGGATTCGGACGGCGCGATTGCCGTAAAAATTGATAGAAAGAGAAAAGTTTCAGTGACCGCTTTAATGCGGGTTTTTGCCGCGCTTGAAGGAAATGACAATTTATCTAACGATGAGATCAAGGGATTTTTCTCCGATATTAACAATGGCGAAACGGATTACATTGAAGCGACAATTGAAAAGGACTCAGCTAAAACGGCGGGCGAGTCGTTTGTTTCGGTTTACAAAAGAATTCGTCCGGGCGATTTAGCAACGGAAGATAACGCGCGTGGATTTATTGAAGCGATGCTTTCTTTTGAAAGATACGATTTGGGAGAAGTGGGAAGATGGAAGTTAGGGCAGAGGGTGGGGAATTGGGGGCAGCCCCCGAAGACGGGGGACTGTCCCCAAAAAAAGAGGGTGCTTTGTTTGGAGGATATTAAGAATATTATTCGGGAAATTATTGTTTTAAATAATACGCCAGGCGCGACGCCGGACGATATTGACCATTTGGGCAATCGCCGCGTCAAGTCCATGGGGGAATTATTGCAGAATAAATTGCGAGTCGGAATGGCGCGGACAGAAAGAATTATCCGCGACCGAATGTCCACGCTTGACCCTTATGAAATGATGCCGGGGCAGTTGATTAATGTTCGGCCTTTTATTGCTTCAGTGAAAGAATTTTTTTCCTCTTCGCAATTGTCGCAATTTATGGACCAGCACAATCCTTTGGCAGAACTGGAGCATAAACGACGGTTATCGGCGATGGGTCCGGGTGGTTTGACGAGGGAAAGAGCGGGGTTTGAAGTGAGAGATGTGCACTCAAGTCACTACGGAAGAATTTGTCCAATTCATACTTCGGAAGGTCCGAACATTGGTTTGATTGGGCATTTAACTGTGACAGCGCGTTTGAATGAATATGGTTTTCTTGAAACGCCTTATCGCAGAGTAGTTAAAGGGAAACCGACAAAAGAGGTTGTTTGTCTTAATGCCGCCGAAGAGGAGAAATACAATATCGCGCATAAGGGGGTTGCTATTGGGGCGGACGGGCGGCTGGCTGACAAAATCGTGGAAGCGCGGGTTAAGGGACAGCCGAGCGTCATTGACCGCTCCAAGGTTGATTTTATTGATGTTTCGCGGCAGCAGCCAATTAGTGTTGCTACTTCTTTGATTCCGTTTTTGGAACACGACGATAGCAACCGCGCTTTGATGGGCTCAAATATGCAGAGACAGGCGGTTTCTTGCGTTAAACCGCAGGCGCCTTTGGTTGGGACGGGCATGGAAGACCGAGCGGCGAGGGATTCGGGTAGTTTGATTATTGCCGAGGAGGACGGAACGATTGAAGAGGTTGACGCGGAGCATATCGCGGTTAGACCCAAAAAAGGAAAATTAAAAACATATTATTTGCGTTCTTTTACGCGAACAAACCAATATACTTGCGTTTGTCAGCATCCACTTGTTCAAAAAGGACAGAGGGTTAAGAAAGATGATATTTTAGCGGATGGCGCCTCCACCGACCAGGGACGGCTGGCTCTGGGGCAAAATCTTTTGGTCGCTTTTATGTCATGGCGAGGGTACAATTTTGAAGACGCGATTATTCTTTCTGAGAAATTAGTCAAAGACGACCGATTTACCTCAATTCATATTGAAAGTTTTACCTGCTTCGTCCGGGAAACAAAATTAGGGCCAGAAACGACCACGCCTGATATTCCTAATGTGGGCGAAGACCGACTCAAGGATTTAGACGAAGAGGGGATTGTCCGCGTTGGAGCGGAAGTCGGACCTAATGATATTTTAGTTGGCAAAATTTCTCCCAAAGGAGAAACCGATTTGACGGCGGAAGAAAGATTATTGCAGGCGATTTTTGGAGAGAAAGCGCGCGATGTTAAAGACACTTCTTTGCGAATGCCGCATGGAAAAAGAGGCCGGGTCGTCGGAATTAAAATTTTCTCGCGCGATAATGGCGACAAATTGCAGAGCGGAGTAATTCGGAGCATCCAAGTGGAAGTGGCGCAATTGCGCAAAATTTCGGTGGGCGACAAACTTGCTGGCCGGCACGGAAACAAGGGCGTCATTTCTAAAATTCTTCCAGAAGAAGATATGCCTCATTTGGCGGACGGAACGCCGGTGGAAATTATTCTTAATCCTTTGGGCGTTGCTTCGCGGATGAACATCGGTCAAATTTTGGAAACACATCTTGGTTGGGCGGCGAAGGAATTGGGGTATCAAGCGATTACTCCGGCTTTGGCTGGATTTAAGGAAAGCGAAATTAAAAGCGAATTAAAGAAAGCTGGCTTGCCCGAAAGCGGAAAAGTTATTTTATACGATGGGCGAAATGGCGAGCCGTTTGAACAGCCGATTACGGTCGGATATACATATATTTTGAAATTATTGCATTTGGTTGAAGACAAGATGCACATGCGTTCAGTTGGGCCTTATTCCTTGATTACTCAACAGCCCTTGGGCGGAAAAGCGCAATTTGGCGGGCAGAGATTTGGGGAAATGGAGGTTTGGGCGTTGGAAGGATACGGCGCGGCGCACACTTTGCAGGAAATTTTAACGATTAAATCGGACGATGTGAGCGGGCGGACGAATGTTTACGACGCGATTATTCGCGGAAGAGAAATCCAAGCGCCGAACATTCCGGCTTCCTTTAATGTTTTGTTAAGCGAGTTAAAGGCGCTGGGACTGGGGATGGAACTGACAGGGAAGTAGTCAAAATTTTCAATTTTCAATTCTCAATTTTCAAACAATTTTCAATGACTGAATTTTCAAAACATGAAGTATGATTTAGAAGACAGAACAAAGAATTTTAGCAAGAATATTATAATACTGCTAAGAGAAATAAGAAAAGATGAAATAAACAGAAATTTAATATCGCAACTTATTAGATCAGCGACAAGTATTGGGGCTAATTATTGCGAAGCAAATAATGCCAGTTCTAATAAAGATTTTAAGAACAAAATATTTATTTGCAGAAAAGAAATTCAAGAAACCAAATATTGGATAGAAATAATGGCGCAATCAAATCCAGAAGAAAAAGATAAACTTAGAAAATTATGGTTGGAAGCTCACGAATTTGCTTTGATATTTAATAAAATATCTTCAACAATGAAACAAAACCAAAAAGCCGATAATTGAAAATTAAAGCATTGGAAATTTTTTGAAAATTGATAATTGAAAATTGTTAATTATAAATCTTATGAGCACATTAGTTAGCGATTTCAAATCTATTCGGTTGAAGTTGGCCTCCCCAGAGGAAATTTTGGGGTGGTCGCGGGGGGAAGTGACTAAGCCGGAGACGATTAATTACAGGACGCAGAGAGCCGAAAAAGACGGTTTGTTTTGCGAGAAAATTTTTGGACCAGAAAAGGACTGGGAGTGTTATTGCGGCAAATATCGCCGCGTTCGCTACAAAGGAATTGTTTGCGATAAATGTGGAGTTGAAGTGACGCGCTCAAATGTTCGCCGCGAAAGAATGGGGCATATTAATTTAGCGGTGCCTGTTTCGCATATCTGGTTTTTGAAGGGTCTGCCTTCTAAAATGGGCTTGGTTTTGGATCGTTCGGCGCAGGAATTGGAAAAAGTGATTTATTTCGCCGGGTATATTATTACTAAAATCAACGAAGAAGAAAGAGGAGAGGTGATGAGCGAAATTAAAAAGGAGTATAAGACGAAGTTAAAAGAGATTGGTCCTAAAGCGGGTGAGAAACAAAACCTTAAAGAGCAGCAGGACGCAGCGATTCGGGAAGTGAGGGGGCTATATAAACATCAAATTCTTTCGGAAATTGATTATCGCGCTTTGAGTATGAAATATGGGCAGGTTTTTGAAGCGGGGACGGGTTCGGAAACATTAAGGACAATTTTTGAGGGAATTAATTTAGAAGCGCTTGCTAAAAAACTGGATGACCAGGCGAAAACGGCGAGCGTGGCGATTAAGGCAAAAATGCTCAAGCGGTTGCGACTGATTGAGGGAATGATTCGCGCTAAAATTCGCCCGGAATGGATGTTCTGGACGGTCTTGCCGGTCTTGCCGCCTGATTTGCGTCCGATGGTTCAATTGGATGGAAGCCGTTACGCGACTTCTGATGTCAATGATTTGTATCGCCGAGTGATTAATAGAAATAACCGCTTAAAGCGGCTTTTGGAGTTGAAAGCGCCGGAGGTTATTTGCCGCAACGAGAAAAGAATGTTGCAGGAAGCGGTTGACGCTTTGATTGACAACACGAGCCGTCGCGGACAAGTGACGGTTGCCGCGTCTACCGGGCAAAAACGCGTTTTGAAATCGTTGGCGGATATGCTTAAAGGCAAACAGGGCAGATTTAGACAAAACCTTTTAGGAAAAAGAGTTGACTATTCAGGCCGTTCAGTTATTGTTGTTGGTCCTGATTTAAAATTGAACCAGTGCGGATTGCCTAAATATATGGCCTTGGAACTTTTCAAGCCGTTTGTAATTAACAAATTAGTTGAGAGAGAGTTGGCGCATAATGTGAGAGGCGCAGGACGGCTGATTGAGGAAGAAATTGACGAGGTTTGGGATATTTTAGAAGAAGTGACCAAGAATAGATATGTGCTTTTGAACAGAGCGCCGACTTTGCATCGTTTGGGAATACAGGCCTTCCAGCCGATTTTAATTGAAGGAAAAGCAATTCAGGTTCATCCTCTTGTTTGTAGCGCTTTTAACGCCGACTTTGACGGCGACCAAATGGCAGTTCATTTACCTTTAGGCAAGGCGGCGCAAAAAGAGGCGAAGGAGATTATGCTTTCTTCGGTCAATATTTTAAAGCCATCTACGGGCGAACCGGTCGCGGTGCCTTCTTTGGATATGGTTTTGGGTTGCTACTGGATGACAAAAATTGAGGAGGGGCTAGTTGGCGAAGGGAAGATTTTTTCGGGCATTTCGGAGGCGCTTTTAGCGAAGCATTTTGGCGATGTCCATTTGAAAGCGAGGGTCAAAGTTCGCTTAGAGAACGGAGAATTAGTGGAAACATCTATTGGGCGAGTAATTTTTAACGAGCCCTTGCCAGAAGGAATGGAGTTTGTCAACAAGACGATGAATAAAAAAGAAATCCGCAAATTGGTCTCGGAAATAGTTGATAAATTTGGTATTAAAAAAACAGCGGTTATCTTAGACAAACTTAAGAGAATGGGCTTTAAATACGCTTCGGTTTCTGGCATTAGTTGGGGCATGGATGATTTACAAGTTCCTAAAGAGAAAAAAGAAGAATTAGAAAAGGCCTCGCGCGAGTCGGTTAAAGTTCAGGGGCAATATGACGACGGGTTGTTGACGGATGACGAAAGAAGAGCGCGCGTAATTGAGATTTGGCTGGGCGTGAGCGATAAAATATCCAAAAAAACAATGGAGGTCCTTGACCCAAACGGCCCAGTTTTCAGTATTTTTGATTCGGGCGCGCGCGGGTCTTTAAAACAGTTATCTCAAATGATGGGAATGAAAGGGTTGGTTGTCAACCCGTCTAATGAAATTATTGAACTGCCGATTAAAAATTCGTATAAAGAGGGCTTGAGCGTTTTGGAATATTTCATTTCCACTCATGGAGGCAGAAAGGGATTGGCTGACACGGCTCTGAACACGGCGCAAGCAGGGTATTTGACGCGTCGCTTGGTTGATGTCTGTCAGGATGTGGTCATTCGCGAAAAGGATTGCGGAGATACGACCGGGATTAAAATTTATCGCGAGGACGAAGAAGATTTGGGAGTTTCGTTCGCTTATCGGATTGTCGGGAGAATCGCGTTAGATAATATTTACGCGGAGGCGGGCAAAGGCGGCAAGAAAAAATTGTTGGCGAAAGCAGGCGAGATCATTAGTCAAAAAGCCGCTCAGATTATAGATGAAGCGGGCGTTAAAAGCGTCAGAGTTAGGTCTGTCATCGCTTGCAAGTCGTTGGATGGAGTTTGTCAAAGTTGTTATGGATATGATTTGGGTAGAAACGCGTTAATTGAATTAGGCGAGGCGGTTGGAATTGTGACGGCGCAGGCGATTGGCGAGCCGGCGACCCAGTTGACTTTGCGGACCTTCCACACGGGCGGTGTCGCGGGCGGGCAGGATATTACGCAGGGTCTTCCTCGGATTGAGGAAATTTTTGAAGCGCGCGTTCCCAAAGGCAAGACCGTCATTTCAGAAGTGGACGGCAAGGTGAAAAATATTATTGAAAATGGAACACAGAGAATTGTTCAGATAGAGGTTTTGGATGACGGGAAACAAAAGAAAGACAAGAATAAAAAAGCGGTTTTGGAATATACTCTTCCGTCGCATATCGCGATGCAAATTGAAAAAGGCGACTTGGTTGGAAAAGGACAGCAATTAGGAGAGGGGCATGTTGACTTGGCTGATTTGTATAAAGTGGCGGGAAGGGAAGCGGTTCAGAGATATATTCTGAAAGAGGTTCAACAAATTTACGCGTTTGTCGGAGCAAATATCAACGATAAGCACATAGAGATGATTATTCGCCAGATGTTTTCTCGCGTCAAAGTCAAAAACCCCGGCTCAACGACTCTTTTAGGGGATGAGATTGTTGAACAAAGTCGTTTTACGGCGGAGAATAATGAGGCCGCGGCAAAAGGCGGAGAACTTGCGTCTGGCGAGCAGATTTTGCTTGGTATTACCAAGGTTTCTTTGACGACGGAAAGTTTTCTTTCGGCAGCTTCGTTTATTCAAACGACGCAGGTTTTGATTAACGCCAGCATCCAAGGAAAAGAGGATAAATTAAAGGGGTTGAAGGAAAATGTAATTATTGGTAAACTAATACCAGCAGGAACAGGATACGGGAAATAGCAAAGAAAGACGGGGGCTGCCCCCGTTGCGGGGGCAGCCCCCTTAGAATCTTAGAATTATGCCCAAAAAGACCAAAAAAAAACTTAAAAAGGGTGGCGTTAAAAAGAAGATTTCTTTCCTCCACCCTGAAACCAAGAAGGGGGTTTTGGTGATTATTTTTTTCACTTTTGCCGCTGTTAGTTTGTTAAGTTTTTTGGGCGTGGCCGGGACATTTGGCGAATATTTTTTCAAATTGAGCGTAATGCTTTTTGGCAAGGGATTTTTCTTGGTTTCTATTAGTTTTGTTCTCGCTGGGCTGGCGGTTTTGCTTCCTGGTTTTGGTTTTGGCGGGCGAAGCAACCCTGTTTATCGGACGATTCTATCGGGAATGGCCCTTTTTATTTTCAGTGTTTTAGGTCTTTTTCATATTTTGACCGCTGAAGGCGGATATTTGGGATTGGTTTTGGGTTATCCCTCTTCTAAATTTCTGGGATTTTGGGCGGGACTGGTTGTCCTGTTCGCTGTTTTGGCGATTTCTATTTTAATTACTTTTAATATTTCTCTAATACCGGCGCGGGCGGTTAAATCCTCCTCCGCCAAATCTTCGGAGGACGAGAAAGAGGAATCTTTAGCTGTTGAGGTAAAAAACAGCGTTTGGCAACGGCTTAAAAGAAAATCTGATTTGCCAGACAATAAGCCAGAAATTGGAGGTGACCATATTGTAGGAAAAGAGGCGGCTCCCGATGTAAAGGCGAAAGCAAAAGCGACTGTTATTCCTATGGTTTCAATTTCGGACGGTTTGAACAAGCAATTTAGCGGTTTTCAATTGCCTCCTCTTGAGTTTTTGGAAAAAGATGTCGGCCAGCCGACGAGCGGCGATATTAAAGCGAATATTAATATTATAAAAAGAACGCTGGAGAATTTTGGGATTGAAGTGGAAATGGCGGAAGTAAATGTTGGACCGACGGTGACACAATATACTTTGAGGCCAGCCCAAGGAGTTAAACTTGCTAAAATTACTTCTTTGCAAAATGATTTGGCTTTGGCTTTGGCGGCGCATCCCTTAAGAATAGAGGCGCCCATTCCCAAAAGGTCTTTGGTTGGGATAGAAATTCCCAATAAATCAATGGTTTTGGTGCGATTAAGAACGCTTTTGGAGAGGCCCGCTTTTCAAGAATCCACTGCGGGATTGGTTCTCGCTTTAGGACGCGATGTGGCGGGCAAGCCGGTCTTTGCTGATTTGTCGCAAATGCCTCATCTCTTGGTTTCCGGCGCGACAGGAACGGGCAAAACGATTGCTTTGAATAATGTTATTTTGAGTTTACTTTATCGCGCTTTGCCTGAAAATTTGAAACTTATTTTAATTGACCCGAAAAGGGTTGAGTTAACGGCGTATAGCAACATTCCTCATTTATTAACGCCGGTAATTGTTAAGCCAGACAAGGCAGTCGGCGCTTTACGGTGGGCGGTTGGGGAAATGGAAAGACGGTTTGGCGTTCTTCAAGGGGCAGGGAAACGGGATATTGGAAGTTATAATAAGGATATAGACGGAGAGCGGTTACCATATATCGTGATTGTGATTGACGAGTTGGCGGACCTAATGTCGTCTTATGGACGCGAGGCAGAAGGAGCGATTGTGAGAATCGCTCAAATGGCGCGCGCGGTCGGGATTCACCTGATTGTCGCGACCCAAAGGCCTTCGGTTGAAGTAATTACGGGTTTAATTAAAGCGAATATTACTTCAAGAATGGCTTTTCAAGTTGCTTCACAGATTGATTCGCGGACGATTTTGGATATGGGCGGGGCAGAAAAATTATTAGGCAACGGCGATATGCTTTTCTTGGCAGGAAATTCTGCTAAGCCGATTCGGGTTCAGGGCGGATATGTTTCAGAAAAAGAGATTAAAAAAGTGACGGATTATTTAAGAAAGGGTTGCGAGCCGGAGTATAAGGATGAGTTGGATTCTTCCGGAACAGAGTCAAGAAGAACTTCGTTTAGCGCCGACGGTTCGGAAGCGGACGACGAGCTTTACGAAGAAGCGAAAGCGGAAGTTATCCGCGCCGGAAAAGCGTCTGCGTCCTTACTCCAAAGGCGTTTAAGGGTTGGATACGCCCGCGCCGCTCGTCTGATTGATATTTTAGAAGATAGAGGCGTAGTCGGCCCATCCGATGGAGCGAAGGCGAGAGATGTTTTTGAGGATAAGGGAGAAGAAGAGATATAATTTTCAATTCTCAATTATCAATTTCCAAATAAGAAAAATAAGAAAAACAAGAACAAGATTAAGAAAAATTTGAGAGTTTTAAAAATTGGAAATTAAAAATTTTTATGTCTAAACAAAAAACAGCGGTGGAGGTGAGGGAGGAGAAAATAAAGATATTGGACGCGACGGTTGATGAAATCAGGGGGCGTTTTGGCGATGGCGCGATTATGAAATTGGGCGACGCGAAGCATGTTGATGTTGACGCTATCCCGACGGGCTCAATCGCTCTGGATTTGGCTTTGGGGGTTGGCGGAATGCCGCGCGGGAGAATTATTGAAATTTTTGGGATGGAGTCAAGCGGCAAAAGCACCCTGGCGCTTCATATTGTTGCCGAGGCGCAAAAAAAAGGCGGTTTGGCGGCCTTTATAGACGCGGAACACGCTCTGGATCCGGAATACGCCAAAAAAATTGGCGTAAAAGTTAATGATTTGTTTATTTCCCAGCCAGATACAGGCGAGCAAGCATTGGAGATTTTGGAGAGTTTAGTCAGGTCGGGGGCGGTTGATTTAGTTGTAATTGACTCGGTTGCCGCTTTGACGCCCAGAGCTGAAATTGAAGGTGAAATGGGGCAGTCGCACATGGGTTTACAGGCGCGGCTTATGTCGCAGGCGTTAAGAAAATTGACCGCTATTGTTCATAAAAGCGGAACGACTGTTATTTTTATTAATCAAATTAGAATGAAAATAGGGATTGTTTTCGGAAACCCCGAAGAAACGCCCGGCGGAAAGGCATTGAAGTTTTATTCCTCGGTTCGCTTAGAACTTCGTCGCTCGGCGAAAATTCAGCAGGGCGAGCAAATTATCGGCAATAGGACGAAAGTTAAAGTAGTTAAAAACAAAGTTGCTCCTCCTTTTAGGCAGGCGGAGTTTGATATTTTTTACAATGAAGGAATTTCCCGTCTCGGGGACATTGTTAATACGGGCGTTAAGTTCGGCGTGATTAAAAGAGCAGGCGCTTGGTTTTCTTACGGAGAAACGAAATTGGGGCAGGGCGTAGAAGCGTCAAAAAAATACCTAAAAGAAAATCCCCGCCTTGTGGCGGAGATTGTGAAAGAGATAATGAAAAACGCGAGTTAAGATCGCTCGCATTCTGAAATTTCTGAGCGTTTTATCCCGTCGGAACGGGAACCCTACACGCATCAGAAATTTCAGAATGCTTGCTCGGAAAGTTCGCGTTTAGATTTTTCTGAACGCTTTAGCCCTAAAGGGCGCCCCACGCGTATCAAAAAAATATAAAACGCTTATTTCTTTATTTCCTTATAAATGGCATGAGCCCCATGACGCGGGCTCTTTTTATCGCTTTGGCGAGCTGTCTTTGGTGTTTAGCGCAGACGCCGGTTCGTTTTGGGGTGATTATTTTGGCTTGTCCTGAAGTAAACCGAAAAAGTGTTTCGGTGTCTTGGTAATTAATCTCTAAATCTTTTTCCTGGCAAAATGGGCAATTTTTAATCATAAGTGTTTAATAAAATTAAAAGGGGATGCTTTCTACATCAACTTCGTTTTTCACTTCCATTGGTTCTTCGGCGTTAATCACGGGAATATCTTCTTGGGAAACAGGCGCGGGAGCGGGGGCGGGTCGGTTTGGCTGGTTTGTTGTAGTGTTTGGCGCCGCTTGGCTTCCTCCCGGCCTTGGTCCCATTTGCATGTTGTTGGCAATTATTTCTGTTTTATATTTTTTATTTCCGCTTTGGTCGTCCCAAGAACGGGTTTGAATTCGTCCCTCCACCAAAATTAACTGTCCTTTTGTAAGGTATTGGGAACAAGTATCGGCTAATTTTCCAAAGACAACGATATTATGGTATTCTGTCGCTTCCTTTTTATTTCCACTCGCGTCTGTCCAAAAACTGTTGGTCGCGATACCCAAAGAAACAACGCTTTTTCCCGAAGGCATTGCTCTTGATTCTGGGTCGCGCGTCAACCGCCCGACAATAATAACTTTATTTAAATTCATATTATTGATTTAATATTTCTTCTAACTTTTTGTCTAATTCTTCAATTTTGACTTTTGCTTTTGAGGATTTGTCTGGGATTTCTTCTTCGGTTGTTTCTTCTTCTTTTTTTTCTATTTGTTTTTCTGGCTCAATTTCTTTTTTAACAAGCGGTTCTACTTTATCAACGAATTCAAAATCAAATTCGTTTTTGTCTGGCTGTGGTTTGGGTTTGCTTTTTTTCTCCAGAGTAGCCAGACAGCGAAGGACATCTTTCTCTGACCCGATTTGATTTACAATTTGGCCAATCGCTTCAGCAGGGGCGGTGAAGTTTATGTTTATAAAAAGCGCTTCCTGTTCTTTTTTAATTGGGTAAGATAATCTCTTTTTAGTTAGATTCTCTTTTACTAAAAATGCGGACGGCAAATCAAAAGAACCCTCGCGGTCGGTAATTTCTTTTTTAATTTTTTGAACTAATTTGTCGGATTCTTCAGAACTTAAGAGTGGAGAAAAAAGACAAGTTAATTGATATATTTTGTTTTGTTCATTCATCGGTTATAGGGTACCAAAAAACAAGAATAAGGTCAAGAAGTAAATTTGGGGGCTGCCCCCGCTGCGGGGGCAGCCCCCATCCGCGGGTTACCTTAATCCACGAAAAAATTCCTCCGCGGTCATTGGTTTTTTGCCTTCGGGCTGGACAATTTCTAAGAGAAGTCGCCCTTGGACGACCTTCGCTTTGAGGATTTTTACTCGGCGTTTTTTAATAATAGTCCAGACGCCGGGCCAAGGCGTAAAAGCGCAGAGCATTCTTTCAATTTCTTGGGCGGTTTGTTTTGGTTTAATTTGTCCGTCTTGGCGGGAAAGTATTTTAGTATAACTGGCTTTAGAATTGTTTTGTTTTTTCGGATTAATTTTTCCTTGGATATATCGTGGCAGAATCTTTAACAAAAAATTTGCCGAGAGGAGAGATAATCTTTTTTCCAAGTCCTGATAGTTTTCGCGCTTTTTTATAGCGACTTTTTTTTGGGCGATAATCGGCCCGTGGTCCATTTTTTCGTCCATAAGCATCACGGAAATGCCAGTATTTTTGTCGCCGTTCAAAATGGCCGTTTGGATGGGGGACGGTCCGCGATATTTTGGCAAAAGCGAAGGGTGGATGTTAATGGAGCCGTATTTTGGAATGTCTAAAATATTTTTTGGAATGATTTGTCCATAAGAGGCGGTGATGATTAAGTCGGGCTTTAAATTGGATATTTTCACCGCGGCTTTTGATATTTTTTCGGGTTGTAAGATAGGCAACCCGTTTTGCAAAGTGGCTATTTTAATCGGCGAGGGAGCGGGTTTATCGGGAGCGGTAATAACGCATTGAACGGCGAACAATGAACAGCGAACAAGCGCCTCCAAAACAGGAACGGCAAATTCAGAAGTCCCGATAAAAATTGTTTTAAGATAATCCGGGGACAGTCCCTCGTGGCGAGGGACTGTCCCCAAGAGGGAGTCAATAATTAAAATACCCTCTAAATGGTCGATTTCGTGTTGGATAATTCGGGCGGCGAGGCCTTCGGTTTTTATCTTGATTGGCTCGCCTTTTTCGTTGAGTGCTTGGACCGTTATTTTGGAATGTCTTTTAATGGGGATGGAAATATTAGGTAAACTTAAACAGCCCTCTTCTAAAACTATTTTTCTAAACGATGTTTTAACGATTTTTGGATTGATCAAAATGATAGATTTTTCATTTAGTTCGGGGCTGATTGCGATGATGCGCAGTGATTTGCCCACTTGTGGAGCGGCTAAACCGATGGAATTGCCGTCGCTTTCAAGCGTTTCCTTCATATTTAAAATAAGCTCTCTGATTTGAGAGTTGATTTTTTTAACTTCTTTGGCTTTTCGGCGCAAAACGGGATTGTCGGCGCCTGTTTGGATGTTGAGAATCATTTTTCTAATTTCCATTCAATCTCGGATTCTTTAGCGGCGAATTCTTTCCATTCGCCGTCTTTGGTAATAACAAACCATTTCTTTTTTGTCTTTGACCAAATCATCGGTTCATCTCTAAAAAAAGGTTTTTTGACGATCTCTTTTGGTTTGAGGCGATCTAATTCAAGCCATTTTTTAAAAACGGTCTCAATGGCGTAATCAAGGTTTCTTGAGCGCGCCCACTTTGAGACCTTATTGATGGCTTTTTTGGCTTTTGTGACGGAACCAGCGAGTTCTAAGAGTTGTTTCGCGGGGCGGGTATGCCTGGAATAAATAATTTTTCCTTTTTTGGCGTCTTTTTTAAGCTCGTCGGTGTTTAAGCCCTTAGTTGCGAAATAGTGATTGACGATTTGCTGGATGGCCGTTTCTTTTTTAATCATTTTTATTATTATTATATCCTTTTTGAGGCAGAGAGCAATAGAAAGACGGGGACTGTCCCTCGCCGCGAGGGACAGTCCCCTTGAGATTAAGACGGGGGCAGCCCCCGAGACGGGGGACTGCCCCCCTTGGAATGTCCCTTTGTTAAGAAGGGGACAGTCCTCGCGGCGGGGACTGTCCCCGGATGATGCTTTTATGCTATAATAAAATTATGGAGATTTTAGGGGTTAGAGTGGATAATTTAGGAGAAGAGGAAATTTTTGAAAGGATAGACGGATTTTTGCGAAGCGAAAAGAAACATTATATCGTCACGCTTAATCCAGAATTTTTGGTTTGGGCGCGGAAAGATGAGGAATTTAGGGGAATTCTTAACGGGGCTGATTTAGCGGTTCCTGATGGGGTTGGTTTGGTCTTTGCTTCTTGGTTTTTAGGCGAGCCGTTAAAGAAGCGATTCGCAGGCGTTGATTTGATGGAAAAAATTTGCCAGAAATTCGCGCGAGAGGAATGTCAAATTTTTTTAGTAGGCGGCGGCGCGGGAGTGGCGCGAAAAGCGGCGGACAATTTGAGGGAAAAATATGACGGCTTAGAGATTAGAGAAATAGATATAGAAAAAATTAGCGAATATCAAATAGAAAAACCGTCAATTCTTTTCGTTGCTTTAGGGATGCCGAAACAGGAAAAATGGATCGCGGAGAATTTAAGAAAACTGCCTTCGGTTAAATTGGCGGTGGGAGTGGGAGGCGCGTTTGATTTTATTTCAGGGGATATAAGGCGCGCGCCTAAATTTTTGCGAGCGACTGGATTGGAATGGGCTTGGCGTTTCGGCGTTCAGCCGCGGCGGGTAAAGCGGATTTTTAACGCTGTTGTGATGTTTCCGTGGATGGTGATTAGGGGAAGATAGTTATCCACAACGAAATTTTTTTGTTATTTTGATTTGTTTTTGTTATAATAAAAGTGGATTGTGAATATAAATTAAATAAAGAAAGGTAATTTTGTTTGGGGTTTGTTTTTTTAACATCAGTGTTTAGGAAGACAAATTTTAAGCGAAGTAAAAATATGTGGACATGGATTATAATTCTTTTAGTCGCGGCGGGCGGTTTGGCAATTTGGATGGGCGCGAAAAAAGATAAAGAGGATGAAGGAGCTTCAGCGCCTGAAGCGGTTGATGCCGCGCCGGAAGTATCCGATGATTCGGCTGATGTAGTTGCTCCAATGGTTGAGGACGCTCCGGAAGCGCCAGCGGAAACGCCAGCGGAAAGTGAAGATGAAGAAAGACCGATGTCAATGTAATTAAGACGGGGACTGTCCCTCGCGGCGAAGGACAGTCCCCTTGGGATTAAGATGGGGGCTGCTCCCGTTGCGGGGGCAGCCCCCTTTTGTTGTGACTGGGGTTGTGGTAATATGGGGCGTAATGAAGAAATTTTTTCGCCATCCTTTTATTTTGTCTTTGCTAATCATCGCCGTCGCTATTTTTATGAATGGGCAGGGGTGGTTGGAGTCGCCTAAAAATGTTTTTTTTCAATTGACCGGTTCGTTTCAAAAAATAATATATCAAATTGCCCAAAAAATTAACGGAATTACCGGCGAGGAGAATAACAATCTTAGAGAAGAGAACGCTCAACTTTTGGGCGAGGTTGCTTTTCTAAAAAGGGTGGAGCAGGAAAATAATTTTCTTCGGGAACAAATAGGATTGTCCGCGAATGAAGAGAGAGAATTGATTTTGGCGGAAGTGATTGGGTATGATATTTTGGGCTCTAATAGGCAATTTTTAATTAATAAAGGCAAAGAAGATGGCGTTGAAGAAGGGATGGTTGTTATTTCGGCTGGCAATCTTTTGGTTGGGCAGGTTATTGAAGCGCTTGGCTCATTCGCAAAAGTTCGTTTACTTTCGGATCCCAATAGTAAAGTCAATGCTTTAATACAAGAATCCGGGATTACAGGTCTGGTTAAAAGCGCGCAGGGGTTGGATTTAGTGATTGATTTGTTGCCCCAAGGAGAGGAGATTAACAGCGGCGAAACGGTGATTTCATCGGGTTTAGCAGGGTTCTTTCCGCCGGGCTTGCTGATTGGTCAGATTCAAAAAGTAATTTCTTCCGACGCGCGAATTTCGCAAACGGCGAAAATTAAACCAGTGGTTGATTTTATGAAGTTGGAGAGGGTGTTTGTAATTAAGTAAGATGGGGGCTGCCCCCGTTGCGGGGGCAGCCCCCATGGAGCATTAGATGAGGCATTTATTTATTATCTTTACTTTGTTGTTGGCGGCTGTTTTGCAGACGACGGTTGTTCCTTTTTTGTCTGTGGGGGAAGTCGCGCCGAATTTGGTTTTGATTTTGGCTTTGATTTTTGTTATTTTAGACGGTTTTAAGGGGGTCTGGTTAGATGTCTTATTGGCGGGCGTTTTTTTGGACTTATTTTCGGTTTTGCCTTTTGGGTTAGCGAACTTGAGTTTGATTGGAGCGGCTTACGGTGTTGATTGGCTTAATAATATGATTTCCTTGAAATTTAAATTTGCCGTAAAAATAGGGCTGGTCGTTTTGGGCGTTTCTGTTTTTAATTTGTTTTTGAATCTTCTATTAGTTTTATTTAAATTAGAACCAATTTTTAGCGTTGGATATTTATTTTGGAGCGCTTTGTATAATCTACTTATCGCGCTTCTTATTTTTAATGGGATTAAAAAAATATTTCGTAAAATACAGGTCTAAAGAGAGCGTTGAAGCGGAGGAGATTTTTTTGGACGCTGAAGCGGTTCGTTCTTTGGAAAGAAAAGGAAAACTAGAGCAACCGATTAAAAATCGTAATTTTGTTTTTTTATACGCGCTCATGGCTGTCGTTTTATTGGGGCTTTTTTTTAGGGCGGGCTATCTTCAGGTGATTAAAGGGGAATATTATTCGGAGTTGTCGCGGGGAAATAAATTGAGAATTTATTCGGTGAGCGCTCCGCGCGGAATAATTTACGACCGTTTTCATCAGCCGTTGGTTTATAATATCCCAAGTTTTGATTTAGTTGTTAATTTAGTTGATTTTTTGGAAAATTCTATTTTGGTTCAGGAAAAGATTTTGGAAAAAATTATTAAAGTCGTTTCAGTTGAGAGTAAAGACGCGTTAAGAGAAAAAATAGAAGAGGCATCGGGAAAGACGAGCCAAATAGTTCTGCTTAAAAATATTGAAAGAGAGGCGGCTTTGGTTTTGGAAAATTGGGTTGATAATTGGCCGGGGATGCGATTGGAGAAAAACGCCCAGCGGCAGTATCCTTTTGGGGCATATTTCGCTCATATTCTCGGCTATACAGGGCAGATTAGCCCGTCAGAATTAAAAGATAGAGATAATTATTTGCTCAACGACCAAATTGGAAAGGACGGGCTGGAACGGCAATATGAGGAAATTTTGAGAGGCGAGCCGGGGCAGGAGCAAATGGAGGTTGACGCGCTGGGGCGGATAAGAAATTTATTGGCTTCTAAATTGCCTGAACCGGGGGAGGGGTTGGTTCTTTTTATTGATGGTGAATTGCAAAAGAAACTTTATTCTTCTTTGGAGGGGATGGCGGACAATGCGGCGGCGGCGGTTGCGATTGACCCGAACAACGGCGGGGTTTTGGCGATGGTCAGTTTGCCTGGTTTTGACAGTAATCTTCTTGTTCAAGGAATTTCCCAATTGGAGTTGGACGCGCTCTTTGGAAAATATGACCAGCCATTTTTAAATCGGGCGGTCGCGGGGCAGTATCCTCCCGGCTCAACGCTTAAGCCATTAATCGCGGCCGCCGCGCTGGAAGAAAAAGTGATTTCTTCTTCTCGCCAAATCAATTGTACTGGCCTTTTGAGCATCGCCAATATTTATAACCCAGAAATTGTTTATCGCTATCCCGATTGGACGGTTCATGGATTGACGGATATTGTTAAGGCGATCGCGGAGTCCTGTAATGTTTTTTTCTATATTGTTGGCGGCGGGTACGAGCAAACAGCAGGACTGGGCGTTGACCGAATCAAAGAATATCTTCAAAATTTTGGATTGGGACAGAAGACGGGAATTGACTTGCCTTATGAAGAAGCGGGTTTAATTCCAGACGAAGAGTGGAAAATTGGACAAGGCGGCGAGAAGTGGTATTTAGGCGATACATATCATTTGTCAATTGGACAGGGGGATCTTTTAGTAACGCCTTTGCAAATGGCGGCGGCTATTTCCGCTATTGCCAACGGGGGTATTTTTTATCAGCCGCGATTGGTTGATAAATCTGTTGATGCTGTTATTGTTAAAGACAATTTTATCCAATCGGAGAATATCGCGACGGTTCAAAAAGGAATGCGCCAGGCGGTAATTACCGGCTCGGCCGCCGCTTTAGGGAGTTTGCCCGTTGAGGTGGCGGGCAAAACCGGAACGGCTCAATTTGGGACAGAAGGGAAAACGCATAGTTGGTTTGTCGGCTACGCGCCTTATGATAATCCGCAAATCGTCATAGCAATTGTGATTGAGGGCGGAGGAGAGGGGCACAAGGCGGCTGTCCCAGTTGCCAAAGAGGTCTTGGAATGGTATTTTAATAGGTATGGAACATATTAGCAAAGAGGGGTTGGTACAATTGAAGAAGGAGTTAGAGGAGCGCAAAACGGACGGACGGCGAGAAATTGCTGAACGGTTGGAGGAGGCGAGGTCAATGGGCGACTTGTCCGAGAATAGCGAATACGATGCCGCTAAAAACGCTCAATCGTTTAACGAGGGTAAGATCGCTGAATTGGAAGAGGCGCTCAAAAACGCGGTTTTAATTGAGCCGTCCAAAGGGCAGCCATCAGAGGGGAAGAAAGTCCAAGTGGGCTCGGTTGTTAAGGCGCTTATGACCAATTCTACGGCTGAAGAAAGGATTTTTGCGATTGTTGGTTCGCGAGAAGCCGACCCGGTTCAGGGCAAAATTTCAAACGAATCGCCTTTAGGTCAGGCCTTTTTAGGTCGTCAAATTGGTGATACAATAGAAGTAGAAACGCCGAAGGGGAAGGTGGGGTATAAGATTGTGGGGATAGAGTAAGATAAGATGGGGGCAGCCCCCGTTGCGGGGGCTGCCCCCATAAATTGCGCTTATGAATGAAATAAAACAAAATCGGCTGGAGAAATTAGAGAGTATTCGCAAAGCCAAAATAAATCCGTATCCGAGCGAAACGGAGCGGACGCATACTTGCCAGGAGGCGTTTGATGGTTTTGATGAACTTTCCGCTGGGGGCGAGGAGGTCTCTTTGGTCGGTCGCTTGCGTTCAATTCGCCAACATGGCGGTTCTACATTCGCTAATATTGAAGACGGCTCGGGGCAGATTCAGATTTATTTAAAAAAGGACGGAATTGGCGAGGAGAAATATAATTTTTTTATTGCTCATTTTGATGTGGGAGATTTTATCGGCGCGCGCGGGACGCTCTTTTTAACAAAGAAGGAAGAAAAAACGCTTTTGCTGAACGATTACAAAATTTTGAGCAAAAGTTTGTCGCCTTTGCCCGAAAAGTGGCACGGGATTAAGGATGTTGAAGAAAGATTTCGCAAAAGATATTTGGATTTGATCATGAATAAGGATGTTCGCGAGGTCTTTGTCAAACGGAATGAAATTATTAAAAAAATAAGAGAGTTTTTGGAAAAGAATAATTTTATGGAGGTGGAGACCCCCATTTTGCAGTCGCTATACGGGGGCGCTAACGCGAAACCTTTTACGACACATCTTAACGCGTTGGACATAGATTTGTATTTAAGAATCGCGCCAGAATTGTATTTGAAGCGGCTTTTGGTGGGCGGGTTTGAGAGGGTCTTTGAAATTGGCAGATGTTTTAGAAATGAGGGCATGGACAGGGAGCATAATCCTGATTTTACAATGTTGGAATGGTACGCGGCTTATTGGGATTGGGAGGACTTGATGAAATTTACGGAGGATTTAATGTATCATCTTGATCCGAAGGTTTTTCCAAAAAAATGGGACAGAGTGGAATACGGAGAAATTGTTAAAAATGGCGACGATAAGGCGGCTTACGCTAAACTTGAAAAGCCAACTTTTGTTTTGAATGTGCCGAATATGCCGCTTTGCAAAGACGGACAGGCGCTTCAGGGTATTGCCTGTGGAGTAGAATTAATAAAAGCGTTTACCGAGCAGAATAATCCGATTGAGCAGAAAAAAGCGTTTGAGGAACAAGAGAAAAAACGCGAAAAAGGAGATGAGGAAGCGCAAAGATACGATAAAGATTTTATTGAAGCGCTTGAATATGGAATGCCCCCCGCCGCTGGTTTTGGTCTGGGCATAGACCGACTGGTGCTCTTATTGACAGATGCGAAAAGCTTAAGAGAAGCAATTCTATTCCCCCTAATGCGCCCAAAGGAATAATAATTCGGCTTTACCAAAGCCGAACGGGATTATGAAAAAATATGTTGGATATTAAATTTATTCGGGACAATTTAGATAAAGTGAAAGAGGGGTGCCGTCGGAAGAAGGCGGAGGTTGATTTGGAGCGGCTTTTGGAATTGGATGGGGAGCGACGGGAGTTGATGGGGAAGATTGAGGCGTTGAAAGCAGAGAGGAATAAATGTTCAACCCTGAACGTTGAACACTTGCGTGAAAAAGCGAAGGAGATAAAGAAAGAGATTAAAGAGTTGGAGCCGAGGTTGGATGCGGTTAAGAAGGAGTTTGATAAATTAATGAGGCAGGTTCCTAATCTGCCTTTTGACGATGTGATTGAGGGGGCGAGCGATAAAGATAACAAAGTTTTAAGAGAAGAAGGGGAAAAGAGAAAATTTGATTTTAAGCCGAAGGATTATTTGGAAATTGCCGAAAAATTGGACATTGTTGATGTCGCGCGGGCAGCAAAAGTTAGCGGGACGAGGTTTGGCTATTTGAAAGGCGAAGCGGTTTTGATGGAATTCGCGCTGATCCAATTGGCGCTTGAGGTTTTAGGCAAAGAAGGATTTATTCCTGTTATTCCGCCCGTCCTACTGAAAGACGCGCCTATGCGAGGAATGGGTTATTTGGACAGAGGAGCGGATGAGGTTTATCACTTAGAAAAAGACGATTTGTATTTGACTGGCACTTCCGAGCAGCCAATCGGAGCGATGCATAGCGGCGAGATTTTTGAAGAAAAGGATTTGCCCAAAAGATATGTCGGATTTTCAACTTGTTTTCGGCGCGAAGCGGGGGCGTACGGGAAAGACACAAAGGGGATTTTGAGAGTTCATCAGTTTGATAAAGTGGAAATGTTTAGTTTTTGTCATCCCGATAAATCAAAGGACGAGCATAATTTAATTTTTTCGTTGGAGGAAAAGTTGATGAAAATGTTGGAAATTCCTTATCGAGTGATTGATATTTGTTCGGGCGATTTGGGCGACCCGGCGGCGAAAAAGTGGGACATTGAAGCGTGGATGCCCGGGCAAGGCGAATACAGAGAAACGCATTCGGCGAGCAACTGTACTGATTGGCAAGCGCGGCGTTTGAATATCCGCTATCGCGGGAAAGAGGGAACGGAATTTGTTCACACTTTAAATGGGACGGCTTTCGCGATGGGGCGGATTTTGATCGCTATTATTGAGAATTATCAGAAGAAGGATGGGGGGATTGTTGTTCCGGAGGTTTTGCGGAAGTTTATGGGAGGGACCGCTCGCATTTAGATTTTTTTGAACGCTTTAGCCCTAAAGGGCGCCCCACGCGTATCAAAAAAATCTAAAGTGCTTGCTGCGAAAAAGAAACTAAAAAAGTCAGAGGTTCTGAAAGAAATAAAAGGTCTGACCTTGTAAATTAATGATTAAAAGAAAGAAAAAAAAGTCCCTTAAAAAGTTTGTTTTTTTGGGACTGTTTTTTTGTTTGATAGGCGGCTTGGCTTATTTTTTGGTCTGGTCGCCTTTTTTTTGGGTGGGTGAAATTAAAGTTGAGGCGGCGGATGGCAAGGAGCCGATGTATTATTCATCCGCAGAGATAGAAGAAATCGCGAAAAGGGTTTTAGAAGAAAAGATTTTTTATTTTATTCCGCTAAAAAGCGTTTTTTTGGCGCCGACGGAGGAAATTGAAAAAAGGATTCTGGAAAGGTTTCCTGAAATTCGGCTGGTCAATGTTTTGAAAAAAATGCCTTCTGTTTTGGAGATTAAAATAGGGGAGAGGGAGAGTGTCGGGATTTGGTGTGTGATAACTAAGACAGGGACAGTCCCTCGCGACGAGGGACTGTCCCTTAGTGATGAGGACAATTTAGCTACAACGGGGTCAGCCCCCGCGGACGGGGGACTGTCCCCTGGGGAGATTGGGGATTGTTTTAAGATTGATCGGGAGGGCGTGATTTTTCGGGAGTCGCCTCTTATCGGAGGCAATTTAGTTCTTAATATTTATGGCGAAAATAATTCGGCGAAAATCAGAGACGAAGTTATTCCGCCAAGGGTGATTGATTTTATTTTAACCGCCAAAAAGGTCTTTCCCGACGCGCGCGATTTTGAATTTGTTTCGGATGAAGAATTGAAAGCAACGACTATTCAGGGCTGGCAGATTTATTTTAATCCGTCTGTTCCGGCTATTTCGCAAATCGACGCGCTCAAGGTTATTTTAAAAAACGAAACGGAAGAGGGATTGGCCGCTTTAGAGTATGTGGATTTAAGGATAGAGGGAAGGGTGTATTATAAGTGATAAACAAAAATGGAGTGGCCGATGATGGCTGTTGGTTCGTATCGGTTGAGCCAGTTGTAATAGTCGGTTTTTTGGTCAAATCCTTTGACAGGGGTTGCTCTTCCTCCTTGCAGTTCGTTGATGGAGATGGCGAGCCAGCTGTTTGGCGGCAATTGGTCTGGTTTTTGTTTGGCGTCCCATTTTTGGTATCGAGCGCCGAGATAATAGGTTGGGGAGCCGCCGCCGAAATAATTAAGATAAATTTTATCTATTTTGTTTTCTTCAACAAAAGCGGTTAAACGCCTTAGGTCCTGACCCCAATCAATGTTGGAATCCGTCACAAATTCATATCCGTTGGCTGGACCTCCGACTAATTCGTTGAAGTAGGCGAGGAAACTGGGATAGATTTGGATAACTGAAACGGCTTGCCAAAGAAGAAGAAGTCCGACAAAAATATATTTAATTTTTAAGGCGGGTTCTTTTAACCACGAAATAGTAGCGCGACTGACTAAAATAATAGTAAAAGGGAAGACCGGCAAAAGATGTCTTACTCCAATATTGAGATTGCCTTTGATGCTGACAGTCCAGTAAATAATTAGAAAAATGAACATAGCGAATTCCGTAAAATACTTGGAAAGCAATTTTCTGACTGCTATTTTCTTTTTTCTAAAAATTGAATAAAGGGACCAGATTAGGGCAAGGAGGGTGAGAATGTGAAATGGTAGCGGTTCTTTGATTAGATAAACAATAGGGAAATAACTTTTCCACGCTTCGGCGGACATTTGTCCCATAAAGAATGTGGTATTGCCTCCGCCAGCGCGGCTAACAGTCATTACTATTCCAGTAAAGTAATGGCTAAGAGACCTCAAGATTGGTTTATCGCTCATCCAAAGAAGCGGTTCTGCAATAAATTCAGGAGCAGACGCGCTCTCAAGCCGAAAGACAGTGTCTTTGAGTTGTTGCTGGACAGGGTAATTAAATGTATGCGCTTGGTAAATGGGCCAGATAACAAAAATTAAAGCGATTAAACCGATAAGCGTGGAGAGGGCGATATATTTTAGGAAGGGTTTTTTGTAAACCCAGGCGTAAAAAAGAGTAATAATGCCCAAGAATGGAATTAGTAAAATCAGGGAAAATTTAAGAAGCAAAGAAATGCCTAAAATAAAAGCGGCTAAAAGAACATTTTTCCAAGATGGCTTTTTTAAAAATTTTAACCAGACGCAAGTTGCGATTACTGTTCCTAAAGCGGCTCCGATGTCAGTTGTGACTAATCTTCCATGGGCTAAAAAAGTGGGAGATAACGCGATGAAGAAAAGGGATAGCAGGGCGGTCTTGTTGCCAAAAAGTTTTTTTGTCCAAAAAAAGACAAACCAAGCCAGGAAAAGAAATAATAAAATCATTGGTATTCTCGCGAAAAGGAGGATTTGGTCTGGGTCGTTGCCGGCTTGGTATAAAAATTGGCTGGCGAAATCAAATTGAAGCCACCAGACAGGGTCTCCTTCTTGGAGCCACGCAGAATGTTCTTTGGGAAAGTTGAGATTAAGAAACAAGAGAGGCGCGGCCGCTAAGTCCTTAATGAGCGGCGGGTGTTCTGGATTGAGGCGAAAGTCGTGTTGAGTTAAATAAGAATAACCGGACGCGATGTGCGCGGTTTCGTCAAAGGTCCAGCAATCGTCAAAGAGAGTAAAAAAGCAGAGGGTAAAAGAGATTATTAGAAGAAGGAACGCGATGGCGTAGGTAAAACGGTTAGACATATCTTTTTGTTTATTTTTCTATTTTATTCTATTTCAAACCGATAGGGTTCGTCTTGTCTTATTTTTCCTTGAGGGAACATTTTTTGAAGTTCCTCAAAGGCCTGGTGGTTATAAAGAGTTAAAATGACAGTTTTGTAGGGAGAAATTTCAATTTGTCCGATTTCTTGCCATGGCAGATAAGTAGCGCGCGGCTTTCCGAATTTTGCGCTTTCAATGAAAATTGGCGTTTGGGCGGCGATTGAGAGCCCATAATAAGGAGTTCCTTTTTCATTGACGATGACATATTTTTTTACTTGGTCAGGAAGAGAGTTGAGGTATTCGCCAATTTTTACATAATCATTAGAAAAAGACATGGCGGTTTCTGGTTTTTTTGCCCAGTCAAAAAAATACTTGTTAAAGTTTCTGAAGCCTGGGTATAAGATAATAAAAATAAGCAAAAAAGCGGCAAGATATTTAGCGCTTTTCATTTTTGCTAATGACAGTTTTTCAAATAACCAAAAGCCGCCCAAAGCGGATATTATATATACCACTGGGATAATTCCAATAGCGCGAAGGGCATGAGGCATTCCTTCATAGGTGAGAATAGCTGGCAGGAGCATAACCGCGAACCAGCTCAATAAAAAAATGGACTGGTATTTTTCAGACGAGAAAAGTTTTTTAATCGTTGAAATCATTCCTAATATAAAAAGGATGCCTATGGGCCAAACAAGCATTGGCGAGCCAGCGTAATTATGCCGCCAGTTCCAATCGCCGAAGACATTAAACATAAAGAATATTTTAACGGCGCTTTTTCCGAATTCTAATAGCGGTTGTTCCGTTGAAAAAATAGAGACCCCGCCAGTTCTTCCTGTGAAATCCAGAGGGTTGTTGAGAAAATAGATACCAATAGGCAAAGCGACAATAAAAATAACAACTAGAAATAAACCTATTTTCCAAAGATTAGACCATCTCATATCTTTAATAATTTGCGTTAAAATAATAATACCTAAGAAAATGACAGCCACCCTAAAGGCGATATAGCTGTAAAAACCGAGACCAAAAAATACTCCAGCCCAAATATAGTTAAGAATATTGTTTTTGCGAAACGCGCGGAGGAGGAAATAAAAAGAGAAGCACATTAAGAATGGGACGAGAATGGCGCGGAAGCCGATGCGGCTGAAATTGATGTGCCAAAAAGAGATGGCGAGAAAAAATGAAGAGAGAAGAGCGATTTTTTTTGAAAATAGTTCTTTGGTTAGTAAGTAAATTCCTAAGACAGTTAAAGTTCCGATGATGGCGCTAGTAAAACGCAGGGACCAGATTGAAACGCCAAATATTTTAAAAGCAAGGGCGATGAGCCAAAAATAAAGACCTTCGCGGCCGTTGTTTTCTGGGTAGAAAAGTTTAAATTGATTATTATTTAATGATGTTAGGGCATCGTTGGCGTTCATGGCTTCATCAGGATAAAGTCCAGGCGGCGCGCTATCAAGTTGCCAAACGCGTAAAAATGTCGCGATAGATAGGATGAGAAGGAGAAGGATAATTGTTTTATTTTTTTTCATAAACATAAATACTCGCGTTTAGATTTTTCCGAACGCTTTAGCCCTAAAGGGCGCCCCACGCGTATCAGAAAAATCTAAAGCGCTCGTCGCAGAAGAAAGCCATAAAAGGGTCTGACCTTGAATTTCTTTCATTGGGGATTAGTTATGTTGATTATACATTATGTTTTATGTTAAAATCAATGTGGATAATGTAATGTTTGATAAAAAAGGGAAATTAAAATTTGTTTTTTTGTTTTTGGTTCTTTTTGCCGCGCCTTTTTTTGCGAACGCGTTTTTACCAAAGCTGGACCTAATAAAGGGAAGCGGGCCAGAGGTGTATTTATTGGAGAAAGGAACGAGGCATTGGATTCCCGACCCGGAGACATTCTCGGTCTTTAATTTTATTTGGGAGAATATTAAGACATACACGAATTCGGTTGTGGGGAGTTATCCGCGGAGTGAAGATTGGGATGACGGGGAGGATTATCCAGACGGAAGTTTATTAAAGGGCTCCGGTCCCGAGGTCTATTTGATTGAGTTGGGGAAGAAACGATGGATTCCCAGCCCGGGCATTTTTACGGGGAATGGTTTTGGGTGGAAATATATTATTAGCGTTGACGATGATGTTTTGGACGATTTTGATGAGGGCGCTTCTTTAACATTGTCGGAGCCGAACCGATATCCGGAAACAAGTATTTTGAGCGGTCCGTCGCAAGGCGAGGCGATAGAGAGTACTGACATTTCTTTTACATACACAGGAACTAATCCTTTGGGCGATGTAAGCGAACTGGAGTTTGAAACATATTTGTCAGGGTATGACGATGAGTGGGAAGGCGAGGGCGATGATTATGTTAAGGAGTATGATTTGTCGGGTTGGAATGGGGCATTTACCTTTTTTGTCCGGGCGATGAATGAAGAGGGTTATGTTGACCACAGTCCGGCTTCTTGGAGTTTTCAAATAGGGGTTTCGTCTAATTATGGAGCCGTGGAAATTGACGATATTTCTTACGACGAAGACGATTTTGAAAATGATTATTTGGTTTTAGTTAATGAAAGCGATAACGCAGTTAATATGGGTGGATGGACGATTGAGACAAGCAACGAAACGGCGGACATTCCGCAAGCGATTCATAAATTGCGGTATCCTTTTTCGGCGAGCACTCCCGCGGATGTGGAATTGGCTCCTGATGATGAGGTTATTATCTCTGTCGGGATAAGTCCCCAGGGAATAGATTTTAGAACCAACAAATGCGCGGGATATTTAGACCAAAGCGAGCAGTTTTATCCATCATTGAATGAGGATTGCCCCGTTTTTGACGCGTCGGAATACAGTCATTTGAAAACAGCCTGCCGCTCTTTTATTGACGATTTAGACGAGTGCGAAATACCCGATTATTCCAGCAATTATGAGGTTAGCGTTGACAATACATGTGTCGCGTTTTTGAACGAGCAGTTTAATTACGCGTATTGCTATAACGACCACTATTTGGAGGTTGATTTTTTTGGCGATGAGTGGAGGGTTTTTTTGGGCAAGTCAATTGATATTTTAAATAATGTGAGCGATAAGGTTATTTTAAGGGACGGAAACGGGCTGGTCGTTTGGGAGTATGAGTATTAGTATGGTATAATAATTTTATGGACGATAAAGATAAAAAATATGAGAAGGATGCGGAAGAATTAGTAAATCATGCTTTTGGGGCGGAGATTTTTGAGCGCTCGGATACATCGGAGGTGGCGAAGGTGGTAAGGAAATGGGAAGACCAGCCGGCGCTGGTTAAGAAAAATATAGCGGGCAGTTTGGAGGACAAGACGAAAAAAGTGAAGAAAGTTGAAGCGAGAAAATTAAAAAAATTAAAAAAAGTAAACAAAGACGAGGGCAGCCCTCGCGGCGAGGGACTGTCCTCTATTAGCGAAGAGAATCAAAAAATAATTGATAAGACATTTGAAGATGAAAACAAAGACGAGATAGAAGAGATGGAGAAAGAGCTGGTTGCTGACAAAGAAAAAGAAGCGAAAATAGAGAAAGAAAAGACAGCGACAGAGATTTTAGAGGAGGCGCGGGGAGAGTTTGCGAAAGTGGATTTGATGGCGGAGAAATATATTAGAGCGAAGAAAAAGTTTTCTAAAGAAAAAAAGACGAAAGAAGATTTTGAAAAAGATGGCGGGAACGCGGGGAAGGAATACGCGGAGGCGAAGGGGAGGTATTTTGAAGCGTTAAAGGCGCGGAGAGCGGAGATACTGGATTCCGGATCCGAAAAAGATATTATTATAGAAACAATCGCGGCGGAGGCGAATAAATTGTATGACAAAAAAACGGAATTGGATTTGGAATTAAGAGGCGGGGCGTCAAGGTTTGAAAAAGTTTTGAATATTTCTAAAAAAGTAGTTGAGAAGTATCGGAAGATGCCTTTGAAATACAAACTAATGCTTTCGGCTGGTTTGCTAGCGGGAGGCGTGGCGGCGGGCGCGGTTGGCGGAGCGGCGGGCGCGGCAATGGTGACGGGAGTTGTGGCGGGCAGGTGGTTTCAGAGAGTTTTGGGCGGTTCAGCGGCGGCGGTTGGTCTTGAAGGATTGATTAAGAGAAGCCAAGAGAAAAAAGCGGGGAAGGAAGTGACGGCTGAATTCGCGGACAAGTTGATGGAGAGCATAAAGAATGGGGATAAAAAATTAGACGAAAAATTGCTTGAATTGGAAGGCGGGAAGAAATGGGAGAAATATCGGCGCTTCGCGCTGGCCGGGTCAATGGGCGCTTTGATCGCTTCGGGGTGGACGGCTAAGGCGTTGGGAAATGTTATTCCTCATGAGTGGGCGGATTGGGCGAAGGAGAAGGTGGGTCTTGGGGCGGAAGCGGCGCCAACGGTGGAGAATCAGGGGACTGTCCCCGCAGAGGGGACAGTCCCCGAAGCGAAGGTTGTTCCTGAAAGCGCGCCGATGGAAACGGGCGGCGGTTTCGTGGAAGTGGCGGGGAAAGGGGATTCGGTTTGGAAAATGGCGGAGGAGCAGTTGGCAAAAAATTATGGAGAGAAATTCGCGGGGCTGGATGGGGCGAGGAAAACATATTTGATTGACGCGATTAAGGGTAAAATAGCGGCTGATCCGGGTAAGTTTGGATTGGAGGATATTGATAAAATTAAAGTGGGGCAGAAAATTGATTTTTCAAGCATTTTTGAGGATAAAGCGGGGATGGATGAAATATTTGGGGATGCAAGCGCCTTAAAGCAAGCGGCTTTGGAAAATATTACAAATAACGATAAAATATTGGGCGACTGGACGGCGGCGCATCCGGGCGAGGAACTGACTTCAGGGAAGATAGATGAGATTTTGACTAATAAAGGAGTTGAGATAAATTTAGATGATCAGAGATTTAAGACATATTTAGAAGCGCAACCAGAATTACCAGAGGAAGGAGTTGACCCGTTTTTAGAAAATGAAATGGCGCATATTAAGGCGTTCGGCTTTAGTAAAGCCGAATACGAAGCGATTAAGAGCGTTAAAGTGAGCGAATTACTTGAAAAAATTCCTTCAAGCAAAGAAGCATGGGAGATATTTAACCAGCCAGGAGGCGCGAAAGCAATTGGGCTGCCTTCAGATGGAAAATTAGGCGCGATTGAGTTTAATAGACAAATTAAATTAGCTGAATTTATTCGCGGGTTTAATCCAAGCGCGAATATAAAACAAATGTCAGTAAGTCGGTTTTTAAGAACGATAAACTAAAATGGGGGCAGCCCTCGCGGCGAGGGCTGCCCCCATGAAAAAAATTATGGATACACAACAAATAAAACAAAGTATTATTGAGGAGTTGGGTTTGGCGGGGTTGTCGGAGGAGAAGCAGGCGGAGCTTTTGACGGTGATGACAGAGTCGGTTTTGAAGCGGATTACCGTCAAAACGCTTGAATTACTGTCGGACGAGGACAGGGTTGAGTTTGAGAAGTTAAGGGAGACGGATGATCCGGATAAGATTGCAGAGTTTTTAAGGACGAAGATTAGCGATTATGACGCGATGGTTGAAGGAGTGGTTCGGGAGTTTAAGGAGGAGATAAAAGGGACGATAAACTAAGACGGGGGCTGCCCCCGCTGCGGGGGCAGCCCCCTTTGTAAAATTATGGACAAATATAAAGAGTCAATTGGGGAGGTTGAGACGGAGCCGGTTGAGACGGGGACAGTCCCTCGTCCCGAGGGACTGTCCCCTCGGGAAGTTGAGGTTGAGAAAGTTGAACAGGAAGTAAAGCAAGAAGTAAAGCAAGAAGTAAAGCAGGAAGTTATTGAAGAGGTAAAACCAGCGCCGCCCGCGGATGACTTGTCCGCCAAAGCCTCGGCGAAGGAGGACAAGGCGAAGCGTGGCAAGAAAGTTGAAGAGATTAGCAAATTGGGCGTTCAGGAACAGATTGAGGCGCTTCGGAATTTGGCTCTTGAAGAGGGGCCTGATTTTGCTGTTGGAGTGGCGAAGGAGTTGGATAACGCTTTTGTCCTTGATGAATTTCACGATACATTAGATAAGTTAGAGTTGATTAAAGAGGGGAAGCTAAAGGAGATCTAACTAAGACGGGGACAGTCCCTCGCGGCGAGGGACTGTCCCCTTATATATGCCGTTAAGTCAAATTCTTTTACTTATTACCGTTTTGCTTGCTCTAAGCGTGGTTGGCTTGGGGGCGGCGGTTTTTGTAATGCATCTTAAAAATAAAGGGCGGATTACGCGGTCTTTAAATATGCGTCTTTTTTTGATTTCCTTGCCTAAAAAAGTTAAAAAAGAGGAGGGCGGCGCGCCGAAGAGTGAGAAGGAAATTGTCGCGGTCATGGAACAGCTTTATAACGGCTTGAGCAATATCCGAGAAACAAAGGATATTTTTATTTATGGTCAGCCGTATTTGGCGTTTGAAATCGCGACGCCGCGGGTGGGCGAGGAAATTTCTTTTTATTTGGCTGCGCCACGGCGTTATGAAAATATTATTGAAAAACAAATTCACGGGCTTTACCCAGAAGCATCGGTTGAAGAAAGCGACGATTATAATATTTTTAATCCAAAAGGGGCGGCGGTTGGCTCGTATTTAAAACTGGCTCAAAGTTTTGTTTTGCCTTTTAGGACTTATCAAAATTTGGAAGTTGACCCGCTCAACGAGATTACGAATGCTTTGAGCAAATTAGAAAAAGAAGGGGAGGGGGCGGCAATTCAGATTGTTATTAGACCAACTTCTCCAAAATGGCAAAATTTAAGCCGAGGCATCGCGCGAGAAATGCAAAAGGGAAAGAGTTTTTCAGCGGCGAAATCGGAGAAGGGCGGAAATTGGTTAGTCAAAATTATTAAGGATTTTAGGGCGAGCATTAAGCCGCCTAAAAAAGAAGGAGAGATGGCGGAAGAAAAACCGTCGCTCACTCCAGGACAGGAAGATGTGATTAAAGCGATAGAAAACAAGGCGGGCAAGGCGGGGTTTGAGACGAATGTCAGATTGCTTGTTTCGGCTGGCGAATTAAAGAGAGCGGAGGAGATTTTGGGGCATTTAGAATCGGTTTTCGCGCAATTTAACGCTTCGGATATGAACCAGTTAAAGTCGGTTAGGTTGCGGAAGGGGCGGGAGTTAAAAAAATTGATTTACGAATTTTCTTTTCGCCTTTTTAACAAAAAGCGGGCGATGCTTTTAGGGACGGAGGAATTGACGAGTATTTTTCATTTTCCAACCGCGTCTTTGGAGACGCCCAAGGTTAAGTTTTTGAAATCGGGACAGGCGGCTCCGCCCGCGAATTTGCCTAAAGAGGGGATAATTTTAGGCAAGAACGCTTATCGCGGCGAAGAGGCGGTAGTTCGTCTGCAGGAAAACGACCGGAGGCGGCATCTTTATACAATTGGACAGACCGGAACCGGAAAATCGGCTTTTATGCAGAATATGGCGATACAGGACATTAAAGAAGGGCGGGGCGTGTGCGTTCTTGACCCGCACGGCGATTTGGTTGAGAAAATTTTAGCGTTGGTTCCAAGCGAGCGAGCGGAAGATGTAATTGTTTTGGACCCTTCTGATTTGGGGAGGCCTTTGGGCTTGAATATGCTTGAGTATGACCCGGCTTATCCAGAGCAGAAAACCTTTGCCGTGAATGAGTTAATGAATATTTTTGACAAACTTTATGATATGAAAACGACCGGCGGGCCGATGTTTGAGCAATATACTCGCAACGCGCTTTTGCTTTTAATGGACGACCCGAATGAGAAATCTACTCTGATGGAAGTGCCGAAGGTTTTGGCTGATAAGAATTTTCGCGATAAATTACTGGCGAAATGCGGGAATATTGTGGTCAAGGATTTTTGGGAAAAGGAAGCGGAAAAAGCGGGTGGCGACGCGTCTTTGGCGAATATGGTTCCTTATATCACTTCTAAATTTAACATTTTTATCGCCAATGATTATATGAGGCCGATTATCGGACAGTCGGAAAGTTCGCTTGATTTTAGGAAGATTATGGATGAGCGGAAAATTTTGCTCGTTAATTTAAGCAAGGGGAAATTGGGGGATACAAATAGTTCTTTGCTCGGTTTAATTGTCACGGGCAAATTGCTGATTGCGGCTTTTTCAAGAATTGACATGGCGGAAGAGGAACGGAAAGATTTTTATTTATATATGGATGAGTTTCAAAATTTCGCCACAGATAGTATTTCAACTATTCTTTCGGAAGCGCGAAAATATCGGCTTTGCTTGGTTCTCGCTCATCAGTTTATTGGGCAATTAACCGAAGGGATTCGCGACGCGGTTTTTGGAAATGTTGGCTCAATGGCGAGTTTTCGGGTTGGCGCGGAGGACGCGGAATTTTTAGTGAAGCAGTTTGAGCCGATTTTTGACGCGAATGATTTGATTAATGTGGGTAATTTTAACGCTTATGTTAAATTAATGCTTAATAACGAGACATCCAAGCCGTTCAGTATTGCGACCTACCCGCCCGAAAAGGGCGACGCGGAAACCGCCGAAGCGATCAAGGAACTTTCGCGGCTGAAATACGGGAGGGATAAGGTGATGGTTGAGAGGGAAATTGGGGAGAGGTATAAGAGTTAAGGACGCAGGGGGCAGCCCCCTAATTAATATGAAATTTTTCAAAAACTTATTCTTAGACGCTTTTTGGTTGGTTGTCTACTTCCCTATATGGTGGTATGGCGAGGGGTTGAAGGAGGCGGCTGTTTTTTGTTGGCGGCGGATTAAGGGCGGCTGGCGGGGATTGGCTTTGGGAATTCTTTTTGAGAATTTTTTTAGACCGATGTACGGGGAGCGCGGCTGGGACGCTTATGTTTTAAGTTTATTTGTTCGCTCGTGGCAGATTTTTTGGCGCTCGCTCTTTTTTGTTTTTTTGTTTGTTTTTTGGACGATTGCTTTTGCGCTGTGGCCGCTTTTGCCTCTTTTGGCTGTTTGGGGAATGATATAAATTTATGTCTGAACTTGATATTCAAAATACGGATTTTAGGTTTGAGCCCGGCTTGGGCGTTTTGGCTATTGCTTTGAGGCGATTAAAGGTTGTTTTGGGTTGGTTAATAGTTATTTTTTTAGTTTTGTTCGGGATTTATGGAATTTTTGTTCTATCATCCTTATCTTTATTCGCTGATATGTTTCTTTTCTATCTTTGGCGGAAGAAAAAGACGGGGGGCAAAATTAGAACAAGCGAACTGCTTAAGCCAGATGATGATAAAATTGAAGTGTCTTCTTTTTTGGACGGTTCGGCGCGAAAGGCGTTGGAGAGCGCTTGGATTTTTTGCGAGCGTAAAAGATATTCTTCTTTGCGTCCAATCCACATTTTTTATGTTTTCTTAAAAAACAAAGAGTTCAAAAAAATTCTTAAGCGGCTTAATTGCGAGCCGAAGGATGTCGTTCAAAAAACGAAATCGGTTCTTGAAAATTCTTCTTTTTTTCCAAAGACAAAAGAGAAAGGGGGGATTTTAGGACCTAAAATAGCGTCTGACTTTAAACAAATATTTTTTGACGCTTATCTTTTTGCGTTAAAAAACGAGAGGCGAAAAATAAATTCTTTGGATATTCTTTGGGCGATTAGCCGACGAAAAAATTTAGTTGGGATGATTTTTGACGAATTTGGCATAAGTTCGGAAGAAATTGAACGGGTAGTTGAATGGGCGCGTCTGGATGAGGAAATTGAAAAACGCGAAAAAATGTTTTTTTGGAAACGGCTCTTTAAGCCAAAAGGGAAATTAAATCGGGCGATGACGGCCGCCTTAACGCCTCTTTTGGACAGAGTTAGTTATGACTTGACTTTTATGGCTCGACAGGGAGGATTTGAAATGGTTTTGGGCAGGGATAAAGAGATAGAGGAAATTTTTAATTTTTTTGGTCTGGGGAAAGTGGGCGCGGTTTTGGTTGGGCAGAGCGAGGTGGGGAGAAAGGCCGTTTTGAAAAAATTAGCTCAAATGATGGTGGAGGAAAATGTTCCAAAACTTCTGCGAGACAAAAGATTAATTAAATTGGATTTGGGAAGTTTGGTCGGATTGAGCGAGGCGAGCGAGAGGGGCGAGGAGTATTTGAGGAAAATAATTTTTGAGGTTAATCGGGCGGGGAATATTGTTTTAGTCATTGACGATGTGGATAGTTTGGCTGGTTTGAAAAGCAAAGAAACGGGTTTGGATTTCGCGGAGATTTTGGCTTCGGCGCTGGATAATTACGCCTTCTTTTTTATCGGGACCGCTTCGCTAAATGGGTTTTCTTCTAAAATTGAGGGTAAAATATTGGGTCGGGTTTTGAATAAAATTGAATTAGCTGAGCCGTCCAGAAATCTTCTTTGGCGGATTTTAGTTACTAAAATTTTTGTTATTGAAAAAGCGATTAATGTTTTTTTCTCGGTTGACGCGCTGGACCGAGCGGTTGATTTGGCGGATAAATATCTTTACGGAAAAGCGCTTTTAGGCAAGGCAATTGATTTGTTAACCGAATCAGCGTATGTTGTTAGACAGCGGGGAGGGGTGGGAAGCCAAGTCGGCGAGAAAGACATTGTTGAATTAGTCGCGCGAAAGACCAAAATTCCATTGGGACAGGTGATGGAAACGGAAAAAGAAAAACTGCTTCAATTGGAGGAGTTAATTCATCGGAGAATGGTTAACCAAGAAGAAGCGGTTAAAGCGGTGGGGAACGCTTTAAGACGGAGCCGTCTTCAATTGCAGGAAAAGAAAAAACCGATTTGCAATTTTCTTTTTGTCGGACCGACGGGCGTGGGAAAAACAGAATTGGCGAAAACACTGGCGCGCGTTTATTTTGGCGATGAAAAGAGGATGATACGATTAGATATGTCCGAGTATCAGGAAAAGAGAAGTTTGCGGCAGCTGATTGGTTTTCGGACGGAAGAGGGCGTGAATAAAGGATATTTAACGGAAGCGGTCAAGAGACAGCCATACGCGCTTTTGCTTTTGGACGAGATAGAGAAGGCGCATCCGGATATTTTGAATTTGTTTTTACAAGTAATGGACGATGGGCGGTTGACTGACGCGTCGGGAGAAACGATTAACTTTACAAATGTGATTTTAATCGCTACTTCAAACGCGGGGACACAATTTGTTCAGCAGCAAATCAGGCGAGCGGTTGATTATAAAGAAATCTACAGGGAGTTGAAGGAAAAGGTCTTATTGAAGGATTTTAAGCCGGAATTTTTGAATCGCTTTGATGAGATTATACTTTTTAAGCCGCTTTCGGTTGAGAATGTGACGGAGATTACAAAATTGTTTTTAAACAGCGCGCGGGAGCAGTTGGCGGAAAAGGGCGTTGTTTTTGAAGTTGAAGAAGAGGCGGCGCGGGAATTGGCTTTGGCTGGGTTTGACCCGCTTTATGGAGCGCGGCCGCTGAAGAGGGTGATTCAAGACAAAGTGGAAAGCGAGTTGGCACGGTTGTTTTTAGAGGATAAAATCAAACGCCGTGATAAAGTAATTTTACAAGAAGGGCTTGTTTTCAAGGTCGAGAAAGCCCCCGAGATATAGGGATGAAACTAAAAATTTATGTTTTTATTAAACGAAAAATACAAAAAGTTGGTTGTTCAGTTTAGCAAATTTGTTTTGATTGGGTTTTTGAATACGGGGATTGATTTCGCGATTTTGAATTTGCTGATGTGGCAGACGGGGATTTATAGCGGGAAGTATATTATTCTGTTAAACGCGGTTTCTTTTTCGGTGGCGGTCATCAACAGCTTTTTCTGGAATAAGTTTTGGATTTTCCGCGCCGGGGAAACAGAGAAAAAAGCGGGGGAATTTGCGCAGTTTGTCGCGATTACACTGGTTGGGATGGCGCTTAACACGACTGTGGTTTATGTTATTACGACTTTGGTCTCGCCGATGTTCGGCTTGAGCGCGGAACTTTGGGCGAATTTAGCCAAGGTCGTCGCGACGGGTATTTCGCTGGTCTGGAATTTCGCGGGGTATAAGTTTATTGTCTTTAAGCGGTAATAGTTTTGTATATGTCAAATTTAGTTTTGTATCGAAAATATCGGCCGAAGAGTTTTGAGGAGGTCGCGGGGCAGGAGCATGTCGTTAGAACTTTGACGAATGCTTTGGCAATGGATAAGGTCGCGCACGCTTATCTTTTTACCGGACCGAGAGGGACGGGGAAGACGACAATTGCCCGTCTGCTCGCCAAGGCGGTTAATTGTGAAAATAGAACATGTCATAAATCATGCGGTAAATGTCCTGCTTGCGTAGAAATTAATAACGGCAAGTCAATGGATTTGATTGAAGTTGACGCGGCGTCTAATCGTGGGATTGACGAAATTAGAGAGTTGCGCGACGGGATACAATTTAGTCCGAGTAAATTAAAATACAAAGTTTTTATCATCGACGAGACTCACATGCTCACCCAGCCGGCCTTTAATGCCTTGCTTAAAACTTTAGAGGAGCCGCCTGCGCACGCGATTTTTATTCTCGCTACGACTGAAATTCAAAAAATCCCCCAGACGATTATTTCCCGCTGTCAAAGATTTGATTTTTACAAATTAACTCTGGAAAAAATTACTGAACGCTTGGCTTGGATTTCCAAACAGGAAAAGGTGGCGATTGAAAAAGAAGCGCTTGAATTGGTCGCCCTTAACGCCGACGGGGCGATGCGCGACGGGGAAAGTTTGCTCGGGCAGATTATGTCCATGGAAGACAAGCAGATTACGCTGAAAGAAGTTCAAGATATTTTAGGAGTGGTTGATATTCGTTCGGTTCAGGAGTTGGCGGGCTTTTTGGCGGAGAAGAAAAATTCGGAAGCGATTCATCATATTAACGAAATTTTTGGCAAAGGATACGACCCGGTCCAATTCACGAAATCGTTCATTAACTATTTGAGAAAAATGATGATTTTGAAAGTTGACCCCGAATTAGCGAAACTGATTGCTATAGAATTGACCAAGGAGCAGTTGGATGTTATAACAGGACAGGGAGAAAAGTTTTCCCAGCCGGATTTAATCAAAACAATCCGTCTCTTCATCCAAGCCGAAAACGAAGTAAAATCCGCCGACTTCCCCCAACTGCCTTTAGAACTGGCAGTAGTGGAATGCTGCGGAGAAAATTCGGCTTGATTTATCAAAACCACAGATGTATAATGGAGACAATATATCCATGGTTCATGATTTCAAAAACGAGAGAAAAACAAAAAGCAATAGTGTTAAGAAAAAAGGGATTATCGTATAACGAAATTTTGAGATTGGTGCCAGTAGCCAAATCTACATTGTCGGTTTGGCTTCGTGAAATAGGATTAGCCAAAAGGCAGCGACAACGACTTACTGAAAAAAGAAAATTGGCCCAAAAAAAAGCGCAACAAACATGTCGCGAAAATAGAATCAGAGCCACAGAAGAGATAAAAACTTTAGCCGGAAAGGAAATAAAAAAGATTGGTAAAAAGGAGTTATTTCTAATTGGAATAGCGCTGTATTGGGCGGAAGGGTCAAAACAAAAGGAAACAAATGTTTCTCAAGGGTTAAGATTTAGCAATTCAGATCCAAGAATGATAAAGATTTTTCTTAAATGGCTTATTGAAATTTGTAATGTTTCCAAAAAGAATATGGATATGAGGTTGTATATTCACGAGACAGGCGATGAAGAAAAATCTTTAAAATATTGGTCTAAAATTGTTGGAGTGCCCGTAGTCAGGTTTAGAAAAACCGTATTCAAAAAGCATAATATAAAAACCAATCGTAAGGTGGATAACAATAATTACTTTGGGCTACTTGATATCACGGTGAAAAGAAGCACAAATCTCAACAGAAAATTGATGGGTTGGGTTGAGGGGATAGTAAGTAAAATTTAAAATTTGGGGAGTGGTGTAGCGGTAACACGTCGCTCTTTGAAAGCGAAAAGCGGGGGTTCGAATCCCTCCTCCCCAGCAAAGTAAATAAAACAATCGCTATCTGGGCGGTTGTTTTTGTGTTATAATGCTTTCAATAATATGACGCGAAATTATGGAGGTAAAAAAATAAAAAACGGGGGGAGGGAGATAATAGAATCCTTGCTGGGCGAGGCGGGCGTTAGAGTGGGCGGGAGCGAGCCGCGGGATATTAGGGTTCATGACGAAAGGTTTTATCAGAGGGTTTTAGGGGGCGCGTCTTTGGGTTTGGGCGAGTCATATATGGACGGCTGGTGGGATTGCGCGGCACTTGACGAGTTTTTTTATAGGGTTCTTGGGGCAAAACTGGACGAAAAAGTTAAAATTTCCAAATGGCTCCTGTGGATTTTGCTTAAGGCCAAAATAATCAATTTTCAAAAAAAATCGCGCGCTTTTTTAATTGGAGAAAAACATTATGATCTCGGCAACGCGCTTTATCAAAATATGCTTGATGAGAGAATGATTTATAGTTGCGGATATTGGAAAGACGCGAAAACGCTTGATGAGGCGCAGGAGGCAAAGTTGGATTTAGTTTGCAGGAAAATAGGGCTGAAGGAGGGGATGAAGATTTTGGATATCGGGTGCGGATGGGGAGGGTTCGCCAAATACGCCGCCGAAAAATACGAGGCGCGAGTGGTCGGTGTCACTGTTTCCAAAGAGCAGGCCGATTTAGCCAGGCGAGTATGCGAGAACTTACCGGTTGAGATACGGCTGCAAGATTACAGGGATATTTCCGAAAAATTTGACGGTATTGTTTCTATCGGCATGTTTGAACATGTCGGTTACAAGAATTATCAGACATATATGAAAGTTGCGCGCAACTGTCTGAAAGATAACGGATTGTTTTTGTTGCATACTATTGGGAGAAATGTAGCGCGTGTCGCGACAGACCCGTGGATGAATAAATATATTTTTCCAAATTCTGTCATTCCCTCGCCGGAAAAAATTATTAATGCGGCAAAGGGCTTGTTTGTGCTTGAAGATTGGCATAATTTTGGAGCTGATTACGACAAGACGCTTATGGCTTGGCATCAGAATTTTAAAAATAATTGGGATAAAATTAAAAATATTTATGACCAAAGGTTTTACAGAATGTGGTCATATTATTTGCTCGCGTGCGCGGGCAGTTTCAGGGTGAGAAAAAACCAAGTATGGCAAATTGTCTTTTCCAAAAACGGCGTAGCGGGTGGATACGCGAGCGTTAGGTAAAAAAAGGAAGAGCGATTTTGCTCTTCCTTTTTGGTTTGTGTTTTGAGGAGTTTAGATATCAAGTTCCTCAATTTGCATTTGCCTTCTCATATAAACCAGCGGATTTTTTTGCGCCAGGATGTTTAGGGCGGCCAGGAAAGCATTTTTTTCCGGCCAGGTAGTCAACAAAGGAACATTAGATGGCATTCGGATACTGCTCCAAATGTCTTCAGGGTATTCTTCAATTGTGGTTGGTATAGCAATAACAGGCCAGTTTGTTCTGGCTGCAAGCATAGGTCCAAGTCCGTTGCTCCGTCCGACTTTGACAATAATTACTCCGCCGTCAGGATATTTCCCGATAATCTTATCAAGTTGAGCAAGGGCTTTTCTTGGAGATTTGTGACCGGATAAAATAATTTCATTAATGTCAAAATGGACGATTTGAACATTGAGCGATAGATCACTTTTTGAACCTTTCCAGAAAATTAAAACTTGTTTAGGAATTCTGATTTGATCAATTAGTGAAGAAACAATTCCATATTTTTTTTCAACTTCGGAAAGTTCTTCTCCTTGGCGGAACGCTTCTTTGCTTAATTCTTGCCATTTAGCGTCGCGGAGCCGCCAGCTGTCGTTATCAATCACATCGGCTACTATAAGTTTTCCGTCGGCGGTAATTCCGAATTCAATTTTCATATCAATCATTCGGAGTCCCATAGTATTCCAAGCGCCTTCAAGGACTAAGAATACTTTTCGGAGAATGTTTTCCATCTGCCCGATTTTTTCTTTAAAATCACTTCCTAGAATCTTAATTGCTGAAACGGATTTTTTGAAATCTGCTTCAGAATCCCATGACGGTTTCTTTGAATGAAAAAGACGCCATTCTGCTTCGTAAGGGTTGGTAATAAAAGGATCTTCTTCGCCTTTTTGTGAGTCAAGTCCTTGTACTATTTTCCCATATCCCGGTATAACCAGCTTCCCTTCGGTGGTCTTAAGAAAAAATTCAATAACTAATCGGTGGAAACGATGAGGCGTTTCATTTTCTCTTGGAGTTAATTCAGGGTGTCTTTTGAGATAACTTCCTACGGCAAATCGTCGAGCAACCGCTTCCAAGGGAATCATAATACATTTTTTGGCCAGAAATTCGGTCGGCGAAACCTGTTCTTGATAAGCCGCGGGGATGCCAGCTTTCCGCAAAAGTTCAAATACGCGGCAGGTAATGTTGGTAGAATAAATGGCTTTAGTTTCAAATTCCTTGGTAAAACTTGGGTCATCAAAGGCCGTAATATCTTTCTTATTTTCAATAATCACGATGTCGGGGTTATCCCTTACGCCCCAAATTTTCTTTGTTTTACCTTCATTAAGCAGTGATCCTTTTTCATAATTCATTTTGCGTCTCCTTTTCTGTCTTCTTTGGGTTTTTACTCTATTAGGCGTCTGGCAGAGAGCGCTATTTCTCGCGCTTTTTCTTTGGCTTTGCCGATGTAGTTTTCGGGATGTCGGAAAAGTTCTTGAATTTCTTCAGGAATCTTTCCCAACACTTCTTGAAGGTATTCATCTTTATTAGCCAATCTTTCTAATACTTCAATTAAAGACGAATTTGTTTTTTTCGCTTCGGGGACCAGTACTCTATTAACCAATTCGTGAGCATCTCTTTGGTAGCCAGCCATTTGCAGAGCGATATATAGAGGTTCAGAGAGAATAAGATTAGAGCTCATATCGAAATTTTTTTGGCAGGCCTCTGGGTCAATCGCGATTCTTGAAAGAAACGGAATTCCTTCTTTATTCTTTTTAGTTAGAGTATTAATCTGTTGCTGGAGATTAATTAGAATAATAGGATAATCTCTGGCAACGCAACTGCCGACCAAATCGCGTTGGTGCTCGCTGATGAGAGTGTCTATTACTTTGCCGAATTCATTTTTTGTTCTTAACCACATTCCTTCAAGATTCTCAAAATTAATCGGGTTTCTCTTATGAGCCATAGTGGACGAGCCGACCTGATTTTTTTCAAAGGATTCCATCACTTCGGCTATTTCCGTTCTCATTAAGTGGCGACAATCTCTTCCTAACTGCCCAAGCGAGGCCGACATCATAGCGCACGAGAAGAGAAAATAGGCGAGCGGTTCGGGCGGAAGAATTTGCGCGCTGATTTTTGCCGGGATTAGATTAAGTTTTTCTAAAATCCGTTCTTCAAAAGTTTTATCGCCGCATCGTTGTTCTAACCGGAGTCCGACTTGGGCATTGTAAGCTCCGACCGCTCCTGAAATCTTGCCGACCAACCCTCGAGAATAAATATCCATTTGGCGCCAATTATAGAGAATTCGTTGAAGGATGGTTGCTAGCCAAAATCCAACAGTTATTGGCAAGGCGTGTTGTCCGTGTGTTCTGCCAATTTGCAGTTGTCCCGCAAATTTTTCAACTAAATCCGCCAAAAGAGAGACAACTTCTTTTAATGATGGTTTAAGCGCTTTCTGGTAGGCGGATTGAAATTGGATCATTCTTCCGGTATCCAGAGCGTCATAACTGGTGAGAGGAATATGAACCCATCTGGCTAAAGCGCAATTCATTATTTCTTGAGCTTCTCTAATCCAAGCGCGAACATCATGATGGGTGATTTCCCTCTCAATTTTATCCACCTGATTTGTTGGAATTGCCAAAAGTTTTTCTTTCAGTTCCAGCGTCAACGATTCCATCTCTTCTGCAGGAATTACGCCGATTTCTCCGAGCGCTTCCAATGTGGCAATTTCTACTTGCGCCAAACCAAAGTAAAGGTTGTCATAGCCAAAAAAATCCTTCATTTCTTTGGGTTGATATCTTGGATTTCCAGGCAAAATCAAGTTCCTTTCATTCATTTTTCAGTCCTCCTTATTTTATTTCTTATTCATTTTTTAAAGGGCTTTCTATTCTTGTTGTTGAATATAGTGCTTGATATGACCGTAAAAGTCAATAAAAACAGGTATTATTTTTTACTGATTGGGAGAATGTGGTATAATAAAAGAGATGCGCAAGAAAACTATATTTATTTTCATTCTTGTTTTGTTTGTCGCTTTTTTGTTTGGCTCTTCTGTTTATTTGCGGGGCGCTTTGTCTGATTTGACGGCAGTTTTTGAGGGGTTTGTTGAGCGCTATCCGTTTTTCGCGCCCGTGGCGTTTGTTTTGCTTGCGGCGGTGTCTATGCTTTTGGGAATGTTTAGCAGTGTTCCGCTTGTTCCTTTAGTGGTGATGACATGGGGGGAGGCGGCAACTTTGTTATTACTTTTGCTTGGATGGCTTTTAGGCGGTTGCGTTTCTTACGCGATTGGGCGGTACGCGGGGTATCCACTGGTTAGCAAAATCGCGGGGCGGCAGAGGTTGGAAGGGTGGACTCTTAAACTGAAGCCGCGAATGACTTTTCTTTTGCTTTTTCTTTTTCGTCTTGCCACTCCTTCGGAAACGGGCTATGTTTTTGGGATATTTCGTTATGATTTTTGGCGATATCTTTTGATTACATTTTTGGCGGAATTGCCTTTCGCGCTTTTGGTTGTTTACGCAAGCGGAGCGTTTATTGAGGCGGATTGGAGGTTATTCGCGGCCTTGTTTTTGATTGGAGTCGCCGCTGCCGCGCTGATATATTATTTGTTTGAACGAAGGTTTGAGGGTAAATAAATTTTTTATGATTATGCCGCCGAAGGTTTTTATTATAATTGTTAACTGGAATAATTGGGCGGATACGCACGAGTGCTTAGAGTCGCTTGAAAATGTTGACTATCCAAATTGCGAGGTGATTGTGGTTGATAATGGGTCAACTGAAAAATTTTCAATTTTCAATTTTCAATTTTCAATTAAAGTCATTTACAATAAAGAAAATTTGGGATTTTCCGAAGGGAATAATGTTGGTATTAGATATGCTTTGAAAAATGGCGCCGATTATGTTTTACTTTTGAATAACGATACGATTGCGAGCGCTGATTTTTTAACGAGATTAGTTGAAGCGGGGGAGAGCGACGAAAAAATCGGTTTTTTAGGGGCGAAGATATATTTTGCGGACGAACCGAATAAAATTTGGTTTGCGGGCGGGGAGGTGAATTGGTTGTATAACAAAGGGACGATGAGGGGGTATGGCGAGATGGATAAGGGGCAGTATGATTTGCCGGCGATCCAAGAGACAGAGTATATTACGGGGTGCTGTCTTTTAGCGAAGCGGGAGGCGTTAGAAAAAATTGGCTTAATGCCGAATGAATATTTTTTGTATTACGAAGATGTAGATTGGTCTTTGCGCGCGAGGAGGGCGGGGTTTAAAACAGTTTTTGTCCCAGCGGCAAAGATTTGGCATAAGTGTTCAAAGAGTACGGTTGAGGGTTCGCCTTCGTATATTTATTATCACATCCGAAACGGATTGATTTTAGCGAGTAAATTCGCGCCATGGTATGTTTTGCCGTTTGTTCACTTGGATGCGCTTTGGCGAACGATTAAGCAGTTGATTAAATTGGTTTTTTCCCCAAAAAAGCGCGTTTGGGCGAAGTATATTTTAATAGGGATGAAGGATTTTTATTTAGGAAAAAGAGGAAAGGTTTAAATATGATTATTGGGATTGATGGGCGGAATTTGGAAGGCGGACGGACGGGCGTCGGCCGCTATTTGTTTAATCTGCTGAAAGAGTGGAATAGTTTTAATTTGCCTAATGATTTGAAATTTATTTTGTATTTTAAAGAAGAAATTCCGAAGGATTTAATCTTGTCAGAGGCGGTTTTTGAAAAAAAGATAATCGGCGGACGGAGTAATGCTTTTTTTACACATTTTGTTTTACCGCGGGCGGCTAAGAAGGACGGGATTGATCTTTTGTTTTGTCCAGCTTATGTCGCGCCGCTTTTTTATGGCGGGAAGATAGTGTTAACCTTGCATGATATTATTTATCAGGCGCGCCCTGATTTATATAACTGGCCGAGTGTTTGGGATAAAATATTGTTAAAAAGATTTTCTAAAATAGCTGCGCGAAAAGCGGAGATTATTTTTGTTCCTTCGGAGTATAGCAAAATGGAGGTTTTGAAATATTATCAAGTGGATTCGGAAAGGGTTTTTGTCACGCCTTTAGCGGCGGACGAGTCGTTTAGACGGATTGATGACGAGAATAAACTGGCGGAAGTTAAGGAAAAATACGGGGTGAAAAATAAGTTTATATTTTACATTGGTTCAATTTTTAATCGTCGCCATTTACCAGAAGCGATTAAAGCGTTTGGAGAAATCGCCGGTGAATTGCCTGGTTACCAGTTTTTAATTGTTGGAAAAAATTATACTTGTTTTTCTATGAAGAGCAGGGGAGTTTTGCGAAAAGAATATATCAATTCTAAAGATTTGGCTCTTCTTTACAACGCGGCGGATTTGTTGGTTTGGCTTTCCGATTATGAGGGCTTTGGCCTGCCCGTTTTGGAAGCGCTCGCTTGCGGAACACCAGTCATTACCAGTCCAGTCGCTTCAATCCCAGAAGTAGCGGGTGAGGCGGCGATTTACATTCAGGATAATTATGACATCAGCGAAATTTCAGAAGCGATGCGCGAGGCGCTGACGGATAAAAGCGCGCGGCAGGAATTAATTAGCAGGGGATTGGAACAAGCGCAAAAATTCTCATGGAAAAAATGCGCGAGGGAAACGCTTGATGCTTTATTGACAAAAAGATTATAATATATTATACTGTTCATAGTTATTTAAAATATTAACCCGAGAATCAAAGGAGGTAGGTTGTGGAATTATATTTTGCTTATGGTTCAAATTTGCTTTATGAACAAATGCGAGAAAGGTGTTCAAGCGCTTCTTTTGGAACATTAGCGTATTATCCAAATTTCAAATTAGATTTTACGCGAAAATCCACAAAAGGCGGATGGGTGGCTGATATGGTATTTGATCCTAATAATCGTGTTTGGGGCGCGGTTTATGCTCTCACAATGTCGGATATGTTAGTTTTAGACCAACGGGAAGTTGTCCATTTGACTGACGGCTATCTAAGGCAAAAAATCGTCGTTTTTAATTCTTACGGTGAAGAGCATATCGCATGGGCGTATTTTGTCAAAATCAAAAAAGGAAGTGGCCAGCCGCGTTTGCTGTATATGAATAAAATATTAAAGGGAGCGCGACAGCAAAAATTACCAGTTGATTATATAGATTTTTTGGAATCTATAAAAACAACGGAGGTTTAATTTCAATTAACAATAGTTTTATTGAGACCGATTGGTTATAAAAATACTAATCGGTCTTTTTATTTAAGTTATATTTTTAAAATTATTGGCACAAGGTCTAACCTTGATTATTATAGTTTTTTGGTATAAAATCATATCAATAATTAAATATTCCGCGGTAGCTCAATGGTAGAGCAGTTGCCTGTTAAGCAATTGGTTGCAGGTTCGAATCCTGCCCGCGGAGCCGAGTTAGACGAGGCGAACTCTGATTTGTCAGAGAAAATAGCATTTTCTGTTTCTTTCTTTATTTTTTTCGCGCCGCCTTGCTTTCGCAAGGCAGGCGTTTTTTCGGAGGCAAAATTCGGAAAATTCTCTGAATTCTCTGAATAAAAGAGCCGAATTTTAACATTTTCAGGGGAATAGATAATTTCTTTCAGAAATTTTTTAATCAAGAGGTTTCTTTCAATCCCTTTTTTCCGAGAGAGGGCGGAGAGGAAGGATTTTAGGTTGTTCGCGATTTTCTTTGCCGAAAATAGCGAAAGTTTAGAGCATGCTTTTGCTGGTTCGTATCCAGCCCGATAGGGCGATTGAAAATCATTATTCAAGCGGAAAACCAAATTTTCAATATAGTTTTTATCAACGGAAATTCGTTCTAAATTTTCCAAACAAAAATCTTCTAATCTTTCGGCAGACACTTGTTTTACTGAACAACTTTGCCAATCATTTCTTAGTGTTGAGGTGCAACGATAGTAATAATATCTTTTTAATTTTTCATTTGTTCTTTTGTTAGTAAAACAAGATGTCATTTTAGAGCCGCACTCTTTGCACTTAATCAATCCGCCGAAAAGAAAATTTTTATACAGTCTTAATTTTTTTATTTTGTTTTTGTGCATTGCTTGCGCAAGGGCAAAAATTTCTTCTGAAATTATCGGCTGGTGAAGTCCATTATAAATTATATTGTTATATTTTACTTTTCCGTTATAAACAACATTTCTTAAGATGTGGGCGATACTTGTTTTTGAAAAATTTTTGCCGTTTTTATTTTTAACATCCCTTTCTTTTAAAAAATTATAAACAGCAGAAAGAGATTTTGTTTCAAGGTATTTTTCAAAAATTGATTTTATCTCTTCTGATTCTTTTGAGTGGGGGATTAGTTTTTTATTTTCACGAATATATCCATAGGGTGTCAATCCGCCGTTGCACATTCCTTTTTTAGCCCGTTCCAATAATTTGTCTTTTGTTCGTTCGCTTGCCAATTCTCTTTCAAATTGCGAAAATGTAAGCATAATATTTCGCAAAAGCCGCCCTGCCGGCGTTGAAGTGTCAAATCTTTCAGTAATAGAAATAAAATCAATTTTTGATTGCTCAAAAAAATCAATCAACTGATAAAAATCTTTTGGCGAACGGGTGAGCCGATCTATTTTATACACAAAGACAATATCAATTTTCTCTTGTTTCAAATCTGAAAGCAGTTCTTGCAACGCGGGTCTGTCTGTATTAACTCCAGAATATCCCGCGTCAGAATATACCTTAAAAACCTGCCAATTCTCTTGGCTGGCGATGAATGACTTTATTTTTTGCTCTTGGGCGTCGCAAGACGAAAATTCTTTTTCCGCTTGGTTGTCCGTGGATACTCTTGTATAAATCGCGCATTTTTTAGATTGTCTTTTGTTCATATTTTTGTTATTATTTACTTAGATACAAGTTTTATTATCTCTTGTATTCCAGTATAGCGTATTAAGATACTATGTCAATTGCGCATAACAATATAAAAAATCTAAAAAAATACAGAACTAAAAAGGGCTGGTCGCAGGAAAAACTGGCAAGAGAAGCCGGCATTTCTTACAATACACTTATTAAAATTGAAAGAGGCGGAATTAAAAATCCAAAAATTGAAACAATAATCAAATTAGCAAGAGCGTTGGGCGTTTCTATTGATGATTTAGTAAAATAAAAATATGACGAATGCGAAAAACAACAAATTGAAATTTATTGATTTTTGCGCCGGCATTGGAGGCGGACGAATTGGTCTAGAAAATTTAGGAATGAAATGCGTCGGTTTTTCAGAAATTGATAAAAATTCAGAAAAAACATATCGCGAATTTTTTGGCAATGAAGAAAAAAATTATGGCGATTTAACAAAAATAAACCCTGATGATTTACCAGAATTTGATTTAATGATTGCTGGTTTTCCATGCCAAACTTTTTCGGTTATGGGGCAAAGAACGGGAATGAAAGATCGGCGCGGTCAAATTATTTTTAATTTGATAGATATAATGAAAGCCAAAAATCTAAAATATTTTATTTTAGAAAATGTGAAAGGCCTTCTGAATCATGGGAGCGGCCAATCGTTAAAAATCATTTTGAACGCTCTGGGCGAAGCGGGATACAATGTTTATTGGAAGTTGGTTAGCAGCCTTCATTACGGAGTGCCGCAAATGAGGGAAAGAATATATTTTGTCGGAATGCGAAATGATTTAGCGAAGAATGATAAAAGATTTGTATATCCGGAAATTGTAGAAACCCCCGAACTTAAAGATTATTTAATAGACGATAGCGAACTGGAATTTGGCGAAAAGAAAAGAACTTACGAAACATTCTTAAATTATGTTAATAATAAATATAATAAGAATAGATTTTCAGTTGACGAATTTTTAAAAGAGGATTATTTGATTATAGACACTCGCCAATCAGATTTGCGTCTATATCGAGGAAAGGCGCCAACATTGCGAACAGGAAGACACGGAATTTTGTATGTCAAAAATGGAAAATTTAGAAAATTATCCGGCTACGAGGCTTTGCTATTGCAAGGATTTCCCAAAGAAATATCAAGCAAAGTCAAAGATAAAATTCAAGATATTTACCTGCTTAGCCAAGCCGGCAACGCGATGACCGTCAATACTGTTGAAGCGTTCGGCAAAAGCCTTCTTAATTTTATAAATAAATAACAAATAAACAAACAAATAATATGACCGCCAAAAAAGAATTAATAAAACGAGGATCCAAAACCGCAAAAGACGGATTTAGGAATGAAAAAGATGTTATTGATAAATTCAACGACTGGGAGAAAGATAAAACCGCTCAAAAATGGCTTGAAGCGATGGACTATAATATCAATGATATTGAATATGTAAAAGCGTCTAAAATAAGGGGCTCGTATAAAGCCGATGTTCAAGTGCAAATACAGATAAGCATCAAGTTAAAATCTCAAATAGATGTTCAAAATTTACAAGTAAAACTGGTTAGCAATCATAATAGCGGAGGCAATCAGGTTGATAAAAGATGGATAGGCAAATATATTGAATTATGGAACATTCCAGCCGACATCGCGAAATTGCTAAAACTTTTTACCGGCGAAACAAAGCCAAGAAAAAAAGGATTAAAAGATCTGCGAAGAATGTTTTTACCCGAAATGAACGAAAATGATCAAAATAAAATCGTTAAATTTTTTGAAGATAATAAAATTTTGGTTGTTTCGGATTTATTAAAAGGCAGAGGCAAGTTTTCAGCCGATTGGATGTTAGTTATTTCAAAAGATGACATTCAAGAAAAGTGGGTTTTAAAATCAATAAACGAAGCAATGAACATTTTTGGCGAAGGACCTGTTAAAATTGCCTCTAAAGGAAGCTTAAAAATTGGGAAAATTGGAATGCAAAGAAAAGGCGGAGATAACGGACGAGCTTCTGCTAATATGCTTCAATTTAAAATTAACCCGATTTTGCTTTTTGATAAATAAATTTATGGCAGATACCGTTTCCAAAAAGAAAAGAAGCGAGATTATGTCCAAAGTCAGAAGCAAGGACAGCAAGATTGAGGTTGATTTCAGAAAAGCGATTTGGAAAGCTGGGTTTAGGTATAGAAAAAATCCGAAAGGATATTTTGGAAAGCCCGATTTGGTTTTGAAAAAATACAAAACAGTAATTTTTATTGATTCTTGTTTTTGGCACGGCTGCAAAAAACACTGCCGCATTCCATCAACAAGAAAAGAATACTGGGTTCCCAAAATTGAAAGGAATAAGCAAAGAGACAAAGAAGTTAATCGTCATTACAAAAAAATTAGCTGGAAAATTATTAGAGTTTGGGAGCATGAGATACAGAAAAAACCAGCCAAAACCCTTGAGAAAATTATCCTATGGATAAAAAAATAGTCAGGGAAAAATTGGATTTAATCAGGGGGGAAATTATCTCATCCACCACAAGAGTTGAGTTCGTTCTTGGTTATCGCTTAAGAAAGTATTTTTTTCCTAAAAGTAACAATAAAGCGACAATTCTTTTTTGGAATGTTGTGAATACTCCTTATCTTACTTTTGATAATAAAATTAGTATTTATGAATCAATACCTTATTTTCAAAAATTGAAAGGTTATCTTGCTATCAAAAAATCTTTGAGATTTGTTCAAAGGTTGAGAAATATAATGGCTCATTGGGACTTAGATGAAAAGAAAAGCGACCTTCAAAATATTTTTATGTTTACATTAGTTGGGAAATATAAAAGGATAACAATTAACGATAATTTAGTTGAAAATTATAGAAAGCAGATTAATTTTCTCCTAAAAGAATTCGGTTATAGTAGGTGAATCAACATGGAAAATAAACGAAAACATTTAGAATTTATACAAGGAGTCATTACTAGAATGGCCGGTAATTTATTTTTCTTGAGGGGTTGGACAATTACATTAATTGCCGCATTGTTTGTGTTGTTTGTAAAAGATACTAATACAAATTATATTTTTATTATTTATTTTCCAGTTATTATTTTTTGGATTTTGGATGGCTACTTTCTTTCGCAAGAGCGATTGTTTAGGGCTTTATATAATTATGTAAGAAAACTTGACGAAAAAGAAATCAACTTTTCTATGAATGTAAATAAATATAAAAAAGACAAAAGGAATAGTTGGACATACTCAATGTTTTCAACTACACTTCTATTTTTCTATTTACCATTGGTCGGCGTCATGTTATTAATCATATATTTAATAAATTAAATTCAAAACCATGGTGATAAAAAGACAAGTTTTTTATAGTTTTCATTACAGACCAGATTGTTGGCGTGCGTCTCAAATTCGCAATATAGGTGTTATCGAAGGGAATAAACCAGCGCCCGATAATGAATGGGAAGAAATTACAAACGCTGGTGAGGATGCGATTAAAAAATGGATAAATAATCAAATGGAATACAGGTCGTGCGCCGTTGTGCTTATTGGAAATAAAACCGCAAATAGAAAATGGATAAATTATGAAATAGTGAAGTCATGGGATGCTGGTATGGGCGTTGTGGGTATATGTATTCACGGACTAAAAAATAGTAATGGATGTATCTCTGAAAAAGGGGATAATCCGTTTAATTATATAACTCATGGCGGAACAAAGAAAAAACTATCTACGATAGTAAAATGTTATAATCCATCAGGAGCAAACAGTAAAGAAAGATATGGTTGGATCTCAAAGCACTTATCTAATGCAGTTGAAGAGGCAATAGAGATTAGAAAAAATAATTAGTTCGTCCGAAAAAATTCGGGCGGAGCCCGAACCCTAAAATCCCTCCTCTCCGCCCTCTCTCGGAAAAAAGGGATTGAAAGAAACCTCTTGATTAAAAAATTTCTGAAAGAAATTATCTATTCCCCCGAAAATGTTAAGATTCGGTTCTTTTATTCAGAGAATTCAGAGAATTTTCCGAATTTTGCCTCTGAAAAAACGCCTGCCTTGCGAAAGCAAAGCGGCGCGAAAAAAATAAGGGAAGAAACAGAAAACGCTATTTTCTCTGACAAATCAGAGTTCGCCTCGTCTAACTCGGCTCCCGAACAAAATCCGCAACAAACTTTCACAATCATTCTGCCGAATTTGATTCATAAATCAAAGAAAAGAATGCCCAGAAATTAAATGCTATTTTTATTCTTTCTTGTCGGTTGCGAAAAT
>Ga0180009_10000337_pt1 | contig 67070 bp, 78 predicted proteins | sample OS_PC_MetaG_FD_123537 | JGI IMG/M metagenome (GOLD analysis project Ga0180009, IMG submission 123537) | Groundwater microbial communities from the Aspo Hard Rock Laboratory (HRL) deep subsurface site, Sweden - OS_PC_MetaG | ecosystem: Environmental > Aquatic > Deep subsurface > Groundwater... | reverse complement strand
TGTCGACAAGATAACCATGGCGAGTTCCTCTTCTTGAAGGGAACTCCATGATCAGAGCGCGGTCCCACCCCGCGCAAAGCGTTCGACTGTCACGGCTACCTCGCCACCAGCACCCTCCCGCGTGAGCGGGTTCGTGCATGGGGCCGTTAGCGGTCGGTCAGCTTTTATTGTCGGAAAGGTGATAGCGGACTTTGGGTTGCAAGGCTTGTTTTCGAAGAAGCGCCATACGGCGTGCGGAGAGGTCGTTGCCGCGAAATTGGTGTGGGCCAGTCGCGCCAGCCGGAGCTGCAAGGTGCCTCGTGCTGCATTACTTCTATTTGGTCGAGACAGCTTGTGTCTGAAATCTGGGATGCCCCGCGACACCAGTCTTTTGCAAGGTTGCGCGGGGCATAGGTCGCTAGTGCGAAGGGCCGATCACCTCATGGATTACACCAAACAGGACTTCACCAAATCGGGTGAGCGTTACGATGTCATCATCGATGTGGTCGGCAAGGCACCGTTCGGCGATGCGGTGGCCTTGCTCAGTCAGAAGGGGCGCTTGTTTCTCGGCAATCCGAAATTCGGGCAGATGATGCGCGGGCTCTGGATTAACCGGCGCAGCGGCAAACGCGTGCTGTTCCAGCCTGCCGGGGAAAGCGTGAGCGATCTCGACGAACTGAAGACTCTGGTCGACGATGGGACGGTCAAGGTGATGGTCGACCGGCATTTCCCTCTCGGAGAAATGGTCAAAGCGCATGCCTATGTCGAAGCCGGCAACAAGAAGGGCGTGCTGGTGATCGATATTGCCGGAGGACTATCGTGAAGGCGGCTCGCCACGCGCGCTCTGGTCAGCCGGATATGGGCAAACTGTCCAGCACTGATTGGAGTGGGTTCGCTCTTACTCTCTCAGGAACTCTCGAACAAGAGCGATCGCATTTTCCGGCTGATCGTAGAAGATGAAATGCCCGGAGTTTTCGACGGTTTCGAGCCGCGCATGCTGGAAGAATGGCAGATGGCGCTGTTGATAATCTGCGCCGTAGACCGTGTTGCAGGACGAAGCCAGAAAAAGCACCTCGCCGTCGAACAGGTGCGCATCGGTGATGAAATCGAGCTGCTTGAGCAACTCAGGGTCGTGGACATAGGCCATGACCGTCTCATCCAGCGTTTTCCGGCTTGCCCGCCACCCTTCAAAATTCGCCGGGATCGCGTTGCCGCAATGCACCCCTTTGCCGGGCATGTGAAAATAGGCGTTGCTCAAGACAAAGTCTTCACGGGCGTATTGATCGTGACCGGTATCGACGCGCCAGCTGTTGATCCAAATCCAGGCGAGGCTGGGATAGGCGTCCAGTCCCGGGCCCGATTGTGAGTCAAAATATTCCTCGGCCAGGTCGGGACGCATTATGCCCGGCTCGATCAATATGGCCTTCTCAACCTTTTCGGGATGCATGCCCACATAGCCGGACGCCATCATGGCGCCCCAGCTGTGGCCCAGAAGAATGACCTTCCGGCCTTTGCCGTAGTGATCGACAAAGGCATCCAGGTCATCGAAGAAAATCTGCAAATCCAGCGTGCCGTCCCATTCTCTGGACGAAAGACCGGTCATGCGCTGGTCATAGAAAACCAGATGATAGTCATCCGCGAGCGGTGCAATGGGGAGCAGGTTGCGATAATCCCCGCCGGGCCCGCCATGGAGCGCGATGATCACCGGCTTGCTTTCGTCACCCATTGTTTCTGCATGAAATTTGTAGTTGTTCAGCACAACTGATGGCAGATCCCTATTCTGGTCGACCGTCTGGGTGAAGGTAATTGGCATCAGAAAGATGCTGGCCAGGAAAAGAGCTGGCAGGAATGCAACACTGGCCAGTGCCAAGACAATTTTCTTTAGCATGCGTTGGGCGCCTTTGGTTGTCTCGGGACGCCGTCCGGCTTCGTCGGTCGAGGAAGCAAAGACGGCTTTACCGGTCCCGAGTTGAAATCTGGGTGTCTTGTGGAATTCAATCGCGACGAAAGTTCTTGGCTTTTGTTAGCACGTCACGGTGCCAATACCGATTGATCATTGCCTTGGACAAACACGCCGATCCGCTTGATTTCACGGCTGCAAAACCATCCTTTTTGCAGCCGGCAGAAGTCAGATTGAAGTGAATGGCCATTTCGGCCTGCGCTGATGATTGACGCGCGTTACGATGCGAGAACCGTGCCGGCCGACTGGCGACAACAAAACAGCGAGTTGATGCATGCCTATTATCTTGCTGACCATCGCCGGCATGCTGATTGCCGGCACCGCGGTCTATCTGGTCATTGCCATTACTTTGATCCTGACTGAAAACCCGAAGGCCCTGGAAAACGAGAATGGAGGGCTCGATTTTGCCCGCATCAATGCGGCTGATACGACCGACATGCCGGAGCCTGTTTCCATCTTCATGCGGGACGGGTTTTCTCTTGAAACCCGACGCTACGGCGACGCCGCCACAGCAGGGCGCATCGTCATTCTGCTTCACGGTTCGGGCTGGCACGGCATGCAGTTCCACAAACTGGCCAAGGCGCTCGCGGCGCTTGAGAATATCGCGGTTCTCGTGCCTGATCTGCGCGGCCATGGAGTCAAGCCCGGCAGGCGTGGCGATATCGGCTTTGTCGGCCAGTTCGAGGAAGACATCGCCGACCTGATTGGCGATGCAAGGAAAACCAGTCCCCAAGCCGAGATCATTCTGGGCGGGCATTCCTCCGGCGGGGGACTGGCGGTGCGTTTCGCCGGGGGACGATACGGCGCCCTTGCCGAGCGCTATGCGCTGCTTGCGCCTTATCTCGGCCATGCCGCGCCGACGACGCGTCCCAATTCCGGTGGCTGGGCCCGTCCCGCGATCCGGCGCATCATCGGATTATCGATGCTCAATGCATTGCGCATCACATTTCTCAACCATCTGCCCGTGATCGCATTCGCCATGCCGCAGGCCGTTCTCGACGGCCCGCTCGGACATACGGCAACAACCGCTTATTCCCATCGGTTGAATGTCAGCTATGCGCCGCGCCACCATGCAAGGGATCTCGGCGCCCTGACCCAGCCGGTGCTGGTCCTGGTCGGCACGGATGACGAAGCCTTCATTGCCGAACAGTACGACCCGGTCATGGCGCGCTATTCTAGACAAGCAGATACAAGGCTCATCGAAGGTTGCGGGCATCTCGACATCGTCAACAACGACGAAGCGATCACTGTGCTGAGCCGCTGGATTGCCGGATAAAAATCACTGACGAGGCAATGGCCGGTTCCTGGAGATACCCAATCATGGCTCGACGGCAGATACTGGGCGGCCTGGACTGCCTGCCTGGTTTCGGCCTCACGTGCAGGAGTTCCGACGCAGCTTACCCGGCGTCGCTATCCCCCTTGCAAGCATTGCAGCGCGGACGATCCTTTTTATTGGGCTCCATCAATCCATGCTAGGCAACGGGGCATCAAATGAGGGGAACGACGACATGCAGCGTGCCTTGGCACTGCTTGGCCTGCTGATCGCCACCGCATCGCAGGCAGCAGGGCCCACTGGTTCGATCGATGACTTCATCGCCTTGGAGATGCCGATCGCCGGCGCGCCAGGTCTGGCCTACGCGATTGTCGAAGATGGCGAGATCCGGTCTGATGCACGTGGAGAGATGCTGATCGGCAGCGGCGTGAAAATTGCGCCGGATACGCCGTTCCTGCTCGGTTCGATCTCCAAGAGCTTCACCGCAATGGCCGTGATGCAGCTGGTAGAGCAAGGCGAGATCGACCTCAATGCAGGAATCGCCACATACCTCGACGTATTCGGGGGCAAGCCTTCGGGTACGATCACCATCCGGCAACTGCTCAGCCACACCAGCGGCTACTCAACCTTTCAGGGCAACGACACACACATCGACCTGACCTGGAGCCGGGACGAGCTTTCGCAACAGGTCGAGCGGATCGCACATCGGACCCCGGCATACGTGCCCGGAACCGTGTGGGAATACTCGAACGCGAATTACGAGATTCTTGGCGCCCTGATCGAACGTGTCAGTGGCCAGGATTATGCCGCCTATGTTTCGGCCAACATCCTTGAGCCCATCGGCATGGATGACAGCTTTGTCTCCGACGGGGAAATACACCCGGAGATGGCGCGGGGGCATCGGCCGTGGTTCGGCACCAAGCTCCCGCTGGAAGACAGCAAGACCGAGCGCATCATGGCTCCGGCAGGCGGCGTCATCGCCAGTGCTAGCGACATGGCGCGCTATCTGGCAGTCATGATGAACGGCAAGGATGATGTCCTCAGCGCCAGCAGCAAGGCGGCGATGATGCGCCCGGCCAGCGCCCTATCGCCGTTTTACGGCTTCGGATGGTTCATCGATGCTGGAAACGGAACCGTATGGCACGCCGGCACGTCACCGGGAACGGAAGCACTGGCGACCCTGATGCCGGCAAGGCAAAAAGCTGTCATCGTTCTGGTCAATGCCGGCAGCGGCATCGGGTTTGGCGAAACCACCGCGCTGCGCGAAGGCATCGCGGCCCGTGCGCTAGGACTGGATTTTAAAGGCGAAGAAGGCCGCTGGCAGCAAAAGGCGGTCTTCATCGGACTTGTACTTTTACCTCCGGCGTTCCTGTTGAGCATGGTCTGGGCATGGCTCAAACGCGAGAAGCTGCGCGCTAAAACCGGGCCATTCGGCTTGTTCAGCCTGTGGTTCCCGCTCCTGTCGACATTCGCGATGGCCGTGTTTCTCATTTATCTGGTCCCAAGCTTTTCGGGCGTTCCCATGGGAACCTTGCTGCTGTTCCAGCCCGATCTGGCGCTGACGATGATCGCGACTGCAGCAACCGGAATTGCATGGGCCCTCTTCAGACTTGGCGTGGCCTATGCCGGCAAAGCAGTTGGTCGAGTAACGCCGCCCAAGCCGAGCAAGGTCCGCGATTGAAACCAGCGCGCGTTTGACGCCCGCACCCGTGATTTCTTTCAACCATGTGAGCGGTCTGTTGCGACCAACTGGAGTTCGGAAATGAAATTCTCCCCGGTACGAGCCCTTGTTTTCGCCGTGGCAGGTCTGCCGGTTGGCTTTATCCTGACAGCACTCTGTTTCGCAGTGGCGGAACAACCCATTCTGGCCGGCGAAATCTTTCCCTGGGCACTCGCTTTTTCAGGGGTGGTCGGTGTCATCGGCGGAGCCTGGAAATTGTCCGACTGACGACCGCTAACCAGAATGCGGAATCCCAACCTCGACGGCCGAAAGGGGGCGCAAAACTGCCGTTCCGTTTTTCTCCGAAAAAACTCGCATGCGACGCCCCACACCAGGTTCCGGTATTGCGCGCTATCCAAACAGCGGCAACCCCGGCTGATCGAACGTATAGATCAGCACCTCGCCAACCTTTTTCGGACCAGCCGTTGCCTGGCTGATCGTGTAGTTCAACTCAACCGCTTCCATCCGGAAGCCGGCAAAGGTCTTGCGGACGTCGGGCACGTCGTTCAGCGACAGAATGGCTTTGCCCTCAAGCCGAGCGAGCACGCCCGCCATTTCGGCAAACCGGTCCCGAGTGAATATCTCGCGGCCATAGTCGTCCTCGCAGCCCCAGTAGGGCGGGTCGAGATAAAAAAGCGTGTTGGGGGAATCGTAGCGCCGGATGATCTCGGCCCAGTCGAGGCTTTCGACGATGACGCCGGTCAATCGTTCATAGACGTCCTCGAGGACGGGCGCGATCTGCGCATAATCAAAACGGCCGGGACGATCGAGCGAAACGCCGAAGTTCTGGCCCTGCACCTTGCCGCCATAGGCGGTACGCTGCAGATAGATAAAGCGCGCAGCCCGTTCGAGATCGGTCAGGGTCGACGGATCGGTGCGGGAGAGCCGTTCGAATTCGCGGCGCGAGGTAAGCTGGTATTTGAGGTGGTCCATGAAAGCGGCGTAGTGCCGCTGCAGGACGCGAAACAGGTTGATCACATCGCCCGAGGCGTCGTTGATGACCTCGCAGTCCGGACGCATGGTGCGCCGGAAGAAGACGCCCCCCATCCCGACGAACGGCTCGACAAAGGTCGAGTGTTCCACCTCGGAGATCCGGCTGATGATTTTGGGCGCAAGCGAGCGCTTTCCGCCCTGCCATGGTGCGGGCGGCGAGACCGGGTCGACCGGCCGTAGGCAAGTATTCATTTAGGGATTTCCTGATAGGCCGGCTCTGCCCGCTCTGCGGGCGTGGCGTGCCGGTGATCAGGGTTCTGGCATCGGGCCGGTTGAGCTCCAACTCGTTCCGGCTGGACGGCGTTACCGCGCCGTTCACGCGCCACGCGGGGTGGCGCAAAGTCAGGGTCGCGTCATGGCCCTGTGATCTTGGTGACGATGGCGTCCCAGGCCCACCAGGCAAGCCGATCAAACACACCTACCGTCTCGGCGAACCAGACCCGCGAGAAGACCTCGCAGCTACCGGGCATATTGAATATCTACTTGAAGGCGCAAGCTTTTCTGGACTTAGCCAATCGCCAGTTCCAGCTATGTCCGTGCGAATGGTGGAGCTACTGAATCTACCTGTGAAGCAAGCTGGTCGTACAAAACTGGTTCGGTGATCGAGTGGGCACGCGCAAGCGACAGGCGCTTGATGTCCGGCAAACGATCGGTTGCTATCACAAAGAAGCTCCATTGAGCTGGATCGCGATGATCGGCGCTTTCGTCCTTCACCACATGGAGGCACAACACATAAATGTCCGCGTTGCGACCAGGCTCGTCGACCCATACGACGCCATCTTCCCAGTAGCCAGTTCGCGCCGCAACATCCCAACTCGGCCGAGATAGGCGGTCAGTCGTCCATGTCTGCCGATAGGCGCTCTGCTTCACCTCGAGCCGTCTGCCGTCTCGGTGAGTAAAATCACACGACGCATAATCGGCAGAACACCACTCCCAGTCGCCTAATGCGTCCGCAACGATAGCTTCGGCTATCACTGATCTGTACACATTTGTCACGAGCGGCTTGCTGAAGAGCGCTTGCGAAGCCCGTGCAACAATCTTCTCAATTCGCGACACGCAGATGCCCTCCAAGGGAAGCGCTGTACAACACTAGGCCAGCCGCCTGAGCATCGGGTTAATCTTGCCTTGACCCAGCTTGTTGAGCGAGCAGAAGCTGCAAAGTCTAGTGGCCGGAAAAGCTTTGTCGGCGAATTTTCTGCTCAGAACCGCAGCTTCACGAAGATCACGTCCCATGCCCAGATAACAAACGCGCCAATTGCTGCGCCACCGATGCCGACGACAGCAATGATCGTCATGCCGGAGATCTTCCAGTTCCTGACTTCCTTGATTGTCGGCATGACGTCATCTGCAATGGCGGCCTTGGTTTCTGCCGCCACGCGCACCGCCTCGGCGGCCTGTGCAGTGGCGGCTGCAACCTTCTCGTCCGACAACTCGATGCGCTCATAGAGCCGGCGGCGGCCGTCTTCGGATCGGTCTCCTTGCGCCTTTACGGTTTCGGCAAGGGCATGAAGTGAGCCTTCGACGTTGCCGAGTGCACGCTGGATTTTGCCGCTTTCGTCGTCCATCACTTCGTCGCTCCGCTGCGCAGGTTTTCGTTATAAGCCGCGCAATACCGCCCCTGCGCGTTAGCCTGGTTGAGCTGGTAAGCTTCTCGCGATGCAAGAGTCAGGCGCTCCTCACCATCAACGAGCGGGGCATGCGAGATGTCGCGCCAGCATTCTGGCGGCTGAGCGGGAACGTTGATGCCAGCTTCGGCGATCGCCTTGGCGGCCGACGCCACCGCCGCTTCACGGAGTCCCGGCTGAGAAGCCGTGCTGGCGCAGCCAGACAATATCGTTGATATCGATAGAACAAGCGCGGCCAGCAGCCCGGAGCTTGGCTTCATAGGTTTTTGCATCATTCTCGAATTCCTCGATCTGCTTGGCGTGTTCCCTGTCGCGCGCCGCAGCCTTGGCGGCGAAAGCAGCAAGTGCGGCGTCGGCATTGGCCCGCTCGTGTGCTGCCGCTGCGACACGAGCTATCTGGGCGGCCTCGGTTACGGTCTGCGCACACACGGCATCCCGCTCGCGTGAGACCTGCTCGGTAACGGATTTTGTCGTACGTGCGACCAGCGCCGGATCGAACCAGGCGACATGCGCGGCAGCGCAAGCGACGCCGCCAATGATGATGCCGACGAGGCCGGCAATGGCGGCGGACTTGAGGTCGAACCCGAACATCACTTCAACCCCGTGACGCAGAGTTCGCCTTCGCCGATGCGCTCGGCGTCTCCCATCTCGCGACGATGGACGAGACCCCTGACGACGTTCCCGCCCGCCTGGTTCCACCAGGTCATGGCTTCGCACGACCCCAGGTAATCTCCGGCCCGCGCACGCCGGGCGGCCGTCGATCCACAATAGCCGGAGACGCCGACATTGTAGGACAGGGACAGAGACGACGACTGCCAACTCAGCGGGCCGCTGTCGAAGCCGATAACGCACGCTTTGATAGGCGGGTAGTATTCGGTGGCCAGGCGCTTGTAGAGCATTTCGAGGCACTGGTCCGGGGTGTAGTGATCACCCTTGCGGACGTTCTTCGTCTCGCCAAAACAGACCGTCCACACCCCCCCGAGCGCATCCCAATAGGCGGTTGTGTACTCACCCTCCCAGTCCTTGATGATCGCCTCAGCAGCGAGCACGACGACGGCTGGATATTGCGTCGAGGTTCCGGGCTTCGGCGCATAAAGGACGCCGCCAATGCTGATCACCACCGCCATGACGGCCGCGATCGCCGCCGAGGCGCGGCGGCTAGGTCTGAGCTTCGTCATCTTCGAATTCCTTTTGTGCGAGGAAGCGGGCGATGAGCCCCGCGATACCGAACAACTCTGCGAGCGCAGCGAAGACGCCGGCCGACCAGAAGCCATTGCCGGCAAGAAGTGGAAGGGCGTGTTCGAGGCCGACACACAAGGCAGCGGCCAGCCAGAAGCGGACGGACCATGCGTGCCGCACGATCCGCCGCCATTGACGGTGGAGTTTCATGGAATTCCTCGTGGTTCAGGTCTTGAGCTTGCCGTCGAGCGCGGTCTTGTAACCGCTCTTCGAGAAATCGTGCTTGGCCGTCTCGATGATGAAATCGACCTGATCGACGTCGGGATATCCGACATCGAAACCGATGGGCGCGCCTGCACGCGCCGACGGCGTGCCGATGATCGAGCACGAAAAGCTCACGGCTTGGCGCTTCAGATCCTCGGCCTTTGATTTGGCGGCGACTTCCGCCTCAGCGGCATCGGCAAACGGTTCTCCGAGCCGGTAGAGCGCCGCCGCTGAAGCTGAGGACGGCATGCGCACCTCGACGCGTTCCGCCTTTCCCTTGTCCTGGTGATAGGCCGCCACTTCGCCGTATTCGGCGCGGTCGCCATACTTCACCTTGGCCGTGCCCTCGATCAGGTTCGCCTTTGTCACCAGCAAACCGGTCAGCTGCTCGCCGCCGGCATTGGCCCCGGCACCTCGTTTGGCGAGGACAAGGTTTCCGTCCTTGACCGAGAACAGTCCGCCAAGGCGCTGCTCGAGTCGCCGCAGAACATGGATGTCGCTTTCGTCCTGTTGGCCGAACCAGGAGTAGACGTGAGCGCCGACCTCATCGGCAACCTTGGCGACAAGGCCATGATCGGCGGCGATATCGGCGACGATGTCGGCGACGCTGGTGTTGTCCCAGTGCCGCTCTTTGTTCTCTTTCATCTTCTCGCGGAAATCGGCGCTCTTGCCGGTGATCGACATGGTGTGCGGAAACAGCGCCACCTCGACCGTGTCGACAACAAACGTGCCCATGAAGGCTAGCTGCTGCCCGGCATAGCCAAGCCAGATGCTTATCTTCGCGCCCTTGCGCGGCACCGAGGCCGGCGGCCAGTTGTTGAGCGATATCTTGCAGGTGTCGGCGCCGGCACCGTCCTTGTCGGTGACATTGATCGACAGCACCCTGCCCATGAGTTCGCCGCCGGCGGCAAGGCCGTCGATCGTCAACCGGGCTTGCGGTTTCATTGCAGTTTCCTTGAGTGGTCGCGCTGCCGAAGCGCAGAACCGGCGTCCGCTTCTGCTGGCAACGCTCCTAGTCCCAAAGGCTCACGGTCGGCAGCTCGCCCGGCGCCGTGATTTCGGGCAGCTTGACGGTGATGCCGGCAGTCAGGACCAGTCCTCTGTCGGCCAGGCCCGGATTGGCCTCGAGGATCTTCTCGACGAAGCCGCTCTCGTCCCCGTATTCGCGGCTGGCCAGCATATCGACCGTGTCACCGGAAACCGTCGTGACCGTTTTCATCAGAACAACCCTGTCAGAACCGACTGGAAGGTGAATTGACCGCCGGCATAGCGTCGGAGGTCGATCGAATAGGTGTTGCGCAAGGGCACGCCGTTCGGGCCGATATAGGTCTGCCCGTCCTTCACCCCTTCGACCACGAACAGCGCCAGCACATTGCCAAGATTTGCTGCCGCCATCTGGATCAGATGCATCGGCGTGCCGGCCTCGGCGGCGGCGCGAATGCCGGCCAGGGAGGTCAACCCACCGAACTCGGCGGGGAATAGAACGCCATCGATCTTGGCGGTTGCACTCTCACCGCCAAGCCATTGCAACCGATCGAGACCGCCGGGCACCGCCATGGCCTGCCAGGGAGTCGACAGGCTTTGATCGATCTTTGTGAGCGAAAAGCCGTGTGCGGTAAAAATGAACGGGCCAAGCGACGCAACAACGGGACCGGCCATCAGAAACCTCCGTCGCTATAGGAGGCGGCAATCCGGTCGGCCACCTCGTTTCCGAATGCCGAGGCAATATCCTCGGCCGAGGCGTTCGTACCGCCCTGGACGATGATGTCGCCGGTGAACGAAACGCTGACCGAGCCGCCGCCCGGCGCATTGCCGTTTGCCGCGTTGTCATTGGCGAAACGTCCGGAGCCGGCCGGGGTAAGACCGGACAGCATGCGGGCCGTGCGTGATGCCGTCATGATTTCACCGGCCGCGTTCGGCATGAAAAGCTCCGGGCCAAACTCTCCCACAAGGTAGGGTGTGCCAGCAGCAACTGGACCGCCGCTGGCCTTCGCGCCACCGAACAGATTGTTCCAGCCATCACCGACGGCCTGACCGACAGACCCGGCCGCGTCTCCAACCGCCTTACCGACATCGACCGCAAGCTGGATGCCGTTTTGGGCAACGTCCCACAGCCATTGCATGAAGGGATCGATCATGCCGGTCTTGATATCGAAGGCCAGGGCACCGGCCTGCTCAGGAATGCTGGCGATCCAGTTGATCAGGCCCTTGATGCCGTCGATTGCGCTCTGGATTGATTGCCCGACATTGGTGCCAAGGGTCTCGCCCCAGCTGCGCCACTCTGTCTCCGACGCATCGATCGGCCCCAACAATCCCGACACCCAATCGAACAGCGCCTTGCCCGCATCGACGATCGGCTGGATCACCGGCATGACTGGTTCGAGCGCCGCCGTGATGCCGGCGCCAAATCCTTCGAAAAATGCGACCAACCCATCCCAGTTCTGCCAGATCCACACGCCGGCCATGGCAATGGCCACGAGGATGGCGCCGATCCCCGTGCCGATCACGGCAAAACGCAGTGCGATCATGGCCGCTTTGACCAGATTGAGCGGATTGAGAACAAACAACAGCGCACCGACCAGCCTGGTCATGCCGAGCGCCAGGTCGATCACGCCGCCTTTCATGAACAGGAAGGCGTAGCGCGTTGCGATCATCGCAATGCGCAAACCGACAAGCGCCGAGGTGGCCAGAACGATGTTGCGCACCAGGTCCGGGTGCGCTGCCGCCCACTCGCTCACGGCCATGATGATCGGGCCGATGGTGTCGGCCGTATCGGTGAGCGTCGGCAACAGGGCGTTTCCGATCGAGATGGCCAGATCGTTCATCTGGTTCTTCAGGCGTTGCGTCGTGTTTTCGAAGGTCTGCGACCTCACTTCAAACTCAGCCTGCGCCGAACCGGCATAATCCGACTGGTCACCGACCAGCCCGAGGACGCGCTGCAATTCGTCCAGATTGGACAGGAGTGGCGCCAGCGCGCGGGCTTCGTCACCGAAGATGTCGGACGTCATGGATGCCTGCATGGCTTCCGGCAACTCGCGAAGGCGCTGCATGACGTCGAGCGTCGTCGCAACGGCGTCTTCCTGCATGCGATTTGCCACGTCGACGCTGTCGAGGCCGAGCTCCTTCAGCGCCCCGCGCTGCTTCGCCGTGGCGCTGGCGCCCCTGGTGAGCGCCCGCCCCATATTGCGAAATGATGTTGCCGCGACATTGGCCTCGGCGCCGGTGCTGACCATCGCCGCACCGAAGGCAAGGCTTTCCTCCTTGGCAAAGCCATAGACCTCGCCTTGAGCACCGACACGCTCGGTAAAGTCGACCAGCTGCGACGCGGCGGACGCCGTGTTGTTGCTGAGGTGATTGATGGCGTCGGAGTAAAGTCCGAGTTCGGGCACCGTCAGTTGCAGCGCCGTCTTGATATGGGCAAGGCTCAATCCGGCCGCTTCGCCTGCCATGTCCCACGCGACCGCGGACTTGGCGGCGATCTCGGTGAACGGCAGCAGATCCGCATCGGCGACGCCGCCCTGCGCACCGCCGGCAGACAGCGCTGCGAGTTCGTTGACCGCCATCGGGATCTCGCCGGTGGAGAGCTTGCGAAGCTCCATGCCGTATTTTTGCAACCCTTCGACATTGAAGTCGGTGACCTTGCGCACGTCCGCCATGGCGCTCTGAAACTCGGACGCCGCCTCGGCGGGCGCGGTCAGGCTGCGGGCAAGCGCATAGCCGATCGCGACGGAATCAAGCATCTGGCCTCGCGTCGCCGCCATAGCGCGGGCATTGGCGCGGCTGGCGCGGGTCAGTTCGTTGACCGCCCGGTTCACAGCGCGCGACGGCGCGGTCACCCGGTCGATCAATGAGATGATCAGTTCCGACGTCATGCGGGCCATGCGCATGGACTCCTGTTTTTCAGTGACTTAGGCTGCGTTTGCTTCAAAACGGCATTCCAGGGGGAGATCGAAATGCACAAGGCCACCTGCACCACAGCGGCTGCTTTCACCATGGCGCTCCTTCTGGCTTCTTCCGCCGCAGCGCAGAGCATGAACAGCTCTCAGGTGGCGATTGATCTCGGCACCGTTCTGGCGTCCGAAGATGCCTGCGGGCTGACCTACGACCAAGCGGCGATCACCGGCTATATCGAAGACAAGGTCGAGGCCGACGACATGAGCTTTCCGTCGACACTCCAAATGATGACCGAGAGCACGCGCTACGACATCGAGGACATGTCGACATCGTCACTCACGGCGCACTGCGCGCAGATCCGGCGGATTGCGAAGAGCTACAACTTCGTAGACTGAGACCTAGCCCTTGCCCTTCTTCGGCGCTTCCTGCTCAAGCACCCAGATCGCCTGATCGTACCAGTACAGCACCTGGTCGATGCCTTCGATTTCGAGCGCATCGACCAGCGACGTGTGAAGCACGCGGCAGATCGTGGCGATGACCTGTCCCCAGGTCAGTTCACCGTCGGCTCGTCCTTGCCCTCGGCGTCGGCCTGTGCCTCGTTCAGCATCGCCTGGCCCCGCTTTCCCATGAGCGGCGCCACCCCCAGAGCGACATCCTCAAACGTGTCGGTGTCGAGTTCCATCATCACCTGAAGCGGCACGTCCGCCATGGACGCATACATGGCGAACGCCTTCTTGGTGTTGCCCTGGACGGCGTCCATGGCGATCAGATCCTTGCCCTTCAGCTTCCGGGCAAAGGTCAGCTTTTCATACGTCACCGCCTTGTCGCCTTCGCCGATGGTGATCGGCTCCTCAAGCGGGATGACAACGGGCTTAACGGTCATGACTGGCCTCCTCGATTACCAGAGTGAAGAAACTAGGCCAGACGCAGCGCGTCAGTGCGGCCGGGGAACACGTCGACGCCACCAAACCGGGCGGTGAAATCGTCGACATAAGCGATTTCTTCGTCATCGACGAACAGGCGGAAGGAGTTGACGGCCCACTCGGTCTCCGCCGGTGCCGGCTCACTGCTGGCCCAGGCGCCGGCATCGAACTTCTTCGGAGCGGCCATCATTTCGCAGCGCGCCGAATGCTCGGTACCGTCCTCGTCCTGCAGATAGCCATAGGCGATGATCGGCTTGTCGGTGCCAGGCGCAACGCCATAGAGCTTGAGAACTTCGGGATCGAGGCCGACAAGCGTGAAGCTTGCGCCGGTCATGGTGAGGCCCATGCGGACTTCGCGCGGCTTGATCATGCCGCCGTTCTGCATTTCCTCGGTCTTGAATTCGACCACGGGCAGGGTCAGTTCCTTGACCTGGCCGACCTTCGAATCCTTGTCGATGAACAGGGTGCTGTCCTTGACCACATAGGCGGGAAGGGTTCCGGGCATCGGTGTGTTTCCTTGTGCAAGAAAAAGTGCGACGGCACTTGGGCCGCCGCCAGGAGGGAAATTGGATTACAGCGCCGCGACGTTGATCTCGCCGGTCACGCTGTTGAACAGCAGCGAGTAGCCGATCTGGATGTTGCGGTGCGAATCGATCCGGATGTCGGCCATCGGCGCCGGCACCTCGAAGGCCATCAAAAACTTGATGATGCCGGCAGCACCGGTTGTCGGCGTGTTGCCGTCCGCCAGCTTGAAGATCGATCCGGGCAGGATCATCTGATCCTTTTCGAAGTTCTGGAGCGCCTGCAGTCCGGACCACACGGCAAAATCGAGATTGGCGCGGGTCATAGGCCGGTCGACAAACTCGTGGAAAGCGTCCTCGACGGCCTCGTTGATGGCGTCGGTGGTGCGCACCACGTTGATGAACTGCCAGACGCTCTCGGCCGCGCAGGTCCACACGCCCCAGGTCCGGAAGCCACGGCCGCGATTGATGATGGTGTTGACCCGGTTCTCGTTGAGATAGTCCGACTGTTCGCCATAGGTGATGGCGCGGTTGGTGCCGATGATGCCGGCAATCTGCCGGTTCGATCCGGTCCAGTGCACGCCGCGCGACTTGTCGGCAGCGACCTGGGCACCGACGAACACGGCAGAGCTCGGCATCGGCGTCGACACCCCTGCGATCGATTTGAGCACGCGCGGATCGCAATAAGCGACGCGCTTGGAGCCGACCAGCTGCGCCGCCGCAACGGCTTGGCTGTCGGTGCCATCCGGCCCGTCGGCGAAGAACACAGCCCGGAGCTTTTCGGCGACGGAAATCGCCTCGGCCACCAGACCGCTCATCACCGTACCGATCGTGCCGGTAAACGTCGCACCAGTGCCGCCGCCGGCATTGGCAGGCGTGACGGTCAGCGTGCCGGTATAGCCGGCGCCGGGCTTGACGACATTGACCGCCGTGATCACGCCGTCGACGATGACCGGTTCGATCTCGGCATCGGATCCGGCATCGCCGGCAATGGCCAGCGTCGTGGCATCCGAATAGCCGGTGCCGCCGGCCGTGACGGCAACGGACGCGACACCGTCGCTCGGCGTTGCCGCGCCAAGGCCGGGCGCCAGCAACAGCTTGGGCTTGGGCAGTCCGGCGGCCGTCGCCTTCAGGAAAGCATTGATGCCGGTCAGGGAAGTCGACGAACCGATGGCATTGGCCAGAAGCTCATCGGCGTCGGCACCCTCCTCGACGCGAATGACGACGACCTTGGTAATCGCCTGATCGAAGATGGTGTCGAGGTTTTCCTTGAGCGTGCCGCTGTCGCCAAGCGCAACGGCCTGGGTCGGGTTGGTGATCAGGGTCGGCGTGTTCAGCGGGAAGTCCGTGGCCGAAGCATCGGGCGCCGTGCCCAGAATGCCGACGACCGAGCTGTCGCCCAGCTGGACGAGAACCGCGTCCGTGCCGGACTGGATGACGCGGGTGCCGTGGTGGAAGGGAACGGACATGCCGGTTTCTCCTTTGGTTGCAAAGAAAAACCCCACCGGATGGGTGGGGTGCTAAGCCTCTTGCGAGGGGTGGTCTGCCGGCGCTATCGCCGGGTGATATATGCATAGGCCAGCACCGCCAGCCCCATGATCGAGGCGCGCCACTTGCCGACGCCATCGGCCGCGAGCGCCTCGGCGAAAGCGGCCGAGGCTGAGGGCGGCGCCCATCCCGTGCTGATCAGGTAATCATGAAGAACCGATGCCTTGGCGAAGCGGGCATCGGCCGGGTTGAACAGCGACCGCGCCCAGAACGGGATGCTCGCCAGGTCGGTCTCGAAGCCGGGCGGCAGGAAGACGAACAGTTCGGAGCCCTTGCGGCCGATCTCCCAGGCGAGCGTTTCGGCCAGGCGCCAGCTGCGGCTCGGCGTCGGGAATAGCGCCAGATGGCCGGTATAGGCGGACATCGGAGGGCTGCTTTACTGGCCGCTGAGCACAGATGCGGCCTCGGCCTTTGCCGCGTTGACGATGGCAGTGATCTCGATCGGGTCGGATGCCTCGCCGATCGCGTCCTGCGTGCGGGCACGAAGGCCGTTAAGGTAAGCCTCCATGTTCTCCCACGCGTCGGCATAGCCCTTGACGATTGCCGCCTTCTCTTGAAGCTGGACCAGCCGTTCCGCGTCTGTCGCGTCGCCGAACTGTGCCACGCAGACTTTGGTCAGGAAGGGCGCCATGTCGAGCGTCGCGGAAGCGCCGGCAGCGAGAACGGCAAGAGCTTCCGTCCGCTGGATGGTCCACGATTGAACCTCGCCCTCCGGCCACATGCGCAGGGTGTTTGTCGTCATGCCGTTGATGAACAGGATCAGTTCTTCATTGGTGTCGTTCTTGGTCGCCGAGAGGTGGTCCGCCGCGCGTTGTGCGGCGATTTCTTCGGGTGTGGGATCGGTCATGTTCACTCCTTAGTAGGCGCCCGCGAGGGTGCCCGTGTTGGTCAAGCTGACATTGCCTGGGTTGAGGATGGCCGCGCCTGCCGCGCCGCCTGACGAGCCGCTTAAGCCGCCGCCATTATTGCCGGAAGCGCCGGTTGCGCCCGCAGAGCCGGCAAGGCCCCATTCGCGGCCAGCACCACCTGTGCCGCCCGTGCCAGCGTTCGTGCCGCCGGCCGATCCTGCGGACCCGCTCAAAGGCGTCTGGTTGTAGCCGCGTCCGCGTCCGCCAGCACCACCAGCACCGCCAGTTGTGTAGGCCGTCTGGCTCTGCTGCCTATAAACAGTGCGAGACCAGTTGTAACCGCCGTAAAGGTTCCCGGCGTAGTAGTTCCATCCGTCTTTGGAAATCGGGCCAAGATGATAGGGCTGGCCGAGGTAAGTCCCGTACCAGTAAGCGGAACCGTTGCCACCCAGGTTCCGGTCGTTCCAGTACGTATTTGAAATGTTCCAGTGCGGCCCCTCGGTCACAGTGTACGTGTAGTATCCCGGCCCGCCCTGACCGCCGGTACCGCCGCCGCCGCCGCCGCCCATGATGCTTCCGGAGTTGAGCAACTGGATGCCGGATTGCTCGGCAAGAAACGCCGGACCGCCAGCACCACTATTCGCGGCGCCACCTGCCCCGAGAAGCTCGCCGCCATTCTCGATGATCAGCGCCCCGCCGCGACCTGCACCGGAGCGCAAAGCCGCCACCGCGCTGCTCGTGCTGCCGAGCACAATACCAGGCGGGATGATAAGCCTTTTGGTGCGCGCCCCGGCCCACTCGGTCAGACTGAACAGGTTCGCGATGTTGACCTGCTCTGCCGAGGCCGAAAGCGTGACGACCTCCTCGGCCATATAGAAGTTTTTCCACACGCCGCCCTGCTTGCCGAAGCCGTCGCGCACGGGTTTCCAGACGCCGCCCTGCTTGACATAGGGCTGCGCGACTTCCTTCCAAGCGCCCGCATGTCGGACAGACAGGCTCATGAGGCAACCTTGAACCAGACATCGCCGTCAGAACCGCCGGAGGGGTCGCTGGTGCTCACCGTGAAGATCGCGTCGATCTGCTCTCCGACATAGGTCTGGGTCGCATAGGAGGATAGCGACGCAGTGGTCGCATAGGCCGCCAGTACCGTGGCCAGGTCAGTGATGTCCGAGGCAGTGTGACTGTGCGACCCGAGAAGGCTCGCGACCTGTTGCGGCACCCACCCGAGAGCGGTCTTGACCAGCACGTAATTGCCGGTCGTCGGCGCAGCGGCAGCACCCGAGACATTGTCGATATCGTCGAGGTTGTGGGTGTGCGTCGTCGCGGCCTTGGCGTTCAGCGCGGTTTGCAACCCGGTGACATCGGCGATCGCGTGCAAGTGGCCCGTGTCCGATTTGCCGGCAAGCGCGACAAATAGGTCATGCACGTCCACGTCGATCGCGATGAGCGCCGCCTGGAAGATGGCGAGGTCTTCGCTGATCTTCGCGCCGTCGACGCCAACAGCCTCGCCAGCGTTCGGAAGGCCGTAGCCTCGGTGTTCAGTGGTCAGTGACATCCGTCATCCCCTCACGATACCCAGGCGCCTAGATCACCGACGATCGGCCGAGCGGCCGGGCCGCCGGTCAGCACCAGCTTGATCCGCGCGTTGACGGACGTGATGTCCTCGACCTGGTGCTTCGGCTCGGTCCAGTTCGGGAAGGCCAGTGCCTCGGTCTCGATCAGCGGCAAAGCCTGCCAGTCGTCGTCGGCCAGGTCGTAAAAAATCGACACGCTGGCCCCGCTCGGCTTGAAGGCCTTGAAATAGGCCCCGAGGTCGCGCGCGGCACCGCAAGTGAAGGCGCGGGTCACATAGGTGCCTTCGGTCGCGATCTTGGCAGCGATAAGCTGGACGGGCGCGAACAGGATCGGCGACAGCTTGGCCGTGCCGGTCAGGATCGCGCGCACTTCAACCGTCTCTGTGACGAACTCGGCGAGCCGCACCACCTGGCCGGCGAGCAAGGTGATGATGTCGCCATTGGCCCGCTCGATTTCGAAGCGTACGCCGCAATCGCCGGACGGCAATTCGACCGCCGCGCGAATGACCAGGTCCGAACAGTTGACCAGATCGACCTCGCCGAGATCGACGACCTTTTCGGTTGCCGTGTAGCTGGCGGCGATGGTGCGGAAAGTCAAAACTGAATCCTGATGAGCCGTCCAGGTGGTCGCGTTGACCGAAGACAGCCGCACCCCGATGGGGTAGGGCCGCGCCGTGATCCATTGCTGTCCCTGGGCATCGAAATCGCCAAGGTTGGCGACCGAGACCGAGTGCGCGCCGTCATCGGTGCGGATCACGAAAGCATGCTCGCGGTCGGGCGTCGTGGTCAGTGGCAGGCCAAATCGGGCCTGTTTCCAGCCGGTCTCTGCGCCGGCCATGTCGACATGGGCTTGCGCCTCGACATCCCGGGTCGGCCAGCCGTTCTCGACCCTGACTTGCTCGATGATCAGGTCGTTGCCGGGGTCGCCAACAGCGCAGATTTTGAAATCCATGCCGATGGTCTGGCGGATTTCATGCGGGATGAAGGTCTGGGCCTGGGGATCGCCACCGGCCCACCCAGTCGTGCTTGCGCCGATGCCGCCGCCGCCACCGCCGCCCGTTTGCTGCAAATTCCAGCGCTCGATGGTTGTGACACGACGCATGGTCGTGATGTTGATCACGCCCTGGCCGGTGAAGATCGCCGCCGCTTCCGAGCCGCCTTCACCGGTCGCCTCGACCGACTTTGACCCGGCGGTGACGCCGGCCGGAATGGTGAAGGTCACGTCGAGATCGCCGGCCGCGTCGGCGGTCTGGACGCCAGCCGGCTTGACGTCAAGGCTGTCGAAGGAGAGCATCTCAAGGTTCTCGCCAGACCCCATTCCCTCGATATGCACGTCAACGTCGATCTCCCGCAGGAATGGCAGGTTTTGCGGGCCGGAAACCCCTACGATCTCGGTTGACTGCGTGATCTGCTCAAGGGCCTCGGGATTGGTCGTGTTGCCCCGGTTGAACTCACGGGTCACGTCCGAGGCCCATTGCGTTTCAGAGATCGACCAGAAATCGGCCGCCGGGGTCAGCGCCATCGACGCGGGCAGCGGCGTGAAGTTCTGATAGGGATTGATCAGCACACAGGCCGTGTCGAGCTCCTGGGCGATGATCACTTCCTCGACATAATCGAGGGTCACCGGCGCCATCAGGCCGAGCGTGTGGATAGTCGGCGTGTGGGCAAGGGTCAGCATGCCATTGCCGATCGCGGCGGTCTGGGCCTCGCCCTGGTCGCGATAGGTGTCGTCGACGAACGGGTCGACAAACATTCCCTTTTTGGCCACCGGTTCGCGGGCGTCGATCGCGGCGCGGCTGCGCTCGATCATGGCCAGGCGGATGAGGTTCGCAAGCTCGTCCTTCATCCGCGCGATTTCGTCGAAATCGGTGTTGTGCGTGCCGTTGTTCTTGATCACCGGCGTGCTGAACCAGTCGTTATGGACCTCGGCCAGCTTCAAAAGAAATGTCGGCGGCGGCGGCGGAAAGGAACTCCCCGAAGCGCCCTTGACGTAGGCGGGCGCACCGTCCTGGTCGAGACAAATCAGATCGATCCGCGGCAGCTTGTAGGTATAGGACACCAGCGCCTCGCCGCCGGCGACGCCGCCCGAAATCGTTACGGTCGTGGCCGTGTAGGAATCGGGCGTCACCGCATCCCGATACCAGTAGGTCACGTCATAGGACGAACCGCCTGCCGGCTCGGCGCCAGCCGGTGCCCAGGACACGTTGTTGCCCGAAAGCGTATGGTCGGTATCGGCAACAAAGGTCGTGGCGCCCTGGGTGACTTCGATGATCGCAACAAGCGATGTGTCCGGCAGGGCGTCCTCGCCGTTTGCCGTCACGCCGCGCGTCACGGTGGCCGTCTTCTGCTTGGTTAAAAAGATACTGGTCACCTCGGCGATCGGCGCCGCCGACATGGTCAGCACTTCGGCCCCGGCAGAGGCAATTGCGTGGGTCTCGCCGGGAACCGCGATCACGTCGAAATCCTCGACATGGGTGAGCCGCAAGCCGGCCTCGCGCCGGCGCTTGAAGCCGTGAATATTCGCCTCGCCGGCCTCGATCGCGAAGACCTGGGCGTCGCCGGTCTTGCCGAGCGCGGCGACCGAACAGCCCTCGACGATGTAGTGGCCGTGCGCCCCGTAATCATAGACCGAAAGCGATTGCTGGATTTCCGAAAGGATCGGCGGCGCCGCCTGGTCAACGAGCGTGCCGTCGATCAGGAGATAGACCGCCGCGAACTGGCCGTCGCCGCCATCGTCGGGCAGCGCCCAGACAAGGCTTGCGACCTCGCGCGCCGCACCCGGCTCGCCCTCTTCGAGCGCGCCTTCGGCCTGGCCCAAAAGCTCGGGATCATCCTCATGGGTGATCCAGGCCGTCAGAAGCCGAACGCCGATCTCCACGCGGCCTTCCATCTGGACATCGGCAAGGGTGGCCTCGGCGACCGGAAAAACGTCGCCGTCGATGTAGATCTCGCCAGCCGTAAGCGTGACGGTGCCGGCATCCTGGTCGACGACAGCCTCGGCGCCGCTGTAGCGGTCGCCGTCACGGGCGATCAGGTTGCCGACGCGGCGGGCATGAGACCGCGCGATCGTCTGGGCCTCGTTGAGTTCGCCAATTTGCAAGATGCGCTGGCCGTCATAGTGCAGGACGCCGCGCCAGTTGCGCTTGCCGATGGCCCGATCGATGGCATTGGGAAGGCCGGAGGGATGCTCTGCCATTAGAACCTCAACAGGAATTTGGCCCGCTCGCGAACGGTCGGGCGAATTGGGAAAGCGACCGCCGCCTCGGCGACGAGCACCGGCGCGATCAGATCGTCGGGTCCGAGCCAAAGCCGGCCGGGCGGCAGGCTCCCGGCGCGGGTGCCGCCAAGGGCTAGCGCGATCTTGGCCACATCACCGGCACCGTCGCCGAATGCGGTCATGGCCTCGACATAGACCGCCGACCCGCTGGCGCTCGGCGCGTACCTGACGCCGCCCACGGCATAAGCGCCCTGGGCGTCGACCGAGACCGGGTGAACGGCGCGGGCGCGGCGATAACCGATCACGGCATCGGCGGCGTCGAGCAAGGCGACATGCGCCGGCATCGCCGCGACCTGACCGGCAAGCGCCGAAGCGCGAGCGGCCAGGCCATCGGCGCCCCAATAGAAATCGGCATCGCCCCAATAGAAGTCGGCTTCGCCCCATGCGAGCGCCCCTCCCTCGGGCAGCGGCACCCAGATGTCGAGCGCGGAGCCCTCGGCTTCGGTCAGCGTGTGGGTGACCTCGTGAGTGCGCCCGAAAGACCATTTGCCTGGCACGGTGCCGAAGGGCACGCCGCTGTCGTCGCCGAGCATGGCGCCGCCGAGCCGGCTGTTGCCGAGCACCAGCTCGCGCACGTCATACTCGAAAACCCCGCGCCGGAACTGCGACCGCGCGGGCGCCGAAAGCCCGGTCACACCGGACAATTGCGCGAGCGTCGGGCTGTCGTTTGCCGACAGCGCGGTGAAGATCAGTTGAAAGGCGTTCCACCAGTTGCGGCTCGTCGGCGCTTCTTCGAGCGCGGCCGCATAGCCGAGCCAGCCGAGCGCCTTTTCGATGGCCAGTGGCGTGCCGCGCACGCGCTGCCAGGCGACGCCTTCCTGGATGAGCTCGTAAAGGTTCGGTACATAGGGCGTCAGTTCCCCGAGGCCGAACTCCCAGACCAGATACGGCAGCATGTTTGGCAGCGGGTGGGTGAACTTGGCACCCCGGATAAACTCGATCGCGCTGTCGACGACAGCCTCGGCGGTCATGGCGTCGGCGATGCCGCGCTCCCATTCCGTCGAGTTTTGCGGCAGCAGCGTCGACAGCATCAGAAACCGCGCCCCGCTTCGGTGATCGTGACGACGCCGAGTGCCGGCGCCTGATTGAACGGAATGACGACGTCATCCCCCGGCGACACGATCTCGACGCGGTGCACGCCGGCGATATGCAGTTTTGCAGAAAGCCACGAAAGCGTGATGTCGTGCCCGAGGGTGATCTCATCGGCCCAGGCAGCCGCAAGATTTGCCTCGATCTCGACAATCAGCGAAGACGAGGCCGATGGCTGCAGCCAGATATTCGCCGTCACGTCCACGGTCAGTTCGACCGCGCTTTCGACCGCGATCATGTCATTGACCATGCGCACCGCTTCGTTCTGAAGCGCCGCGTCGACTGTGGCGAGCGTGGCCGGCGGCACCGCGCCGCCGCCTGAAACGAACACGGCGACACGCACCGTCGGATCGCGGCCGATCGTGTAGACCACGGCATCGGCGACGCTCGGGTCGGCACCCATGGCGACCGCTTTGTAGCGCGGCGCCGTTCCACCGGTAGAGCGCCCCTGAATCGCGAGCACGATGCGCGTTCGCAAGCGTTCGTCGGTTTCTTGATAGTCCCGCGTGACATCGTACCAGGCCGCTAGGTGGTCGAGATCCGCCCCGGTCGCGAACGGCAGGAGGTTGGCGTAGACCGCCTCGTTGATCCGCTGCCGGAGATTGATGTCCTGATAGGCCGCCGCTTCCATGAGGATCACAGCCGGATCGCTTTCGAGGGCGCCGACGTCATAGTCCAGCCCGGACGCATAGAACTGCGCCTGCAGCGTTTCGATGAACGCGGCAAGGCGGGCCTCGAAGTCGATGATCTCGATAACGTCCGGTGCCGGCAGTGACGCCAGTTCGGCAGGAATGCTCATTTATGCGACCCCGAAAATGACGTCTGTCGTGACCTGGTTGGTCACTTTAGAATCGCCCTTGTGCCCGTTCGGCAGATAGTCGCCGGAGCAGACGAGCGCGATCTCGCCGGTTGCCGACACCCGCACCACTTCGACCTGCGTCAGGCGGAACTGCGGCACGCCGTACCAGTAGCCGCCGACCAGGCGTGGCTCGAGGGCAATGGCGGCAAGGCCGAAAAGCGCCATGACGTTTTGCGCGTTCATGGGCGCATCGATCAGATCCGGCAGATTGGAGCAGTAGTCGCGCCGCATCACGCGGTCGCCGATCAGCGTCGTGAGGCACTTCGCGATCGACTGCGCCACATGCGGCCAGCCCTCGAGCATGCCGCCGTCTGCTGAGATCCCGGACATGACCTAATCCCTGGTCGCCGGTTCCGTCTTGCCGCTGGCTTTCGGTGCGGCAGGCTTTCTGGCGGCCCTGGCAGCGTCTTTCACCTCAAGTGCGTCGCCAAATGGCGGGACAAGATACCTCGCCTGGCTGGCCGAAACCGGAACGGCATCGCCATTCTCGTACCATGTGCCAAGGATGAAGCCGCTCTTGGCGGCTGTGAATGGCTTGTTCATTTCTGGATCCTCGTCTTTCTAGATTGACCGTGTAACCGGGGAGCCTTCAACGATCGGCCATAGCCCTGCAGATGAGCCGGCGCCGACCTCAACCATGTCTCCGACGCGAGCAACAGCAGGGCCACCTGGACCGCCGAGATCAATGCTTTGCGAATGGACAACCACCGAAGGCGAAGTGACAGTTGTCAGAGCGTCGGCAATCTCGATGCGGACATCGCCCTTGGTGATGACCGCTTCCGGCCCATCATGCGGACGCGGGTTTTCGTTCGACGGCGTCGACATGTCGATCACGCCATCGGTCATGTCCCCACTCTCGGAAACGACATCGACCTGCTCGCCGACAGTCGGCGGAATGTGGCTCTTGATGCCCCCGCTGGCGATTTCCTTCCAGGGCATCCATGGCCCGAGATAGGGCTTGCCGTCACGCTCCTCGAACTTCACGCGCGCCAGACCTTTTGCACAATCGACCTCGCCCACCACGCCGGTGCGCTTACGGTTGCGGTCGCGCCGCTTGATCTCGGCAATCTCGTTGGCCAGCCAGGCAACCTGACCGGGAAGATCGTTCGGCAGATGGCTGCTCATTCGGAGACGTCCATCTCAGTTTGCGCTTCGGTGATATCTGGAGACGTGTCCATTCCCATGGGCGGTGTCACGCCAAGACCATCGCCTGCCTGACGGCTGGCGCCGAGCGCCCGCAACACCAGACGCCAGTTCTCGATCGACGTCCCGTCGGTCAGCAGCGCGCGGAACTTCGTGGCGAAATCCACAAGATGCGGCTCGGCTTCCGCCTGTGCCAGAAACCGGCCCCAGAAACTCCCGCCGGTGATTTCCCGTCCGAACTCCGGGTCATTGAGAGGTTTTCCAGTGAACACGATTTCACGGCCGGCGAAGCGCTCGCCGCTTTGCGTTTTCATGGCGCCGCGACGACTGCCGGTCAGTTGGAGATCCTTGCACACGATCTTGAGCAGTTGCGCCCAGGTGTTGTTCTCATCGTTCAGGGCGACGTGGATCTGCCGCTCCATCATGTCGAGCAGCGCCTCAATGCCGGAATCGGTGGGCGGGATGCCGGGCACGATGACATCCTTGCCACTTTCCGGATCCCGCGCCGCCATGCGCGCCGACGCGCCGATCTCGAATGTCAGCGTCACACCATCCGGGGACTGGTCATCGGTGTAGATCGCGACGAATGGCTTGGTGTCACCATCATTGCCCTCCGGGTCGATCGGCACGATCTCGCTGTCCCGAACTTCAGCGTCGGCGAAGGTCCGACCTTCAAGCGCGTAGACGGCGCACAGGCGTATCGCAAACCGGTTAAGCATGGCCAAGCCCCGACAGGTGGACGACGATCCGGGCACGCTGTCGCTTGTCGACATTGTCGACGGCAAAGCGCGGTTCACCAGGCCGATCGAGTGCAACGACCACGTCGCCTTTTCTCAGATCGGTTTCCTCCGGCCAGATCGCTCTATGGATGAACAGGGTTTGCGCGCCGCCACCAAACCGGTCGGCATCGCCGCGCCCTTTGGTATCGAGCGCCAGAAGATCCCGGTCGCTGATGAGTGGCGCCGATATCTCCTTGATGGTGCGCGACGGGTCAGCACCCCGTCCGGAATACTGATGCTCGATCATCGGCTCCAGGCGAACCTGCTCGGCATGTACGCTGTCGACCGCCGCCGCCGAAGCAGCGGCGATCGCGTGAATGGCGGCCATGTGAGACTAGTCCTGCTTGCTCTCGTCCGGCGCGGCCGCTTCCTTGGCCACCTTCTCGGCCTCAGCGACAATCTCATCCGCTTTCTTGTCGGCCCCTTCGATCGCTTCCTTGGCCTTCATCTCAGCCTCGGCGGCAATTTCGCCTGCCTTGGTTTCCGCAGCTGACGTGAGGTCTTGTGCCTTCTTCTCGGCGGCGGCGATGATCTCCTTGGCCTTCTTTTCTGCCGCGGCCAGCGGGTCGGCCGGCAGCTTGGGCGCGGTCTTCGCATCCCATTCATAGGCGAAGCGGTCGGCAATCAGGCTCTGGCCGTAGGTGTCGACAACATCGACTGGCTCGTGTGGCCCCACCTTCTTGTCCTTCGCCGCTTTGGCAGTCAGTTGATCGCGGGGCACGATACCGCCGTTGGCGAATGCAATCGTGATCTTCTTGGCCATCGTCATGTCCTTTCGTTTCGGATCAGGACGCGCACGCCCTGGTCGGAAACGAAAAGGCCGGGTCAATGCCCGGCCCTTTCGAATGTGATTGGCATCAACCGCTAGGTTAGCGTCAGCTTGCGCAGCACTTTCGGCTTGGTGCACAGCGAGATCGGGTTGCTCTGCACTTCGAGGTGGCGCCCCTTTCCGTTCTGCGCTGCATACTGCTTCATGTAGTAGGGCAGGCCGACCGTGTTCACGGTTTCCTCGTAGTCCGCCGGCGCGAAGCGCGTGATGAACAGCTCCGGCACACCCTTCGGGAAACCGCGCGCTTCGTTGGTGGCAACGTACGGTGACCCGAGATCGGCTGTCGCCTTGGCGCCGGTGCGATAGCGCTCGAACGTGTTGCTGCCGAGCGTGAAGACATCCGGCACATCCTGGCGAAGCACGATTGCGCCAGAGGTGTTCAGGAAAGTGTCTTTGACCGATTTGTGTCGCCACAGCTTGGCGTGAAGGTCGCGTCCGGTGAGATAGTGGATGCCCTCGTAAGGCTCGTCCAGATCATCCTCTATCGAGTAGGTGACATCCTGCAGAATCTGCATGACATCCGTCGCATCGACATCAAGCTCAAGCGAGACTGCCGCAGGCACCGCCAGGGCAAACCGGTCATAAAGATTGTGCAGCACCTTGCCGGACTTGGCCGTCACAATGCCCTTGATTGCACCGACACGCTGGTGTTCGAGCGTCATTGTCAGATCCTGGGCATGACGCTGCCCACGACGCTCGATGCGCCCTTGCAGGGTTTCGAGAACATCTGACGTCCCGAACTCGCGGACATTTTGGACTTCGTCGGCCTTGACGAAGTCGTCGCGCTGATAGTGATCGACCTCAAACGGAATCTTGTTGCGATCCTCGTCGTCGGTTGTTTCACCGGGGCCACCGCGCGGCGTCGGCTCGATCAGGCTCAACTTGCCGTTGCGCTCTTCGATCGACACCATGGTCGTCGTGACACCATCCTCGTCGAACACGCCGAGCGCGCCGATCTGGCCGGGCCGGTACGGCATGTTGTTGATGGCAGCGGTCAGCGATTCCAGCGTGAACCCGTCGCCATCCCAGACATTGATTTCAGGCATGGGATTATGCTCCTTCAGGCATCCGCCGGAACAGCCGGCGCGAATGCTTCAGTTTTGGAAAGTGTCCGTGTCGACGGGTCGGCTAACGGACGATGATGTTGACGCCAGCTGCGGCCAGCTGGGTATGCTTGGCGGCGATCTTGGTGGCGTTGTCGACGGAAGCGTCGAAGACGAGAAAGTCCTTTTTCACCTCACCGTCGCGCCGCATGATGACGGCTTCGACATCGGCAGACGTCGCGTCGACGCCGTAGGCCAGAATGGCTGTCGCCGTTTCCGCGCCTTCCTTGCCAACGACCTCGGCCTCCGTGCTTCCGACATATTTGTCGGAGGCCGTCACCATGCCGAGCACGGCGCCAGGCTTGAGTTCGCCGGCACCTGAGGCGATCACGACGTTTTCATAGGAGCGATTGCCACTGGCCTCGCTCAGCACAAACCCCAGATTGCGGGGACCCATGGTCTTGGTCTCCATGGCTTACTCCTTTCCACCCTGCTTGCGGCGCGCATCGTAAATGGCGCTGCTGTTGAGAGACCGGCCCTGCGACTTTGGCGCAGGCGCAGGCGATGCAAGACCGCTGGCAGAAGTTCGGCTGGCCTCATACGCAGCCGCCGGGTCAGCTTCGGCCGAGGCCTCGGCGACATTTCCGGTGACGAAAGCGACCACGTCCTCGGCGCTCATGGCCGAAGACTTCGACGCCAAGTCGAGTGCGGCCGACATGCGCTTGCCGTCGCCCTTGATATCGTCGGCATTGAGAATGCCAGTGAGGCGTTCCCGTTCGGCTTCGCGGCCAGCTGTGTTGCCTTCGATCGAAGCGGCTTCAACAGCCTGCGTAGCGATGCTCGCCATGGCCGCGTCGGTGATGCCCGCCAGAATCGTGGCGGCGGGCTTGCCATTGTTTGCAGGCATTGAGTTCTCCTCTTCCTGCGGTTGATGACGCCCGCCTATCGGGACGCCCGAGTTCACCCCCCGCGTATCGACAGGGCGCATTCCTGCGTTCGGCACGCGCGTCGGCATCCCGTTGGCTTTGGAGGGGGCCGCCGGAAGCGACCATGAGTTCGTTTGAGCAAGCGCACGAAGATCGGCAGGCGCATGCGCGTAAACGCGATAATCGAAGGCGGTGACCGCTTCGGCATCCTGATCGGCCACGCCAGTTGCGAATCCCCGATCGATGGCCTCGTCACCGGTCAGCCATATCTCGTCGCGCATTTCGTCGCGAATGGCCTCGACGTTATCGCCCGTGCGGTCGGCGTAGATGCTCGCCAATTCATTGGCGATCTTGTCAAGCATGTCTCGCTTTTTCGCCATGTCGGCTGCTGTGCCGAATACGATGCTGGACGGATCGTGGATCATGAGCATCGCGCCGGTGTTCATCAGGCGCTCTTCGCCAGCCATGAAAATCACCGATGCTGCGGAAGCCGCGAGGCCCTCGACCTTTATGGTCACCTTGCCGCGATGCGCGATGAACGCGTTGTAGATCGCGACACCCTGGTCGACATAGCCACCGCCCGAATTGAGATGAACGACGGCGTGGGCGTCGCGACCCAGCATGATCAACGCGTCCTGCACTTCACTCGCGGTGAAGCCCTCATCCCAGAATGAGTCACCGACGAAGCCGTACAGGTACAGCTCGCCGTCCCTAAGAACCGGCATTGAAATTCTCCGCATTTCTGAAGTCGAATGGGCTGGCTAGACCCAGCTCACGGTTTTGGCGAAGCGTGGACGCACGCCATTGTTGCGATCGCAGTCAGCCTGGTATTTGGCCAGGAGCGACTGAAGCCTCGGCAGGTTTGCCTCGGTGAATTCCACTTCTTCGCCCTGGACGTTCGTGCGACCGACCGCGCCACCGATGGCGATCTTCATCTCGACACGCTTGAGAGCCTTCACCACATCGCACGGCGCTTCGAGATCAACCTCGGCGCCGTCGATCGTCACCGGATTGCTCATCCTGCTTTCTCCGTTTCGGCGGTGCTTTCATCGGCCTGGGCCTTGGCGCTGCCGGTCGACCTCGGCGCATAGGGCGACTGCATGCCCTCGGCGACGTAGCGCTTGTGAAGACGCACGCGCTGATCGAACAGTTCTTCTGGATCATGACCGCTATCACCGGCCTCGATCTCGACTGAGGACATGCCATTCTGCATGCGCTCGGTTGAGCCTTTTGCACTCTTGAGGTCATCGGCGGTAGGTTTCGACGGCCCCTGCCACAAGGCCCAGACAAGTGCCTCGCGGTTTGCAACAAAGGCTGCATATCCCGGCTTGAACGGAATGCGTCCGGTGCCGATTTGCTCATCGAGAAATGCCTCGAAGATCGTCTGCGCCTGAACGCCGGCAACGCGCTCGCGGCGCCTCATGACCACCGGCCAGATCGACGAGTTTTCCATGCGGACGGACGAATAGGTCGCCCCTTCGTGGTTCATCGTCAAACCACCATAAGTAATGCCGATGGCCCGCGCCATGTCACGACTGAGGGCATTCTCGAAAGGCTGGAATTGAGGGCCTGGCGTTTGCGCACCGTGCAGCTTGAATTCCTCACCCGGCCCCAGGTGAGAAATCTGCGGGTCGCCGCTCATGTCGATCCCGCTTTTCTTTGCAGCCGCTATCTGAGCGGCAAGCAAACCCAAGAACTCGTTGACCAGAGCCCCGCCCGCCTCAGTGTCGAGTTCCTTGAGAGTCTCCAACCCTTCGAAAGCTTCCTGAGATGGCCGGTCACTGGTAAGCGTCGCTGCGAACACCGTCTGCAGGATCGCGGTCTGCAACGTGGTGTCGACAAGCGTCTCACGCTGGATTTCGCGGCGAAATCCCGGCGCCCACCGAGAGATGCCGCGCACGTCGAGCGCATCCTGTGGGTCGAAAATATGCATGACGACCTGGCGGCCCTGAGCATCATTGGCCGGCCACGGCGTTTTCTTCCAGAACCCGGCACTGCGCTCCTGGAACAGGTACCGCACGGCGCGCCCATTTGTGTCGTGATAGACTCCCTGGAACAGCCTTTCCATTTCGCTGGTGTCCTGCACCAGGCGCGTCGGCGGAACCATCAGGATCTTTGTGCCGGTCTTGATGCCGTAACGACGGCGTTCGGCGTTCGGCATGTACTGGAGCACGCCTGTGACTTCGCCAAAGGCCATATCGTGCCGAAGCCCGATATCGATCATCTGCGGCACGGTGAATTTCCCGCGAAAATCGCATTCAGCCTTGTTCCACGACCAGCGTTTCCACTCGGCCTTGACCAACTTGATCCACTCAGTGCGCTCGTTCTCGCTGAATCCGAGCCGGGCCATCACCTCTTTGTCGGGCAGATAGTTCAACCCGAGTTCGGAGCCGACAGTATCGGCGATGACCTGGTCGGCCGCACCGCGCAGCCGACCTGAGTTCATCAGCATGTCCATGGCAAGACCGGCCGACCGCTGCCACACCCGACGCACTTCGTCCCGGTGATCGCGCAGCGTCGCTGGTCGGGTGTTGATGATCCCCGAACGCGTATCGCGCAGATAGCCAGCGGTCGGCCGATGCGGCACCAGCGCCGTCTGTGTCGGCACGATCGCGCCAGCACGCCCCGCCGGCACGCGATATCTTGGCTTGTCGCTCATGGTCAGCGGTTCCAGTCTTTGCCGAGCTCGGTCAGGCTCTTGCCGGTTTTCGATGGTTCGGGCGATGCCGAGGTCTCATGGACCGGTGGCTTGTGAAACAGGTCCTCGATATCGGCTTGTTCCGGATCCGGTTCGCACTCACGCTCGGCTTCCCTGGCATCCCACCAGGCATCCGGCATGGTGTTGACGCCGATTTTAATGGCCGCTGCCCATGCCTGCAGGTGTGTGTCGAGCCCCTCGTTCGCCTGATTTGGGTCCTTGACCCAGCGATATGTCGTGAACCCGGCCTTGTTTTTTTCCGGCTTGCGGCTTTCCGCCGTTAGCTGGCGATAGAACTCATCGTCCAGCCCACAGGGCAGAGAGACGAAGCCCTTCTGAAGCGGATCCTCTTTCGCGAGATTGCGATAAAATCCCATTTTGAGGACCGACGTCGCGAAGTTGTAGAAGCGGCGAGAATAGCGCGCGAGGCGGCCGTCCCGTTTGCGTTCCTTTTTCACCTTCGCGAGGAGCGGAGCCGTCTCGGACCCGACACCGCGCAGCATGATCACCCGGTTTGCCGGGTGCTTTTTGGCCCATCCCCAGACATCTTCGGTCCAGGCATTGCCGTCGATCCCGAGGAGGTCGACGCCGACTTGCCGACCGTATGCGTTTTCCCAGGTCTGCTTGAGCAATCCGTCGAGCGCCTCCTGGCAAACCTCCTCGGAAATGTGCCCCTGATAAGTCCCTGAGGTCACAATCGCGCGGCGCCCTTTGCGGCTCCAGGCCACGACCTGGTACTGCACATAGTCCTTCTGACAATCCACGCCGACCGTCACAATGACGTGGCCAGCAGGAATATCGCCGATCGCATATTCCGATTGCGCACCGCGCTCGGCCAGAACCTTCCAGCTCGGTGCCTCACCGAGAATCCGATAGGCGCGGCCGACAGTGTCGTTGAAGAACACCTGCTCAGCCGCCGGATCGCCCTTTGCCTCGATCCATTCGCGGGCAATCCGCTCGAAGCTTTGCAGGAACGAGATCGCGCTCCACAGCGAGAACGAGCGGTGGTAGCGCTTTGCCTTCGGATTCTGCGCGCGCCACTCATGGCCGGCGATCATCCCACGCCGGTGATGTTCCTCAATCACGCCACCACAAGACGGACAGGAGAAATGCGCTTTCTCCGGCACCTCTTCATCGAGATTGTCGAGGAAGTTCTCCCACTCGAGGACATGCATATGCCCGCACTGCGGACACGGCACGTACAGTTCTTCCTGACTGCCGCGTTCATAGCTGGCCGTCGTCCGGCACCCCGGCACGACCAGCGGCGTACCAAGCTTCAATATCTTGGCAAATTCTCGGCCACGCGATCGACTATCGGCCTGCGTTTCCGGATCGCCAGCAGAATTCATCTCCCATTTCGAGAGATCGTCCTGCACCTGGCGCTCGACTGTGACCATCGACAACGACGCCGGAGAGTTGGCGCCGCCGATGATGATGGCACCCTGGCCGTCGACGCGTTCTTTGTAGAGCACGCTGTCGAGGCCATCCCGGCTTTTCATCGGGAACAGCTGCGACAGCGCCGTCGTGTTCCGCAGCATCGGCGAGAGCTTTGTCTTGCTCCACCGTTGCGCATTGCTTTCCGTCGGGTGGACGAAGAGCAGGTCGCCGGGATCCATATCGATTGACCCGCCGACGAATATATTCGCAACCGTCGTCTTGCCGATCTGCGCCGAGGACAGAAGCGTGACCTCGCGGCACGGATCGTCGGGCGACAAAGCGCGGAGGATCTCGTCGAAGTAACCGAACAACTCGCGGTTGTAAGGGCCAGCGAACTGGCTCTCGCGTTTCGAGAACACGATGTTCTGCTCGGCCCATGCAAGATAATCGACCGGTGGCGGCGGCGCCCAGATATCGGCCATCACCTCAGCTCCAACACGCTCGGCGTTGGCGAGGTTGATCGACATTGCTGTCATGTCAGTCGTCCGCCATGACGACTTCACTGTGCGTCGGCAGTTCCTCGGCTCGGGCGGCTTCGCGCTTAGAAGCGTTCGACCGCATCCGCGTGAACTCCCGCCGCAGAACATGAAGAATGTCGCGTTGCGGAATCTCGAATTTGGCCGCCAAAGCCGAGGCAAAGTCCGGCAGCGCACCTTCAAACGTAACGAGCATGCGCGACGTGATCTTGTTCATTTCGGCGCGTGCTTGCGCCGTTTCCATCAAGGCGCCTCGGCGAAGCGCGTCGGCCTCTTGAGCCTGGCGGTTGGCACGACGCTCACGGATCAGGCGTTCCTGCTTGATCTCATCCTCGACCGAGGGTTCGCGCGGCGCGAGCGGCAGATCCGGTTCTGGATCCTCTTCCCTTGTCTCGTTGCCTTCAGGCGCCACACCATCGAGCCGTGTCCCCAGGCCGTTGCCGAGCGCCTGACCAATATCGCGCTTCTGCGCAATCTGCTTTAGCGCCAGATGGACACGGATGCGCGCCGTGCGACCTTCCCCAACCAACGCCTCTGGAGGGATCTTTCCTTCCTGGATCATCTGCGTGATCCGTGCCGGCTTCACAGCAATGCGCCTGGCAAACTCGCTTTTGCCTTCAATCAATTCTGCCATGACACCTAAACAGGCTCTCTTTTAAGCTTTTAAGCCCGGCTTTTAAGGCTCCTTAAATGTGGTCAGACTGGCCAAATCTCGGGCTGCTTCCGCACCGCGTGGTGTTGGGCCAGAATACGGTCCCTAAACCGGTCGGCTAGGCAAACGCCCCGCCGGTGGCCCTGTTGATTTCGTGAAGGACGCGGCGCGGGAGGATCTCGCGGCTCGCTGCCTCGAATTGCTCGGCGCTTTCGTCCTTGACCATCTCGGCCGGGATGATCACGCCCGATGTCGCCCGCATCAGCGGCAAGCGAGACGAACCGACGCGCTGCCAGACCTGGCCGCCCATGTTCAGCTCGACCCGGCTTGGGAACCGGCCGCCCTTCATGAACGTCGACTGGAACACGCGGCGCTGATTGAACGGTTTGGCCGACACACCCTTGCGCGTTTCGCGCGCATCGAAGTAGCGCAACCCGATGTCGCCGCCGCTTGCCGATATCCGATAGGTCAGATTGGTCCAGGACGGCTTGGTTTTCCTGACCGCACGGGCCAGAAGCTTGCGCTTGAGGCCGGTCTGCCCGGTTAGCGCACGTACAACACGCGTCCAGACCATATCGCCGGTTCGGCTCAACGCCCGCTGGTAGATCAGCGGCGCATCGTTTCGCCCGAGCCGCGTCAGCATGCGCTCGAACCGCTCGACCTCATGGAAATCTTTCCATCTCAGATCGGTCGTCATCGGTTTCTCCGAGGCAAGATGCAAATTTGCATCTTGAAAGCACCAATCAAAAACCCGCCGGGTGTGTTCCCGGCGGGTCATCGATCAGCAGCTTCGGGGTGAATCTCGATTCAGGCGTTTTCGTCCTGATTTGTTGTCCGTAACCTTGTCAAGGATTGCGCGCAGGTCAAATCGGCATCAATAGGCCGCCCTACTCAATCGTTCGCATCCGGCCGCAAATGGCTATAGGCGCCACCGCTGCCGCGCGTGTCCGATGGCCGGGCGTTCTCCCATTTTGTGTGATCCCGCCGCGCATCGAGCGTTTCGGCATAGGGGATTTGCACCGGGCCTTTGTCCTCGAGGCCGGCCCATGGACGCGCCGGCAAGAGTGGCCCGGTCACGATATAGGCGGACAGAGTGTCGGCAAGTTCCCTTTTGAGCGTGATCAGGGCCTCGCGCCACATGGTCCACGCCGCCCTTTCATAGTCGATTTGCCGGACATGAGCGTCATAGGCCCGCCAATCGAGCATCGGGCCGATCTTGCCGCGCCTGTTTTCCGGATCCTTGTAGATCCAGCGCGGCTGGCCGTTGCCGCTCAGCATTTGCTCCGGCTCGCCATAGCCTTCTTCGCCCCAGGACGGCCGCGAGCCGATCCGGCCATGGATGATCACCACGAATTGCGCCTCGGACGGCAGGCGATCGATGGCGGCGCGTACCGCGAGCGCATCGTCATTGTCATTAAGGCCGATGCCTGGCGGCGGCAGACCGTAGCTCACCGACTTGTCGACGCGGGTGCCGAGCGTCTCGACGTCAAGCGACCGGCCGTCCGCCGACGCCCAGCCGAGGCCCTGTTCGCGCAAGGCCCACGTCACCAGCCGCTCGATATCCATGCTTTGAGTGACCATATCTGCCGCCCTTTCCTCTTGCGAGGTTTAGCGAGGTTTAAAATCAACCCTCGAAGATAAATAACAGCGAGAGTTCAGAGGGATGTGAGGGTTGCGATAGTTGCGAGGTTCGCCGGGTGTCATATGAGCAAATTCGATTCACCCATGGCAGAGATCACCCCCACACCCCCTCATGTAGTATAGGCGGCTTTGAAGGTCGCAACCCTCGCAAAATCTTTGTAACATGCTGAAATATAGCTTGTTTTAGCGCCGCGATAGTCGCACTCACACCCTCGCAAACTCTCGCAACCCTCGTGTCGCCGCCGTAAGGCGGGCGAGGGTTGCGACTTCTGCTTTCTCAATCTGGGGGGTGCGGGGCGCGGGGCGGTAAAAGCGGTTGCGGGACAGGCGCTTAGTTGGTGCTCATATGATCTACAATGGCAAGTGTTCGGGGGGAATGGCCGAGGGCTGTGGATCAAATCTGGACGGAACGTCGCCGAGCTTGATGCCGAGATAGGTGTAGATGCGGCCCTTGCGCTTCTGGTAGCCGAGTTCGCTCAGGCGATCGCCAAAGCTGCGTTGCGTCGCCGCGCGCAGCCCGTTGACCTCGCACCAGTCCGTATAAGCCTTGTAAAGCGCACCGCCGGTCACCTCGCCCCCCTCGGCCTTATTGATGCACGATTCGGCGAACACGCCGACATTGTCGCGCTCTGAGCGGTAATCCTCGGTAAAGGCGGTGACCTCGTCCGGGATGAACGGCGCCAGACCCTGTTCGAGATAGAGCTTGATACCCTCGATCAGCCAGTTGAGGATGCCGGAACGCTCGGCATCGAGCTTGTGCAACAGGCCGCGATCACGTTCTTCTTCAGGGATCGTCACGTTCCACGGCACGAGCAGCACGCGCCGCCAGATGCCATTGTCCGAGCCTTGGATCGACGGTTTCGAATTGCCCGACAGCGTCGCCGTAAAGATCGGTTCGAACTCGAAGATGTTCTGCATCAGGAAGCGGGCAGTCATCTTGGTGCCGCCCGAAACCGCCTTGATCAGTTCCTCACGCAAGGGCGCATGCTTGGGCAGTTCCTCGACGGTCACATAGCGCGTGTTGAACAGCCGGGCGATGTCAGGCGATGCCTGCTGCCCCTGGCGCTGCCCGTCACCGGTGATCGTGTCGGGCGAGACGACGGTGCGATAGGTGCCGGCAAAGCGGCCGAAGGCTTCAATAAACACCGATTTGCCATTGGCGCCGCCGCCATAGTGGAAAATCAGCTTCTGCTCATCGTTCCCGCCGATCAGGATCGAATAGGCCATGAAGACCTGCAGGAACAGGCGCATTTTCGGATCTGGCTGCACGCGCTCAAGGAACGCCTCGAACTTCTGGCACGTGGCCTTGGGATCGTAATCGACGGCCGCGACCTTGGTGATCCGGTCTTCGCGGTCATGCGGGCGGAAGGTGATATCGGCGATATAGCGCGGATCTTCGGGATCGGATTCCTCGTCCTCGCGGCGGGAAAAGCACAGCGTGCCGTTTTCGACGTTGAACAGCGTCTGATCGGCGTCGAGCAGATCCTGGTCGATCGCAGCGAGGCTGGCAGCCTGGTCGAGCATGGCCTTTGTCTTGCCGGCGTTGCCGCTCGACACGGCAAAATTCTTGCGCTTTGTGCGCTTGTTATAGAGCGCCTTCAGGAGCGCATCGGCACGGTCGATCGCCTCCTTTTCGGAGGCGCTTCGCTCCTCTGGCGGTTTGTCCCGATAGGGCTTGGCCTTGTCGACCTTTGCCTGCTGCGCGCTGTCCAGCCGAATGTAAAACGGTTCGAGCTTGATCTTGTCGACGATGTTCTGGGCCAGCAGCCGCGCGCCAAGATCGGATTCGTCGCGCTCCCAATGGGTGCCCTTCCATACGAGCCAGCCCATGCCGGAGACGTAGCACAAATCCCGCCCACGCCAATGCAGGAGGCGTCGGCCGTTGTCGCGGTCATTCTGATCAAGCTCAGCGCATCGTCGCACCAGATCCCAATCGGTATTGATTTCGCCGGGATTGCCGCCCTCATCCCAGTCATCGGCCGGAGCAGCATCGCCAGTCCCAATGAACTCCGGCGGCACGTCATAGCTCCAGCCTTCATCCTCTACAGGCTGGCCCGCGTCCATGGCTTCGCGAACAGGATTTTGGTAGTCGTCAACCAAGGCCCACCTCGTCTCCGGACGACATGCAACCGCCCCTCACCAGATCGTTCATGTCCTGCCCCGGTCCCGGCGCCGGGATCAGCGTGGCCGTCAAGCCGGGCCTAAGCCGCTTGGCGCGCCTGAGACCGCGGGTCAGTTTTTTCGTGTTGATGTCGCCATCGTCACCTTCGCCGAGGAAAACCAGTTCCTCGCACCATTCTGGCGGCACGAAAGCGTCCAGGTCGTCCATGTCGGGCTGATCGAGCACCTGCATGCCGGCGCCATCGCGCAGGGCGCGGCCGGCCATGTTGCCGACGTCGCCGGCCGCCCAATAGGCGGTGCCCGGCCTGAAATCGTAAAGCAGTGGCGTTGCCGTGGTCTCGAAGCCTTCACCAACCACAAGCCGGCGCGGAGTGTCGGGCGTGTAGATCCTGATCGCCCCGCCCTTTTTCGAGCCGAGCATCTTTTTCGATGACAGCTGCTTGCCATCGGGCGCGGTCAGCACGAGGCGACCCTTGGGCTGGGTCAGGTCGATCCACGTTTGATGCGCCGCACCGAACGAACCGTCGGGGCGCTGAATCGCCAAGGCCATGGCCGGCCCGCTTGCCAGCGTCTGCCAATCGCCCCTCGCCACTTCGTGACGATAGTCGTGCGCCTCCAGTTCGTGCACGATGTTGATGCCGAGCGACATGAAGCGTTCGGGGTCGAGGCCGCGCAGGCGCAAATAGGCCGCCACCGCCGAGTGTTCGCCGAAGTCCTGAAACCGGCGCGAGCGCGTCCAGATCTCGTATCCGCTACGCCGGGCCTTTTCGCGATAGCGTTCCGCCTGGAGGCGACGACTTTCATCGTCGGCCTCGGCCTTTTCGCGCGCCTTGCGGGCGACCTCTGGGTCGACCTCGTCCTCGAGCACGCGACCGGTGATCAGTTCGCAGGCATCGACGAATTTCAGCCCCTTGGTCTGCATGACCAGTTCGATGACACCCGAACCGCTCAGATCGCATTTGCGGCAGTGAAACTGGTTCTTTTTGGTATGGATCGAGAACCGGTCGTCGCCGCCGCACAAAGGACACGGCCCGGAGCGATCGAGACCGCGCGAAAGCTTCCAGCGCTGCCGCATGGCCCAGTTCTCGCAGCTGGTCTGCATGGCGATATCGCGCAAGGCGGCCAGGTTCGGCGGCAGGCTCATGGCTCACCCCCGTCATCGTCGAGGATGTTGTCGATCAGGCCCGGCTCGGCGGCGATTGTGTCGAGGAGATTCCGAACAACCTGCTCCTGGGTAACTCCACGCCGAAGTGCGGCGGCACGGAACGGATTGCGATCGCCCTTTTCAAAGAAATAGACGAACTTGCCGCGCCGCTTGCGGACAGCGGTGAGCAGGGCGGCGGCCGCGCCATCGGAAATGCCGGTTCGCGCCGCAATCTGGCGGTAATCGAGCCCCTGATCCCAAAGCGCCTCGACAGCCTTTGTCCGGCTCGGATAGCCGAGTGTCGGCTTGGGCGGGCGCAGGTTGTCCTTGGGAGTGTTGGTCATATCACCCGCCTCCAGACACGGCGCTCGAATAGACCGAGATGCGCGATCTAGCGCTCATCGTCTCTGTCCCGCTCTGAGTTTGAGCACCGCGCGCCCATCTTCGAGCAGATGCCCATGCGCTTCGCGACCATCTTCGAGGGTCACGCGGATGGACGTCGTCGGGCGGCGCTTGAGGGACCAGGTGCGCCCAAAGGCGACATCACCCGTCACGGGCTTGGCCAGATGATCGGCCCCTGAGAACGTGCCGCGCCGGCTCACGACGCCGATGAAATCGGGCGCGCTCATACCTCACCCATGATGTTCCATGCGGCATCCGACAGCGCCCGCAGCCGTGCCCGTGAACTCTGCGGCACGCGCAAACCGCCGTCGGGCATCAGTTCGACCGGGACGTCGGCGCGGACAAAGCCTGTGCGCAACCGGCTGCGAGCTTCCGATAATGTCGCGCCCATCCGCTTGGCCTGTTCGGCCAGTTGAAGGCGTGACATCTCGCCGAGGCGAGCAAAGGCATCCGCGATTGACGCCGTCTTGGAGCCGACAGCAAAGGCATAGCGCGGCACCGGCGCCGCGCCGGACACAGACCCACCGACCGGCGGCACGCGCGGCAGTTCGCCGGCGCGGCCGCGATCCATAAGTTCGTGCATGCGCGCCGGTGAGACGTTGAGTGCATCGGCGAGACGCGAGACGTCATTGCCGCGCTCGGCATCCATGAGCAAAAAACAAACGGCCTCGGTCGTGCGGTCGCGGAAGGCGGAAGCGGCTGACGTCATGACTTGTCTCCGTTGTGAACCGGTACCGGGCCGGTGCGTCCGATGCGGTAGATGTGTGCCGGGGTCACGAGGGCTTCTCCGGGCGCAGCGAGCACAGCCTCGATCGATGCCGAGATGAAATCCGTGACACTCATTCCGAGGCCGTCGACGCCGGTGTGCACGGCGCGAAACCCCGTCTCGGAAAAGAACGGCGCGTCCGTCGCGGCAAAGAAGTTGAGCGTCGGCCAGGCGCATTCGACGATGGCGGCCATGCGCTTGCCCTTGAACGTGAAGCAGCCGTTCTGGCCCCAGATCGGCGTTTGGCCGGGCTTGGCCGAGGTCGCCTTGCGGATGGCCATCGGCGCCTTGGCAACTTCGAGCGCATACATGCGGTCGCCATTGGCCTTGAACAGCACCGCGCCCATGCGCTCTCCGGCCAGCCGAGCGGCATCTTCCGTACCTGTGCGCATGGCCGTGTCATAGGCACCCATGGCGTCGGCATAGGCCTCGATCAGCCCCGCCGTGGTCTTGGGCAGATCGGCACCGAGTGTGCGGAAACGGTTTTCGAGCCCCTCGCTTTCCTGTTGCCAGCCGAGGTGAATGGCAGGCACGGCGACAGGGCCGGAGGCATCCCCCGCCGCCGCGCCCGTATCCGACCCGCCAAGGCCGGAATCCGCGCCATCAAGAGAGGTGACGGGTGACGCTTTGTCCCCGCCTGACGGCGCCGAGCTTGTCTCTGTTTTCTGTGAGGATCCGGATTGCTTGAGCAACGGAAGATGGCTGGCATCGGCGAAGCCGTTTTCGTCGACCGTAACGCCGTTCTCGGGATCGGCTTCGACCTCATTGCCCCACGCCCACCAGCCGGGGCGCGGTTTGCCGCGCCGATGCAGTTCGAGCTTGGGCACCGTCGGGTACCAGTGCTCGATGAGTTCGAGGACATCTTCCGGCTTGGCGGAATGCTCACCGCGCAACGACTGCTGCACCGAGTTCGGCTGTGTGCCCATGGCCGGCGCGATGATGTTACCGCGCCGTGCCACGAGCAGGATCTCGTGGCCGTTGCGGAACCAGTACCCCGTGCCGTTCGCCGGCTCGCCATCGCTATCGGTCTTCACCCAGGCTTGCTGACTGACATAGTGGCAATTGGACTTGTCCGGCAGCAGGAAGCCGGTTTCCGGGTCGCGGTTGATCAGGACGAACCCGTAGGCGTCGAGGACACAGATCGCCTCGATCAGCATCGGCACAGTCGCCCAGAAGAAAATAACCGCGTCCCTGGCCGCCATATCGCTGACCGGGCGCTTCATGATGTCGACGAGCGCCGAGGTCGGATAGTGGTTGTCTGCCGATCGGTCGAGGCCATTGGCGCTGCGCGTCAGAAAGCGCCAGTCGATATCGACGTAGAGCACGGTAGCCTTGCGATCGCCGATGGCCAGCAGCTTGCGCCCGAGCTGCTGCTCTTTTTCTGTCCGCCTGGCCTTTTTGTCGGCGGTGCGCTTGTCGCGGATTTCTTTGACGACGACGCTGAGCGCCGAAGGGTCGGCGGATTTGATGATGGCGACCTGTTCATCCTTGGGCAGCGCAGCGATTTCTGCCGCGACGGACACCTTGACGGCACCCTCGCTTACCGCCTTTTCCAGTTCCGGCGCGCCGTCCTTCAATACTTTGGCCGCGCTCGCGACCGAGCGCGGCGAGACGTGCAGGTCCTCGGCGACGGACCTGCGGCCGCGTGTGGCGAGGTCGGAGCCATTTGGTTCGGCATCCACTTCGTCAAGATGCAAATTTGCATCTTGCTCCGGACGCAGGCCGCCGTGCCTGAATCCCTCGATCTTGGCGGCGATCATCGCGCGCATGCTCTGGGACAGATGGCGGCGACCGTCGAGGTTCTTGAGTTTGACCCAGTCGAGCGGGTCCATATCCGGCTCGATCTCACGGAAATCAACGAAGTTCGCATCGGCGCGCCAGTCTACGTCGTCAGCAAACTTGCCGGTCTCGATGCCCGCCTCGAAGCGATTGCGCCCGTCGAGGATCTCCCCGTCCGGATTGTCGTCGCAACAAACGACGATCTCTTCCTTGATGCCATTGGCGCGAATGCTCTCGACGAAGGCGACGCGGTCGGCGCCGGAGATCATCGGGAAGGCATTGGCGTATTTGTGATAGCCCAGGGCCATGGTCAGAACTCCCCCAATGCCTTGAAAGCGTCATGCGTGCGCTCGGACGGGCGGCCGTCCTCGAATGTCTGCTCGGTCTTGAAAGCCTGAAGCGCCGCGATCATCCGGTCGACTTCGCCGACCCGGAGCGAGATTTCGCTGTAACCGATCGCCACCTGGCACAAGTGGTCGCCACTCGGCCGCCAGTACGCCTTGGCGCGCATGGGCCGTTCGAGAGAAACATCGGGCAGCTCGCGCGGCATCAGTCGCCTCCCCTCATGGCAGACAGTGCCTCAGTCATCCTCGTCGCCCTCCGGTTTCGACCGGGCGACCAGGTCGACCTCGCGATCAATCTCGACGAGCTTCTGGATGGCCTCGCGCACTTCCTTGTGCACGCCCTTGGCCTCTCGGCGGGTCACGCGATTGTCGCGCAGCGCGTCGGCGACGCCGCCGGAGACATCGCTCACCTCGCGCAGCATTTCGGAGACGCGCGAGACAAGGCCAACCGCGTCGGTCGCCGCCGCATCGGGCACGCGCACCAGCACATAGCCGCTCAATTCCGCCAGATACTCGGTCACGACCGGCTTGCCGCAATGGGCCTCCAGGTCGGCGATCTCGTCGATCGGCGCGAACCTGTTGGCGTGTTCCTCGTCGACTGAGCCGCAGCGAGAAATCTGCTGTTGGGAAATGCGGGAAATGCGCTCGGCGCTGTTCGGCCCGCCGCAGGTGTCGACGAGCAGGCGGAAACGGGCCTTGAGCGCATTGTAGACGCGACCCGAGTGCAGGCGGGCGCTCATGAAGACACCCCCGCACCGTATGCAAATTGAGAAAAAGGCTGAACGGTCCTGCCGGTCGCACGCCCCTTGAGGACGAGCAGCGAATCCTGTCGACCGTTTTCGACAACCGCCTGCAGGAAAAGGTTTGCGGTAAGGACCGCGCCCGGTGTCGCGAGCGCGTTGGCGACACCGAGACGACCAACAGCTGACGCGGCATCATCGCGCCCATGGCACACAAAACGCTCTCCAGCCCTGCCCTCGACCGCGCCATCGCCGCCTATCGGCTGGCGCGCAAGAGACGTGACGCGGTCGGAAGCCGACCGGCGGTCACCAAGGGAGAGACGACACACCGGCCGGACGGCCCGCCCGGGAAAACAACAGGGAATGGCGAAAAGGGATGAAGCGGTCATTGCGCGGCTGCCATGGGCGCTTCGCGCTTGATGCTTCTGATTGCGAGATTGCGCAGCCATTCCGCCTCGCGCGGCCAAGACACGCCCTCCGGCCAATGCTCGACGAACCAGCAAGCAGCGCGAACCAAGGCCACGGTGCCAAGGTCACGCTCTCCCGCCAGCAGCGCGCGCATTGCGCCGCCCCGGCTAAAAACCTGCTTGGCGACGAACGCCAGCGACTCCCCCGTCCCGGAGCAATAAGTCTCCGCAACCAGCAGGACATCGGCAATGAGAACGGATTTGGTTTCGGACATTGACGCCTCGGCTTCGGATGAGTCGCCATCAGAAATAGGGGTCAATAAGCCTCTTAGTCAAGGGTTTATTGTCCCCATTTTCAACGGAAACACCGGGGCCGATAATCCCCGCATGGTCGAAACACTTCACGATCGCCTGAAAAAACGGCTCGCCGAACTGAACATCACGCCGACGCATGCCAGCACGGCCGCCGGTCTGAACCGCACTTATCTGCGCAAATTGTTCGAGAGACCCGATTCCGTTCCGAGCGCCCGCGCACTGGCTAGGCTGGCGGACGTCCTCGACGTCTCGTCCGATTGGTTGCTGGATGGCATTGATCCACCGGAAGGCAGCGACCTGCCGGCAGATGTTGCCAACGCCAGGAACAAGGACTTCCGCCGCGCAGATGTTGTTCTGCCAGTTTCAGACGACATGCCCAAAGACATCGAAGTGCTGGGCACAGCGGCCGGGTCGAAGGTTCACCTGGAATTCGAAGGAATCGAGATCGAGGGACGCGTGGAAAACGTACGCCGACCGCCAGCGCTTGTCGGCGTCACCAATGCCTATGCCATCTACGTGACCGGCGACAGCATGTATCCGATGCACTGCCAAGGCGACCTTCGCTTCGTGCATCCGGGGCGCCCGCCGCAGCCAGGCGACACCGTTGTGGTGGTCACGCGTAGTTGGAATGACGATCCAGGGCAGGCATATATCAAGATCTACCGGAGACGGCGCGGCGGCATGGTCGTGCTTGATCAGCTCAACCCGCAGGCCACGCTGGAAATCCCGGAAGAGTACGTCATCTCGATTCACAAGGTGCCGACCATGAACGAGCTCTTCGGAGTCTGACGAATGACTGGAGCAGACGAAGTGCCTGATAAAGAGGTAAGCTATGATGCGGCGGCCGACGCCATCAACACCATTGCCATTGGACTTTTTGCTGGGTCCATAACCTTCATGCTAGCGGCGACTCAGACATGGAGTTTTACTCTGCCAAGAGGCGCATTTCTTGCGGCCAGTTTCTACAGTTTGAGCGGCAGCATTCTGCTCGAGATTATCCGCGCCGCGGCCTTATGCGTTCTTGTTCTCCATGGGTCTAGGCGGATGGTTGCCGTTGACGCGATAGCATTCTCCGCGGCGGCATTGGTATGCTTACCTACACTGATCTCAATAGCTATCTCTCTCTACAAACTTGCTCCATGCGCATACGGATTCGCGGATGTCTGCGTCACTTCTGGCAACTTGCCATAGCGAGATTTAAGAGGCGTGCCCAACCATTCGGATATTCCGGAGGGTTAAACTTCGATCCGAAAAAGGAGCACTTCGTGAGAGAAGTACTTGAATGGTCTGCGATATTCTTCGGATTTGCGTCAGCGGCTTTGTGGCTTCTATCGGCATTCACCAAGGTTCCTCGACTGAAGGTTCCTTTTGGCGGCAAATTCAACGACAACGATCCTTGGGTTGTCGCAACCCAGACTGCGGCGAATTACGCCCGTTGGGCTTCAGGCATCACCTTTCTGGCCGTTGCCTTTCAGACCTTAGCCGCACTCGCGGAAAAACTGTCCAACTAGGGGAGGGTCTATAGACCCCTTTTTTGGTTGACAGGGGACTATTGGCCCCATTAGTTTCCCCTCCATCGCAACCCGATGGAGGGCACCGATGCTATCCCATTCCGTTCCGACCACTGACACTGCCCAGGCCGTCGTCGAAGGCGTGCACCCGCGCGCCGAGGCCATGGCCAGGGTGATGATCGACAACTATCAGAACTGCGACGTCGTCACCTTGCGCCGCGCCGGCTTTTCCAGGCACGAGATCGACGCGCACCACGAGACGGCAACCCGCGTGGCGCGTGACCGGTTCATGCGCGACGACACGCCACCGGACTATGACCGCGCCGAGCGCATCCGTGCGGCCAGTCGGGAAGTCCTGGCCCTATGCCCCGGCACGCCGCGCATCGTCGCGCGGCTGAAGGCGCGCAGGTTTCAGCAGGCAGAAATCGACGACATTCTCGACGAGGCCATCGCCACCGCCGCCAACACTTTCGCCGCCGGCGAAGCGCCCCGGTCATGACCCGCCCCGTGCTGGTGCCCTTCGCGCCAATTCCCCGCACCGACACCGGCGCCATCGCGCGCCGGTGTCTTGCCTACGCAGTGGATGCCGTGGCACTTGCCGTCTGCCTTTTCGGCGCGGCCGGATTGTTCGGCGTGCTTCTGGTGTTCGCATGAGACCGGCCTTGAACTTCCTCCCGCCGATTGGGCAGGCGCTCGACCGCTTGTCGCTCATCAACTGCTGGGGCGGAAATCTGCTGTTTCCCTATTCGCTCGGACAGCGGTCACTTCTGGTGGCCGACGTCATGCAGACGCCGACCGCCCGCATCTACGGATTGCTGGCGCGGGTGCCGGCGATCGTCGTCGGCGACGCCGATCTCGACTTGCGTTTCTGGGCACTCGACAAGGGCGCCGACATCGCGGGGCGGGAACGCCTCCTGCTCAAACTGCTCTGGATCAAGCTCGACCTGGCGCCGCCGAGCGCCGCCATTGCCGACGAGATCGACCGCGCTAGCGAACGCGTCAAGGCCACCGAATGGCGTGATGTAGTCGATGATACCTCTGCCGGCGATGCGTCTGTCGCCTCGGCCCTGACAGCTACCATCCGCTGCCGGTCATTCGACACCGTGCGTGCCGATCTGCGTGCCACGTTCCAGAACCATCTTGCCATCGCCCACGCCAGCGGATTCCGGAGAGCTGCCTGATGGCTCGTGACAAGCTGCCGGCGCGTGCGCCGCATGAGACGATCAAGTTCGTCCATAGCTTCGTGCCCTATCACGCAACCGTCACCTATTACGACATGACCGGCACCAGGCCGGGCGCGATCTTCATGTCCACCGGCAAGTCCGGCGAGGACATGCAGACCCTGATGCGAGACAACGCCATCATCGCCTCGATCGCCCTGCAGCACGGCGCAACGCTCGACGAGCTCAAGGCCGCCATCTCTCGCCAGGACGACGGTACGCCGATGGGGCCGATGGGAACCCTGCTCGACATTCTCAAGGCGGACGAGGTGAGTTCGAAGCCATGAACGCCTCGCCGCTGCAGCTCTTTTCGATGAACGAAACGGCCGATATCCTGTCGATCTCGCGCCGCCGGCTGCAGGATCTGGTCAAGGACCATCCCTATTATCGCTTGAACGGAAACCGAAAGCTGTTTTCAAATGCCGATATCGCCCGGTTGATCGAGGTACTGCCATGCCCCTCAAACTCCACCCGCCCCGCGAAGGGCAGAGCAAAAACTGGCGCATCCGGGGCACGCACTTCGGGATCCTCATTGACCAGAGTGCGCGCACTGCTGACCGCCGGAAAGCGCAAAAGCTCCTCGTCAAGATCCGCGACGACATCGAACGTGGTGCCTTTACCCCCAAGCAGGCCGTAACCTTTGCCGATGCGGTTCTGAGCTATATCCAGGCTGGCGGCGAAACCACGTTCCTGCCGCCGCTGGTCGACTACTTTGCAGCACGGCCGCTGACCGAGATTGACCAGGCTTCAATCGACGATGCTGCCGCAACGCTTTATCCCTCGGCCGCGCCGGCAACGCGCAACCGTCAGGTCTACACGCCGATGTCGGCGATCCTCAAACATGCAGGCGCCCATTTCCCGCTCAAACGCCCCAAGGGCGCGCAGGGCAAGACCCGCACTGAATGGATGACACCCGAGCAGGCATCGCGCCTGGTCGATGAAGCGACGAAGCAGGATGCCGAATTCGGCGTCTTCGTCACCGTTCTCATCTACACCGGCATGCGCCTGAGTGAGGCGCTCAATGTCGAGATCCCCGAACTCGATCTGTCGGCAGCAACCATCCTGCTGCCGGATACCAAGAACGACGACCCGCGCCTGGTGCACCTGCCACCTCCGGCAATCGCCGCGCTCGCCAACCACCCGCGCGGCCTCGATCGCCCCGACGAACGTCTGTTCCGTTTCCGCAAGAACGGGCATCTCTATGGCTTCATGCGCGACGCACGTCAGGCCGCTGGTCTGCCCAAGGTCAGCTTCCACACCTGCCGCCACACCTGGGCCACCTGGATGCGCCGCTATGCTGGCCTCGATGCCAAGGGCCTCGTCGACACTGGCGCCTGGAAAGACCTGAAATCAGCCGCGCGCTATGCGCACACCGTGGTCACAGAGGAGGCGAGGCGAGCGGATTTGTTGCCGGTATTGCAGAGGAAGTTGGCAAGCGACTGACTTGAGCTAGCTCTTCACTTCAGAAATATCACGAATAAATTCCTCTAGGGGTTTTGAGGTGCGGCTTTGCTTCGTCTTGCAGCTATCCAAGGTCTGTAGTTGGATGATGCCAAAAAGGAGAATGATATGTCAGGCTTCGACTTCGAGCGTATGGCCAAATCTCAAAAGGCCGCCGCAGAACAGGCAAACGGGCAGTTTGTGGCAGAATTTTCGGACCTATACGAGTTTTTCGACAAGGTAAACGATGGGCTTCGCCGAGACGGTACTAGGGCATGGCGCTTGTATCTTACTCACACAGTCGAGCAATATGAAAATCTCCGGCACGTGAGCATAATGTTTAACAATTCTGTCGCAACACACGACTACAATCGGAATTATGGCCAGGTTGGAAAAGATATCAGCACAAATAGGTATTTTTATTGCTTTGGTCGGCTTGATAATGGCAGGACTAATTACAAGAAAATTTGGTTCAGCAAAAAAAGTGAAATGTACAATTCCTTGGTTTCACTGCTAGTAAACGACGATTTCTTTGGATATAAATACTCTGGGCTATAGGCTAATTTTTCTGATTTGTATCACTAGCATTTAATTTGTCGCTTGCAGGTTACGTCGGCGCGCAAATTCCATATACAACTTTGGTGGCAATAAGACTAGGGAAGTGAGCGCTATTTCTGCTTTCTTCTCCATTGTTCGCGACATCTGCAGCGAATACTACACACTACACCTTGGTAATGGAGAGGCCGTCAGTTCAATCCTGACCAGCAGCACCACTTATCACCTATTGACCCCGCTGGCGTTTGCACGAATTGAAGCGTGCACGTGCGCTTGCATGCGCGGCAAGCGGACGAGAACTAGGCTGTCGGCCTGCCCAAGTTTGCTTCCACGCCTGCCGCCACACCTGGGACACTTGGATGCGCCGCTACGCCGGGCTGGATGCCAAGGGGCTGGTCGATACTGGCGCATGGAAAGACATGAAGTCAGCCGCGCGGTATGCACATTCAGTAGTGACAGAGGAAGCGAAGCGGGCGGATCAGCTGCCGGCGCTGCCGAAGGCGAAGGCTCAATAGTCGGACGCTGAAAGTAGACTAAATTGCCGCGCTAGCTGCTGCTACCTGACAGGAAAATACCCGGTGCAGCGTTCAGGCGGCTAATCCGCCGGCTCGTTTTCATGGGCAAACATGCCACCGTATGCCATTTCGTTCAAAGGACCGAGCAAACCAGCTCGGAATTCAGCGGGGCCGGTGCGATTCTGCAAAAACAAACGCCTAAGTTCACCGGCCATATCCTGGATGTAGGCCGTTCGCCCAGCTTGTCCCTTTGGAGGCACTCTCGCAAACACCCCTGCATGGGATGGAACCGGAGGCGTGTCCGAAACCCTGCGAGGAACTGTTTGATCGTAAACGTAAAAAACTCGGCTCGCGTCTCCTAAATAATCTCTAAGCTGCTTTGCGCTAGCCGAGCAAATAACTCGGATTTCGCGAGGAGGATCTGACTCTCTATGCCACATTCCATCTTCGACCAGATCGGTAACTTCCTGATCGCTCGCAACGCTTCTGATGACACTAAGTCCGTTGGTGAACGCGGCTCTAAATGGTCTCTGAGCAACCTGGCCGTCATCAAAATCTCGCGGATCGACCATCACACGATATAGATCTTCGGTATCCGCAACTGCGCCAGGAGATGAATCACTGACGCTGCACACCTCGCACTCACCTTCTGGCGCGTCGGTGCACAGCCTTAGCGCCAACTCCTTATCGCGGGAGGTTCCATCGAAAAGCTGGTGGCATTTCTCACAATCCGCCGTCATGCCTAAATTCGAATCCCGAGATGCTTTCTCAGGAAAGACTCTATCTGATCGTCGGTAAGTGGACCTTCCACGGTCTGAGATGGTTCGCCGGTTTTTCGGCGATAAATCTCCAAGCTGCCATCGGGCAAGAAAGCTATATCAGCGAAGAACTGCATATCCTCGCTTTCAATTTCTATGACCGCCGTGCCGTCATCATCCAAAGTGGCTATTGGTCGCACTGGCATTTCCGCGCGAGACACAAACTGAATGGCCAAGTCGACCGATTTCTTGTTCGCTGGCGCTGCCTGTCCATTTCGCCCCGCCGGCAAATATCTCAGGGACCTCAGTCTTCCCAGAAGTCTCGCCAGAAAATTTGAGGTGCGAAAATCGGCCAGCGCGAAGGGCTCCGCTTCGCCCTCTTCGTCGTGCTCAGCGCTCTGCATCATTGACGAAACAGCGCTGCTGGTCTCATCGACGATATCTTCATCGAAATAGGTGCGACCGGAAAAGTAATCCCAGATAGCACTAGTGTCTCCGGCCAGAGTGTTGGGCTCCAGCTGGATTGTCCTGCGTCGCGCCGGTGGGGTGCGCGTCCCTGTAGCCACGGTCATGATCGCCTAGTCTTTCAGATGAATTCGTTCACTCATCTCTTGCGATATAATATCCGCAAGCACCTCTTTCAAACTGCCGTGCATTTCGTTGAGCTCCGAAACAACGTCGTCTTCGCTCGATGCCTGTTCGGATTCCAAAATCTCGGGGTCAACCATAAACGCTCGTCGTTCCAATGCGGTAACAATCTTCACGGATCTTGCGATATCGTTGTCGCGCCCCGGATATTTGCGATCGACGGCGTCCAGATTGATCTGCAAGAGCAGTTTTCCGATCCGACCATGAGGAAGGTAGGCACCGGTATGGCAGTGCCAAAGATCGCGCTGATCAAAAATGTGGGAGCTTAGGTAAGGGCTGCCCTTCTGCAATAGGTCAGCGGCCGCGGCTTCATCTTGAGGCCCGTCGTACCAAAATGCGTCTTGATATTCGAGGCGAAGCACGCGCAGAGGCGTGGCCTCCATTGCCATTTCCACTAGAGGAAAAACTAGGGCCCTGAGCCGATCTAGCATGGCTTCCCATGAGGCATAAACCCAAGTGTTGTATACCAATCGGGAGGCTTCAACGCTTAGCTGCTCAGATCGCTTTCTCGCTTGTGTTTCATCACCGCCGCCGGCCAAAGAGTTAAATATGTAGCCTGGTGGAGGAGGCGGAATAATCTGAACCGCCAAATCCTCAGGATTATCAATCTGGAGTGGAACCGTCTTCGTCGTATGGCGACTGCGTAGTCCGTTCGAAAAGGCCAGATCTTCGGCTTCGGTCACCAGTTTGCGGTACAACTTGCTCGGGAGATTTTCCTGAAAATCAAAGATGCATGCTACCTGCGATATCGCATGTTGCTCTTGTATCGGTTGCCACATGGACCGCCTCTAGAAGTTCCGATGCGCCTCGGTCTGCGCGATGTGTACCATGCACAAGGATAATTGTTGGTCAACCGGTGTTGATATCTGGGCTCGGTTCAATTTGCCGCTACCGGGTCAAATCCGAGACCTCATGAAGATCGCCAAGCATACCACCGCGGTCCGATATTTCTGCACGTAAAGCGTGCAGAAAGCGTGTGAATTTCTGATTACTCAATGATATCAACACTCTTCTCTGCCCTTGGTAAGGGAGAGGCCGTCAGTTCAATCCTGACCAGCAGCACCATGTCCATCCCAAAAGTCGCCATGCGCCGTGCCGAAACCCGTCGGCCGTCATGGCTTTGACCATGCAAAAAGGCCGGCGTTGAAGCCGGCCTTTTCCGTTTTCCAATCTGGCGTTTGTCGGTCAGCCGACCACGATCGGCGAGATATAGATCTCGACGCGGCGGTTGAGGGCCTTGCCGGCTTCGTTGGCATTGGTGGCGATGGGCTGGGATTCGCCGTAGCCGAGAACGTTGAAGCGCTGGGTGTCGACGCCCTGCTGGCCGAGGAAGCTGGCCACGGACTGGGCGCGCTGCAGCGACAAGGTCTGGTTGTAGACATCCGAGCCGTCGGAATCGGTGTGGCCGGCGACGTCGACCACCGTCCTGTTGTACTTCTTGAGAACCAGCGCCACCGAGATCAGGGTCTGCTGGAAGGCCGGATTGATGTTGGACTGGTTGACCGCGAAGGTGATGTTCGACGGCATGTTCAGAATGATCTGGGCGCCGTTGCGGGTCACGGAGACGCCGGTCGAGGCGAGCTGGGCCCTCAATTCGGCTTCCTGCTGATCCATGTAGGAACCGACCGCCGCGCCGCCGATGCCGCCAATGCCGGCGCCGATCAAGGCGGTGACGCGCGGATCGCTGCCGGTCGCGGCGCCGATGATGGCCCCGCCGATTGCGCCGCCCACGGCCCCGATGGTAGCGCCACCCGCCGTATTGGAAATCCTTGTTTGGCCGGTATAGGGGTCGGTGGTGGTGCAGGCCGACAAGGCCAGCGCCGCCGCAACGCCGATAACAAGTTTCGATTTCATCCCCGGTACTCCCTCTGACCTCTTCGATGCTGACTTGCCGCCCAAATGCGGCGGTATTATTGCGCCGCCGCTCGGGCCGATCAGGCTAGCACGCTCCGGCGGCCGGCGACAGCCGCACCACTTGAGCGTCGTGCGCAAAGTCAAGAACCGGTTTTGCGCATCAAACGATGCGATCACAAACAGATAGAGCGGCGAAGCGGTTCATCTGAACACGCGCCGCTAGAGCATCGTGCGCAAAAGTGGGAACCGGTTTTGCGCATCAAACGATGCGACCACAAAGAGCTAGAGCGGCGAAGCGGTTCATCTGAACACGCGCCGCTAGCCGAACGCCCATCCCCCGTCGACGAGGAATTGCTGGCCGGTGATCATGCGGGAATCGTCGGCGCAAAGGAACAGCACGAGACGCGCTACGTCCTCGGGCATGATGTGGCCCTTGATCACCTGCAAGGACTGCATGTGCGCATCCATTTCCGGGGTGATGACCTCGGTCCGTTGCCGCTCCGTCATGATGGCGCCCGGCGCCAGCGTGTTGACGCGGATACCGTGCGGGCCGAGCTCGTTGGCCATCGAGCGGCTGAGCCCGAGCGCAGCCGCCTTGGCGGTGGCATAGGCCGGAATTTGCGGCGTGTTGACCATCCAGGCGATCGAACCGAGATTGACGATCGATCCGGTGCCGGTTTCGATCATGCCGGGCGCCACCGCCTGGATGGCGAAAAAGGCCTGCTTGAGATTGACGGCCATGCGGGCGTCCCAGTCCTCGGGCGTCACTTGGCGCCAGTCGTGGCGGCCGTCATAGGCGGCGTTGTTGACGAGTGCCAGCGCCGGACCGTGGCGTTCGGCGAAGCCGGCGATGGCCGCCCGATAGGCCGCGATATCGGTGATGTCGCACGCGACAAAGCTCACCGAGGCGCCGAGTTCGGCCGCCAAGGCTTCGCCGCGTTCGGCCTGGATGTCGACGAAGCCGACGCGGGCGCCCTGACCGGCGAAGGCGCGGACCAGCGCCTCGCCGATGCCGCTGGCGCCGCCCGACACGACGACCGGCCGGTCCTTGAGGCTCGGATAGATGGCAAATGCGTCGCTCATGCCTGTTTCCCCTGCTGGCCTCAATCCGCCGGCGGCGCTGCCGGGCCGGGCTGCGACCTGACCGTCACCTCGCGCTGCGGGAACGGGATGGTGATGTTCTCGGCCTTGAAGGCATCCCAGAGATTGAGGAAAACCTCGCCGCGCACATTGGTCAGGCCGTTATCGGGATCCGAGATGTAGAAGCGCAGGACAAAATCTATCGAGGATTCGCCGAAATCGGTGATGTGGCAGATGTTCGCGTATTTCGCGTGACCCTTGACGACGCGCGGATGGCGCTCGGCGGCGGCGATGGCGATTTCGCGCACCCGGTGCGGGTCGCTGTCATAGGCGACGCCGAACTTGATCTCGACGCGGATGAACGTGTCCCCGAACGACCAGTTCTCCACCGGATTGGTGATCAGGTCCTCGTTGGGGATCAGGACCTCGCGGCCGTCATACATGAAGACCGACACGTAGCGGGCGTTGAGCGAGGAAATCCAGCCGAACGAATCGCCGACACTGATGATGTCGCCCGGCTTGATCGACTTGTCGGTCAACAGGATGATGCCCGAGACGAAGTTCGAAACAACCTTCTGAAGACCGAAGCCGAGACCGACGCCGATCGCGCCGGAAACAAAAGTCAGGGCGGAGAAGTCGACGCCGATGGTGTCGAGTCCGACCAAAAGCGCCAGAACGACCAGGCCGGTGCGGGTGACCGTGCCAATCAGCACGCGATGCGTGGGTGAGATGTCCTCAATGCCGCGAAGCTGTCGCTCGAGCAGGTTGCCTGCCCAGCCCGCCATCCAGAGCAGCACCCAGATGACCACCACGCCCTCTACAAAGAGCAGAAGCGAGATGCGCCATTCCCCGACCGGCAACGCCACCTGGTCCATCAGTTCCATGGCCTCGGGCAGAACGCCGAGCAGGCCGAGCGTCACCAGTACCCAGCCGCCGATTTCGATGAGCCGCGCCAGGGTGCGGTTGCGGATGACGCGCGAGGCGATGGTGATGGCGACCCAGGAAGAGACCAGGCTGGCAACGAGGGTCAGGAAATAGGAACGGCTGCCCCAGGTCGCGGCGCGCATGGCGGCAACGCCGAGCCAGAGTAATATGACGAACAGAATGGCTTGCTGACGCGCCAGGATGACCGCGGCGATGCGCAACGGGGCGGGTCGCAGCCGGGCGAGCGACACGAGCCTTTCGAGCGGGGTGGCAAGCAGGCGGACACCGACGAGGGCGAGCGAATAGGCGAGCGCGATGATCGCGACCTGCACGATGGTCCAGGGCAGGCTGCTGGCCGCAATTCCCAGCCCGAGGAATCGCATGAACGCATCGAGCAATGATGGCCATTGCGCGAGCCACAGACCGAATGCGTTCAGGCCGTCCACGCCGCCTCCTCCGGGGACGTTGCCCCGGCTCCCCTAGAGCGGTGCGCGAAAAAGTTGATGCCGGCCTTTCGCAAAAACACCGCGACCACAAAGCGATAGAGCACGCGTTCGGGTCGATCTGGACACAGCGTGCTCTCGTGCCTCCGGCGCCTAGGCCGCGTCGAGCGTGTCCAGAAGCGCCTCGACATCCGGCACATTGGCGATGTGCTCCTGATGCATCGAGAAGTTGAACGTCACGTATTCACGGCCGGGCACGAAGGCGATCAGGTTGGCGCTCGGATGATAGGAGCCGCAATAGATCGGCTCGGTCATGCCGGCCGTCAGGTTGCCGGCGACGCGATGCGGCGGCACCAGGGTCAGAACGATGTTCATGCTGCCCGAGTAGCGGAAGAAGCGGTCCGTATACATGAAGGGCATGATGTGCGCCAAGAACCGGTGCGTTTTCATCACCAGGTTCATGGCCAGCTGTTCCTTGGAGCTGTCGCGGGATTCGATCTCGTCGATCTTGGCGTCGACAGCGCGGGCAAAGGTGGCGAAATCCGGCGAGAACGGGAACTGGGTCCTCAGGGTGCGCACACGAAAATAGGAATCGCCTTTCTTGGCGCGGTCGTCGTCGAGCCCGGTATAGGCCGCCGAGATCTTCTTGGCGTTGAAGCCGCCCTTGGCCTGATTGAGGGCATACATGACGACGGCGAACATCAGCGACCGCTGGCGGACGCCGAATTTGTCGGCGATGCGCCGCAGCCTGGAACGCTCGATGGCAAGCGTGGCGAAACCCATGTTCAGCTTCTTGGGCGCCAACAGATTGGCGATGACCAGGTGGAGGATCGCGGCAAGCCCGATCAGGGCGCCGGTCAAAAACTTCTGCAGCACCGGCGCCTGGTCGTGGGCGGTCTCGCCCGGCGAAAAGCCGGTGCGCTGCGAGCGGGTCAAAAGCGCGGAGTCGGCGCCTTCGAGCATGGCATGGGCGGAGCGCACCAGAATGATCGAGGCACGGCCCTGTTCGTCGGGGCCGTCGCGCCGCACCAGCGCAGTGACGCGGAACAGCGGCATGCCCTTGTGCTCGAACAGCTCCTGGGCCCGCGACAGGCACTTGTCGGGATAGCCATCGAAGCTGTCGATGAGCTCGACCTTGGTAATCGCTTCGAGCTGCTTCTCGGTCAGCGGCGCACCCGGACGGGCGCCTTCGTAGCCGAAGGTCAACTGCGGCGCCAGGATACACATCTTGGCCACCATATCCTTCAGCGCTTCCTTGTCGTAGCGCTTGTTGGAAAAGGAGGTGAAATAGACGGTGTTGCGGGCGCGGTAAATGTACCATTGCAGATCGGAGAACAATGCCTCCGGATCGGTCACTGGCGACGGATAGCGGCCAAAATCCTCAAAACTCGCGTCTGCCGATGCGGTGGCACCAAAGCTTTTCAAGCGTCATTCCTCCAAGACTATCCGCCGCCACGCTAATTGCGGCAGCTTACGTGCTCAAGCCCGAAAGGCGCAAATGGTTTATCACGGCGCCGAGAACAGGCTTTTCTTTCGCCGCGAAAAAGACCATATGACGGGCTCCACCATCAAAAGGGTGCTGCGGAGAACCGAATGCGCCAGACCGGGTCGGGCAGGACGCATCTGGTCGTTTTGCGCCCAAACTGAGGGGAAAACAGCATGTTCGACTATGGCGACGCCTTCGAGGCGGCCATCAATGCGCTGAGAAACGAACGCCGGTATCGCGTGTTCGCCGATCTCGAGCGCGTGGCGGGCCGGTTCCCCAAGGCGGTGTTCCGCGACAGCGCCGACAACGAACGCGAGATCGCCATCTGGTGCTCCAACGACTATCTCGGCATGGGCCAGCATCCCAAGGTCATCGCCGCCATGCAGGAGACGGCGGGCAAGATGGGCGCCGGCGCCGGCGGCACCCGAAACATCTCGGGCACCAATCGCAAGCTGGTCGAGCTCGAGCGTTCGCTCGCCGACCTGCACCGCAAGGAGGCGGCGCTGGTGTTCACCTCGGGGTTCGTGTCGAACGAGGCCGCGATTTCGACCATCGCCCGGCTGCTGCCGGACTGCCTGATCCTCAGTGACCAGCTCAATCACGCCTCGATGATCGCCGGCGTCCGGCAGTCGGGCATGCAAAAGCAGATTTTTCGCCACAACGATGTCGACCACCTGCGCGAATTGCTGCACGCGGCGGGCAGGTCGCGGCCCAAGCTGATCGTTTTCGAATCGGTCTATTCGATGGACGGTGACGTGGCCCCCATCGCCAGGATCGCCGATCTCGCCGAGGAATATGGCGCCCTGACCTATATCGACGAGGTGCATGCGGTCGGCCTTTACGGACCGCGCGGTGGCGGCATCACCGACCGCGACGGGCTGAACGACCGGATCGACATCATCGAAGGCACGCTGGCCAAGGGCTTCGGTACGATGGGCGGCTATATCGCCGCCAAGCGCGCGATCGTCGACGCCGTCCGTTCCTATGCCGCCGAGTTCATCTTCACCACCGCCCTGCCGCCGGCGCTATGCGCCGCCGCCGCCGCCTCGATCGAACACCTCAAGAGCTCGAGCTTCGAGCGCGAACAGCATCAGCGCCAGGCGGCATTGACCAAAAGGGTCCTGACCGAAGCCGGGCTGCCGGTCATGCCGACCGATACCCATATCGTGCCCCTGATCGTCGGCGAGGCGCAGGCCTGCAAGGCGGCGAGCGACATGCTGCTCGAACGGCACGGCATCTACATCCAGCCGATCAACTACCCCACCGTGCCCAGGGGCACCGAGCGCCTGAGGATCACGCCGACGCCGCTTCATACCGATCGGATGATCAACGACCTGCGCGACGCGCTCGTCCAGGTCTGGGAAGCGCTCGACCTGCCGCGCGGCATCGACACTTCGCGACTCACCGCCGAAGCGCTCAATTCCGGCGACCTGACCCTGACGATCGGGGGCTAGGGCCGGCGCTGCCGCCGGAACCCGACCCCTGTCAGCAGCACTTCTCAGTCGGCAGGCCGTCGGCGATCCAGCCGGCAACCTGGCCATTGCCGGTCATGCCGCCGAAGACCGAATAGAGCCGGTCGAAACCGGATTGGGAGAGCAGGCGCTGGGCCTGGCCGGATCGGTTCGATGAGGCGCAGATAAGAGCGATCCCCTTGTCCTGGTTTTCCGTGCGCAGCGCGACGAGCTTCGGGATGAACTCCGGATCCTGCATGTCGATGGTCACGGCACCCGTGGCGACGCCTGTCTCGGCCCATTCGGGCGGCGTGCGGATGTCGACGATGATCATTTCGTCGGCCTGCTGGCGCTCGAAGGCGTCGATGTCGGAAATGTCGGCTTCGGCGGCCGCGGCGGCACCCGGGACCGCAAGGGCAAATCCAAAAGCCAAAGCGCCGGCGAGTGTGGCACGGCGCGTCAGCAAGAGTGTGGCATAAGTCATGTTCGAACTCCATCACGTCTGGCGGTGCATGAACGCGGCCGGAAAAGCGACGCGGCAGCACCGGATACATATTCCGATTTTCGAATATACCATGACAGGCGCGGCGGCGCAGCACAAGCCAGGACAAATTTGCGCGACCGATGGCCTCAGGCGCAGTCGGCGCAGGCCTCGCACGTCCTGCCGCTACCGCACTCGATCTCGACCGTGACGTGATCGATGCCGAAATCCGTGTCGAGGCGATCCCGGATTCCGGCCAGCACTTCGGCGGCTTCGGCATCCTCGGCGATGCAGGCGTGGAAGGTCGCCATGCGCCGTTCCTCGCTCAGCGACCAGATATGCACATGATGGATGCCGGTCAGCCCTGGCACCTTTTTACACAGCGCGCTGGCGAGATGGCGTCGATCGAGCCCGCGCGGCGCCCCTTCGAGCAGGATATGGCCGGCCTCGCGCACCAGCATGAACGCGCTGCGCAGGATCAGCAGGGCCACCAGAACCGACAGTATCGGGTCGATGGGCATCCAGCCGGTCGCCATGATGATTCCGGCTCCGACTATGGCCGCAACCGATCCGAGCAAGTCGCCCATGACGTGCAGCGCCGCGCCGCGCATATTGAGATTGTTCGCGGTGCCGCCATGCAGCAGGGCGAAGGCGACGAGATTGACGGCGAGCCCGGCCACGGCGACCGACAGCATCAGCCCGCCGGCCACCTCTTGCGGTGCCAGCAGGCGCTCGACGGCCTCGAATACGATCATGCCGGCAATGACGAACAGGGCGAGGCCGTTGACGAAGGCGGCAAGGATCGACACCCGGTCGAAGCCGTAGGTCCATTTCCAGTCGGCCGGGCGGGCGGCGATGCGCATGGCGAACCAGGCGAGCAGGAGCGCCGCGAGATCGGTAAACATGTGCCCGGCATCGGCCAGAAGCGCCAGCGAACCGGAAATGAGCCCGCCGACGATCTCGACCAGCAGGAACAGCCCGGTCAGCGCCGCCGCCCAGGCGAGGCGCCTGCGATTGCCGGTCGCGCCAGGACGGTGCGGCACGCCGGCTCGATGGTGATGGTCGCCTTTTGTGCCCTGTTCATGGGCGTGGTGGGTGTGGCTTTCGGCCAATATCCGGACCTTCAAACATGACTCATGCGTCCCGAGAGTCATCTCACCGATGCAGCTTGTCAAGGGGAGCTTAAAGAATAGTGTTTAATATCAATATGTTATATGATTTCACTCCAGCACGAAGCACTGCCGGTCCGGTCAGATCGCCATTAAGGTCCCGGCCAGCCAACTCGCCGCGAAAATCAACGCGAACGGAACCCAGGTGCCCAATATGGATCTGAACATTTCAAAGGAACGCTCGAAGACCGGCGCCACCAGCCCGGCGTCGAGAACGACAATCATGCCCGTCATCAGCCCCGCTCGCACCATTGGATCGAATGCCGGCGCGACATGGGCATGCAGACAGGACAGGGCGAAAGCGAAAACCGGCGCGGCAGCCAAATGGATATGGATCGTGGTCCGCATCGAAAAGAAACGGCGCCCGACCATCATGACCGCGCCGCACAGTCCCCACACGAAGAGACTGACGACAATCGCACAAAGCCAATCCACGCCCTGCTCCCCTTCTGCCTCGCCCCAGGGGACACATTGGGTTCGTCCACCGATCACACCATGCATTGCGTCAGTTTGACGCGAAGGCTCGATCGGGGCGCATCCTTGGTCAGCTCGTCAGAACGATCCGCATCAGGTCGGCGGTATTGCGGGCGCCGAGCTTTTCCATGACGCGGGCCCGGTGCACCTCGACGGTGCGCGGCGAGATGCCGAGTTCGCGTCCGGCTTCCTTGTTGGATTGGCCGTTGCTGATCAGCTCCAGCACCTCGCGTTCGCGCGGCGTCAGCTGGCTGAAGCCGCGGATTTCGATCGGTCGCCTGCCGCCCTAGACGGCGCCGACATGCACGTCGCGCCTGAGCGCCTCGCGCACCGCGCGCACGAGCCGCTCGGTGTCGATCGGCTTGGGCACGACGTCGTTGGCGCCCGCCTTCATCGCCGCGACGGCGAGTTCGACATTCGACCGGTTGGCGATCATGAACACGGGCGTACCTGTGCGCATCGACTTGAATCGCCGCAAGGTGCTCAGCCCGTCGCCGCCGTCCAGATCGATATTGAGCACCACAATATCGGGCCGCCGCATTGGCAGAGAGGAAAATAATCCTTGGGAATTGAGTGAAAACACCGTCTGAAATCCCTCCAGCCGGAAAAGCACGCTCAGCGCTTCGCAAGTCGAGGGATCGGGATCGACGATGTGAACGAGGCGGTCTCTGTTCAGGAACGAGTGGTAGTAGACTTCGTCATTCATTTTGTCCTCACTAAATCTAAAGCATTCACATGAAATACATTTTTCCTTTCGCTTGAAGAAACGCGATGCAAGGGGGCCCGTCGCCGCGCACCCCCGGCATTTGTGCCGGGCTTCTACGGATGTCCCCTTAGGTGAATCTCTCACGCAGAATGCGATAAGTGTTCTCGCGGGCACAGCGGAACAACCCCTAGGGTTGATTACCTAGGTAGTAGGTTCTATGTCCTATTCTGCCGGAAGACAATAGGAAAACGGACCCAGCCAGAGCAAATGACAAGGCAAAGTCCGAAACATGTGGGACGACGCGACGATGTCGACGGCGCCGACGCTACTTCTTCAGCAGATCACGGATCTCGGTCAAAAGCACGATGTCGGCTGGCGCGGTTGCCGGTTCGGGCGGCTTGGCCTCTTCCTTGCGCTTGAGGCTGTTCATGGCCTTGACCACGAGGAACAGGGCGAAGGCGATGATGGTGAACTTGACTACGGCGTTGATGAACAGCCCGACATTGAGCGTGGCCACGCCCGCCTCCTGCGCCACGGAAAGCGAGGGCACCGGCACATTGTCGGGGTTGGACAAGACGATGAACAGATTGGAGAAATCGACGCCGCCAACGATCAGGCCGATGATCGGCATGAAGATGTCGTCGACCAGCGATGAGACGATGGCGCCGAACGCCGCACCGATGACGATGCCGACGGCCAGATCGATCATGTTGCCCTTGAGGGCGAATTCCTTGAATTCCTTGAGCATTTGTGCCTCCAACAGACTTAATGCCGGCCGCTGCGCCCGTATCCGGACCAGAACAGCACCGGCCCGGGACTCGTAGCGCACACGCAAGCAGATCAGGCGCCGGCTTGCCGCACATTCCCCCTGCGGCCTTACGCGCGCAAGAAAAAGCAGCGAATCCGCAAAGGTTAACCGCTTCTTTACCATGTTTTTCAAAGAGTGCGGGTGGCGGAATCTCATTTTTTCGAGTGGCCGCGACCGCGTATTTGTGAATGGAACCCTTGATGGCGCTTCCCCGACCCGAAGTAGACTGGTCCGAGCCGGCAGGCCCTGCCGTCCCGGTCACGGACTGGGAGTCGCTCAGACACGACCTCGAGGCCCTGTTGCACCAGGTCGAGAACCGCCATCTCGGCGCCGGTCATAGTCCTGCCGATTCCCCCGATGCGCGCCACCGGGCGGCGCTGAAATCGGTTCAGCGGGCGGTCGAGCGTTTTTCCGGGCCTCGCCGGGATTTCGCCCCCGCGCCCCGGCGCCATGAACTGGCATCGGCGATCGACGAGATACGTGCGCGCGCTGGCGGGCCCGCGCCGCAGGGCCGCGCCTTTCCGGGCGGCTACCGCATGCCCGAGGAGTTCGCCGAGGATTTGCGTGCCGAACACGCTCATGCCGCGCGCCATCCGCTCCGCCCGAGGCCGCGTCTGGACGTATTGCAGGCCGCGCCGCCGCTTCACGAGGAGCGTGGCGAGGCGATCTCCGGGCTCAAGCAGATGACCGCCGCCGTTTCGGGCATGGCCGGCCGGCTCGAAAGGCTCGAAGCCGACATGCGCGCGACGCGCGACGCCGCCGGTGACATGGTCGATATCGCCACCCAGGTGAGCCAGCTCACCCATGTCGTCGAACTTATCGCCGGCGCCGTCGGCGAACAGGGCCAGGTCAAGCGCCTCGAGACGCAGATCGCCGAGCTGGCGCGGCTCTATTCGGACGGACCGAAACCGGAAATCGCCGCTCTCACCCGACGCATCGACGAACTGGGCACGACGGTTGATCGGCTGGCCGAACTGCAGGTGCGCGAGATGGGTCGGCTGGTGCGCGACACCGACGGCGCCGCGGCGCAGCATTCGGACGCGATGCGCACCATCGAGGACGGCGTGCGCAGCATTTACGACCGAATCGACGCGCTCGAAAGCTCCTACGCCGTGTCGCCGGACGACCTCGACCGGCTGACGCGGGAAATGGCCGGCGTCACCGCGGCCCTGCGCCGTTCGGGCGACGGCGATGCCCTGGCCGGCATCGTGCAGCGGCTCGATGGCCTCACGCGCCAGATCGACGACATGGGTCCGGCGGGCGACACCTCCGTAACGGCCCTGCGCGATGATGTCGAGGCGCTGCGCGACGCGGTCCGCGAGGCCGTGGCGCCGCGTTTCGCGGCCATCGAGAAGACCCTCGAAAGCCTGACCAATCGAGTCGGCGGCGGCATGGCGCCGAGCGCGCCCAGCTTCACCCAGATCGAGGAACAGATCCGCAAGCTCGCCCAGCGGCTGGACCAGACCGGACAGCAGCTCAACGGGTTGACCGAGCTCTACAAGTCCGATTCCGGACGCGGGGCGCCGGCCGATTACGAGGCGCTGGCGGCGATGGTGGCCGAGCGCACCTCCCAGGAAGTGGCACGACTGCGCGGCGACGAGACCGGCCTTGACGAAACCAGCCTCGGTGCCCTCGAAAGCCGGCTGTCAAAGCTCTTCTCGTCCAGCCGGCCGGGCGAAGCACCAGGCCTGTTGTCGAGTGTTGCCGAAAATCTCACGCGCGTGGACGAACGGCTGAACCGGCTCGAGAACGCCCTCGCGGCGCTGGCCCAGGGCGAGGCCGCCTTCATCCGGCCGCAACCGGCGGCCAAGCCAGCCGTACCGGCGCCGCAGCCGCAAAAGCCGGCCGGCAGCGCAGCGGCTCCGGCGGTGGGACCGCCTCGGCCGGACACCGCGCCCGAACCGCCCACCATGTCCCGACCGTCGCTGTCCGAACCGTTGGGAACCTCGCGCGGCAAGCGGACGCCGCAGCAGCCCGACGCCATGCCGCGCCCGCCAGCCAGGGAACGTCCGTTGCTCGATGACGAACTGAGTGCCCTGGCCACCCCGGTCGAGGACTGGTCGTCCCTCAATCTCGACGATGGCGGACAGCACAAGTCGCCGGCACCGCCGCCGTCAAGCCCGCCTGGTTTCGATGTTTCCAAGATCGAGCGGCCGGCGCGACCCAAATCGAGCTTCGCCGACGAGTCGCCGGGCTTCACGCCGCTCGACGAGTCCGGCATCGCTCCGGCGGGCGAGCTTTCCGAAGAAAGCGAGTCGCCGGCGAGCGACCGCAACACCTTCATCGCCGCGGCTCGCCGCGCCGCGCGCGGCAATCTCGAGGCCCAGCAGGGTTCGGGCGCCTCACAGTCGCTGATCGGCAAGGCGCTGGCGCGCTTCCAGTCCTCCAGGACCGAGAACGCATCCGCCGCGTCGAAGCACAAGCCGGTCAGAGGCGGCAGGCCCGACCGGAAGGCGCCGAACAGGCATGCGGAAGCGGCCATCAGCATGGCCCGCGCCGCCGATGGAGACGAATACGGCGTGGCCGAGGGTCGGGCGACGCCCGATGATTTCGCCGCCGATGCGGTGGACCGGCCCAATCCCGACCTTGCGGCACCGACCGGCTTTCTGGCGCGGCACCGCCGGCCATTGATGCTGGCCGGCGCGCTGGCCGCGACAGTGCTTCTTGCCGCCAATCTGGTGGTACAGCGGCTGACGCCGGACGCGGCACCGGACGGGACCAGCTCCATCGAGAGCCCGGTGGAAAGCGCGTTGATCGACCCCACGCCCACCGGTTCGATCGATCCGATCATCGAGATGAACCTGACCGAGCCATCGCCGACGCGGCAGGTGCTGCCCTCGACCCTGACCACCGAGCCTTTGTCCGGCACGCCGAAGCTCGACACCACCTTCACCCATTCGGTGCCGCCGGTCGGCCCCGAGCCGATCGAGGCGGTTCCGGCACCGATCAAGCTCGAACCGCCGCCCGAAAAGCTCGGTCCTGTCGAACTGCGCCAGGCGGCGGCGGACGGCGATCCGCGCTCCCAATTCGAGGTTGGCGCCATCTACACCGAAGGAAGCGTCGTCGACCAGGATTTCGAGGCGGCGGCCGCCTGGTACGAACGGGCCGCGGCGCAGGGCTTCGCCCCGGCGCAATACCGGCTCGGCAATCTCTACGAACACGGCAACGGCGTCGACCAGGACCTTGAACAGGCCCGGCTGTGGTATTCGCGGGCGGCCGAAGCCGGCAACCGGCTCGCCATGCACAACCTCGCCGCGCTCTATGCCGGCGGCGCGCTCGGCGAGCAGCAATTCGCCGCGGCCGCCGAGTGGTTCGAACGCGCATCCGAAGCCGGCATGACCGACAGCCAGTTCAATCTCGGCATGCTCTATGCCCGCGGCCTCGGCGTCACCCAGGATCTCAAGGCGTCCTACAAGTGGTTCTCGCTCGCCGCCGAAGCCGGCGACAAGGACGCCGCCAAGGCACGCGACGATATCGGCAAGTCGCTCGATGCCGCCTCGCTCAACCAGATCAGGGCCGACATCGAGAGCTGGCACATGACGCCGATCAACATTCCGGCCAATTTCGCCCCGATCGGCACCTGGTCGGACGGCTTCGACCCCGGCCAGACGATCACCGACAAAGCGGTCACCGAAGGCGTACAGCGCGCACTGGCGCGGCTCGGCTACGATCCCGGCACGATCGACGGCGTCATGGGACCGAAGACAACTCAAGCTATTACCGAGTTCGAACGGGCCACGGGCATGCGGCCGACCGGTCTGGTCAATCCGCGCCTGCTCGCGGTGCTGGGAAGCCAGCCGGTCTAGAGCATGTTCCTCGAAAAGTGGGTACCACTTTTCCGGGTCGAACCGGCGACCACTCAGTGGCTCGGGTCATGTGTTTTGAGTCCATCAAAACGTGACATGACCTGGCTCGTTGCGTTGACTTGCCCTGCGCGTGGCACGACCATGTGTCTGGGATCGCTTTATCCCGGGGGTTGTCTCGTCAGGTGCAAATCTATCTCCCCATCGCCGAACTCTCGCTCAACGTCTTCTATCTGGCCGGGATCGGCGGGGCCGTGGGGTTTTTGTCGGGATTGTTCGGTGTCGGCGGCGGCTTTCTTCTGACGCCGCTCTTGATCTTTTCGGGCATCCCGTCTCCGGTCGCGGTCGCCTCGGTCACCGGCCAGGTCGTCGCCGCCTCGACCTCGGGCGCCCTCAGCTACTGGCGGCGCGGCGGCATCGATCTTCATCTGGCACTCTATCTGGTGCTGTCGGGCGTGATCGGCGCCGTTGGCGGCGTCGCCACCTTTTCGGCCCTGCAGGCAATCGGCCAGCTCGATCTGGTCATCTCGCTCGGCTATGTCGCCCTGCTCGGCGCGGTCGGCGCCCTCATGCTCAACGAGGCGGTCCGGGCCATTCTCAAGCAGCGGCGCGGGCTGGTGACGCGCGAAAAGCTGCCGCATCAGCACAATTGGGTGCACGGCCTGCCCCTCAGGATCCGCTTCAAGCGCTCCAAGCTCTATGTCAGCGTGCTGCCGGTCCTCGCCATCGGCGCCACGATCGGCTTTCTGGGTTCCATGCTGGGCATCGGCGGCGGCTTCATCCTGGTGCCGGCGCTGGTCTATATCCTGCGGGTGCCCGGCGCGGTGGTGATCGGCACCTCGCTCGTCCAGGTCCTGTCGATCATGGCCGCCTCGACGGTGCTGCACGCCGTGACCTCGCAAAGCGTCGACATGCTTTTGGCCTTCTGCCTGATGGTCGGGGGCGTCATCGGCGCGCAGTTCGGCGCCTCGGCCAGCCAGTATCTGAAGGGCGAGCAATTGCGCGCCCTCCTGGCACTGCTCATCCTCGCGGTCGCCATCCGCTTCGCCACGGGCCTTGTTATCGCGCCGGACGAGGTGTTCTCGACCACCGCCTTCGGTATCGTGGGAGGCCCGGCATGATCGCGCGGATGGCAGTACTGGCGCTGGCGCTCAGCCTTGCCGCGGCACCGGCATCGGCGCAGCGGCTGGCCGGCGCGCTCAGCGAATACCAGGTCTCGGTCACCTCCGATTTCGTCGGTCAGACGCTGACGCTGTTCGGCAATGTCGAACCCCCCATCGGCGCCGCCGACGAGCTGGTCGAGGGGCCGTTCCAGGTCATCGTCCTGGTCACCGGCCCGCCGCAGGACCGGGTGGTGCGCCAGCAGACCAACCGCCACCTCATCTGGCTCAACACCCAGTCCGAAACCTTCCGCAGCATACCCTCGTACAAATGGGTGTTTTCGAGCGCGCCACTGCCGGTCATCGCCAACGACGTGGTGCTTGAATCCAACCGCATCCTGTTTACCAGCCTCGGCGCCGTCGACCCTGACGATACCGACAATTCCCGCCTGTTCCGGGCGCAGCTCGTGCGGCTGATGATGGAAAAGGGGCTCTACGGCATCGACGAGACTGGCGTGCAGTTCCGCTCATCGACGCTTTATTCGGTCAAGATCGCGCTGCCCGGCGACGTGCCCAACGGCACGTTCCTGGCCGAGACCTTTCTTTTCAGGAACAATGCGCTGGTCGCCCGCAAGGGCGAGAGCTTCATCGTCAGAAAAGTCGGGCTCGAACGCCTGGTCGGCGACACCGCCCGCGACAATCCGCTGCTTTATGGCCTGACCTGCGTCGCGCTGGCGCTGACGACCGGCTGGCTCGGCGGCGTCATCTTCCGGAGATAGTACATGCGGGACGAACAGATATCGCGGATCGCCGTTTATGGTCCATTCGCCGGAACCGTGCCGTTTGCGCTCGGGCTGCTCCTTGTCCTGGCGCCGGGCCTGGTTCCGCTCGAGCCGGTCGTGGTCGAACGGGCGCTGATCGGCTACGGCGCCCTGCTGCTCGGATTCTTCGGCGGCGTGCGCTGGGGCCTCGCCATCATGGACAGGCGCACCGACGACACCGTTTTCGCCATTTCCCTGCTCGGCGCCGGACTCGGCCTGGTGGCGCTGGTGCTGCCCTTCGGTTTCGGTCTGGCTCTGTTGACGGTCGGCTTTGCCGGACAGGGGGCCTGGGACGTCTGGGCGGGCCAGCGCCGCTCGATCCCCGAAGCTTATGCCAGCGGCCGGGCGGGCGTGACGCTGATCATCTGTCTTCTTCTGGCCGCCACGATCCTCGCCTACGCGGCAACGCACGGCTGAGGCAGCAACAGCCGGCATCCGTTTTTCAGGCCTGGGCTAGCGCATCGTGCGTAAAAGTGGGATCCGGTTTTGCGCGGGAAACAATGCGATCACAAACAGATAGAGCGGCGAAGCGATTCAACTTGAACGGGCGCCGCGCTAGCGCCGGCTGTTTTCTCATGGAATCGCCACACGCTTCCCTCCCCTTTGACGGGGAGGGATGCCGGCAGGCAGGGTGGGGTGGAGCCACAAGCGCCGG
>Ga0180009_10000336_pt1 | contig 67313 bp, 64 predicted proteins | sample OS_PC_MetaG_FD_123537 | JGI IMG/M metagenome (GOLD analysis project Ga0180009, IMG submission 123537) | Groundwater microbial communities from the Aspo Hard Rock Laboratory (HRL) deep subsurface site, Sweden - OS_PC_MetaG | ecosystem: Environmental > Aquatic > Deep subsurface > Groundwater... | reverse complement strand
TCTTTAACGATATTTTACGGCTTACCCTGCTGGCAGAACCAAGGACTTTACGGGGATTTACAGAGCCAGAACGGCCATTTTACCCCAATCCTGCGTAATCTGGTGAGTAAAGGGAATAAGCATTAAAGGAATTATGCGAAGGATCCCAGCCATTGGAAAAAACGATATCCAAACGACCATCTTTATTTAGATCTGCCACGGCAACGTCGTATGACTGACTTGTAGGCAATGCCGTCCTATTATAGTTGGTAAAATGCCCCTTATTGTCTCCCCAGTAAATATAAGATTCCGAACCCCACCAATTGGATATTATGATGTCCAAACCACCGTCATGATTCAAGTCACATACATAATTACCATGAGCGCCAGATGAGCCCAGCAAGGTCGTATCACCATTGTTAAAGCCGTCTTTGCTGCCCCAGTATATTATTGAATAGCTACCATAAAAACAGCTGAATAAAATATCCAAACAACCATCCCTATTCAAATCAGCTATAGAGTTACCCGTAGCACCGCTTGTAGGCAAAAGCGTTCGGTTAGTGCTGTCAAACCCAGTTTCCGTGCCCCAATAGATATATGAATTACTGCCCTGCATATTGCTGATCACCAGATCCGATTTGCCATCTTTGTTTAAGTCATACGTTGATCCCGGATTGGATTTCAAGCACCCGCTGTCGCTACCTTCCGTGGATGTAAAAACATTGGCATTAAAATCCCCGTCAGCGAAATCTGCCTGGCTGGCCTCCCGCCAGGTTTCGGCCCAGGCATTCTGCCCGACCACAAAAAGACAGGCCATGATGATGATCCCCGCTATCTTTTTCATTATTTTACTCCTAAACATTATTTTCCAAAGCATGACTATTTATACTAGAAATATACCTCTAATGATACCCGGTGTCAAGCAAAAAATAAATATTTTTATTCGAAGACTTTTTTATAGACCGCCAACGTATTTTCCGCCGTATTCTCCCAGGTAAATATCTTAGCCCGAAGCAGTCCCTTTTGAGTCAATTCGTCAGATAATCTGATGTTCTCCAGTATTTCCAATATCTTGTTCTTCAGCGATTCTTGATTGGTGGGATCAATCATTATCCCGGCATCGCCAGCCACTTCGGGCAGAGAGGTGGTGTTGGAGGTTATCACCGGGCAGCCCGAGGCCATGGCCTCCAGTACCGGCAGGCCGAATCCCTCGTATAGCGAAGGAAAGGCCAGGATATCTGAGGCGGCATAATAAAGCGGCAGGTCATCACCTGGGATATTATCCCTGACCAGGACCCTGCCGGACAGATCATTCGATGATATGTATGCCTGCTCCGCATTCGATATCCGTCCCACCTTAAGCAACAGGACATCCTGCCGGGACTTGGTTATCTGATTAAAGGCCATTAAAACTGTAATAAAATTTTTCCTGGGGGCCGGGGTGCCGACATGCAGGATAATTTTATCGCTTATCGAAAGGCCCAATTTCTGCCGGCATTCTGTCTTGTCCCGGAGATGGTATTCCGGCGAGACCCCCAGCATGATGGGGGTGATCTTATCCGGGCTTATCCGGTAGAACCTGACCAGGTCATCCTTGGTGGCCTGGGAGATGGAGATGATATGATCGGCCTTTTTAATTCCCGAATATAATATCCGGCGCCAGTATTTTTCCAGGAGCGAGCCCGGCATTATCAGCGGGATCAGGTCCAGGCAGGTTATTATCCGCCTTTTGCCGGGCTTAAGAAAGGACAGGTTCTGGCTTAGAATGTGGATATTTTCGCAGTGTTCATAGGCCCTGCTGCAATTTTTCCAGAAAAGAGGCTTGGCGATTGATTTAGCTACCGAGAGTCTGCTGTCCATGCCGTTTTTGCCGTAAAAGTCACAGGAGCCAGCCTGGTAATTATAATAGACGAATCTTATACCTGCCTGGTCTTTTAATGCCCGGTACAGATTCCAGGCATATACCCCGGCCCCGCTGTGTTCCGGCTGATCGTTGATGATGTCTACTTTCATGTGATCTGATTTTCCAGTAATAAGTTCAAACAAAAAACGGGCGGTCAAAGCCGCCCCATGGTCAAGACATTCTAGATTTCAAGCGATAGATCCAGCCTCATGGGGTGGCCCAATCCGGGGAAAGGCGTGTAGGCGTAGTCTATGGAATATTTTTTGTATTTGATGCCGAAGCCGGCACCCAGGCCGGCAAAGTCGTCTAGGTCAGAACCGTTCTGGATATCCCCCAGATTGCCGTTGTATCCCAGCCGAAGTGACAGATGTTTTATAAAATTCAATTCCGTGCCGAAATTCATTTTGAAGGAATTGTCGATAGCCTTGTTGCCGGCCAGCAAAATGACCAGCTGGTCGGAGAATGGACGGTATTCCATTCCGGCCCGGACCGTCAAAGGCATCTTCTCCTTGGTGGCGACGAAAGCCTTGGCCACCATCCCGATGTTATTAACCGACAACCCAAGTTTCAGACTGGTCCCGTAGTTCCTTTTTCCCTTGGCCATAAAAATCTTTTGGGCCACCATGGCCGGGTCCAGCTGGTAGATACAGCCCAGGTCAACCGCCCCGCCAGCCGCCGAATACTCAAGGGTCTTATCGTAGATGCCCTTGAGGCTTGCTCCGGCGTAAAGGTCTTTAAGAAGTTCCCGTCCATAACTGGCCTGGAGGACAAAAGACGAGTAGTTGAAATCCCCCAGTCCCGCTCCGGTGGGATCCAGCAGGGTGGTCTGTTTTATATCGCCGCTGTTCAGGTAGGACAATGACAGGCCGGCGGCGGATTTTTCCTTTAAGGGATGGACATAGGTTATATTGCCGATCTGGATGCCGGCGATATAATTGACATACCCGGCCGAGATCTTTTTGATATTGCAGTAAGGCAGTGCCCCCGGATTGTAAAGAATACATGAGGCATCGCCCCCCATGGCCACGGTGGCCTCGCCCAGCGAGGCCGGCAGGGCCTTGACCGGCACCCGCAGGAAGGAAAACCCGCTGTCCTCGGCCCGGGCCGGAATGGCGACAGCGGCCAGGGCGATTATCAGTATGCTGAGCCTTTTGATCATTCCTTGATGTCCCCCTGGTTATTGGGCGACAGAAAGAACACTTTCTGCCAGTGGTCGTCCGAATCGATGATCTGGCTGTTGTCGAAATTGAACGATGGGCGGGCCAACACCGAAGCGAACTCCTGACGGTGCATCCACAGCCAGTCCTGGACCTCCTCGTGCTCCAGGTTGTTCAAAAAATGAACGAACTCCTCCAGGGTGAACCCGCTCTGAGAACGGCTCTCGAACCAGGCCTCGATCTCGGTGCTGTCCAGGCTGGACAGCAGTTCGAACAGATCGCCCCAGTCATTCTCCAAACCAATGGCGTTTTTATTATAGCTTTTGAAATAGGTCATTATATCCTCACTGGTGTGAACACTTCCGGTCTAATGTTACCCGAAAAGGAGCCGATTGTCAACACAACCGGCGCCAGGCAAAACAGGATCTGCAATTTAGACACTGGACTAAAGACTAAAAATCCGAAATCCGAAACAAATCCGAAATTCCAAATCCAAATGACCCAAGCAACGATCCACTTCGTGAGTGCCGCGGTTTTGAACATTTGTATTTTGTCATTTGATATTGTTTCGTGTTTCGGGTTTCGTGCTTCGAATTTAAGAAAGGTCTACTGTCTGAATCACAGAAAACGGGATGCTCTATTTTCGGGATACGGTATTAAGCCCCTTCTTGCTGTTGTGGCGGGGATGTTTGGCCACAGCGTCTATGGCGTTGACCAGCGCGGCAATAACCTGCACCTTCAGCTGGGAGGTGGACATATTGACCATGGTATGAATATGCCCCCCTTCACTGGCCACATAATAAGAAGGAAGCTTATTTAGCGCGAAAGCCATAATATCAAGCTGACAGGTGCGGCAGTGACAAAGGTCGCCCCGGGCCAGCAATACATTTTTCAGTTCCTCTTTTACCAGCTTTTCGGTATAGTTGGTGAGCTTTGCCATCTGTTTCTCCTTTTGTTTTTATTTGGCCCGGCCCAGCAGGGCGGCCCCTATCTGGCTGGCATGAAAATTTATCCGTTCAAAATCGCTCAGCAGGTCCAAATGCATGGTGCTGGTCTCCCGGGATTCCTTGAATCCCGCCTGCAGCCTTCCCAGGTGCTTTTTATACAGCTCCTTTTCCAGGGCCAGCACCTGATCCTTGCGGTTGTGAGCATTTCTGGCCAGTTCCAAATCGCCGGAGGCCAGGGCTCCTATGGCCATATCCAGGGTGGCCAGGGTTTCCCGGTAGAGCGATTTGATTTCATCCATCCCTTCCTCGGAAAAGGCCAGATGCTGTTCGATCTTCTTTGCGGCATGTCCCATGATGTTCTTGCTGATCACATCACCGATATTCTCGATATCATTGACGATATACAGCAACTCCACCCCGCGGCTGGACTGGTCTCCGGAGAGGTCCTCCTGGGTTATCTTGACCACGAAGGGGGTTATGGCCTCCTCCAGCAGGTCCACCTTATCGTCATCGGCCACCAGTTGGTTTCTCAGATTGATATCGTTCTTTTCCAGAACATCACAGGAGCGGACCAGCATATCCCTGACCAGGTCGGCCATTCTCAGTAACTCCTGGGATACTTGGCCGATAGCCAACGACGGCGTTTCTAAAGCCCGCTCATCAAGGTATTTTGGCCCGAATATTTTTTGCCGGGGGGAGACCACCGGAACCATCCTGTTGAGAAATTTCCCGAACGGCTTAAGCCAGGGCAGGAAGAGCAGCGAGGCCAGCACGTTGAAAATGGTGTGGGCATTGGCTATCTGCCTGGCGGTATCTCCCCCGAACCTCTGAACCAATGTTATAAAAGGAACGATAAAGATCAGGGCCGCGATTCCGGCCAGGACCTTGAAGATGGTGTGCCCCCAGGCCACCTTTATCGATTCCTGATTGCCGCCCCAGGCCGCCATCAGGGCCGCTCCGCAGGTGCCGATGTTGGCCCCGATGATTATGGGCATGGCGGCCGGCAGGGCTATAATATCCTGAAAGGCCAAAGTCAGCATTATCCCGATGGTGACGGCCGAGGACCTCACCAGCAGGGTGAACATCACTCCGATCAGCACCCCCAGCAGCGGGAGGGAACCCATCCCGGCGAACAGGCTCAGGAACCAGGGCATGGATTTCAAGGGAAGCAACGAATCGGCGGTCAGCTTCATGCCGTAGAAAATAAGGCCGAAGCCGAATACTATCTGGGGATAATATCTCCAGGGCCGCTTTCCGGCTATCATCATGGCCAGGAATCCGCCCACCACCAAGGCCAGGCAGTAATCGGACAGTTTGAAGGCGATCAGTTGGACGGTGATGGTGGTCCCGATATCGGCCCCCAGGATCACCCCCAGCGCCTGTCTCAAAGATATCAGCCCGGCGTTGGTCAGGGACACCAGCATTACGGTGGTGGCGGTGGACGACTGGACGATGCCCGTCACCAGAATCCCCACCCCCAGGCCCTTCAAGCGGTTGTCGGTCAGGTTCCACAGCATCTGTTTCAGTTTGGTGCCGGCGGCCTTCTGCAGGCCCCGGGAGCAGAATCTGATGCCGAACAGAAAGAGCGCCAGGCCGCCGATGGCCCCCAGCAATGATATCAGCCACCAGTGATTCTGGTAGGAGTTGAAAGAAAAGGTGACCGCCTTTTTGGAATCGGTGGCCAGGTGCGCCTGAATATAGATCGTCTCCAGTTGCTTATGAGGAATGATCCGGCAGATGGCATTGCCCTTGACGTCGGAGACCGCCGTATCGGGTTCCACCTCGGCGGTGCCCTCTCCCACCGGCACGAAGGCCACCCTGGCCCCGGCCACCGGCCGGCCCCGGGCATCGGTGATCTGCACCACCAGGGGATGGCCGGCCGGCTTCCCGATGGTCACCGCCTGGCGGTCGCCGGAGACATCGTTGCCCAGAGCATCCACCGCCTTGCTGATGCGGTGATCGGCCCCCCACAGCGGCATTGAAAAAAGCGATGCCGCCAGGCCTAACAGCAATATTTTTGGGATCCGGCTCACTCGGCCAGGTTGACCTCTATCACAAAGATCCCTTTATATCCCAGGGCCTTGGCCCGGCTCTTGAGATTATCTGCATCCCGCCGGGTAAGGTTATTCCCCACCTGCACCTTATAATAGGGCTCGGCCTCGGAGACATAGATCTGCTGGTCGCCAAACTTCCACCTGGCCTCCTCGGCCACCTTGCGGGCGTTCTCCAGGGTGGCCGAAGCGAATATCTGGACCCTCCACCCCCAGACGCTCTGGACCGCCCCCTTGCTGCCAACATACTGGCTCCCCGTGGTCTCCGGGGCCGGAGCGGCCGGGGTGACTTCGGTGAACGGCTGCTTGACCGGCTCCTGGACAACCGGTTCCTTGACCGGCTCCTGCACCGCTGGTTTTTTGGCGGAGCATCCCGCCAGCGCCGCCAGGATCAGGATAATTGATAAATGTTTGATCTTCATTAAGGTCTCCTTCGCCCATGAAAATTGTTTATAGATATTCTTTCAGGTCTTGGTTGGCCCTTACCTGTTCCAGTAATTTTTTCACTTCCTGCGCCTTTGACCGGGGGCAGACCATCACGGCATTGCCAGATTTGACGATGATCAGGTCGCTGACCCCCACCGCCGCCACCAGGCCCTCATCGCACAGGGCGATATTGTCCTGGCAATCCAGCATTTCCACCTGGCCCAGCTTGATATTGCCCCGCTGGTCCTTAGGATGGAACCTCTCCAGGGCCTCCCACGATCCCAGGTCGTCCCAGCCGAACTCACCCTTGATCACCGCCACCTTGTCGGCCTTTTCCATAATCCCGTAGTCGATGGATATCTTCTCCACCGCCTGGTAGAATTCGGCGAACTTCTCCCTGCCGGCCGCCAGGCCGCCCTGGGCCTGCCACTCCATCAATGGTTCGTACAGTTTGGGCATGTGCTGCTTGAAGCTCTGCAGGATGGCGGCTGCCTTCCAGATGAAGATCCCGCCGTTCCAGTAAAAATACCCGCTGCGGTAGAATCTCCGGGCGGTCTCCATATCCGGTTTCTCCCGGAAGCTTTTTACCATGAAGCAGGGAATGCGGCAATCCGGCAGGACCTCCCCCCGTTCGATATATCCGTAGCCGGTCTCGGGCCGGTCGGGCTTGAGTCCGATGGTTACCAGGTAGTCCTTTTCAGCCAGCTCCATGCCCTGCAACAGCACCTGGCGGAACATCTCTATGTCCCCTATGTGGTGGTCCGATGGCAGTACCATCATCACCCCGGAGGGGTCCTCTTTGAATATCTCGGCCGCCGCCACAGCGATGGCCGGGGCGGTATTGCGCCCCATCGGTTCGCCGATCAGCCTGACGTCCTTTATCCCGCTCTGTTTGATGGGCTCGATCAGATCGGCGCTGGTCACCACCCACTGCCGCTCCCGGCTGGTCAAAGATTCCACCCGATCCAGGGTCTCCTGCAGCATGCTGTTCTGGCCGGCCAGAGCCAGCAGTTGTTTGGGTTTGTTCTCCCGGCTTTTTGGCCAGAAACGCTCGCCCTTTCCCCCGGCCAGGACCACGGCATAGATGTTGCTCATTTTCCCTTTCTGCTGATATGTTTGCTCTTTATCATGGCCGCCAGCAAGGGCAGCATTATCTCATGGTGGCCGGTGATGGAATATCCCTTGCCGCCACAGGAAATCGGACGGCGGACCACGTTGAGGTTGGGGCGGTAATGCTGGATCATATCGAAGTTGGCGGTGGTGAAGTTTTTCACCGGGTGGCCTAGGTTGCGGGCCACGGTCAGGGCCTTTAAAAAGACCTCCGGCAGTATCACCGAGGACCCCAGGTTGATGACCACCCCGCCCGACAATCTGGCTGTCTCTGCAGCCAGTATCCTGAAATCCCGGTGGCTGGCGCTGCCTATTGAGGCCCCGTCGGCCGAGGGATGCTGGTGGATGATGTCGGTGCCTACTGCCACATGGACCGTGAAAGGGATTTTCAGGCGATAGCACTCGGCCAGCAGGCTGTGGTTGATATAAGGAAATTTCTCCTCGTTCAGCATCAGCCCCAGGGATTCGCCGAAGCCCAGCTCCTGGGCGTCGCCCTGGATGACCGCCCCGTTGATCAGGTCGGCCGTCTCCCGGGCCATGCCGAAGGACCCGTCCTCCAGCCCGGCCGAAACATCCTCCGAGGTTCGCCCCCAGCAGGCCATCTCGAAATCGTGGATGGCCCCGGCCCCGTTGGTGGCCAGGCCGGTGATGAAGCCCATTTTCATCAGGTCGATGATCACCGGGTTCAGGCCGCATTTTATGGGGTGGGCCCCCATCATCAGGATCACCGGGCGCTTTTTGCGGCGGGCACCGATCACCGCCGCCGCCACCTCCCGCAGGTCGCGGGCCTTGAGGATATCGGGCAGGCCATTGATGAAATCCTCCAGCGGCTTTCCCGGATCGGGTATCGAAGCCAAATTGTCTCGTCCCACCCGGCTCTTTCGTTTGGCTATTGAGTGACGCTTGACCTTCGTCAGATCGGCCTCGGGATATCTTCCCATTATCGTTCCTAAAATAATGATTACTTTTCAGTGATGCCGGGGTTGTATTCCTTGAGCACCGCGTTGATGGAGCCGATGAGGATCTTGCTCTTCATCAGCACCGGGATCTTCCTTTCGTCGTCGGTCAGCCACACCCACAGCCGGCCCTTGCTCTCGAACAGGCCCGGGGTCCTTAAGACCGGCTCCACCACCAGGCATTCCACCTTGCCGAAAATGGTGTTCAGCGTCTCCCGGCGATAGACCTTGACCTCCAGGGGATAATTCTTCTTGTCGGTGTGGTTGTCGATGTAGATGGACTGGCCCACCTCCAGAGGAAACAGCCGGGCCCAGAACAGGGAGATCAGGATGTCCTTGGCCTCCGGGATCAGATCGATAATCTGGCCGGTGCTGTAGACGGCTTTTTTATTCTCCTGGTCGAATTCCACCGACTCCTCGTGGCGGTATTTGCCCTCCCGGATCTTCTTCTGATAACGCAGGCTGTACATCTTATCGTAATCGACAAAGGATTCGATCCGATCGTGCACCCGGTAGAAGAACGAAAAAGTGGGATTGGACCAGGTCTCGTTAACGATATGATAGGCCCGGCGGCCCCCGGCCCAGGTCAGCTCGCTGTCCACCCGCATGAAGGAATAGCCGGCATTGATCCCGGCATATTCTATGGAATAGGTCAGCTTCTCTCCGCGTTTCAGTTTTTTCCCGGGGTTAACTGATTTCAAAGTGTCTACCGCAGTGCTGTCTCCCATGGCCATGCTTGATATAAGCAGAACAGACAAAAAGCAAAACAAAGGAACCGGTCTTTTTGACAAATTCATAATTCCCGATAAAATAATTAAAACTTGTTTTTGAATGATTCTACGGTCCGGGCAAAAACCGCATCCACCGTGATCTTCTCCATGCAGTCGTATTCATGACATTTTTGCCCGACGCATTTGCGGCAGAGTTCAACCGGCGGGACAAGGGTCTCATGCCCCGGACCATACGGCCCCCAGCGTTTGGGGTGGCAGGGGATCATCGGGCAGTACAGTCCTATCACCCTAGTCCTCACCGCCGTGGCAATATGGAGAGGCCCGGTGCTGTTGGCCACCATTAATTTTGCCTGCGACAGAAAGGCGGCCAGCTCCGGCAGGGACAACCCCGACACCCAGGCCGGTTGGGTCTTAAGATAAGCCTGCAGTTTTTCTTTGATGTGTTCTTCGCCCGGCCCCAGCGTCACGGCTACTTTTATTTTCTGAATTCTGAATTCTGAATTCTGAATTCGATCTATCACCTTGGCAAACTTTTGGATTGGCCAATCCCTGGCCGACCCCCCGCTGCCGGGATGAATGACGATGAACGGCTGGTTGATGTCTATGATGCCGGACAGTTTCCTGGCCGTCTGCTCCTTCAGGTCCGGCGGGATAATTATCTCCGGTAGGTATTCTTTTCCCTCGCCGGAAGGCAGGCCCAGCCCGGATCTCACCAGGGCCAAATTGTGTTCCAGCTCGTGCTTCAGGCTGAACTTGCGGTGCTGTTTCACCCGGCGGTTGAATAAAAGGCTGTATAATCTGTAGGCCGTGCCGATCCTGACCGGGATCCCGGCCAGCCATGTGGCCCAGGCCAGCCGGCTGGTGGGGTGCAGCACCACGACCAGATCGAAATCATGGTCTTTAAGCCTCTTGGCCAGCGCCCGGGCGTTAAGATTTGGATCATCGTTGATGACCGCATCGACCGATTTTGAAAGGGCGATCAGCGGGGCGGTGTAATCCCGGGCCAGAAATGTGATCCGGCATCCGGGATAAATATCCTTTAAAAGAGCGGCGGCGGGCAACGACAGGATCACATCCCCGATCCGGTCGGTCCTTACCAGCAGTATGTTTTTGTATGTTTTATTAGACAATTTACTGAAGAAATATTTTAAATTTAACCTCACCCTTCCCTCTCCTAAAGCATTAGGAGAGGGGTAGGGGAGAGGTCAATGTCTTATTTTGAGATGATTGTATCCCTTCTTGGCCGCCTGGAAAATGGCCCCCAGGTCCAGATCTTTTACGCATTCCAGGCTGTCGCAGGATTTCTTCCAGCAGGGACTGCAATCCAGGTCGGGAACGATCCTCTCCCCCCGGCCGAACAGTTCTATCTCGCTGGCGCAGGACAGCCCGAACCAGACCACCACATATTTTTTGAGGGCAATGGCCATGTGCATGGCCGAGGTGTCCCCGGTGATCACCAGGTCGCAGGCGTCCACGTAGACCATGCCCCGGCGGATGCCCTCGTCGGTGGGACTGTTAATGATAAAGGCCCCGGCCCGGTCCTTGATCTCCTTGTTGCGTTGGCTCTCGGCCTTTCCGCCCAGCAGCATTATCCGGACATTGGGCAGCTCGTTCTGGATCCGGCCGATCAGTTCCAGATGCTGTTCGATGGTCATCTTCTTGTTGGGGAAAAGGTCGGAACAGCCGGTATTGAAGCCGATAACCACCTCGTTCTTCTCGATCCCGTTGTTCCGGCGGTAGGCCGCAGCCCAGGCCTTCTCCTCCGGGGTCAGCTCCAACACGTAGTCCTCGCCCTGGTAATCCAGCGCCATGGCCTGGGCCAGGAATTGTATCCCGGTCACCTGGTTCTTCTTGAATTTCAGATCGTCGTCGATGCCCAGGCGGTAGGCGTATTCGGCCTCGGGGTTGAAATAAGTGATGGCCCCGTTCTGGTCCAGGGCGAAGCCCAGCTTTTCCTCGGCCTGAACCAGCATGGCCAAAGCATCCGAGCGGTAGGCCTTGTCGATGGAATAGATCTTGTCGTATTTGATGGCCTGCAGGATGCTGACGGTCTCGAAATCGTAGGGCCAGAGCTTGTCGATGTAGGGGTTGTTCTGCAGCAGGGGAATGGCCATCGGCAGGGTCACCCAATGGATGGTGCTCTGGGGATCCTTGCGCTTGATGGCCGGCAGCAGGGCGGTGGTCATCAGCACCGCGCCCAGGGCGTCCAGGTTGATGATCAGTATCTTTTTGCCGCGGGGCTTTTGCTCCTGGCAGGTCTCGCACAGCCAGCCCGGCCGGCAGGGCTTGTAGCCGTTAAAATCCTTGCAGTCTATGGTGGGATTCAAATTTCGTAACCTATAAGTAAGTTAATATATTACAATTTACGACTTTAGGGTTTTATTATAACAAAATAAAGGGAAATTGCAACAGAAATATGCATGGTTTGAACTTTAACGCTTTGCCCTCCGTTTCAATAGCTTTTATCATCACTCTTAGTCATTGCGAGATTTACTTTCCTTGACGCAAACGAAGCAATCCCCGAGCTGCTTGCTTTTTTAAAGCCAGGAGAAGACGCTTCGATTGTAAAATAAGAGTCATCTCGCGACGACCTTTTCATTTGGTGATCAACAACCTGGTTGAGAATGTGCTATCAATGGTAAAATAAAAAACGGCCCGTAAGGCCGTTTCCAAAGTAATCGGATATTTTACTTCTATTAAATCTTATTATAATACCGCGCCCCGAAGTAATCCAGCCCCGACCAGTCCCGCTCCTTGACAGCCTGCCCTGAGCGAGACCGTATCGCGGTCGAGTCGAACGGGTGAACTTGCGGTTATTGCTGTGCCCTGCGGCTTAACCGCAGGGCACAATAGGATACGCCGTTGCCTACGCTATTATTTACTTCCCTAATTCATCAACATATCTTTTAAATATTGCCAAAGCATCCGGTTCTCTTTCTAATAATGCATCATGGTGCTCATTGTCTTTGATCAACTCCTTATAACCCCAAGACGCTTTTACAAGAATATCCGGTTCTGTAAAAAAGTCCCGGTAATACCACCAATCGGGAATTTTATCATCTAAAATATCAAAACACGCAGTAGAATACCAATTGGGAAGGCTATAGTCATCACAAACCAATAAGCATACTATACCATCCGCAAGATCCATACCGAAAACATCATATTCTTTACCAATGCTTAAGTCATATACAGCTTCATCTTCTTCCCCTTCTGCTCTAATACCCTTGATTTGATATCCGCGATTATATTTGCACTTTACACGCATAACCCCCGCCTAATTATATAAAGATTTATGATAAATGTTTTCATAGTAATTGTTATAAATCACTTAGTGTATATTTGTAATTATTAAGCTCTCACATCTCCTGCCGGCCGGTCAGGGCCCGGCTCAATGTCACCTCGTCGGAAAACTCCAGATCGCTGCCCACCGGCAGACCCCGGGCTATCCGTGTCACCTTTATCCCCAGCGGCTTGACCAGCTTCATCAGGTACAGCGCGGTGGCCTCACCCTCGGCGTTGGGGTTGGTGGCGATGATCATCTCTTTCACCTCGGTCTTCTCCAACCTTACCATCAATTCCCGTATCCGCAGGTCGTCCGGGCCGATGCCGTCCAGCGGCGAAAGATGCCCCTGCAGGACATGGTACAGCCCTTTGAACTCCGAGGTCTTCTCGATGGCCAGCAGGTCGTTGGTCTCCTCCACCACGCAGATAAGCAATGACTCCCGCTTGACATCCTGGCAGATGGTGCAGAGGTCGTTCTCCGAGGCGTTGTAGCACTGGACGCAGAAGCGGACCTTCTCCTTAAGCTCCACGATGGCGTTGGCCAGGGCCACCGCATCCTCTTTGCTGGACTTAAGCAGATAGAAAGCCAGGCGCTGGGCGGTCTTCCGCCCGATGCCGGGAAGCTTCATCAGCTCGTCTATGGTGCGCGACAGTATTTCCGATCCGTAATGCATATATTCTTTCTACCCCACCCTTGTCCCTCCCCTCGAGGGGAGGGGATGAGGGAGAGGTTTAAAACATCCCCGGGAGGCTCATGCCGCCGGTCAGGCCGGACATCTCCTTGGCCGCCAGGTCGCGGGACATCTTGATGGCCTCCTGCACACCGCTTAGAACCAGGTCCTGCAGCATATCGGCTTCTTCGGGCTTGATGATCTCCGGCGAGATCTTTATATCCAGGATATTCTGCTGGCCGTCGGCCGTCACCTTGACCATGCCGCCGCCCACCGAAGCCTCCACCCGCTTATTGGCCAGTTCTTTCTGGATGCTTTCCATTTTGGTCTGCATCATCTGGGCCTGCTTTAAAATATCCCCCATTCCCTTGGCCATCGTGTCTCCTTAGTGTGTTCAATATTAAATGTCACCCTGGCCCGGCACCCTGTTTGACAAGCCGAATGGGTGAATACTGCCCTCCTATAGCCCGTGTCTCCTCGAAGTTTACTCAGGATGACAGCCCTTTTATTATTTAATTCGATTGTCACCCTGAGCCCGGCACCATGTCTGACAAGCCGAACGGGTGAATACTGCCCTCCTACAACCTGTGTCGCTTCGAAGTGTACTCAGGATGACAGGGCTACACCACCTCGCCGTCCACCGCATCCATGAAGCTCTTCAGCTGGGGCGATTCCATGACCTCGGATTTCCTGCGGTCTACCTCATCCTGCCGGCTCAGGCGCTTGGCGGTCTCTTTTACCTGCGGCGTCTGGGAGGCCTGGGGGGCCTGGCTTTTTTCAATCTGGCAGATAACCTTAAGTTTCTGCCCCCATAATTTCAGGGTCTCCTCCTGGATCAGCTCCTGGTAGATCTTGTCCTCCAGAGATTTTTTATGGAAGTTGGCCTGCGGGCCGAAGCTCAGTATCAAACTGCCGTCGCTGACCCCTACGGGACGAGCCGAGGCCAGGCAGGTCCCGGCGGTCATATGCCGCTCCTGGACCGCTGTTATCAGCCTCTGCCACAGGGATTCGAAGTCCTGGTTCACCGGCTCGGCGGAAACGGTGTATTCAGCCGGTTCTTCTTTTACCGGACTGACATCCAGTTTAGCCGGCTTGAAGGGTTTTACGGCCGGAGCCGGCTGTTCCTCTTTCTTCGGATCGTCCCCGCCCTGGTTTAATAATTTTATCACTTCCTCCAGCCGGACGGTGGAGTCAAGATTGCATAGGCGCAGGCAGGCCATCTCCAGTATCAGCCGGGCCTGGGAACTGCGCTTCATGGTGGCCTCGGCGTCGATCAGGATGTTGACCATCCGCAAGATATCCCGGTCATCCAGGCCCTGGGCCTGTTGGGTGAATTTCTCCTGTTCATCGGGGGTCATCTCCTCGGCCGCGGTCCTGCCGGAGCCGGCGGCTATCAGCAGCAGCTTGCGCAGGTGGGCCAGCCATCCCAGGATGAACTCCTGCAAGTCGTAGCCGCCAACGGCCACCTGGTCGATCAGTGACAGGATGCCCGGCTTGTCGTGGGCCCTCACCAGTTCCAGGGTCTTGAAATACATCTCCTCGTCCACCAGGCCCAGCACCTGCCGGGCGTCATCGGCCTTGATGCTGTTCCCGCTGAAGGCGATCAGCTGGTCCATCAGGCTGATGGAATCGCGCATGGAGCCCTCGGCCTTCTTGGCCACGATGTACAGACACTCGTCATCGGCCTTGACCGCTTCGCCGGACAGCATCTTTTTGAGATGGGACACGATCTCGTTCAGCTGAATGCGGCGGAAATCGAAGCGCTGGCAGCGGGACAGGATGGTGATGGGCACCTTGTGCACCTCGGTGGTGGCGAAGATGAAGACCACATGGGCCGGAGGCTCCTCCAGGGTCTTCAGCAAGGCGTTGAAGGCCTCCTTGGTCAGCATGTGGACCTCGTCGATGATGTAGATCTTGTACTTGCCCTGGGTGGGGGTGTATTTGACGTTCTCCCGCAGGTCGCGGATCTGGTCGATGCCCCGGTTGGAGGCGCCGTCTATCTCCAGCACGTCCATGCTGCGCGAGCCGGTGATCTCCAGGCAGGAGGTGCACTTGTTGCAGGGAGTCTCGGTGGGCCCCTCGGCGCAGTTGAGGGCCTTGGCCAGGATGCGGGCGGTGGTGGTCTTGCCCACCCCCCGGGCCCCGGCGAAGATGTAGGCGTGGGCGGTGCGCTTGGTGCGGATGGCGTTGCGCAGGGTGGTGGTTACGTGATCCTGGCCCACGATCTCCTCGAAGTTCTGGGGGCGCCACTTGCGGGCTAAAACAAGGTAGGACATTATTTAAACAATCTTTTTAATTATTTTATTTTTACTGTATCGAGTGAATTGCTCCATTTGTCATTCCCGCCCAGGCGGGAATCCATGAAAAAACTGGATTCCTGCTTTCGCAGGAATGACTGATAGCCTTGTATGGTAATTTAAAGAAAGAGGGCCAGGCTTATCCGATAACAAGGAGAGATTTTGCGTACCGTTGCTACCTTCCGGTCCTGGCGGGATTGGCAGTCTTCGCTTCCATCGGGCCCGGCCCATATTCAATTTTATCAGAGCGGGGTTAGTTTGTCAACGATTGGTCTTATCTATTACTGCACGCCGAATTTGAACAACCCGCCCGCCGCCGACAGGATCAGGATGAAGACCGCCCAGCAGCCGAACACCGTCCAGTAGCTTTTTTTGCGGGGCGCCCCGGTGAAGACCGAAAAGCCGATGGCCATCACCACCAGCATCCAGATGGTGAAGAAGTCGATATGGTTCAATAGCCGCACCAGGAAACCCTCCTCCATCTCGACGGGAAGCATTAATCCCAGGGAGGTGCTGACCTTGGCGGTTTCTTTTATGAACATCAGCGGCACTTTCAGGATGGCTCCGGGAATGTTTATCAGGGAGCCCAGGACCGCCACGGTGAACATATCGGCGAATTTGGCCTTGTGGCCCTGCATGGAGAATATGCCCCAGAAGATCAGCCCTATCAGCAGCAATCCGATGGGGACCATGAACAGGTTGCCGACCAGTCCGACTATCAGGGGGATCGGACCGCTCATATTGGCCTGCATGGCCTCGACCTGCTCCGCGGGGATATCGGGGTTGCGGGCGAGATTGGCTATCTGCTCCGGCATTATTATGGTGGGCAGAATGATGGCCGTCACGATCAGGGTGAAGACCACGCTGACGATCAGGGGGATAAGCCAGCGGGGTTTGTCCTTCATCCCCTCGAAGACCTTGTCCGGCTGGTAATAGATGCCAAGGATGTCATTAAGCCACTTCATAGAAATCTCCTCCTAAAGTATTTTTACCACAAAGAACACAAAGACCACTAAGATTAAAGAATAATTCTTTGAATGCCATTTTTTAATAGCTTGGTATTGAAATTAAATAACAATCCTAATCGTATTCCCGTTATTTTCAAATACGTTATAAGCTGAGCTTCGTGAATCGGCAATATTTTATCAACCGCTTTCAATTCAATAATAATACAATTTTCTACGATCATATCTGCCCTGAAAGAACAATCGACCAATATTTCCTTATATTTCAGGGGGATTGGCTGTTCAAGTGTAAACTTGATATCGTTCTTATTCAATTCATAAGCTAAGCACTGCTTATATGCTGACTCCAGTAACCCAGGTCCGAGATTTTTATGAACCTCCAATGCCAGGCCAATAACCTTATTTGACAGCTTATTGATGGTTTCCATATCCATGTTTTCTTTGTGTCCTTTGAGGTCTTTGTGGTTCATATTTAATTCTATATCTGTTTTTTAAACACAAAGAACGCTAAAATCACCCAGTAATGTCTTACTAATCCAACCGTCCCTTTGTGCCCTTTGTGCGCTTTGTGGTTCAAACCGTCTGTCCTTTAACACAAAGAACACCAAGCACACAAAGTTTTATTTAAATTTCTTGGCGCTCTTGGCGACTTGGCGGTTCAAAAAAATCTATTTTAAAAGCAGTTCTGCGATCTGCACCGCATTGGTGGCCGCTCCTTTGCGCAGGTTATCGGCCACCACCCACATCACGAAGGCATTCTTTTTGACCGGATCCGGCCGCAGGCGGCTGACATACACCAGATCGGAACCTTTCAGCTCGGCCGGGGTGAAGAAATCTTTTTTGTCATACACAATGCCCGGAGCTTTGATCAGAAGCTTCTCGATATCCCTGACCGTGCAGTTTGACCCGGTCTCGAAATAGACCGACTCCGAATGCCCGGTCATCACCGGAACTCGCACCGTGGTGGCGTTGACCGCGATCTTTTTGTCGTGCAGTATCTTTTGGGTCTCTTCGACCATCTTCCACTCCTCGCCGCTGTAACCCAGCTCAGAGATGTCGGATATCTGGGGAATGACATTCCCAGCTATTTGCCTAGAAAATGGCGAATTTTGAATTTTGAATTTTGAATTTTGAATTTGCTCTTCAAGAGCAATGATTCCCTGCCTTCCCGCTCCCGACACCGCCTGGTAGGTGGACACCACTATCCGCTTGACCCGGTATTTTTTATGGATCGGCCCCAGGGCCGCCACCATCTGAATAGTGGAGCAGTTGGGGTTGGCTATCAAGCCCCGTTGCTTTTCGACATCCTCGGGGTTGACCTCGGGCACGATCAGCGGCACGCTGGGATGCATCCTGAAATCCGAACCGTTGTCTATCACCACCGCCCCGGCCGCAATGGCCTTTTGAGCATATAGCCAGCTGGCGCCCTTCTCCCCCTCGGTGCCGGCGAAGAACACAATGCCGCAGCCGGAGAAGTCGGCCTGCTCGACCGATGCCACCGGATAAAATTTTCTTTTGAATTTGATCCGCCTACCGGCCGACCGGCTGGAGGCCCACAATTTAAGGCCGCTCAGGGGAAATCTTCTTTCCTCCAGAACCTTGAGTATGGTCTGGCCCACCAAACCGGTGGCGCCCACCAGACCTACTATCATCGGTCCCTTGGTCATTCCAGCGGTCTGGATTTAAGGGCCACCTCGGCCATCACCAGGACGGAGCACTTGCCCATGACCTCCTCTTCGACCGGACCGTCATTCAACTTATTCACCCCCAGCAGTGCGGTAAATCTCTTGGGCTCCTGGCTGCTTTCCGGCAGAAGTGAGCCGTCCACCCAGAAACTGCATTTCTCCTTGATGCACTCCGACTCCTCCGGTTTCCTGATGAACCTGATGGGACAGATCATAGGGTCCTCCAATTTATTGGTTGGAAATGACTGAGTTACTTTTACCACCGAAACACGGAATTTATGAATGAACTGATATTAAGTTTTATCCGAAAGAAGGTCTGTAATATCTTTATAGTTACTTTCTGTACCGCCCGACCTCTCCACTTCGCAAGCATACAAGCTGGTCATGCTCAGTGCAGGCTCTATTTCCCTCCCCTCGAGGGGAGGGAAGGGTGGGGTTTATCCCCGGGTCGCATCAGCGCTGCTGTTTGGCAAAAGCTACCGTTAAAAATATCCCCTTGTGTCATTCCCGCCCCGCATCAAGTGCGGGATAAATTCCGACGGGAATCCACGAAAACCTGGATTCCTGCTTTCGCAGGAATGACGTGGTTAATTCCTCAAAGGGGGTTATCCTATGAAACTCTTGTGCAAAGCCAGAACCGCCTTTTCGATGTCCTTGCGCGACACGAAACAGGTGAGCTTGGTCTCGCTGGTGGTCATGCCCTCTATATGGATCTTGATCTTGCCCAGCTGGGCCAGCATTTTGGCCATGACGGCCGGCTCGCTGCCCACCCCGCTGCCGATCAGCGACACCGCGCCGATGTCCTGATTGACGTACAGCCTCGCCCCCTTCATCTTCTTCAGGTCCTTCTCCATGATCCCTTGGGCCGCCTTGAGGTCCGTCTGGTTGACGATGAAGTTGAGGTCGGTCCTGCCGTCGTCGCCCCCGCCGTGGAAATACGACCTGATGTATATCCCGGCCCCGGCCAGCTGGGTCACCACCTGGCTCAACAGGACGCTCCTCCGAGGCACCGCCTTCATGGCCAGCATGGCCAGGAATTTATCGTGGGCAATGGTTTTGACGACCACCCTCTCCATCTTCGAACCTTTCCCTACTATCGTTCCCGGTTTGTTGTCGAAACTGCTGCGGCAGGTCACCGGCATCCTGTACTTGGCGGCCAGCTCCACCGCCCTTAAATGCAGCACCTGAGCCCCGCAGCTGGACAGCTCCAGCATCTCGTCAAAGGAAATAGCCTTGATGGGCCGGGCGGTTTTGACCAGCCGGGGATCGGCACTGAAGATCCCCGAAAAATCGCTGTAGATCTCGCAGGCGTCGGCCTCCAGAGCCACCGCCAGGGCCACCGCGGTGGTGTCCGAGCCGCCCCGCCCCAACGTGGTGATCTCACGCGCCAGGCTGACCCCCTGGAACCCGGCCACGATCACTATGCTATCATTTTTAAGGGAATCTTTCAAGCGTTCCGGTTTTATTTCCAGGATCTTGGCCCGGGTGTGGCTGGAATCGGTGATGATGCCCACCTGCGACCCGGTGAAGGACACCACCTTTTCGCCCAGGCCGTGGATGGCCATGGCTAAAAGGGCCATTGATATCCGCTCGCCGGTGGTCAGCAGCATGTCCATCTCGCGCCTGGGCGGATCAGATGATATCTGACGGGCCAGGGCGCTCAGGTCGTCGGTGGTGTCGGCCATGGCCGAGACGACGACCACCACTTTGTTGCCCCGGCGCTTGGCCCGGACTATGCGGGCGGCCACCGCCTTGATGCGCTGGACGTTGGAGACCGAACTGCCTCCGTATTTTTGGACTATTATCGGCATATTTTTGACAGGTTTAACATGGTTTGTTTTATAATTTAAATATTATATCGTGTATAATCAATTTTGTTTTATCATATCTGATATCTTAACTTCCGGATGATGATATCTGCCAATGATCGTATCAAATCCGCTCAAACTAATTGCTTCTTCTGGGCACCAGTGCAGACAGGCAAAACAACCGGCACAATGGTCTGACCACCGGGGTTTATTATCAACTATTTCAATGTTATCTACAGGGCAAATCTTTTTACATATTCCGCAACCATTACATTTCCCATTTGAATTTAAAACCATGGATTCCCAGCCTTTGGTTATCACTTGCTTTAAAAATTTCAAGAGCGTGGGCAACATTTTGACAAATGATCCCGTGAGAATAAATCCACCAAATAAATTGCTTGTTTCCAATTTTCCCTTTTTTCTGGAAATAATATATTCACTGACCTCTTCTAATTTAACTTTCCAGTTTTTGAACATTCTTTCATGCTGGATTTGAGAAAACGAATTGGACCCGATGCCATTATGAGGCATGCCTACCGCAAATCCTGCAGCCAACTCTCCTCCGCAGGATTTTATCACCGTTTCAAAAATCTTCATAGACTTGGATGGCGTAATTCCATAGGTGCAGACAGCAAATATGTACTTGGAGTCGATATTTTTTATTTTCCCGACAAAATTTTCAACAATCAAAGGCGGCTTGAAGTCATAAATTGGAAATACGAACCCTATAACCTCGGCTTGAGTATCAATGCTTTCTTTAACCAATACGGAAGTAATCGGCGTCAATTTCCCATTGGTTTTTGCCGCAATATCCCTTGCAACAGCCAATGAATTCCCTGTTCCCGAAAAATAATATATTTCAGTGGTCATGTTTTTTGATTATTAAGATTAGGTTCTGGTGTCCCGCTGGACGTTGGAGACCGAGCTGCCTCCGTATTTTGGGACTATTATCGGCATATTTTTGACAGGTTTAACATGATTGATTGTATCACAATTTCGGATCAGGTTGGCGGGCGTTTTAGTTACTGCCAATGATCAAGCTTTTTTCCGGTATTGTTTTATTATTTATTGGATAATCGAATACGACCGCCCGGTTCTTTTCGGCAGCCGTCAGCAAGCGGGCGTCTTCAAAGTCAGCGCCGTTGGTGAACAACAGTTGCCCGGCAACGCTTATTATTAAATAATCTTCCCTGTTTTTTAACTCAACCTTCTCTGCACCGCCGTTCCAGTCCCGATAGTATTCCAAAGTTTCGTTCGGCGGCATTATCGTCAGGGAATTATCCTTAAACTTTTTCAATAACTCGGCCTGGTTGATCATGGTGTCAGGGGCATAAGCCCTTTCATCAACAACCTCCCGATAAGGTTTGGTATAAATACCCCATTGATTCGGATATATCGTTTTCCGGAAGTCCGTGAGATCAACCCCGATCAGTTTGGCGCTTATATTCTTGATTAAAAACCTCATTAGAAAGTTATCGTTCGTCGGGGAATGATATATGGCTTTTTCAACAAATATCTCAACCAGGCGTCCCTGGTATATCAAATGCTCCGATGTTGTATCAATTTGCTCTTCAAAAAAGGCCTTCTCGGATCTGGTCAATTCCTTTTGCCATTTCTTGCTATTCAGCAAAGTATTTAAGGCCGGTTTTAATTCTTCGCTTTTTATTATGCGGTAATTATTATTTGTCCACTGGCCATTGGCAATACAATATTCCAAATATTTCAGAGAGGACTCGGCCTTTCCTCCCAGCGAATAGCCTCGGGTTATCAAGAACGGTATGCCGTTACTGATTTCAATCGGTTCTGACGGCCAATCCTTATAGCCGGTGTTGCCAATAAAACCGGCGGCGCCGATGAGCGGCCTTCTTAAAACGGCGTTTTTCTTTCCCTGGAATAACAGTCTGGTTAAAATTATTATCTGGTCCTCATATTTATTGGTTCCGGCATATTCTTTGAGGATCTCTATCGCTTTGGTCCTGTCCAGAGACTGAATATAGCCTGCCAGTAAAATGTACGGGCTGCATTTGTAATTTTCGGAATTAATGGAAGAACATTGTTCGATCAGGAATTGGAACCGATCGTTCTCCGTTTGCCCGAATGTTGTGCCGGTTAGGATTGTCGCAAATAATATCGTTAATAATTTTTTCATGGTTGTTGCCTCCTTAAAATTGCTGGTAACTGCCTCCGTATTTTAGACCATTATCGGCATGTCTTTGACAGGATTAACATGGTTTGACAATTTATTTTATCCCTACCGTTCCGGGTAAAGTATTTCTTTCCAGGCATCAGATCGTGCTGAATTGAATTTGGGCCGTGGCCATTCTTGAATAAAAATCCAGCTCTTTCCTTCGTCTTCCCGAATAATCGATCAAACGATCAAGCCCCGTCCAAAGGCAGAACCATCCGCCGGGCTCAAATAACACCAGGAGCAGCTGAAGGTAGTATCTTTCCGAATTTAAAAATGTGATATAACTTGCAAAGATCATCAAGGCAATGCCCGATATGGTCAAAATGATGGCATTTCGAATACCATTTTGCTTTTCTTTTAAAAGCTGGCCGCGTTTTTCCGTGAAATACCGCTGCAGGCGGGTGGCGATTATATCTTCATCCTGTTTATTTCTTGTTTCCGCCGGCAACTGTAACCGCAGGATCATTTCTTTCCCTTGCTGGTCGGCAACCACTTTCCTGACCTGGGCAATGAAATCGTCCGATACGGTGCGTTTCAAATACGATCTTGGATCGAAATCAGAAAACAACTCTTCCAAAGAGTCCAGCCAAATGTTGACTACGTCCCGTTTCAAGAAGGGTTTTTCCTGATCATTGTTTTCCGAGGATTTATTCAGCTGATCCATAGTATAAAAACCTTATGGGGAGTTAATGCTATTTATTTTTTAGAAAACATGTCTTATCTATTTCAAAATAAACATCATCACCAGAGCGGCCGCCGCCTTGATGCGCTGGACGTTGGAGACCGAACTGCCTCCGTATTTTTGGACTATTATCGGCATATGTTTGACAGGATTAACATGAATGATTTCCTTTGGATGAGATGTCAAAGGTTGCTATCCGTGATCGGGGGATATTTTGGTAACGGTATGGTATGTTCATCTTGGAATGCTTATCGGTATAAAATAAACAGAACATTAACTAAGACTTTATATTTTTCAGTTTTTTTATCTTGCGTTTCAACACTGCCCCACCGCAAAGTTCATGCTCCCATATTCTAATCACTTTCCAACCTTTTACCCGTAGCACACGTCCAATATTAAGATCGCGCTGTATATTGCGCTGAATTTTATTGTTCCAGTATATGCGATTTGTTGCTGGCACACGGCAGTGTTTCGCACAACCGTGCCAAAAACAGCCATCAATAAAGACTGCAATTTTATTTTTTGGGAATGTAAAATCCGGGTTACCAATTATTTTGTAACGCCTACGCCAACCGTGTATATGATTCTCGCGAAAAATTAATACTGTTTTTAATTCTGTTGATATATTTCCACTAGACTTGACATTCGCCATGATTTGGGAACGTCTATTAATTGAAACATTATCCATTTAGAATCAAGAAATTATTTCAACCCATGTTTCGTCAAATTTTAGGGCATCTAATACTTCACCTTGGTTTAGGCGAGGTGGTTTTTTTATGCGAATAGCCAAGCGATGGGCAGGCACATTTTCAATAATTGTGAATTGCGAACCATGTGGTTGCCATGTAAAGATGTGTGCATCACCATCTTTAGTATAGCCTTCTAAATTATCATTATCATTCCATTGCCACCAATATCGCTTTGCATCGTACATAATAGTATCAAGTTCAAAAGCAGCTAATTCAAGAAGATCATCAGACTTAACCAATACAACTGTACGTAGATGTTGGAACTTTTTACGGACACCTGCAACGCGCTCATTGTATATAGACAGGACTTTATCGCCCATATCATTTGGATCTACATTCTTGACTTTGTCTTGACCAAAAGAAAAAGCAACTGAATTGCGACCAGATATTAAACGCACCTTAGCCACAGTGGATGGTCGTTTGTTTTTAACAGTTTTTGCACCCCAAGCTGTTTGTTGAAGCACGATGTCGTCAAGCCCGACATTAGATGGCTGCCACTTCGCACCAACTAATCTTGCAAATATTTCTTCCCAATCTGTTCCCTCAAGGCGTGGTGTTCCTCTTGTTGCCAAATGATAGATAATTTCCTTTCCTAAGTTTAAAGCAAACCCTTTGGGAAACTTGTTAATTGGATAAGGTGGTTTATATTTTTCGACTGTTCTTAGCCTTGGTCTTTTTACCATAGCGTTTTCCTTTCTCTTTCAACAGCAGTTGTTTATCAAATGATTGTTTCCTTGAATACACAAAATCCGGTTTGCTATTTTTCATCCAACCACATGATTTAAATACGTTTAACAAAACAGCTTCGGCAACAGGAATAGGCAAACTATTGCCAGCTTGTTTGCGAGTTTGACTGTAATTACATATAATTTTAAACGAATCAGGGAATCCTTGAAGTCGTAACATCTCGCGTGCAGTAAGCCGCCTTTCGCCATTGACTAATAAATAATTATATGAGGCCCCAGCTCTAAGTGCGCATGAATATGGATATACGCTTATGTGCCCGGCCTTATTCTCATGCCATATTGTAGGTTCCTTTGTTGGAGAATGCGTGGCAAAGCGTTTTGTTTTAATGTAGTCAGACGCATAATATTCCTTTGGCACACTTTTTTCCAATAACAGCCCAAGTGGTTTCATTGTTTTCCCGCCCTTCGGCCATTCAAAATCGCATGGTTTTTTGAAGCCTATTATAAATATACGCTCTCGTTTTTGTGGTAGTCCAAAATCCAATGCATTAAATATTTTTTTATCAACACTATATTCAAGTCCACGCAACACTTCCAAAATTCTAGAAAGTGTTTTCCCACCATTATGCCCAGCTAATAGTTTAACGTTTTCTAAAACGAAAGCCTGCGGTCTCTTCGCTTGAATTATTCTAGCTATTTCAAAAAAAAGTGTGCCTCTAGCATCTTCAAATCCTTTACGTTGTCCAATGATGCTGAATGGCTGACATGGGAAGCCAGCAAGCAAGATATCGTGTTCCGGAATAGTGCTAACATCAATAGCGTGTATATCACCTTTAGGAATTTCATTAAAATTAGCTTCGTAAGCTTTTTGGCATTCTATATCAATATCGCTGGATAAAACACACTCTGATTTAATGCCCATTTTTTTCGCAACATCTTCAATAGCATAGCGAAAGCCACCTATTCCACAGAATAGATCTATGAATCGTATAGTCGTTTCCAAATTGTGCCTCATAATTCAACCCTTACCATATCGTTACTTCAAAATAAACGTCATCACCAGAGCGAACACCGCATATGTCTCCGGCATGGCCCCGGCCACCAGCGCATTTCCCAGGGTATTCTTCCCCTCCTGTATGCTCTTTATCCCCGCGGCGCAGACGATCCCCTGGTACCAGGCGCTGATCAGCAAAATCACGCTGGCGATGGCGGCCTTGCCGGCCACGGTGTAGGGATCGGTGGCGAAGCCGTTAAGATTGGTGAAGAATATCACCATCCCGTAGATCCCCTGGGTGGAGGGCATCAGGGCCACCGCGATGTTCTTGTAAAAATTCTCCTCGCCCCCGGCCAGCAGGGCCTGGAAAGCTATCACCAGTCCGATGGCCGAGCCGCTTAATCCCAGCGACAGGCTGAGGCCCAGGGCGATTTTGGCCACCAAGACCGGCCAGTCGTTTGCCGCCGGGGCGCTCTGGCACCAGGCCGGTGCGGCGGCGATCAGCGACAGCAGGAAAATTGCCGGGATGGTAAATCTCTTTTTCATGTCTATCCTCTTTCGGTTTTGAAGGGTTTGTATTCTATGCCCCCGCCCTGGAAGAAATTCTTAAAGGCCTCCACGAAATGGAGCCGGGCGGAATGGACCGTGCTTCCCAGTATGGACAGCGCCAGGTTGAAGGTGTGGCCGGCGATCAGTATCAGCACCGCCAGTGGGATCCCCAAAACCGGCCCGGCCGAGCCGTAGACCATCCCGGCCAGCTGGTTCATCACCGAGGCGATGGCCGAGGTGGCGATGCCCAGCCCGAACAGCCGGGCGTACGACAGCAGATCGCCGATCAGCCCGGTCAGCCCGTAGATGCTCCACAGTCCCAGCCCGATGCGGGCCAGCCAGTTCTTATGGTCGGAGGAAAATATCAATGTCAGCAACAGGCCCAGTACGATCAGCCCCGAACCGGCGTAATAGAGCATTTGGCTGTATGAGGCATCGGCGAACCAGATGTTGCGGCTGACCAATGTCACCCCGCCCCACAGGACCAGCAGAGTGGCCAGCTTTTGAAGAACGCCCTGAAAGTTGTTGGCCTGGAGCATCCCCAGCAGATACGAGAAGGAAAGATGCAATACCCCCATGCCCAGGGCCAGGTAGAAGAACAGCATGGGGTCTCCGGCACCGACAGAGACGTCTAAAAGAATCCACTGGCGGCTGGCGAACTCGTAGCCGAACACCGATCCGGTGATCAAGCCCACCACGATGGTGGAGACGGCGAAGGCTTTGCACAACTTCAGCGGCAGGATCAACGCGGGATTCTTGGGCCCCAGCTTCTTTTCCATAATATGGGCGGCCAGCAGAAAGACCAGCCCGTAGCCGGCGTCGCTCAAACAGATGCCGAAGAACAGTATCATGAACGGCGCGAAGAAATACGAGGGATCCAGGTCCCGGTACTTGGGCAGGCCGTAGAGTTTGAGCAGCGGCTCGATCCGCCTGATGAACCAGTTGTTCTTCAACAGCAAGGGCGGCTGTTCGTCGGGCGCCGGTTTCCGCATCTCCAGCTTTAATGGGATGCCGGAACCCTCGACGGCCTCACGAAGCAACGATTCATTCTCGGCCGGCAGCCAGCCCTCCAGCCCGAAAAGATATTCCTGCTGGTAGAGCGCCGCGATGCTGTGATCCAGAGTCTCCCGGTTCAGGGTTTCCAGGTATATTTTTTGCACCGCCTCTTTTTTCAGGGCCAGCCCGGCCAGGGACCTTTTGATCTCTTCCTGCTGCTGCGATAATTTTTGATGCTCCCGGCGGGCCTGCTCCAGGCCCATCTCGGGCCAACCCAGCAAAGTAGCGTGAAATACTTCCAGATTGAGGCGGTGGGAAATGACGAAGAACAGCGGATATCTTTTCTGCGACACCACCTGGAGATAAGCGTCATCGGGAATCTTTATTGCCTTCGGGTCCTTCTGGGCCGCCCGGTAGCGGTTGACATACAGATTGTGTTTGCGGAGTTCTTCGGCATGGGCCGGGTTGAAGTCGCCCCAGGGCTCCAGGTCGGCGATCAGATTCTCCAGATGGGCCAGCCGGGCAGTGGTCTCGCCTAGCCGGTGCAGCAGGGACTCAATATGGGGGACAAGCTGGTCGTCGCTGATATCGCCGGCCGGGCGGTTTTCGGCGTTGACATATTTGTCCAGCGCTTTCAGGACCGCATCGATCCTCTTTAGCTCCGGCAGATCGGCGATCTTGGAAATTTTTTCTTTTGGCAGGTCGATATGCACCACCCCGGCCCCCTGCAATAGGGCCATGGCCCTCTCCTTAGTCTGGGAAGGGCCCACCATGTAGATCCGTGTCATGGGGGCTATTGACAATTGAGGTGCTCCAACTAAATTTGTTTCCCAAATTCTGACCTAACCCCTGCCCCTTCCCCGCAGGGGAAGGGATTCTTACTTCCCCCTCCTCACGGGAGGGGGACCGAGGGGGCGGTCGTTACTTTCCGGGGTCCCAACCCCACCCTTTCCCTCCCCTCGAGGGGAGGGCCTGCACTGAGGATGGCAGTTATTGTTGCCAACTGAAGTGGAAGCCGTCAGGCAGGGAGAGGTCAAAGAGAAAGCGGAGAAAACAATTCAATACTTTGGTGAATATTTAGATTAATATGTCATGTCCGTGGAAACGGGAATCCAGGCCGGCCTACCGTTGTTACTTTCTTATGACTAAGAAAGTAACCAAAGAAGTCCTTGCCGCCCAGCTCCGCGGTTTGTAAGGCCTGCGCCCCGGCATTCATTGAACCAGAACAAGCATGATGTACATAACACAATGACTGCTTTATCGGGGTTGAAGTTTATCCGCTCCACTTAAAGGCGGGGTCCCGGGTCGCATCAGCGCTGCTGCCTGGCAGAAGCTGCCGTGAACCACCCCCGTCCCCTCCTTAATCAAGGAGGGGATAAAGGGGTGGTAATATTTTGGAGCTTTCTCTTCAAAGAGAAAGCGGAGAAAACAATTCAATACATTGGTGAACATTTAGCGTAATACGTCATTCCCGCTAAGGCGGGAATCCAGGCCTGCCTACCGTTGGCAGAGTAAGCGGTGGTTTCGATACGCCCCGCCGTTTACCGAGTGGCTGTTAAGTTTGATTTGGTTTTCCCACTTGCTTGATTAACAGATGTATCGAGGTAGGCGGGGCACTCAACCACCGGCATACAAATCAAAACGACACGGCGCTGAGCCGCTTGGCCGCCTTGGCCACCCCCACCGCCACCGCCCGCTGATCCTGCAGATAGACGTTGATATGCCTGATGGCATCCCGGCAGTCCGGCATCAGCCGCTGTTCATAGAGGTTTATCCGCTGGCTGGTCTTGCGCAGCCCCTCGGTCAGCAGGAGATCCTGGTCCTGCAGGAATTTTAATTCGGTCTTTAAGTAGATTATATTCCGGGCCGTGTCCCGGACGGCCTCGAAGGAATAGGGCGTATCAAAGAATCCGTAGGCCGGCTGGTGGAAGACAATGCCGTCCAGCTGCGGCACCCTGAGACCGGCGAAATTTTTCACCGAGCTTTTCAGTTGTTCGATCTCCAGGAATGGGCGGAGGATGCCCTCCATCTCCCGGAACAGCGGCGAGAAGGTTTCGGCCGCTTTCAGCGAAGCCTCCAGCTGAAGAAACTTCTCCTGGATGGCCTTGCGGACCTGGGATTGCTGCAGCAGGAAAAGCTGCTTCCGGGCCTCCAGGGCCGGCAGGAACCGCTGGTACATGCCCAGCTTCTGCTTCTGCTCCCTTAAGGAAACTTTATTTAGCTTGATGTTCTCGGGCATGGCTCACTTTTTTTTGGGCCAGTATTTATCTATCATCTCCTGCTTGATCCCCACCTCGTCCGGGGTGAAGCATTCGGCCAGGGTCTGCCAGCCCAGGTCCAGGGCCTGCTCCAGAGCGATATCCACCCTCAGGTCCAGGAAACGCTTATAGAATTTTTGGGAGTAATCCAGGTAGCGTTCGTCCTCCGGGGTCTTGTCGAAGCCCATGGCCAGCTTCTGCTCCACCTCCCGGCTCTTGGCGTACAGCCGGATCATGCTGTTCATGATATGGCCGTGGTCCTCCCGAGTCACCTTTCCGATCACCAGCTGTTTCAAGCGGGACAGCGAGCCGAACGGTTCCACCACGCCCTTGCGCAGATAGAATTGCCCCTCGGTAATATAGCCGGTATTGTCCGGCACCGGATGGGTGACATCGTCGCCCGGCATGGTGGTCACCGCCAGAATGGTGATGGACCCGGCCCCCTCGAAATCCACCGCCTTCTCGTAGCGGGCCGCCAGATCGCTGTACAGCGAGCCGGGATATCCCAGGTTGGACGGCACCTGGTCCATGGAGATGGCGATCTCCTTGAGGGCGTCGGCGAAGGCGGTCATATCGCTCAGCAGCACCAGCACCCGCTTGCCCTGGACCCCGAACTGCTCGGCCGCGGCCAGGGCCAGGTCCGGCACCAGCAGCCGCTCCACCACCGGGTCGGAGGCGGTATGGATGAACATGATGGTCCGGGACAGCACCCCGGCCTGTTCGAAGGAATTTTTAAATTTAAGATACTCGTCGTATTTCAGGCCGATGCCGCCCAGGATCACCACATCGGCGTTGGCCCGCATCCCTATCCGGGCCAGCAGTTCGTTGTAGGGCTCGCCGGCCGCGGCGAAGATGGGCAGTTTCTGGCTCTCCACCAGGGGATTGAATACGTCCACCATCGGCACCCTAGTCTCGATGAACCCCCGGGGGATGACCCGCCTGATGGGATTGACCGACGGCCCGCCGATCTCTATCCGGGGAAGCGATTTCAATTCCGGCCCGCCGTCTATCGGCTGGCCCGATCCGTTGAAGATCCTTCCCAGCAGGGCCTCCCCGAAAGCCACCTGCATGGGGTGCTTCAGGAACCGCACCTGGTCGCCGGTGGAGATGCCCCGGGTCCCGGCGAACACCTGCAGAAAGACCTGGTCGCCCTGCAGGCGGATCACCTGGGCCAGCGAGGAACGGCCCTGTCCTTTGACCGTGGCCAGTTCGCCGTTGCGGATGCCTGGGGCATGGACGGTGATGATGTCCCCCTGGATCCGGGAGATCAGATTGTATTCCTTGATCATCTTGCCTCCTCCTTGCCCAGCATGGCGCCTATCTCCCGACGGTATTCCAGATATTTTTCGCCCTGATAGGGGCTGTACTTCATCTGGAAGAAAAGATTCTGCAGGTGGGTCATTCGGGCTTTGGCCAGCTCCTTGTTTTCGAAATCGAACTGGTGGCGGACCATCTCCGTCAACAAAAGAAAATCCTCTATCTGCCGCTGGCGCGAGGTGGCCCTGTCCACCGGATCGAAGGAATCCTGCTGCAGGCAAGTAGCGTCCACGATCTCCGATTTCTGGTAGCTTACCAGGTCGGGCAGGGAGATGCCCTCCTCCCCCACCACCAGCATCATCTGCCGGACGGCACTGCCGTCGGCCATCAGCTTATGGGTCTCCCTCACCATCTCCACCCATTCCGGATGGCGCCGGTTCAAAAAATCCTCCATCTGTTTGAGGTACAGGCTCCAGGAGATCAGCGGATCGATGGCCGGGTATCTCCGCTGATCGGAACGGCTGCGCGACAGCCCGTGGAAAGCTCCCACCACCTTGAGGGTGTTCTGGGTCACCGGCTCCTCGAAGTTGCCCCCGGCCGGGGAGACGCTGCCGATCATGGTCAGCGAGCCGGTGCTTTCATTATGCAGTTTGACCACTCCGGCCCGCTCATAGACCGCGGCGATCCGGCTCTCCAGGTAGGCCGGAAAGGCCTCCTCGCCGGGGATCTCCTCCAGGCGGGCCGAGGACTCCCTCAGGGCCTGGGCCCAGCGCGAAGTGCTGTCGGCCAGCAGCAAAACTTTAAGTCCCAGCTGTCGGTAATACTCGCCCAGGGTAAGCCCGGTGTAGATGGATGCCTCCCTGGCCGCCACCGGCATGGAGGATGTATTGCAGATGATCACCGTCCGGTCCATCAGTGACCGCCCGGTCTTGGGATCCTCCAGTTGGGGGAACTCCCGGATGGTCTCCACCACCTCGCCGGCCCTCTCCCCGCAGGCCACGATGATGACGATGTCGGCCTCGGCGTAGCGGGAGATGATCTGCTGCAGCACGGTCTTGCCGGCCCCGAACGGTCCGGGGATGCAGGCGGTGCCGCCCTCGGCCAGGGGGAAGAAGATGTCTATCAGCCGGCACTGGGTCAGCAGCTGTTTGTCCGGCAGCAGCCGCTCGCGGTAGGCCCGCATCGGCTGTTTCACCGGCCACTCCTGTTTCATAGTGGCCGCGACCACCCGGCCGTCCTGGTTTTTTATTTTGGCGATGGAGTGAGATATCTTATATTTGCCGGGCGGGGATATTTCGGTGATCTCCCAATTGCCGGAGAGCGCCAAAGGGACCATGATGGGATGGCCGAACAGCCCCTCGGTGACCTCACCCAGGTATTCCCCGGGCTTGACCCGGTCCCCCTTTTTGGCCAGGGGCACGAAGTCCCACAGCTTCTCCTCATCCAAGGGCGGAAGGTACTGTCCCCGCTTCAGGAAGAAGCCCTGGTTGTTCTCCAGCAGGGCCAGAGGGTTCTGCAGACCGTCGTAGATGTTGCCCAGCATGCCGGGTCCCAGGATGGCCGACAGCACCTGCCCGGAGAAATCAACCTGGTCGCCGATCATCAGCCCGGCGGTGCTCTCGAAGACCTGCATATCCACCTGACGGCCCCGGATCCGGATGACCTCCGATTTCAGAGCCTGCCCCTGGCAATGGACGTAGGCCACCTCGTTCTGCACCACATCCTGGCCCGGGTCGATCTCGGCCACTACCAGCGGCCCGTTCACCGATACCACTCTTCCTATGGTCTTATCCGTCACTTAACTTCTCCGGCAAATGTTATTTTATCCAGGTCGAACGGTTTATCCTGATCCTGCCACCGGGAAAATATATATGCCTGCGATAGATATCCCAGCAGGGCATCCAGTGAAAAGCCGTCGTGATTCAGACAGCTCGATATGAATTTCAGCCGCTCCCGGTCCAGGTACCTCTCCGCTTCCAGCGGGCCGGAGCATTCCTTGAGGCCGGAGAGCAATTGATCGAAGCTGTAGGCCGTATTGTTCGGGGCCACCAGATATCCGGCCGGGTCCTGGCCTGCCTGCGAGGCCCGCAAAGATGTCAGCGTATTGCGCAACTGAATCTCCCAGGGCAGATATTTTTTTAAAAATCTACTGCCGGATATCTCCGCTGTCTGCAGAGCTCGGGTATAATACCACTCCCATAAACGATCGTAGGCGTAGGGCCGGGCCGGGCCGCCATCCTGCTCTTTCAGAAAATCCAGGATCACCTCCGGCAGGTCATTCTGAGTGTCAATATCCTCCAATGTCAGTTTTCCCCCGGGCAGGAATTTTTCCCGGCCCGATTCCCGGGAGATGAAATTGGCCACATCGGCGTACAGCAGATGAGCCTCCAGCGTTTCCCGGTCGGCCGGATCGATATTCTGCCGGGCCTGGGCCGCCAGCCAAGACACATCGGCTCCCAATGGCTGGCCCAAGGCCGCCGGCAGGGGCGGCAGCAGTGACATCAGATAATAATAATTGCCCACGGGATCTATTTCTCCTTAGAGGCGAAGAAATGCTTCCGGAAGCGGGGAGAGCAGAAATCGGCCAAGGCCTCGGCCAGCCCGTCGCTGAAGTTGAAATGGGTGCCGCTCCCCTGAATGCCCAGCTTGAAGCCGAAGCTGATCTTGTCGGTAAAGTGGACATCTACATGGCCCAGCATTTTCCGGGTGCTCTTATCCAGAAACCAGGCTTCCAACTCCTTTTTCTGCTTCTCCGGCAGCAGCAACTCTATCCTGGCTTCCTCCCCGGCGCCCTTGGAAAAGGCGGCCAGCACCTGCTCCATCATCTTGGTCATGAATCCCGGAGCGGCTATCATCCGGCGGATCTCCTCATCCAGCACCGGCCGGACCACCGAGGCCTCCAAATTTTCCTGCACCTTCAAAAGGAAATTGCGGGCGGCGGTATCCATATCCGCTTCCATCTGTTTCTTTATCAACCCGGCTTCGCTTTTGGCCCGGGAAACCATCTCGTCGGCCTGCCTGCGGGCCTCGGCTTTGATGCCCTCGGCTTCATGTTTGGCATCAGCCAGGATCTTTTCGGCCTGGCCCTTGGCCGGCTCGATGATCCCGTCCTTAAGCTCTTTGGTGATATCGCCCAGGGTTCTGGTCATTATATCTCCTTCGCGTAAAATCATGTTCAAAAAGGAAGCTTTGATATCCGTTCGTTGAAAATCTTTTGTCTCTCTCTGCCCTTTCTGTCCGGTCAGACCTCACCCTTCCCTCTCCTAATGCTTTAGGAGAGGGGTAGGGGAGAGGTTTTATAAGAGAAAGCGGGAAAAGGCCAAGCTCTTTTATCAAATACTGGATTTAACCTAAAACTTTAATTTCCCGATCCTCTCCACCGCTTCCTTCATCCGCTGGCTGGGTATGGTCAGCGCCATTCGCACATACCCCTCGCCGTTCTGCCCGAAGCCGATGCCCGGAATAACCATCACCCCGGCCTTCTCCAATAAAAGATTGGCAAAGTCTATCGAGCCAGTTTTTCCCGGGGTCTTAATCCACAGATAGAAGGTGGCTTTGGGCAGATCGAATTCCAGCCCCATTTTCTTTAGCCCGGCGGCCAGGATGTCCCGGCGCTCCTGATAGATGCGGCAATTCTCTTTGACGCATTCCTGCGACCCCTCCAGGGCGGCGATCCCGGCATACTGCACCGCCTGAAACACCCCAGAGTCGGTGTTGGTCTTGATCTTCAATAAGGCGGATAAAATCTGGCTGTTTCCCACCGCCATCCCTATCCGCCAGCCGGTCATGTTGTAGGTCTTGGAGAGCGAGTGGAACTCGATGGCGCATTCCTTGGCCCCGTCCACCTGCATGATGCTGGGCGGCTTATATCCGTCGAAGGCGATCTCGGAATATATCCCGTCGTTGAGGATGATTATTTCATTTTCGATTGCCCACTCGACTAATTCCCGGTAGAAGCCAAGGTCTGCCACCGCCGAGGTGGGATTGCTGGGGTAGCACAAAAATATGGCCTTGATCCCCTGGGTCGGCAGTTCGGCAATGACCGGCAGGTATTTGTTCTCCGGCCGGACCGGGTATTTTACGATCTCGGCCCCGGCGAACATGGTCTGGGCGGCATAGACCGGATAGCCCGGATCGGGGCACAGCACCTTGTCGCCCGGCCCGAACAGGGCCCAGCAGATGTGGGCCAGGCCGTCCTTGGCGCCCATCAGGGCCACCACCTCATTGTTCGGATCAAGTGAGGCTGAAAATCTCTTTTTATACCAGCCGGCCACCGCCTGGCGGAATGAAAGCATCCCGTCATAGGTGGGATAGCAATGGTTCTCGATGTTGCCGGCCTGGGCGCACAGGGCGTCCACGATGTGCTGGGGGGTTGGCAGGTCGGGATCGCCTACCCCCAGGTCGATGATATCGACACCTTTATCTTGCAGTTCCTTCTTCCTGGCGTTGAGCTGGGCGAACAGGTAGGGCGGCAGTTTTTGCAGTCTGTCGGCGGAGACGATCTTCATTATTTTCCCTTTAATTCTTTGATCTTTTTATTGGCCAAATCTACCTGAACCATGCTGCCCTGGCCGCTCTCCAGGTATCGCTCCAAAGATTTTATGGCCTCTGATGTCTCCATTGGCGTGCGATTTTTCTTGGCGGCCAGCCTGGAGCCCAGCAGATAATGGGCCTCCATCTTCTGGTCGTCGCACAGTATCGCCCGCCGCAAGTAGCGGATGGATTCGTCTGAATATTTGGGATCGGTCATGGCGTAGGCCAGGTTATAGCTGATATCGGCGCTGCAGGAATCCATCTGGTAGGCTTTTTTATAATAGACGATGGCCGAATCGATGGCCGGCATATTGAGAAAACAATAGGCCATATTGCTATAAAAGGAGGGCTGGGTGGGATTTCCGGCCAGGCCTTTTTTAAGCGTTTCTATGGCCTGAACGAATTTTTCCGTCCTGGCATAGGCCTGGCTGAGGGCGATGATGGCATCGGTGTAATTGGGTTTATACTTGACGGCCTGGGAAAAATTCTCTATGGCCTTTTCCCGGTTCTCCGGGGTGGAATAGCAGATCCCCAAGTTGAAATAGGCCGCGGCAAAATCGGGTTTGAGCTTGATGGTCTTTTGGAACTCGCCGACGGCCGCCAGGGTGTCGCCTTTCTGAAAGGCCTGCACCCCTTGGTTGAAATGCTCCTCGGGCGTCCCGCCGACGCAGCCGATTGCAATCAGGGATAGGATCAGGATCGATAAAATATTTTTCATTTTTTTAAATTTTTATATTTTTATATTTTAACTCATCCCTTCGCCCTTCTCTTGGTAAGAGAAGGGTCGGGGTTGAGTTGGTTAACTCAGCACGTCCTTCATGTCGTACATCCTTGGCTTGGCCTGGGCCAGAAATTTGGCAGCCATCAGAGCCCCCTCGGCGAACACCCGTCGGCTGTGGGCCCGGTGGGTGAACTCCAGCCGCTCGCCCGGCCCGGCAAAGACCACCGTATGCTCGCCCACGATGTCCCCGGCCCGGATGGAAACCACCCCGATGTCATCATTGCCCCGGGGTTTGCTGGAACTCTCCCGCTCATAGACCGGGTTCCCGCCCCGCACCGTGGTTATCTCGGACAGCAGTTTTTTGGCGGTGCCGCTGGGGGCGTCCTTTTTGTTTTTATGATGGGTCTCGATGATCTCCACGTCGTAGTTGCCGGGAATGGTTTTGGCCGCCCGGGAGATTATATCGTAAAGCAGGTTGACCCCGATGGACATGTTGGATGATACCAGCAGGGGAATCTTTTTCGAGAGTTCCTGCAGTTCCTTCATCTGCTCGGCATTGATCCCGGTGGCGCCGATGACCAGGGGCTTGATATGCTTGGCAGCAATTCGAGCGTTCTTCAGCGAGGATTCGGCCGAGGTGAAATCTATCACCACGTCGCCTTGGTCGATTATCTTTCCCAGATCGTCAATCACTTCCGGCAGAGTGTCCCCTGTCTTGCGCCCGATCGTCGAATGGCCCGGGCTTTCCACCAGACCGGCTATGGTGAGATCCGGATTTTCATGGCAGGCTTCTATCAGGGCCTGGCCCATCCTGCCGCCCGCCCCGCAGATGATTAGGTTTAACATTATATTATCTTTTAATTAAAGTTTATACAAGTTACTGTGAATGCTAATGTTGCTGGTTAAGTCTTGCTTTTCATTTAAACCTTTTATTGTGTCGTACGTTTGAGATGAAAAGAATTTAGCGTCTCACTTTTATCATATATTGAGACACAAGCATATTAGTGTCTTATGTTTACATTTCAAGGGGCGACTCAGTAATGGTTATTAACTTATTAAATATGAATGTGTTAGGCCTTCGGCCATGGCCTTCCTGAAGAATGGTGATAACTCCCTTATCCTTTAACTGTTTCAGCAGCCGATTGGCACTAGCTTTGGGTATGCTTGAATACCGTTCAAATTCTGGACTGGAAAAAATCGGCATGGTAAAAATGGTATCTAACGCCGGTATCGCATAAGTGGAGCCGATATCGTAGACTTCACGCTTCATGGATTCGTACAGAATAATGATCTTTTCGGCTTTATGCCGGATGGCAACTGCCTGATGTCCAACAGCGGACAAAAAGAAACGAAACCAATTATCCCAGTCACCTGTATCGGATATGCTCCTCAGCCCACCGTAATATTCTTCACGGTGCGCTTCCATATATTCACTTAAATAAAAGACCGGTTCATCAAGCAGTCCTTTATCGGTCAAGAAAATCGGAATCAACACTCGGCCAATTCTTCCATTTCCATCGCGGAATGGATGGATGATTTCGAATTGTGCATGGATTATCGCCAGTTGAACAAGAAAATCCCTGTCCTGAAAGTGCCAGTACTTCTCCCAGTTATCAAGAGCTATAATCATGGTTGCCGGATCGGGAGGAACAAAATAGGCCTGATCAATTGTACAACCGGGTTTGCCTATCCAGTTCTGATCCCGGCGAAACTCCCCTGGTTGCATATTTTGGCCGCGAACCGAATCCATCAAAATATCATGCAGTATTTTCAGCATATTTAAATGCATCGGTTTTTCTTTAATCCCTGATACTGCAGCGGCCAGTGTTTTCCGATAATTTACAATTTCTTGAATTTCAGTGCGCTTTGGATTATTTTCATCGGGAGAAGCTTCATAAAATAAAACATCTTGAAGTGTAGCTTGGGTTCCCTCTATTTTTGAAGAAAGCACTGCTTCTCTAAGGGTAAGTGGAGATAAGAGAACGGCGGGGTTAACTATTCCTTTTAAAGTCCCCCCCAGGTTGCCAAGTTCCAGGTTTGCTTTTCCAATCAGTTCAACATAGGACGCCCAATTTATATTCTTAAGAGGCAATATGTGTGGAATAAACGGCTTCATTTTGATATCTCCATACTCCCGCTAATTTCCACTGGGGTGGTAATGGAATACTCCTCGAAATTCCTGCCGCCCGCCCCGCAGATGATTAGATTGATCATATTTGCTCTCTAAAGGTTAATCATTTGGCGTCATGCAGGCATGCTCCGGTTTTCGGCAAGGCGCCGGTGGAAATATCTGCAGACTTCTTGTGCCATATGTTTACAATGTAAATCCAGGCAATCAAGCAGATTCCGAAGATTATGTAACGCGCTTGATTATTCATTGTTGTCGCGATTTGTGGAGATAAAAACAAGATATTGCCAAGGATATGAAAACAAGCGCAGGCAATTATTGATTTGGTTTTTTCGGCAATTACTCCAATTCCCCAACTGCCAAAAACAATTATTCCAAAAAATATCAATTCATTTAATAAAGTCGTGCTTTGGGAAATAAATGATAAGTGCCAAACATACCAGATAACGCCGATGATCAATGACTTATGTAATCGCTTTAACTCGATTAATTCATTATGCAAAAAACCCCGCCAACCATATTCTTCGAATATTCCATATATAACTGTCGCTATCCCGATGATAAAACCATAGTAGTGTCTATTTAAGTTTAGGTCATTATTTGCGCCAAAAAAAGTAAATAATAATACTGGAACAATTGCCATTATTAAGCTTTTCTTGGGCTGAGTGCCTAAAAGAGTAATACTGCTTTTTTTATTAACTATCGTCAATATTACAAGCGCACCGGCAATTGGACCAATTCCCTCAAGCAATGTTTTTACTAAAAACGTCAAGCCAAATGGCAATGACATATTATTGTACCAGCCGAATAATCCAAATCTAAATACTCCGGATAAAGCCGTAGCGATAACAAAGTAAACTGCTATTTGAATCCAGGCCTGTTTTTTTATCGTCATAATGTTTTTCGGTCTTGCTGCAGTACCGCCGATGATGCGGGTTTGCGCCGGCCCGCCCCGCAGATAATTAGGTTTATCATATCCTGTTTTCTTTGAGTAAAGTTGATCTGATCTTTTCAATGCCGGGCGATGTAATCGTCCAGCTCCTTGTGCCAGGCATCGGGCTCGTAGGTCTGGGGGACCGTCTCCACGGCAAACAGCAGGTCTATCAGGTACTGCGGCTTCTTGCCGCCGATATGCATCGATTTTATGCAGGATATGCAATATACGGCCACCTCCTCGGCCGGCATCTCCGAGGCCCGTTTGGTCATCTGCTCTTTTAACTGCTCCACCGGAATGGCCCCGTAAAAGCTGTCGCCACAGCAGGTGCTTTTGGTCCGGGTGTGGGCCGGCTCCGCCACTTCAATATTCATCTTTTCAAGCAGGGTCCGGACGGCCTGGTGCACCTGCTCCTGGTCCCGGGTGGGACAGGCGTCAAGGATGGACATCCGCCGGCCATTGTGATCCGGGAAATCAAAGAAATCGCTTTCGGCCAGGATCTCCCACAGGGAGATGGTGGATGAATTCTTATAATCGTTCCGGAACCGCTTGTCGCAGCCGGGGCAGATGTTTATCACCTCGGTATCTTCGGTAAATTGGGGATCATGGTGACAGCAGATGTCCAGTCGATCCATTCGGCCCAGGTTTTCATTCAGGATGGCATGCAGTTTGTCGGCCAATTCCGGCTTGTAAAGCATCAGGCCGCAGCCCGGGGCGAAGATCCTTTTCTTCATATCACTTCTTTTTTAGGGGCTGGATATTTCCACATCAGATAGGCCGGGCGATCAGGATCCCCTCCAGGCGGTTGTAAAAATCGTAGCTCCCGGTCCACAGGCCGTACCAGTGGCCCCCCAGTTTCCAGTGATATTTATACGGGCGGTTCCGGCCGTTGGTCGAAAGGCCGTATCTCATCCAGCCCACCCCTATCCCGCTGCCGTCCAGGCTGGCGGTGTTGACGCTGTCCCGGGTGTCGTAGTAATGGCCGCTGCTGCCGCAATCCAGTATTTTGATGGTGGCTTCGCTGCCGATGATGATCGGCTGGCTCCAGGCCACCATCACATGACCGGTGCTGGCGTCCTTGTTCTCCTTGTCCTGGTATTGTTTCCGCCAATCCTGGTCGTATTTTACCACGATGATGTCGCCCTTTTTGATGGAATCCGCCGAGATGAACACCTTCCAGTATTTGTTCTGTCCCACCGGGTTGGCTTGTCCGCTGGCGTCGTTGCCCAAAATATCCCGGAAATAATCGTAGAACCCCCAGGCCCGGGGGCGGGGATCGAAGGTATGGAAGGCATTGGCGAACAGCGCCAGGTCCTGGTAATGGTCGTACAGCGCCTGCCGGATGACAAAATCACCCACCATGCCGGAGCAATCGTAGATGTAGGTGCCGGAGGCCTCGTCCATGACCCGGCCGGAGTAGTGCTCGTATTTGGTGGTGTCCAGATTGTCCAGGATGGCCTGGGCCCGGGCTTTGAATATCCCGCTGGGTGTGGCCGCGCCGGAGGTGTCGTCTATCTGGACCGGAGGGGTAAAAACGGTAAAATCGTATTCCACCGGGATGATCTCGTAGTCCGAATGGTAGGTCTCGACAAAGGAGGGGTCCTCTGCGCTGGTGGGGGTTTCCTTGCTGCAGCCGAAAACCAGCAGCAACAAACCGGTGATTGAAAGGATAAATTTATTCATTATATTTCCTGCTCCAATAATATTACTTGCTCGGGTTAGGTCGCCATCCTGCCGCCCGCCCCGCAGATGATTAGGTTGATCATGATTTATTTTATAATAATTGTTTGAGATTTATGGCGGGTATTAACCATAGCAACTTTTGTTTCTTTTTTGGTTTGTACTTTAACTTTTTTGTCAAAATTCATCGTGATCTGATTTTTATATTTATCTATTCTACTTTCAGCCAATTTTATATATTCCTTGCTTATGTCATAGCCGACATATTTTCTTTCATTTTTCAAAGCTGCAATGGCTGTTTGCCCGCTGCCCACAAATGGATCTAATATAATATCATCTTTAAAAGAATATAACTTAATTAGTCTATCTGGCAATTCTAACGGAAATGGCGCGGGATGGCCAATGCTCCGAGCAGAAACGGCATTCATATTCCAAACAGAGAACGTACATTCCATAAATTGTTCTTTTGTTATGGTGTTTTCTCTATGTTCTTTTAAACGGTTGTATGAACCTTTGGAAAATACCAATATGTATTCGTGTACATCACGCAATATTGGGTTTGCCGCAGATAACCAGCTACCCCAAGCAGTTGATGGGCTGGCGCTAGAACCCTTATTCCATATTATTTCACCACGCATGCTATAACCAATGTCCATCATTATTTTAGAAACATAATGAGATAAAGGTATATACGGCTTACGCCCCAGATTAGCCACGTTAACACATGCCCTGCCTCCGTTAACTAAAACCCTGTAGGTATCGGTAAATACATTTTTTAGAAGTGATAGATATTCTTTTAGCGTCAAATCTTGGTCGTATTCTTTTGAGGCATTGTAGGGCGGAGAGGTGATCATCAAATGAACAGAATTGTTGGGTAATTCCTTCATGTTCTCAGAATTGCCTAAAATAATGCTATTCTCATATTCCTTTGGAAATTCACGATCCACAATGTCATCAATCTTTTTGTCATTAAGATTTTCATACATTTTTGAATTGTAGAATTTGGACGAATCGTGATTGATTCTTCCACTCGTGCCAAAGGCACTAGTTTCCGTACCTTTTACTTTTTTCATGCTCTTATCAGTAGTAAGAATTTTTCAGCTTTAGCAATGTCTGTTCTTTCTTGTGCTGCGATAGATATTATGTTACCCAATTCATTCTTGGGCAACATAGAAGAAAAATAATTCATATTGGTATTGACAAGTTGCCTAATAATTGTTTTTAAAACAGTTATATCGCTTATCGTCTGAAAGCCCAAGCCGGTTGTGCTTACTATAAAATCGTTTCCCTCTGTCGGTCGTGGATTTAGTGATAAAAATCCTTGTATAACACCGGCTTTTTTCAGAAAATCAACCTTATGAGAATAACTCACAGTTATGGGGCTATTACCTAAAATAACGATAGGTATTTTAGTTGATGATAGCCCTGAGACTCTTATGTTAATTGATTTTCCTATAGCCTTCAACATAGAATCCGAACGCAATAAGGCTGGATTTCCTTGGTGGCTTTTATAATCACCCAGGAACGATACTACATTTGTTCGTCTAGCATATTGATAGTTAGAAACAACACTCATTTTGATTTCAAATATAACTTTTATATTTGAGGCTATTTGAGTGTTGCTTTCAGTAGTGCAAAAAGCCAAATCTGCTCTTGACTTTTTTGTAAGACCCAATTCTTCACATTCAACTCCGTTGACAGCAAATAAACCCATCTCAGTCGCTAATGGTGAAAGGAAATCTCTACACCATTTTTCAGTGAAATGGCCAATCAGAGAATTTCTACTTTGCAATGTTTGTCCTTCGGCATCCGAGCCCTTCGGAACATACGCAAAGAAACCATTAGCCAAATTGTAAAACAATTGTTCTGGTGTCGAAAATGATTGTAGAGCATCATTGAAAAATTGGATTTCAGCATCATTGTTCCAAAAGTTTAATTCTGGCATTGTTCCCTCATCATTAATTTAGGCTGTTTTACAATTATATAAAACAACAAATTCCATTATTTTTGCTGCCATTTTTACCATTTTTGCTTGCATACTTGTCTATTTTCTTATCAATTTTGGCGAGATTGCAACCAATCTTGACGATATTGACTGCCCATAAAACTGTAAACCATCGCCCGACCTTTATCATTCCCCCTCAAACAAACAACCAAGCAAGCAAGGGGCCTACCCCCGCTCCACCTCGTAATTCGGAGCCTCTTTAGTGATGACCACGTCATGCACATGGCTTTCCTTCAGGCCGGCGTTGGTTATCCTCACAAAGGTGGCCTTCTGCTGGAGAGCCTTCAAATTGGCCGCGCCGCAGTACCCCATCCCGCTCTTCAAACCGCCGATCAACTGGTAAACAGTATCGGCCAGCGGCCCCTTGTAGGGTATCCGGCCCTCTATGCCCTCGGGCACGAACTTCTTCTCCTCGGTGTTCTTCTCCTGAAAATACCGGTCGGCGCTGCCCTTGCGCATGGCGCCCAAAGATCCCATCCCGCGGTAGACCTTGTAGCTGCGGCCCTGCAGCAGGATGGTCTCGCCCGGGCTCTCCTCGGTGCCGGCGAAGATGTTCCCGATCATGATGCAGTCGGCCCCGGCCGCCAGCGCCTTGACGATGTCGCCGGAGTATTTTATTCCTCCGTCGGCGATGATCGGTATCTTGTGCTTCAGGGCCACCGATTTGGCCTCCATCACCGCGGTCAGCTGGGGAACGCCCACCCCGGCTATCACCCGGGTGGTGCAGATGGAGCCCGGCCCGATCCCTATCTTGACGGCGTCCACCCCGGCCCGGATCAGATCACGGGTGGCCTCGGCGGTGGCCACGTTGCCGGCCACCACGTCCACCTTGGGAAACTTGGCCTTGACCTTTTTGACCGCGCCGATCACCCCGATGGAATGCCCGTGGGCGGTGTCTATCACCAAAGCATCGACCCCGGCGGCCACCAGGGCCTCGGCCCTCTCCAAGTAATCACCGGACACTCCTATGGCGGCGGCCACCCTCAGGCGGCCCTGGCTGTCCTTGCAGGCGTTGGGGTGCTTCTCCTTTTTCATCACGTCCTTGACGGTGAACAGACCCTTCAACATCCCCTTTTTATCGACGATGGGCAGTTTTTCTATCCGGTGCCTATGGAGGATCTGGCTGGCCTCGTCCAAAGTGGTCCCCACCGGGGCGGTGATCAGGTTCTCTTTGGTCATCACCGCGCCGACCTTTTTGGTATGGTCCTTCTCGAAGACCATATCGCGGTTGGTGATGATGCCCACCAGATGGCCGTTGGGGTCGGTGATGGGTATGCCCGAGATGGAGAATTTTCTCATCAGGGCCAGGGCGTCGATCAGCAGATGCTCCGGGGAAAGGGAGATGGGGTTGGACACCATCCCGCTCTCGGAACGTTTGACCCGGTCCACCTCGGAGGCTTGCTCCTCAATGGTAAGATTTTTGTGGATCACCCCCATGCCGCCCTCCCGGGCCAGGGCCACCGCCAGGCGGTGCTCGGTAACGGTGTCCATGGCCGCCGACACCAGCGGGATGTTCAGCTTTATGTGCCGGGAGAACCTGGTGCCGATCTCCACCTCCGTGGGCAGCACCTCGGATCTCTGGGGAACCAGCAGGACATCGTCAAAGGTCAGCCCCTCGCCCTTAAGCCATTTGGTCATATATCCTCCATAATAAAAAAGTTTCAAATCCGATTGTCTTAACAGTCATTGCGAGCCGGCTTGATATTGAACCGATGAAGCAATCTATCTATAGCCAGGATTGCTTCGTCTGGCTGCGCTTACTGTCTCCTCGCAATGACATCAACCATGTCACCCTGAGCCAAACATTCCGCCCGGCAAGCCGAATGGGTGAATAAGTCATCCCTCAACCTGTGTTGCCTTGATGTTCCCCTTCAAAAGCAAAAAGAATGTCTATTTCAGGGCAGGCCCTCGGGATGACAACCGTTCTGTCACCACTTCGGGAGCGATATAATTACCAACCTCAGTGCAGGCTCTGAGAAATCTGCTTGTCCGACAGGTTGAATGAGGACTGAACTCATCCCCTTTATCCCCTTCTCTTGTCAAGAGAAGGGGTTGGGGTTGAGTTGAATCATTCAGACCATTCCCCCTGGAAGACCAACTGCACAGAGCCCTCCAGGAAGACGTCGCTGACCGCTTCCCCGTCCAGCTTGAAGTGAATGGTGAGTATCTCCCCGCCCCGGGTCAGGCATTCAACCGGGGATTCGGCCATTCCCAGCCGGGCCGCCACCACCGCCGCCGCGGTGGCGCCGGTGCCGCAGGCCAGGGTCTCGTCCTCCACCCCCCGCTCGTAAGTCCGGATCTTCAAATGATGGCGGTCGGCGATCTCGACGAAATTGGCGTTGGCCCCGGCCGGTTGGAATTTATCATGATGCCTGATCTTGCGGCCCACCTCCACCACCGGGAAATCGTTCAGTTCGGCCACCGGGATCACCACATGAGGCACCCCGGTATCGGCAAATGAGGCCGAATATCCCCTGTCGTCCAGATCCAACAGAAACCGCAGGTCAAAGTCACGCGGCTCCCGCATCTGCAGTTTGACCAGCTGGCCGTTGACCTCGGCCTTATGCAGGCCGTCCCCGGCCTGAAAGGTCATGGACTTGCCCGCCGCCCCGATGGAATGGGCGAACCAGGCGATGCACCGGCCGCCGTTGCCGCAGAAAGCCACCTCCCCGCCGTCGGCATTGAGATAGCGCATCCGGAAATCGGCCTGGGCCGACTTTTCGATGATCAGTACCCCGTCAGCCCCAATGCCGTTGCGGCGATGGCATAATCTTTGGACCAGCGGAGAGAGATCGGAGGGCAATTGCCCGTCCCGGTTATCCAGCAGGACGAAATCGTTGCCGCTGCCGGACATTTTGTAGAAGTTCATATCAACTGAATGTAATGATAAAAGATGAAAATAGAATATGGAATCTTGAATGTAGAATATTCAGGAAACCGTCATCGCGAGACGACTTGACCGGCACCCTAAGCCGAATTCTATCTTCAATATTCTAAATTCTTTATGGTAGCTATTTTACCTTGAGCACATCCACCAGCTGGTCGAACTTGGCCAGCAGCTCGCTCATCTGCTCGTATTTTTTGGCACGGTCGTTAAGCTCCGACTGGTAATACTCGGTGGCCTGTCTGAAAAAGCGCAGGCTGAAATAGAACCACACTATCCCCAATCCCAGCACCAGCAGCATGAACAGGCCGTAGAACAGGATTCCGATTCCTCCGAAAAAGCCCATGATCGTCTCCTTATGGATAGTTGTTATTAGTGCCACCGCGAACACTCGGGGTGGCACTATTTTTTTATTTCTTCTTTTTGGCCTTAGGCCTCCGGGCATTGTTTTTAACCAGGGTGACCATTATCGCCTTCTGGATATGCAGCCGGTTCTCGGCCTGATCCAGCACCTGGGAGTGCGGGCCGTCCAGCACCTCGCTGGTGACCTCATCATCGCGATGGGCCGGCAGGCAGTGCAGGAAGATGGAATCCTTCTTGGCGGCGTCAATGATATGCTTGTTGACCTGATAGGGGGCGAACACCCTGGCCTTCAGATCCTTGTCCGACTCCTGGCCCATCGAAGCCCAGACATCGGTGTAGATGACGTCGGCGTTGCGGGCCGCCTCCCGCGGATCACGCACGATCTGCAGGGTGGTCTTGGTCTTGGCGGCCAGCTCCTGGGCCTTCTCCCAGATGCCACGTTCCGGCTCGTAGCCCTGCGGGCAGCCCACCGTCATGTTGACGCCCAGGGTGGCGGCGGCCAACAGCAGCGAATTACAGACGTTGTTGCCGTCGCCGATATAGGCCAGCTTCAGGCCCTTGAATTTCTTCTTGTGCTCCAATATGGTCAAAAAATCGGCCAATACCTGGCAGGGATGCTCCAGATCCGACAGGGCGTTGATCACCGGGATATCGGTGTTCTCGGCTATCTCCACGATACTCTTGTGGGCGAAGGTGCGGGCCATTATCAGGTCCACCCAGCGGTTGATATTGCGGGCGATGTCCGGGGTTGATTCCCGCTTGCCCAGGGACATTTCCAAAAATATTCCATGCCCGCCCAGCTGGGTCATGCCGGTCTCGAAAGTGACCCGGGTACGCAGGGAGGGTTTTTCGAAGATCATGGCCATGGTCTTGTCGGCCAACAGCTTGGGTGATCTGCCGGCCTTGGTTGGTTTCTTGATTTTTATCGCCAGCGCAAAAAGATCGTCCATCTCTTTTTTATTCAAGTCCGCTACCGAGAGAAGGTCCTTCTTCATCTGTTCCTCCGTTTAATGGTTTGTGAGCAAAGGTTTTATCCTTAGGTTATAGATTTTATTTTAAAAATAGCCCGCAAGTTTTTAATCGCTTGCGAGCCAATATCTTCAACAATTTATATATCCATACGATACAATGTGTTATAAAACATGTTGATACTGTTATTTAAGTGTTAATTTTACCTTATTATAAGATTTTAGTCAAGAGAAAACGAAATTTAGAATTTGATCGGCTATTTGACTTTGATCTGCCCCGGCCTGGCGTTTTTCTGACCTCTGAGGTGTTTAGGACCACTGGGTGATATATTCGCATAGGGCATCGCCTCTGTTCCGGCAGCGGTTATGCTCCACACTGAAATCCTTTGCCCCTGACAGCTCCAGCCCGGCTCTGATGAAGCCCAAAACCACCGAACATAGCATCGGCCCGCCGCCCTCGATATTCTCGATCCTGGCCTTGGCGCTCTTAGCCAATATATCAAAGACATAGAACCGCCCGGTATCATGGTATCTCTTCCAGATCTGGTTGGCCTCCATCACCATCAGCCCCGGCCCGCCGAACTTTATTGCCATTTTGTAGATGAATTCCGTGTCGTGCTTAACCTGAAAAGCGCCGAATTCCTGGCAGAACTGATGCACCTCACAGGACGCTTCGGCGGCCCCGGCGGTCAGCAGATTGAAATACAGATCGTACGGAACCCAATGGTCTTCGGTCAGGGCTTTAAAACTTGCCTGATCCGCTTCGCTGAGCCGCTTTAAAACTTTCGCGTGATCAACTTCCGGATATTTTTCTTTCAGAAAAGTTTTAATGCAAAGCAGGCTTCTGGCTGTGGTCTGTCCCATACTTTTTAAACCTTAATGATTTTGGAGATGGCAAAAACCTAAACGTAAATGGTGCGCCTGGCCCGATTCGAACAGGCGGCCGGCGGATTCGAAGTCCGATGCTCTATCCAGCTGAGCTACAGGCGCACTTGGCAAATGATCATCTCGATACTGGCCGGTGGTCGAGTGTCTCGCCAAAGGCGGGGTGTATCGAGACCCCGGCCAACTCGATGACCATTTGCTATTCTTCAGATATGAGACAGCGCCTGGTCCAGGTCGGCCATTATGTCCTCCGAATCCTCGATGCCCACCGCGATCCTGACGAAACCGGCGGTCATGCCCACCGAGGCCAGGTCCTCCTCGGAATAGGCCAGATGGGTGGTGGATGCCGGATGGGTCACCAGGGTGTCCACGCTGCCCAGGCTGACCGCCAGCTTGCACAGCTTGAGGTTGTTCTGGAATTTGCGGCCGGCCTCGCGCCCGCCTTTCAGGTCGATGGCCAGCACTCCGCCGTAGCCGCCGGTCATCTGCTTTTTGGCCACGGCGTGGGCCGGGCAGGATTCCAGACCCGGATAGCAGGTGCGCAATACCTTGGGGTGCTTCTCCAAAAACTTTGCTATTATCATAGCATTGATAGAATGCCGCTCCACCCGCAGGGGCAGGGTCTGCAGACCGCGGGACATCAGCCAGGCGGTGAGGGGGGCGATTGATCCGCCCAGGTTTTTGAAGGCCATGGGCCGGATCTGATCGATCTCGGCCTTGGGGCCAACTACTACGCCGCCCATGGTGTCACCGTGTCCGCAGATATATTTGGTGGCCGAATGCAGGACGATATCCACCCCCATCTCCATCGGCCTCTGCAGGCAGGGGGTGGCAAATGTGTTGTCGATGACCACCCTCAGGTTATGCTTTTTGGCGGCCTTGACCGTCTCGGCGATGTCCACCACGTCCAGGGTGGGATTGGCCGGGGTTTCGATATATATCATTTTGGTCTTGGCATTGACCTTGGCGGACAGCAGATTGTGAATGTCGTTGGCCGGCAGGTAGATGATCTCGATGTTCATCTTGGGCAGCAGGTCCTTGAAAAGCCCGAAGGTTCCCCCATAGATGGGGGCCGAGGAGATGATATTGTCGCCGGGGCGGCAATAGGTCAGCATCACCGCGGCGATGGCCGCCAGCCCCGAGGCGAAGGAGATACCCTCATCGGTGCCCTCCAGCAGGGCCATCCGTTTTTCGAAATCCTGGCTGGTGGGATTGCCCAGCCGGGTGTAGACAAAGCCCGGCTCCTGGCCGGACATCACCGCCGCGCCGTGCTCGGCCGAGTCGAAGACGAATTCCGAGGATTGGTAGATGGGAATGGAGACCGGCTTGATCTTGGTCAGATCCGGCATGCCGGCCCCGTGCACCGCCAAGGTGTTGAACTTGACTTTTCCGTGAGACATTGTTGCGCCCCTTTTAAAATTTATTTATTATTTATTATTTATTTTCCAATAATTTCTGGACACTGATGAACCCGAATTTTTTCTTTATAAAATAAGAATAGTACTGCTTTGATCTGTGCAGAAAAATAAATCCGTGAAAATCCGTGTCCTTTAATAGCCCGTCCGCGTTACTTCAGCAGTGAGATCAGCACCCCGGCCGCCATGGCGGTGCCCAGCACTCCGGCCACATTGGGGCCCATGGCGTGCATCAGCAGAAAATTATTCTTGTTGGCCCTCTGGCCCTCCACCTGGGAAACCCGGGCCGCCATCGGAACCGCCGAGACCCCGGCCGAGCCTATCAGCGGATTGACCCTTCCCCCGCTTAAAATATAGAATAACTTACCCAGCAGCATGCCGCCGAAAGTGCTGAAGCTGAAGGCCACCAGGCCCAGGGTCACTATCTTCAGGGTGGACAGACTCAGGAAATTGCCGGCCTCCATGGTGGCCCCGACCGAAGCGGCCAGCAAAATAGTAACGATGTTGCACATCTCGTTCTGCAGGGTCTTGGAAAGCCTTTCGGTCACCCCGCTCTCCCGGATGATGTTCCCCAGCATCATGGTCCCGATCAGGGCGATGGCCTGGGGTAGCAGCAGGGCAGTGATGATGGAGATGGCGATGGGAAATATTATCCTCTCCCTCTTGCTGACCGGCCGCAATTGTTTCATCACAGTGGCCCGCTCCTTTTTGGTGGTCATCAGCCTCATGATGGGCGGCTGGATCAGCGGCACCAGCGACATATAGGTGTAGGCCGCCACCGCTATCGGCCCCAGCAGGTGCGGGGCCAGCTTGCTGGCGGTGAAGATGGCGGTCGGCCCGTCGGCTCCGCCGATGATGCCGATAGCCCCGGCCTCCGCCAGGTTGAATCCCAGCGCCGTTGCTATCAACAACGCGGCAAAGACCCCGAATTGGGCGGCGGCGCCCATCAGGAAAGTGGAAGGATTGGCCAGCAGCGGGCCGAAATCGGTCAGGGCCCCGATCACCATGAACATCATGGTGGGCAGTACCTCGGTGGAAACGCCCACGCTATAGATCAATGTCAGCAGACCATCAGGGCCGATCACATTTGACAGCGGCAGGTTGGCCAAAAAGGCGCCGAACCCGATGGGCAGAAGAAGCAGCGGTTCAAAGCCCTTAAATATCGCCAGGTAGACCAGGGTCAGGGAGACCAGGATCATGATCACGTTGCCCAATGTAAGATTGGCCACCCCGGACATCTGGACCAGCAGGGAGAGATGATGTATGATTGTATTCATTTCAGCCTCCCTCTTTTGACAGCTTCCTGAAGTGAAGCTAATCTCCAGGAACTGCTCTGACCTGCTGCTAGTTTGACCTGTCCGTCGACCCTGCTCAGTTCCGCCGATAAGGCCCCCATCACCACCGCGGCGATCTCCTGGTCTTCATCATCGCTCGATTGCACAGTCGCTGTAATGGCAGATGGCGATGTTGTGGCCTCCGGGATGCCGTTCTTATCACCGGCCAGCCGACCCACCAGGGATATCACCCCGGCCATGATGGCCAGGGCTATGAAGACTATGCTCAGGGCAATCAGGCAGACGGTCAGGGCCCCGCCCATTCCCACAAAATCTGAAGACATCTTTTCCCTTCTATTACTTTCCGCAGGTTTCCTGCAGTTTCTTGGTCAGGGCCGGAAGCACTTCGAAGACGTCGCCCACTATCCCGTAACTGGCCACCTTAAAGATGGGCGCATCGGGGTCCTTGTTGACGGCGATGATGCAGTCGGAGGACTGCATCCCCACCAGGTGCTGGATGGCCCCGCTGATGCCGCAGGCGATGTACAGCTTGGGGGCCACCGTCTTGCCGGTCTGGCCAACCTGGTGGGAGTAGGGTATCCAGCCGGCATCCACCGCCGCCCGGGAGGCGCCCACCGCACCGCCCACCGCCCTGGCCAAGTTCTCCACCAGTTTGAAATTCTCCGGGGCCTTCATCCCCCGGCCGCCGGAGACGATGATGTCGGCCTCGGTCAGCTTGATCATATTGGTGGCCTCCTCGATGACCTGAGCCACCGAGGTGCGGGAGGCTAAAGTGGCTTTATCATAGGTCTTTTTTATGATCTGGCCCTGGTGCGACTTGTCGCACTCGGCCTCCTTCATCACCTTGTGCCGGACGGTGGCCATCTGGGGCCGGTGGTTGGGACAGATGATGGTGGCCATGATATTCCCGCCAAAGGCCGGACGGGTCTGCAGCAGTATCCGCTTTTCTTCATCGATGGCCAGAGAGGTGCAATCGGCGGTCAGCCCGGTGCGGGCTTTGATGGCCACCTTGGGGATCAGCGCCCGGCCGATGGTGGAGGCCCCGCCCAGCACGATCTCCGGTTTGTATTCTTTGATCAGGTCGGCCATGATCCTGGCATAGGGCTCGTCGCAAAAATGCTCCAGGGCCGGATCGTCCGCCGCATAGACCTTGTCGGCCCCGCGCTGGATCAGATCCTGGCAGGCCGGGCCGATGTCCTTGCCCATAATCACGGCGGCCAGCTCCACCCCCAAAGCGTCGGCCAGCTTGCGGCCCTCGCCCATCAGCTCGTAGGAGATGCTCTGCACCTGTCCGTTCTTCTGCTCGGCGAACACCCACACCCCCTTGAAATCGGAGATATCGGCCTTCTCTACCTGATCCTTGCGGATCAGTATGGCATCGAAACCACAGGAGGCCACGCAGGCCCCGCACAGGGTGCACTTGTCGTCGTCGATGACCGCCAGGTTGTCCTGCAGGGTGATGGCCCCGTAGGGGCAGGAAGGAAGGCAGGCCCCGCAGCCCACGCATTTATCTTGGATGATCTCTATATCGCTCATTTTGCTCCTATGTTTTCTTAACCTCACCCTTCCCTCTCCTAAAGCATTAGGAGAGGGGCAGGGGAGAGGTCATCAGATTATCTGTCGCTCTTTCAAACCTTCCACCACTTTTTCCACCGCTTGCTGGACATCGCCCTGCAGGATCACCCCGCCGGAGCGCACTGGTGGCGTGAATATCTTCACCACGTTGGTGGGCGACCCATTCAGCCCGATGTTCTTCTCATCGGCCCCGATATCGGCGGCCTTCCAGACGGTGGGCTGGAATGATTTGGCCTTCATCTTGCCCTTCAGCGACGGCAGCCGCGGCTCGTTGATCTCCTTGACCACGGTGAACATGGCCGGCAGGGAAGTGTCCACCACCTCGTAGCCCTCCTCGGTCATCCGCCAGGCCCGAGCCTTCTTATCGTCGATCTGCTCTATCTTCTTGACGTAGGTCACCTGGGGGATGTCCAGAAATTCGGCCACCCCCGGCCCCACCTGGGCGGTATCGCCATCTATGGCCTGCTTGCCGCACAGGATCACATCCGCCCCGCCCATCTTCCTGATGCCCATGGACAAGGTGTACGAGGTGGCCCAGGTATCCGCCCCGGCAAAGGCCCGGTCGGAAAGCAGGATGGCGTCATCCACCCCCATGGAGATCGCTTCCTTGAGGGCTTCGATCACCTGGGGCGGCCCCATGGAGATGACGGTGACCTTCCCCCCCAGCTTCTCCCTAAGCCTTAAACCCTCTTCGATGGCATACATGTCGAAAGGGTTGATGATGGAGGGCACTCCCTCCCGGATCAGGGTATTGGTGGCAGGATCGATCCGGACGTCGGTGGTGTCCGGCACCTGCTTGATACAGACGACGATATTCATAATCTTTTATTATCCAGTGAGTTATAAATTTATAAATTTACTACAGATGCTAATTTTATCATAAATATTTTGGGGTGTCAATTATAATAAAAAGCAAAGTAATTTTGAAAACAAAAATAAAAGGCTGCTTGGATGCAGCCTCTTTATGTTGATGAGCGATTTTAGATTTCCGAATATTACAGATATGGTTATCACTCCACCGCCGGCGTTTCCGGATGCATTATCAGGGCCGGGGCCGCCGGCTCGATGACCCGCATGGCCTTCCACTTCCCGCCCCGGAACCGCAGGTAGAAAGCCACTCCCAAAATGATCACATACACCGAGGCCACGACCCAGGCCGAATAGATCCCGGCCTTCATCACCACTATGGCCAGGTAGCTGGGAATTGAAAGCAGCCCCAGGGAGAGCGCCAGCACCATGTACATCACGAATTTGGTATCCCCCGCCCCCTTGATGGCCGAGGAGAAGATGATGTTCAGGCCGTCGAACAGCGAGTAGACCGCCACGAATCGCAGCAGGATCACCGTGGTCCGACGGATGTTTTCGAACCTGGCCGGATCGGCCTTGGCGGCGAACGGCATCAGGAACAGGTCGGGCCAAAAAAAGTACAGCAGGGCCACCGCTGCCATGTAGATAAAGGTCAGGTGAAAAGCCGAGTAGACGCTGCGGCTGGCGGTCTGAGGATCATCTCTCCCCAGGTATTGCCCCACCAGCACCGAAGTGGCTATCCCGAAACCGATCATGGGCATGAAGGCCAGAGTGTTTACGTTGAAGGCGATGTTCGAGGCCGCCAGGTTGTCGCTGCCCAGCCGGCCCACCAGCAGGATGAAGAAAGTGAATCCGGCCATGTCCACAAAGAACTGGATGCCGTTGGGAAACCCGAATTTCAAAAGGGAGATGAACCTGGTTCGGCTGAACCTCCATCCGCTTAAGGTGTCGTACAGCTTATTATATTTGGGTCGGAAAATTAACAGGGCGTAAGCTATCACCGAGAATATCGCCGAAAACACCGTCGCCCAGGCAGCCCCGGCCATCCCCATCTCGGGGAATCCCCCGTGGCCGAATATCATCAGGTAATCAAAAATGATGTTGATGGCCGTGGCGGCAATATTGATCCACATCACCGGCACGGTCTTTCCCAGACCGGAATAGAAGCCCGACAGGGCCGAGGCCATCAGGGCCGGCAGGGCCCCGACACATAGGATGGCGAAATATACCGCCTCGTTCTTCTGCACCAACGGTTCGTGTCCCACCCACCGGAAGATATCTCCGGACCAGGGGATCAACAGCAGGGTAAGCAAACCTCCGATGGCGGCGATATAGATCCCCTGCCAGATCATGGGGCCGATCTGTTTTTCCTGCTTGGCTCCGTAATACTGGGCTACAAAAGTACTGACATACCCGGCGGTGCCCAAAAAGATGCACATCAGGGCGAAGTTCAGCATGCCGGCCGGCATGGCCGCGGCGATGGCCTCAGGGGAATACCAGGTCAGGAACATCCGGTCCACAAAATGCTGGACCGACCACGAGGCGGTGCTCATGATCAGGGGCAGGGCCAGTAACAGCACCTCCCGGTAGCCTCCGGGGGAATGCCAGCGGGATTTTATTCGAGGGAGAATAACTTTGTTTCCTATTGTTAAAGATAAGCTAATTTTACTACCATTTTTGTATTGCTGATCGCTTTACGCTTTTGACCTCACCCTTCCCTCTCCTAATGCTTTAGGAGAGGGATCGAGGGAGAGGTCGGGTGTTCACTCTATGGCCATGAAGGCGCACTTCAGGTACTGGGTCTCCTTGCTGGCCAGCAGCACCGGATGGTCCTTGGCCTGGTGCCGGAATTCCAGAAGCTTGATGGTCCGGCCGGCGTCCCGGGCGGCGTCCACCAGCATCACCCGGAATTGCTCCTCCTCGATGTGATAGGAGCAGGAGCAGGAAACCAGGATCCCGCCCCGTGGCAAAAGTTTCATGGCCCTTAAGTTTATCTCCTTGTAACCCTTCAGGGCCGACTCCACTGATTTTTTGTTCTTGGCGAAGGCCGGGGGATCCAGGATCACCAGGTCGTACTTAACATCGGATTCGGTCATGATCTTAAGTTCCTGCATCACGTCGGCCTTGCGGAAGCGGCAGGTTTTCTGCAGGCCGTTGAGGGCCGCGTTCCTCCCGGCCATCTCCACCGCTGCCGGGGATATATCCATCCCGGTGACCTCGGAGGCCCCTCCGGCGGCGGCGTTGACGGCAAAACCCCCGGTGTGGCAGAAGCAATCCAGCACCGTCCGGCCCCTAACGTAGGGATGCAGGGCCGCCCGGTTGTCCCGCTGGTCGAAGAACCAGCCGGTCTTCTGGCCGTACATCAGGTCGGCCGAGAATTTCAGGCCGTTCTCCTCCAAGGTTATCTCCGATCTCAATTGGCCGTGCAGAGCGCCGATGGCCGGAGTCAGCCCCTCCAGCTTGCGGGAATAGCTGTCGCTCCGTTCGTAGATGCATTCCGGGTCGAACTGTTCCCTGAGAGATTCGACCACGAAATCTTTGCGGCAGTCGGTCCCCAGCGACATGATCTCCAGCACCAGCTGCCGGTCGTAGCGGTCAATGATCAGCCCCGGCAGGCCGTCGGATTCGCCGTAGCACAGCCGGTAGAATTTGGACCCGGGATAGAATCTCTGCCGCAGGTCATCGGCCTGCTTCAGCCGTTCCCTGATGAGCTCCCGGTCGAATTCCCGCCGTTCCCGGGAGTAGATCCTGACCGAGATCAGCGAATGGGGATTGTAAAAACCGCTGCCGATCAGGTGGCCCCGGGAGTCCGACACCTGGACGTCCTCGCCGGGATACAGCCTATCCGGCATTTTCCAGATTTCGTTGGAGAACACCCAGGGATGTCCGGCCTTGATCCGCCGTTCCTGATTTTTTCGTAATAAAATTGTTTTCATAATTTGATTATACTCTGTTTTAATAATATTAGCAATTTGGTGTATTGCCGGAAAATCCTCGACACAATGATCGCGTAACCTTATTTTGCAAAACCCTTGGCGCACCCTTCGACCCGGCTCAGGGCAAGCTTTGCGTCTTGGCGTTTTGTTGGTTATATGCAGAACGAAGAAGGCCGGCATGAAGCCGGCCTTCTGTGCAGTATCTTATTCCTCGTCCTCCTCGAACTCTGGCTCTGCAGCCGCCACCGGGGCCAACTCCTCTTCGTCCTGGCTCTGCTGCTCCACGATCTTCAGGTTGCGGTAGCGCTTCAGGCCGGTGCCGGCCGGGATCAGCCTGCCCACGATGACGTTCTCCTTTAAGCCCAGCAGGTAGTCGGTCTTGCCCTGGACCGCAGCCTCGGTCAGCACCCGGGTGGTCTCCTGGAATGAGGCCGCCGAGATGAAGCTGGAGGTGGAGAGGGCCGATTTGGTGATGCCCATCAGTAGCGACTGGAAGGTGGCCGGACGCCCGCCTTCGCGCATCACCCGCTCGTTCTCGTCGCGCACCTGGGTCTTGTCCACCTGGTCGCCCTCGATGAAGATGGCGTCGCCCGGGTCCTCGATCTTTATCTTCTGCAGCATCTGGCGGACGATCACCTCGATGTGCTTGTCGTTGATGTGTACGCCGTTCAGGCGGTAGACCTCCTGAATCTCGTTGACCAGGTACACCTGCACCGCGCCGGGTCCCTTGATCCGCAGAATGTCGTGGGGGTTGATGGAGCCCTCGGTCAGCTTCTCCCCGGCCCTGACCCGGTCTCCCTCCCTGACATACAGATGTTTGCCGTGGGGTATCAGATAGGCCCGCTCCTCGTCGTTCTCGTTCTTGACGACGATGGTCCGCTGGCCCTTGGAGATCTCGCCGAACTTGACCCGGCCGTCGATCTCGGTGACCACCGCGGGATCGGAGGGTTTGCGGGCCTCGAACAGCTCGGCCACCCGGGGCAGGCCGGCGGTGATGTCGCGGCTCTTGGATATCTCCCGGGGGGTCTTGGCCAGGAATTCGCCGGCCGAGATATTCTGGCCTTCCTGGACCATGATCCGGGCCCCGATGGGGATGGGATAGCTGGAACGCACCTTGCCGCGTTTGTCGACGATATTGATGTGCGGATAGAGGCTCCGGTCCTTGCTCTCGATGACCATGGGGCGCCGCATGCCGGTGATGTCGTCGAATTCCTCGGAGATGGTGACATCGGGCACCATGTCGGCCAGCTGCACCGTACCGGTGTGCTCGGCCAGAATGGCCGCGGTATGGGGATCCCACTCGAAGATGATGTCTCCCGGGAGCACCGCCGCCTTGTCCGCCACCTTCAGCACCGAGGCGTAAGGCACGCTGTAGCGGGTCTTAACGTTGTTTTTCTCGCCATGCAAAATTATCTCGCCGTCCCGGTTGATGGCCACCACCTCGCCCGATTCCATGGTGACGGTCTCCAGCCCCTTGAACTCCAGGGTGCCCGGGATCTTGACGGTGACCTTGGACTGGGCCGCGATGCGGGACGAGGTGCCGCCGATGTGGAAGGTTCTCAGGGTCAGCTGGGTGCCCGGCTCGCCGATGCTCTGGGCCCCCATCACGCCAATGGCCTCGCCCATGTCCACCAGGTGGCCGGTGCCCAGGTTGCGCCCGTAGCACCTGCGGCACAGACCGCGCTTGGCCTCGCAGGTAAGCACCGAACGGATCTTGACTTTCTCGATGCCGGCTTCCTCAATCTCCTCGGAGGCCTCCTCATTTATCTCCTGACCGGAGCTGACGATGACCTCCCCGGTGATGGGGCTGACCACGTCCTCCATGGCCACCCTTCCCAGGATGCGGTCCTTGAGGGTTTCGATGATGTCCTCGCCCTCTTTTAATGCTCCGCGCTCATCGCCCAGGATGGTGCCGCAGTCGTCCTCGGTAATGATGATATCCTGGGCCACGTCCACCAGCCTCCGGGTAAGGTAGCCGGCCTCCGAGGTCTTCAGGGCGGTGTCGGCCAGGCCCTTTCGGGCTCCGTGGGTGGAGATGAAATATTCCACCACCGTCAACCCCTCCCGGAAGTTGTTCAGGATGGGGGTCTCGATGATCTCCTGTCCGGTGAAACGCTTCTGGGGTTTGGCCATCAGGCCGCGCATGCCGCCCAGCTGCCGGACCTGCTCCCGGGTGCCCCGGGCCTCGGAATCGAAGAGCATGAACACCGGGTTGAAGCCGTTCTTATCCTCGGCCATGCCCTTGAGCAGGCTCTCGGTAACCTGGTTGTTGACATGGGTCCAGATGTCGATGACCTTGTTGTATCTTTCGGTGTCGGTGATGACGCCCTTGCGGTACTGGCCCTTGATCTTCTCCACCGACTCGATGCCCTTATCGATCAGGGCCTGTTTCTCGGAAGGAACGATGATGTCGGACAGGCTGATGGTCACCCCGGACTGGGTGGCGTACTTGAAGCCTATCTTCTTTACCTCGTCCATGAACATGGCCGTCTTGTAGCTGCCGATCTTGCGGAAGGAGGCCATGGCCAGTTTATCCAGGGCTTTCTTGAACATGGTTTCGTTGACATAGCCCAGCTCCTTGGGAACGATTTCATTGAACAGCACCCGCCCCACGGTGGTCTCTATCATCCGGCCCTCCAGCCTCAGCTTGATCTTGGCATGGATGTCCACCACCTCGTTGTGATGGGCCAGGATCACCTCATCCTGATGGGCGAACACCTTGCCCTGGCCCTTGGAGTCGGCCCTGGGCTTGGTCAGGTAATAACAGCCGATGACTATGTCCAGCTTGGGGGTGATCACCGGCTTACCGGAGGCCGGCAGCAGAATATTGTTAGACGAAAGCATCAGGGTAGCCGCCTCGATCTGGGCCTCGTAGGACAGCGGCACGTGCACCGCCATCTGATCGCCGTCAAAGTCGGCGTTGAAGGCCGCGCAGACCAGGGGATGGATCCGGATGGCCTTGCCCTCTATCAACACCGGCTCAAAGGCCTGAATGCCCAGGCGGTGCAGGGTGGGGGCCCGGTTCAGCAGGACCGGATGCTCCTTGACGATATCCTCCAGGATCTCCCAGACGCCGGGCTTCTCCTTCTCCACCAGCCGTTTGGCGCCCTTGACGCTCTGGACATAGCCCTTCTCCTCCAACTTTTTCAGGATGAACGGTTTGAACAGCTCCAGGGCCATGCTCTTGGGAAGGCCGCACTGGTAGGGCTTCAGCTCGGGGCCGACCACGATCACCGACCGGCCGGAGTAGTCCACCCGCTTGCCCAGCAGGTTCTGGCGGAACCGGCCCTGTTTGCCGCGCAGGATGTCGGACAGGCTCTTCAGCTCGCGGTTGCCCCGGCCCTTGATGGCCCGGGAGCGGCGGCCGTTGTCCAGCAGGGCGTCCACCGCCTCTTGCAGCATCCGCTTCTCGTTGCGCAAAATGATCTCCGGGGCCCGCATGTCGATGATCTTCTTCAGGCGGTTGTTGCGGGTCAGCACCCGGCGGTACAGGTCGTTAAGGTCGGAGGTGGCGAAGCGCCCGCCCTCCAATGGAACCAGGGGCCTTAGGTCCGGCGGGATCACCGGCAGGATGTCCATTATCATCCACTCCGGACGATTGCCGGACTGGCGCAGGGCCTCCACGATCCTCAACCGCTTCAGTAGGTCCTTCTTGCTCTCGACCGAAACCTCGCGCCGTAAGCCCACCTTCAGCTCGGCCGAAAGATCGTCCAGGTTGATCTCCTTCAGCAGGTCGCGCACCGCCTCGGCTCCCATCTTGGCCACGAAGTCCTTGCCGAACTCCTCCTCGGCCCTGATGCACTGTTCCTCGTTGATCAGGTCCTTCTTATGGTGGCTGCTGGCGCCCGGGTCTATCACAATATACGATTCGTAATACAGCACCCGCTCCAGATCCCGCATGGTAACGCCCAGCAGCTGCCCCACCCGGCTGGGCAGGGATTTGACGTACCAGATATGGGCCACCGGCACCGCCAGCTTGATATGCCCCATTCTCTCCCGGCGGACCTTGGAAAGGGTGACCTCCACTCCGCAGCGGTCGCAGACCACACCCCGGAAGCGGATCTTTTTATATTTTCCGCAGTTGCACTCCCAGTCCTTGGTGGGCCCGAATATCTTCTCGCAGAACAGCCCGTCCCTCTCCGGCTTGAAGGTCCGGTAGTTGATGGTCTCCGGCTTAGTGACCTCGCCGTAGGACCAGGACATCACCAGTTCGGGGGAGGCCAGACCGATCCTTATCGAATCGAAATCATAATTTTTATTTTCCTGCTCGGCAGGAACGTTTTTTCTCGCTTCAGCCATGGCTTATTCCTCCTTCCTTAATTGGATATCCAGACACAACCCTTGCAGTTCCTTGACCAGCACGTCGAAGGATGCCGGGGTGCCCGGCTCCGGGAGGTTCTCTCCCTTGACGATGGCCTCGTACACCCTCTGTCTTCCCTGGACGTCGTCGGATTTGACGGTCAATATCTCCTGGAGGGTGTAGGCCGCGCCGTAGGCCTCCAGAGCCCAGACCTCCATCTCCCCGAAACGCTGTCCGCCGAAGTGGGCCTTGCCTCCCAGCGGCTGCTGGGTGATCAGGGAGTATGGTCCTATCGACCGGGCGTGTATCTTGTCGTCCACCAGATGGGACAGCTTGAGCATATACATGACGCCCACCGTTACCGGCTCGTCGAACGATTCCCCGCTCCGGCCGTCGAACAAACGAACCTTGCCGTTCTCGGGCAGTCCGGCCCGCTGCATCTCCTCGATCACCTCGGAGATGGTGGCTCCGTTGAACACCGAGGTGGCCACCTTGAAGCCCAAAATTTTGGCGGCCCAGCCCAGATGGGTCTCCAGGATCTGGCCCAGGTTCATGCGGGAGGGAACCCCCAGCGGGTTTAGTATCATGTCCAGCGGCCGGCCATCCGACAGGTAGGGCATATCCTCGGCCGGGACGATCCTGGCCAGCACCCCCTTGTTGCCGTGGCGCCCGGCCAGCTTGTCGCCCACCATCAGCCGGCGCTTACGGGCCACAAAGACCTTGACCAATTTGATGACGTCGGCCGGAAGCTCGTCGCCCCGCTCCACTTTCTCTTTTTCTATCTGGATATCGGCCTGCACCGATTCGATGGCTTTCCGGGCGGACTCCACCAGCTTGACGGCCTTCTGATTGAGGGCCTTATCCTCGCAGATCTCGCCCAGCTCCTCCATGTCCACGAACTTGATGTCGTGCAACACCGGCTCCGACAGGCGCTGTCCCTTGCGGGCGATCAGTTTTTCGCCATGTTTGATGGTGATGTTGCAGGTCTGGTCCGCCAGCAGTTCCCTGATCCGTCGGTCGCGTTCCACCTTGATCCGGTCGACCTGCTTCTTGGCCTCCTTCTGGATCTCCTCGATCTTTTTCTTCTCCTCGTGGGAAGACCGGCGGTCCTGGCTCTTGCGGGAGAACACCTTGACGTCGCAGACCACGCCGTCCATGCCGGGAGGCGCCTTAAGCGAAGTATCCTTGATATCCCCGGCCTTGTCGCCGAAGATGGCCCGAAGCAGTTTTTCCTCGGGGGTGGGTTCGGTCTCGCCCTTGGGAGTGACCTTGCCTACCAGGATATCGCCGGCCTCCACTCGGGCCCCTATTCGGATGATGCCGTTCTCATCCAGGTCCTTGAGAGTGTCTTCGCCCACGTTGGGTATCTCCCGGGTGATCTCCTCCGGACCCCGCTTGGTGTCGCGGACGAAACACTCGAAACTCTCTATGTGCACCGAGGTGAAGCGGTCCTCCTTGACCATCCTCTCGCTGATGATAATGGCATCCTCGAAATTGAACCCGGCCCAAGGCATGAAGCCCACCAGGCAGTTGACCCCCAGAGCCAGCTCGCCCTGGGCGGTGGATGAGCCGTCGGCGATCACCTCGCCCTTCTTGGCGGTCTCGCCTTCTTTGACGATCGGCCGCTGATTGATGCAGGTGTCCTGGTTGGATCGCCTGAATTTTGTAAGATGGTATATATCCAGCTGGCTGTTCTTTAAAAAATCCACCTCGGCCACGTCGGGACGGGAGGGCCGGATAAAGATGGTGTCGGCGGTCACCTTCTCCACCACCCCGTCCCGGTGGCACTGAACCATGGTGCCGGAGTCGACCGCTGCCTTGCCCTCTAAGCCGGTGCCGATGATCGGCGACTCGGGCCGCAACAGGGGCACTGCCTGGCACTGCATGTTGGAGCCCATCAGAGCCCGGTTGGCGTCATCATGCTCCAGGAATGGTATCAGGGCGGCCGAAAGGCTCACTAACTGCTGGGGAGAGACATCCATATAATCCACTTCGGGAGGCTTTACCCGGGGGAAAATTTCCCGGTGACGGCACAGTGCCAGGTCCACCGCCAGCCGGTCCTTGTCGTCGATGGCGGTGTTGGCCTGGGCGATGGTAAACTGATCCTCGGTATTGGCCGATAAATATTCGATCTCTCCGGTCAGTTTCCCGCCCTTGACCTTGCGGTAGGGTGTCTCCAAAAAGCCCAGATCGTTGACCCTGGCATAGCAGGCCAGGCTGGCGATCAGGCCGATGTTCGGGCCTTCCGGCGTTTCGATGGGGCACAGCCGGCCGTAGTGGGTATAATGCACGTCGCGCACCTCGAAGCCGGCCCTCTCCCGGGTCAGGCCGCCCGGCCCCAGGGCCGAAAGCCTTCGCTTGTGCCGGAGTTCGGCCAGCGGATTGGGCTGGTCCAGGAATTGCGACAGCTGGGAGGAGCCGAAAAAGGTATTGATGGTGGAGGAGATGATCCTGGAGTTGACCAGGTCGTGCGGGGTGATGGCATCGGCGCCGTCCCACATAGACATCCTCTCCCGGGCCATCCGGGCCATCCGGGACAGGGCCACCGAGAACTGGGCGGTCACCAGTTCGCCCACCCTAAGCACCCGGCGGTTGCCCAGATGGTCGATATCGTCTATCATCCCCTGGTTGGCCCGCAGGCCCAGCAGGTAGCGGATGACCTCCACGAAATCCTTGGGTCCCAGCACCGTGCTGTTGGAGAGTTCCATCTCCAGGCGGCGGTTCAGCTGATAGCGCCCCACCCGCTTCAGGTCGTAATGCTTGCGATCGAAGAACAGTCGGTCGATGACGCTCTTGGCCAGCTCCGGACTGATGGCGTCGCCGGGGTGAAGGATGTTGTATATCTTGGACAGGGCATCCTCCTTGACCCCCTTGTTGTTATCGGCCAGCATGGTCCGGGGAATGATGGCCGAATCCTTGGCCGGATCTATGGCCACCACCTGGGCACTGTCGATCTTGGCCAGCCGCAAGGTGGCCAGTATCTCCGGGGTGACGATATGGCCGGCCTCGGCCAGCACCTCGCCGCTCTTGGGCGCCACCACGTCGCTGAAGAGATACCGTCCCAGTATCTGCTTGTCGGCGCTGATGGGCAGGCTCTCCCCCTTATGGAACAGGCCCAAAATATCCTTGTTCTGGGCGAAGCCCACCGCCCGCAGCAGCAGGGTGGCGTGGAATTTGCGGTGTTTGTCTATGGAGACCCACAGCAGATCCTTGGGATCGATCATGAATTTGATCCAGGAACCGCGGTAGGGAATGATCTCTGAGGTATAGATGCGCTTGCCAGAGGGATGGGACTTCTCGGCAAAGAACGCTCCGGGGGAACGGTGCAGCTGGCTGACCACCACCCGTTCGGCTCCGTTGATGACGAAGGTGCCGATATCGGTCATCAGGGGAAGTTCGCCCAGAAAGACCTCCTTCTCCACTACTTCCTTGGGAGGGGCCTTGGGATCGGAGGTGTCCTTGACCATCAGGCGCAGCACCGCTTTCAGCGGGGCGGCGTAGGTCATATCGCGGTCATGGCACTCCGGGATGGCATAGCGCGGTTTGCCCAAGCTGTAGGAGACGAACTCCAGCGACAGACGGTTCTGGGGATCTTCAATGGGGAATATTTCGTTGAATATGGCCTGCAGCCCCTCGTTCCTTCTCTTGGCGGGAGGGGCATCCTCCTGGAGGAAATCCTTGAATGAGCTGACCTGCATATCCAGCATATTGGGCAGTTGAATGCCCGATTGGATCTTGGAATAATCTTTTCTCTTTACCTGCTTCAAGGTGGTGCTCCTTATTCGGCTTAACGGACTGGCCGGCGGGAAACTCCCCCGGCGCTAAAAAAAATAATCGACCCGGCCTAAGGCCGCTAAAAACAGCGTTTGATGAAACCGCTTAATCTCCCGGCACCACATCCGGGAACGGCCCCATCAAACGCATCGGGGACAGAAGACCGGGGACAACCACTGTCCCCGATCCCCCGTTTATGTGTCGACTAAAAATAAGCTCTGATTACTTCAACTCTACGGTAGCCCCGGCGGCCTCTAGGATAGCCTTGATCTTCTGGGCCTCATCCTTGGCAACGCTTTCCTTGACCGGCTTGGGAGCGCTCTCCACCAGGTCCTTGGCCTCCTTCAGGCCCAGACTGGTGATGCCCCGGACCTCCTTGATCACCTGGATCTTCTTGTCTCCGCTGGAGATCAGGATCACGTCAAAGCTGGTTTTTTCCTCGGCCGGAGCGGCGGCGGGCATAGCGGCCATGGCAGCCATCGGGGCGGCGGCCTTGACGTCGAATTTTTCTTCCAAAGCCTTGACCAGTTCCGACAGTTCCAGCACGGTCATGGATTCGATGGCTTCCATTATGGTTTGTTTCTTGTCCGACATTTTGAAATGCTCCTTTTTATTCCTGATTGTTTTTTATTTTCTTTTTGGTCTTTTTTAAAACGGTTATTTGGCTTCCTTTTGCTTGGCTATGGCATCCACCGTGCCCACGAACTTCTGGATGATCCCGCCCAGGGCCCCCACCAGGCCGGTGATCGGAGACTGCATGGCGGACAGTATCTGGGATATCAGCACTTCGCGGCTGGGCAGCAGGGCCAATTGTTTGACCTGCTTAACATCAACCATCTTGCCTTCGACAATGCCCACCTTAACCGAGGGCTTGTCGTCGTTTTTGGCGAACTCCACCAGGATCTTGGCCGGAATGATGGGATCCTTTACGCCGAAGGCCAGCCCGGTGGGGCCGGTCAGGTAATCCAGCAGCATCTCCATCCCGGCGTTCTTGGCCGCCAACTGGGCCAGGGTGTTCTTGACCACCTGGTATTCCACCGAAGCATCCCTCAGTTTCTTGCGCAGCTCGGTGGCCCGGACCACATCCAGCCCCGTGAAATCGGTCAGATAGATGGCCTTGGCGGCTTTCAACTTCTCGGTAAGCTCCCGGACTATCTTTTCTTTTTCTTGCTTTATCATCGTTTAGTCCTCACTTTCCTTTAGTGGCCAGCTCGGTCAGAGCGATTTTGACCCCGGGGCTCATGGTGGCCGATATCGACAGGCTCTTGATATATGACCCCTTGGCCGATGATGGTTTGGCCCTGATTACTTCGTTGATCACCGCCCTGGAGTTGCTTACCAGCTTGTCGGTCTCGAAGGATTTCTTGCCTACCGGAAGGTGCAGATTGCCCTGTTTGTCCAAGCGGTATTCGATCTTGCCGGCCTTGGATTCCTTGACCGCCTTGGCCACGTCGAAGGTGACCGTTCCGGTCTTGGGGTTGGGCATCAGCCCCCGGACGCCCAGGATCTTGCCCAGCTTGCCCACCTGGCTCATCATATCGGGAGTGGCGATGGCCACGTCGAAGTCGGTCCAGCCCTCGGTTATCTTCTTGATCAGTTCTTCGGAGCCGAAATAATCCGCCCCGGCATCCCTGGCCTCGATCTCTTTTTCGCCCTTGGCGAAGACCAGCACTCGGACCTTTTTGCCGGTGCCGTGGGGCAGCAGGACCGTCCCCCTAAGGTTCTGATCGGATTTCTTGGGATCAAGCCCTGTCTTCATCGACAGTTCCATGGTCTCGTCAAACTTGGCAAAGGCCGCCTGCTTGACCATCTCCATTGCCTCGGCCAGGGTGTATTCCTTGACCGCTTCAAATTTTTTAAGCGAGTTGTTGTACTTTTTCCCTCTTTTCATCTTCCTCCTTTCTGGTTAATAACGAAGACAGCGCGGGTGACCCTGAAATCCCACCCTGATCTCCTCCCAGCGGGATTGATATTTTTGCTTATATTTAGTCGGTTAATTAATTGCTTATCTCTATGCCCATGCTGCGGGCGGTGCCCTTGACCATCATCATGGCGGCATCCACATTGGCGGCATTGAGGTCGGCCATCTTCTTGGTGGCAATCTCCTTGACCTGGGCCTCGGTCACCGTGCCCACCTTATTGCGGTTGGGAACTCCCGAGCCCTTGGCCAGCCCGGCGGCTTTTTTTAGCAATACCGCAGCCGGCGGGGTCTTGGTGATAAAGGAAAATGACCGGTCCTTGTACACCGTGATCACGCAGGGGATGATCAATCCTTCCTGCCCGGAGGTTTTGGCGTTGAACTGCTTGCAGAACTCCGGAATGTTGACGCCGTGCTGCCCCAAAGCCGGGCCCACCGGGGGCGCCGGATTGGCCTGTCCGGCCGGGACCTGAAGTTTTACCATTGCGGTTACAATCTTTGCCATATCTTCTCTCTTGGTTTATTTTATTTTTCTATCACAGATTGTTAATCTGCATGGAATCGAGCTCCACCGGAGTGGTCCGCCCGAAGATGGTCACCATCACCCTGACCTTTCCGTGTTCGTTGTCTATCTCCTCGATGACGCCGGTGAAACTGGCGAACGGCCCGTCGATGATCTTGATGGTCTCGCCCTTCTGATAAGGTATCACCACCGGCCCCTGGCGCTTCTCCCCATCCATCCGGGATATCAGGCGCTGGGCCTCGGAATCCCGCATGGGCTGCGGTTTACGCCTGGTGCCCAGGAAGCTGGTGACGCCGGGGGTGGTGGAGACCACGTTCCAGACCTCGTCGGTCATGTCCATCTCCACCATCAAGTAGCTGGGAAAGAGCTGTTTGGCGGTGGTCTTGCGGCGCCCCTTCTTGATCTCGGTAACATCCTCGGTGGGTATCAGCACCCGTCCGATCTTATCCTGAAGGCCGAAGCGCAGGGCGGCCGATTCCAGGGCCGCTTTGACCCGATTTTCGTGCCCGGCGTAGGTATGTATGACGTACCAGCGCATTGCCATTTAAAATCGGCCCAGAAAAAATGTTACGCCCACCGACAGCAACCGGTCGATGACCCCGATAAAAGCGGTCACCACCAGCGACACCACGCCCACCACGATGGTGGACTGAACCAGCTCGTCGCGGCTGGGCCAGCTGACCTTGGTGAACTCGACCCTGACGTCCTTTACGAACTGCACTATTTTATTGAACATAATTTTATCTTCCCTTCGATTGAACCGATCCCTTTTGTTTTTGAAACCTGTCAACCGGAATGGCAGGCCAGGAGGGACTTGAACCCCCAGCATCCGGTTTTGGAGACCGGCGCTCTACCATTGGAGCTACTGGCCTTCGCCTTTGGATTATCTGGTTTCTTTATGAGCGGTGTGTTTTCTGCAAAACCGGCAGTATTTCTTATACTCGACCCGGTCAGGGTGTTTGCGCTTGTTCTTGGTGTTGTTGTAATTCCGGCGTTTGCAGTCCACGCAAGCCAAAGTGATTATCTCTCGCATTTCATTTATCCGATTCTTTAATTTCCGATTAACTAATTACCTGTTTATGGTTTTCCAAACAGTTATTCCACGATCTCGGTAACGGTTCCGGCGCCCACGGTGCGGCCGCCCTCGCGGATGGCGAACTTAAGGCCCTTCTCCATGGCGATGGGGGTCAACAGCTCGCCCTCGATGGTGACGTTGTCGCCCGGCATGATCATCTCCACGCCCTTGGGAAGGCTTAAATTGCCGGTGACGTCGGTGGTCCTAAAGAAGAACTGAGGCCGGTAGCCGGTGAAGAACGGGGTATGCCGCCCGCCCTCCTCC